>Ga0213882_10000262_pt1 | contig 20313 bp, 16 predicted proteins | sample BarmaccoBMER_R09_FD_160106 | JGI IMG/M metagenome (GOLD analysis project Ga0213882, IMG submission 160106) | Barbacenia macrantha exposed rock microbial communities from rupestrian grasslands, the National Park of Serra do Cipo, Brazil - ER_R09 ...
TAGCTCACCAAGACCACCCCACCCAACGGCAGCGGCTTGGGCACCGCCGGCCGGTGACCACGCCACAGACCCACCAACAAGACCAAGCCAACCAAGCGCACCAGTGCCCACAGTACGAGACCGACGACCCGCGACCCCCACAGCAACAGCCCGAAGCGGATCTACCCGCCCTGGCCGGCCCCTCACACCCAGCTGCGAGCCAGACACACCATGCCACTGATAACCACCCCGGCAGACACAACCCGGCAAGTGCACCGACAATCCCCAGCACAACCCGCCCCCGCGCGTCTCCATGACCGCCGACACCAACACCCGCTACTCGACATGAGCGGTCATCAGCAGAAGAGGACATTGCGCGGTGACACCCGCCCAGAACCGAGACAAGATCAAGATACGGTCCGACCCCAGGGCCGGGGATCCACTAGCGACGCGCCTCGCTGTCATCCTCGACAAAACTGACCAAGCAACCTCGTCGCAGGCTCCGCCCAGGTGGACGCGGATCACTCGATAGATGTGTCTTAAACTGAAGGGGCGTAGTTATCCGGGTGGTGCCGCCGTTGAGCAGTGCGGCGGGATCTTCTGACAAGATTCTGATCATCGTGCAAGGAGGTTGACTTCTTCGACGTGGTCGTCATGGACACTGCGGTGAGTCGCTATCCCCCACATGTCAACAATTTCGATCACCCACGTCGCGGGATGTGAGTGCGTACCAGACGAGAAAGATCGCCCACTCATTTCGGGGCTGGTAGGCGATCTTCATGGGCCGCTTCGCCACCTGGAACGAGGCCGTCGGTCTTCCCACGGCTAGCTGGCACCACCACGACACAGCCTAGCCAGAGCCATCCCGTGCCCCACGACGTCCTCGTCACGCTCGTCACCCAACAACGTGACAGTGCCGTGCTCCGCGTAGCGTGCCGGATGTTTGGCGGCGCGGGGCCCCGAGGCAAGGCCCGGGTGCCGAGGCGGGCTCACGGCTGGTGCGTCTGATGGTGAGGACAGCATATGGCGAAGAAGCGTGTCCGTGTTTCACCCGTTACCGCCGACCGGCTCGTCAAGGGGTGGACCGGGCCGGGTCGTACTCATATCCGGCTTGCCCGGCCTGGTGATACCGAGCAGATCACCGGGCTTCTCGCGTTGGCTGACATACCTTTAGACCCGGCGATCGACACAGTGATCAAGGCGGGAACTGTGGCGTCTACCCTGTTGCTGGGTCTGAACCACGGCATCAATGACATGCTGCGTCCGCTGGCTGAGGCCGCAGCCGTCGGCAAACCTGACGACGCCATGCTTGGGTTAGTCTTGGTGCTGGTCGCGGAGGGTCGGGGCGGGCTCCTGCGCGGCGTGTTGCAGGCCGTTCCGCCCAGCAACGTCTTGGCTGATGGCGTCGGGGGCGGTGTACCTCTGCTGAATGCTGTGCTCGGCGCAGCGAAGATCGCCAAGATTCGGGCTCTCGCGGTCGCCGAGGACGCCCGCAGTATCGGTATCGGTGAGACGCTGATCCGGCGCAGCGTCCGAATCTATCTACAACTGGGGTACTTCCTGGTCTATGGTCAGTTCCCCATCGGGTCGGGCCTTGAGAAGTACTACGCCCGTCAGAGCTTCACCGTGCTTGATGAGGGGCAGCACATCGACCTGAGTCGACTAGGCCTGCCCATCCACATCCGCACGGATCCCTCGGAGCCAGAGCGACTGTTCGCCCGCTGGCGTTGAAGCACCACAAAGATTTTCACAGGAAGCGCGAGAGCGGGAAAAACGGCATCGATTCCCCGTGACAGAAGGACGCCGTCTAGATCAACTATTGGGCGGCTTCTGACACGTTCGTTACCGGCACCCCTGCTGTGACGAGGCGGTGTCGACCCTCTGGGCGCCTGACGGCGGCCGGTTAGTACGGCAGCCGCAGTGTGTGATCTCGGTCGGTGTGTCGTGCCCATGGAGACGGCCACCTCGTGATCAGTTTCGGATGTGATGACCCTGAAGGACAACGCGGTGGCCGCGCCGCCGACGATAACCGATGATCCTCTCGATCGGTGGCGGGCGGGGTTTAAGGAGATGTTCGCGCTGGTCGCGGGCCGGTTCGCGCAGGTGGAGTCCCGGCGTCGGGCGCGGATGTACGTGCTGGGGTTGCTCTCGGGGGCGGAGCGGAAGAACTCCTGGACGATCGCCGAGGCGGCTGGGGACGCCAGCCCGGATGGCATGCAACGGCTGATGAACTTCTACTCCTGGGACGCCGATGCGGTGCGCGATGACCTGCGCGGATATGTGCTGAATCGGCTCGGTGACTCCAGTGGTGTGATGGTGGCCGATGAGACCGGTTTCCTGAAGAAAGGAAATTGTAGAACTATCAGGACAATCGTCAGGCCAATGAGTTCCCAGCGCCATCGCACCAGATTGAAAGAATTTGCAACGAAGTTGATCGTGCCCGCCATCGCGACGCCAACGAGGGTCACAAAGATGGGACCTCTCACCCAACCGCCCCGGCTTTTCGCTGGAGACCGATGTCGGTCGCGCTTGCGCAACGCCGATCACTTAGCGCGCTTGCCATTACGGGAGTTCCCACCACCCCGGCCGGCTGGGGCGTGCTTGGCGTAACCAAGATAATTATCCATCTCACCCTCCAAGGCGGACTCGACCACCACCTTGGTCAACCGGGCCAACAAGCAACCCTCACCGGTCAGCTTCAAACCCTCGGCCCGCGCCTGCTCGGCCAGTTGCCGCACCAACTGCTCATCCAAGCCATCCACCGGCCCAGCTGGCGCATTCATCGCCACAACAGTCACAAGTGTCTTCTCCGTCTCAGGAGTTACATCATGCAAGCTACAGTCCCCACGAGTAGGCGTCCTAAGGAGGGCTCCGCCTCGGACCGTCGAGTCACTGTGGATGGTGACCCTACGGGCTGGTTGAGCCGTTGAGCAGGGCATTCCCATCGATGTGGAAGGTGCCTGGTGGCGACTCGTTCGGTAACTGTCGACGTTCTTGATGGGCAGGTGGCGCTGGATCTGGAGCACCCGGATCGGGTATATCTCAACGGATACGTGCCCAACCTGCAAGTGGGTGGGCAGATCGTGGTGTTCTTGACCCGGCTCTGGGCAACCTGATCCCCTCGCTGGCGTTGCTGGAGCGGATCGAGCAGCGGTTCCGGCGGGCAGTGGATTCCCATGCCGAGGCCAACCACATCCCGGTGGTGCGGTTTCGCCGAGGGCAGCGCAAGGCCGAGGTGATGCGCCCGTATCTTGATCGGACCGCGGCAACGGGCTGGTCGCAGGGTGCCGCGATCGGCTGGGCCCAGGAGGCTAGGTGGGCGGCGGTGGGGAACCGGGACACGTCCATCCCGACCTCGTCGATGATCACGCGTGCCGCGGTGGTCCCGACCCCGGGGATCTCATCGAGGCGCTCCACCGCTGGGGCGAAAGGGGCGATCATCTCCTCGATCACGGCGTCGAGGTCGGCGATGTCAGCGTCCAGCGCGTTGACCCGGAACCGACGCGGGACACGGTCCGGTCCCGAGGCCGGGGTGGTCCACGGGGACGTGTCTTGCTCGCCATCCTCGCATCAACAACCAACGACCTCGCCGTACACTCAGCCCGCGTGAACACGGATCATCCGATAGGTGTGTCTTAAGTGAAGGGTGGTGTTCCCGAACCCCCCAGCACCCCACAGCCCGGTCGTCATCCCCACCGCGCCGGCTCCCGGCCGCGTCACCGCCGCCACCAGGTCATCCATCAACCCCGGACGGTCGACCTCATTGCCCCGCAACTCCGGCACCGCCCACACCGGCCCCCGCCACCCACCGACATCGACCGCGCCGCCGGCAAACCTGACCAGTGCCTGAGACAACGCCTCACTCAGACCTTCCGGGCTGGTGACTGTCGTGACGGTGATCCCACTGCCGAGCAGCCGGTTGCGGAACCGCTCCTGACGCTCACTATGATTGATGTCCCGGAACATTTCCTCCGTGCCCTGCACATCCTCGCCGAGCAGGAATATCAGGCACGGCTTGCCCGCCTTGGTGGCCTCCTCGAACTCCAGCTCCGTATAGGACAGCTCCGGGCGATCGGCCACCACCGAGCCGTACCGGAAACCGACAATCCCCACGAACACATCAGCGCTGCGCACCGCTTCCCGACACACCTGCACAGGCGGTCGCGGATCGGCGGGGAAGTAGGCCATCTCCACCGGTGTGCCATCGGCCCGGTTCACCGCATCCTTCGCCGCAGCCACGAACGACCGACCAACCGGCAACCGCTGTAACTCCGACGTGTGGCTCACGAACACCCGTCCTGGTGACGCCATAAACCACAGCATCCCAGGAGAAGCCCGGCAGAGATGGTCGCCGGTCGGGAGACAGGCCTGCTGCGCACCAGATGTGTCCGGCGCTGGTGCCCGCTCATGCGGCAGGATCGGGGACCATGAACCTGGTGCACATCCCGTGATGCGGCTGAGCGCGCCGGTGGTGCTGCCCTGCGACGAGCGGTGCACAGTGCTGCGCGACGCTGCGGTGGACGTCGATGACGCCGGTCGGATCATGCGCGTCGGGCCCTCGAACGGGGCGCCGGCCGCACCCGGGCCCGAGCTGGCGCTCACCGGCATCCTGCTTCCTGGGCTGGTCAACGTGCATGCGCACACCGCGATGACCGGCCTGCGCGGGCTGGGTGGGGACCTGCCGCTGATGCGCTGGCTGACCGAGGTGATCTGGCCCGCCGAGGCGCGGTCGGACGCCGAGGACGTGCGGGCCGGCATGCTGGTCGGCACCCTGGAGATGCTGCGCGGCGGGATCACCACCAGCGTGGAGATGTACTTCCACAACGACGCGGTGGTGGACGCGGTGCTCACCGCGGGCAGCCGCGCGGTGGTGACACCGGGCATCATCGCGGTCTCCGGCTGGGATCGGCTGGGCACCTGGGAGCAGATGCTGGAGGACATCAGCCGCTGGATCGACGCCGACGGGACCCGCTTCGGGCCGGGCGAGCGCATCGAGCTGGGGTACGGTCCGCACGCCGCCTACACGCTGCCCGTCGAGGCGCTGGCCGCGGCCGGCGCGGCCGCCCGGCAGCGCGACGCGCTGCTGCACATCCACGTCGCCGAGACCACCGGCGAGGACGTCGCGATCCGCGAGCGGTACGGCTCGGTGCCACTGCTGCTGGAACACCTCGGAGTGCTGGGTGAGGGCGCGCGGGTGCTGGCGGCGCATGCCGTGCAGCTGTCCGACGCCGACATCGCGGTGCTCGCCCGGCACCGTGTCGGGGTGGCGCACTGCCCCGGCTCCAACAGTAAGCTCGCCTCCGGCGTCGCTCGGCTGCTCGACCTGCGCGCCGCCGGGATCGCCGTCGGTCTGGGCACCGACGGCCCCGCCTCACACGATGACCTCGACCTCTGGGACGACGCCAAGCTGGCCGCCCGGCTGGCCCGGCTGTCCACTGGGGACGCCGCCGCGCTGACCGCCGCGCAGGCGCTGCTGCTGGCCACCCGGGGCGGGGCGGCCGCGCTCGGGCGTGATGACCTCGGCACGCTGCGCGCGGGCGGGTGGGCCGACCTGGTGCACATCGGAGCCGACGACCCGGCGTTCGCGGCCGGGCTGGACGTGCCGGACGGTCGGCTGCTGGCCAACCTGGTGTGGGCCGCCGGAGCCCGCGCGGTGCGGGATGTCTGGGTGGCGGGAGAGCTGGTGCTGCGGGACGGCACGTCGACCCGGGTCGACGCCGCGGCGGCCCACGCCGCGCTGCGCTCCCGGGTGTCCCGGATCACCGGTCAGTGACCTGTTACCGACCTGTTACCACCCGGTTACCGGACTACTACTGTGGACGACCCGCGTGGCGGCGGACCTGCTGGCGGGAACGAGATACTATAGCTTTACGTCGCACGGTGTGCGCAGCCGGTGATACCTCGCTGATAACGCCTATGCGAAGGACATGTCGGGAGACTGGAGACGCGGTGGGGCGTCATGCGGCCACCCAGGACCCGCTGCACGTGCTGTATGTCGGCAGTTCCGCCGATCTGGGAGCACTGCGGCGGTTGATGGAGGCACACGGAGCGATAACCCGTTCCCGACTCACACCTGAGGTCACCGTCGTGATCACCGACTCTTCGGTGCCCCCGGGCCATCCTGCGCTGCGCGACGCGGGCATGCTCGGTATCCCGGTGATGGAGCCCGCCGAGGCGATCATCCGTTTCGCCGACTGGCGGAGCTGCACCGACGTAGGATCGCCGACTGAACCGGCGGCGGACCGATCGCCTGCTCTGGTCCGGTCGCAGGCTCCCCCTGCGGAGCCGACCCGGCCGGCCGCAGCCGCACGACGATCCTGGCTGTTCCGCCGATCCGCCTCCTGAGCAGCGGCACCGCGCTCGACGTGCGCAGCATCCTCATCAGCCCCGCAACCTCATCGACATGACGAGATAGCGGAAGGAGCCGTCTCCGGTATCCGGCTCATCCGCTTGGTTCGCTTGCAAGCCGATCACCGGGGTGATGACGGTGGGACGGGACGGCTCGGTGAACGACAGCGTCGCCCTCGGGGTGGTCACCGCCGCCAGCCCGTCGAGTAGATACCCGGCGTTGAACCCGATGGTCAACGGCTCTCCGGTGATACCGACCTCGAGCTGCTCCTCGGCGCTGGACTCGTCCTCGGCTTCCGCGGACAGCTGCGCGGTGCCCTCGGAGAAGGCCAACCGGACCGGCGCGAACCGCTGGGCCACCAGCGACACCCGCTTGAGCGCGGCGATGAACTCGCTGACCTCCACCTCCACGGTGGTGCCGACCTCGGTGGGCCACAACGAAGCGAACTTGACGAACTCGCCGTCCAGCAACCGGGTCAGCGTCTGCCGGCCACCGGCGGAGAAGCCCAGGAAACCCGCGTCGGCGGCGTCGCCCATCGACAGCACCACCTCACTGGCCGGACCGAGCGACTTCGCGACCTCGGCCAGCGTCTTCGCCGGAACGATGAGCGAGGTGGAGGGCACCGGGCCAGTCGGCGTCCACGGAATGCGTCGCTCGGCCAGGCGGTACCGGTCGGTGGCGGCCAGGGTCAGCGCCTCGGAGCCGATCTCCACGCGCACCCCGGTGAGCATGGGTAGTGTCTCGTCCCGGCTGGCGGCGACGGTGACCTGCGCGACCGCGGTACCGAAGACGTCCCCCCGCACCCTGCCCGAGGCGGCGGGCAGCTCCGGCACCGCGGGGTAGTCCTCGATGTGCAACAACGGCAGGTTGAACCGGGCCGAACCACATCGCACCGCCAGCCGGTTCCCCTCCACCACGACCCGCACGTCCTTGGGTGGCAGCGCGCGGGCGATCTCGGCCAGCAGCCGGCCCGACACCAGCACCCGTCCAGCGGACTTGTCGGTGACAGGTACCTCGATGCGGTTGAGCACCTCGAAGTCGAAACCTGAGACGATCATCGCGCCATCGGTCACCTCGAGCACCACGCCTGCGGTCACCGGGACGACCGGGCGGGCTGGTAGACCCTTCGCGGTCCACGCGATGGCTTCGGCGAACGCGTCGCGCTCCAGCTCGAACTCCACGGTACCCACCGTCCCTCCCCTGTTGCGCCGGGTGTGTGAGCGTACCGGGGACGGCCGCGCGCCGGCGTGGTGGTCATGGCGGCCGGTGGTTGTCAGCAGGCAGGCCCGTCACGCACACTGGAATCATCGCTGCGCCAGCCGTAGAGCTCCACCCTCCGGCCGCCGGCGTACCCGCCGCCGGCCGGGTGTCATCCCACCCCGGTGTCACCACCACCCCCCTGACACCCGGCCGGCGGCCCTCCCCGTAGACCGCCCCGCGGGCCGGTGACAGGCTGCTACAAGGAGAGTACGGCGCCCGGCGGCCCCGTGAAACCAGTTGTCAGGCGACCCTGACCCGCCGCGAGCACCTACCGGTCGATGAGGCCATGCTCGATCGCGTAGCGGGCCAGCTCGACACGGTTGTGCAGCTGCAGCTTGCGCAACGTGGACTGCACGTGGTTCTCCACCGTGCGGTGGCTGATCACCAGCGCCTCGGCGATCTGCCGGGCGGTGCGCCCGGTGGCCACCTGGCGCAGCACCTCTGTCTCCCGGTCGGTCAGCCGCGGCGCGTCGCTCCGCAGGTCCAGCGCCATCCGCCGGTACTCGCCGAGCACCAAGCCGGCCAAGCCGGCGGTGAACACCGCGTCCCCCTCGGCGGTCCGGCGCACCGCGTTGACCAGCTCCGGCACCGACGCCGACTTCATCAGGTACCCCGAGGCGCCCGCCTGTAGCGCCGCCAGCACGTCGGCGTGCTCGCCGGAGGCGGACAGCACCAGCACCCGGATGTCGGGCCGGCTGCCGATGAGGCGCCGGGTGGTCTCAGCGCCGGACGGTCCCCCGGAGGCGAAGTGCAGGTCCATCAGCACGACGTCCGGGTTGGCGGCGGGGACGATGCGCAGCGCGGCCGCACCGTCAGCCGCAGTGGCAACCACCTCGAAGCCCTGCTCGACGAGGTCACGGGCCACCCCGGCACGCCAGATCGGGTGGTCGTCGACCACCATGACCCGAGTCATGGCTCGGCGCTCACCGCGGCACGCGGAGGGCGGAGGCGGGCCAGCCGCACCTCCCATTCGGTGCCCTGCCCGGGGCCGGTGCCGAGAGCCAGCGTGCCACCCAGGTCGGCCACCCGGCCACGGATTGAGCGTGACACGCCCATCCGGCCCGCACTCTCAGCGCCGGCGAGCAGCACGGCGTCGACCCCCGGGCCATCGTCGCGGATGGTGAGCGCCACTTCCCCGCCGAGATCCTCCACCAGGATCCATGACCTCGCCTCCGGACCGCCGTGCCGGGCGGTGTTGGCCAGTGCCTCACGGACGAGCGCAACCAGCTCCGCCACGTCGGCGGCGGGTAGCGGCACTGCGGCCGCGGGCACCGAGACCTCCACCCGGGGGCCGGCCAGCAGCTGCAGCGCGCCAGCCAGGTCCCGCTCGCCGGTGGCGCCCGGCGGAGTCGCCGCGAACAGGCACCGTAGCGCGACCTCCTGCTCCCCGGCCAGCCGCGCCAGCTCACCGGCCTCCCCGTCGAGCGCTCCACCCCGAGCGCGCACCCGGGCCAGCACCTGCACCACGCTGTCGTGGACGGACCGGGCCAGCCGCTCCCGTTCAGCGGTGGCCGCCTCAGTGCGGGCCGACCTGCGGAGCTGCTCGCTCGCCCGGCGCGCCGCCGTCGCCGCCAGCCCGAGCACGAATCCCGTTCCGACCAGCAGGATGGTGTCGCGGGCGAGGTTGGTGGTGAACACGCCGCGCAGCCAGATGTCGACCACCGAGACAGCGAGGCCGAACAGCGCTCCGGCGACCCAGCCGGTGTGCACCGCGACGGCGACCACCGGGCCACTGGCCCACACCGTGGTGAGCGACGGGGTGTGCCCGGCGCCCTCGGCGAGCTGCTCGGGGGACAGCACCAGCGCCGAGGAGCCCATCAGCGTGAGGGTCACCACCAAGTCCACCACGATGACGGAGATCCGGCGGGTGACGTGGTGGCTGTAGGCCAGGCAGGTGAACACGGTCCACACCGCGATCCCGGCGAGTGCCGCCCACCCCAAGCCGGGCCGGGCGAAGCCGTCGTGATGCACGATGATCACCGCGATCGCGAAGGCCGCCGTGATGACCCGCAGCGTGACCACACCTCGCCACAGCGGGCTCATGACATCGGTGGCGGCCAGCATGGCTGCGGATCATGCCACGTGTCGGGCAACGGACGCCTCCCGGCTCCGCTGTCGACGCACCCGCCAGTCGTCGCGCTGACTCAGGTCACATCGATCACCCAGGAGGGCGGTCACCTCGCCCCGTGAGTGGCGATACGACTCCTGGCCCGCATCGCCACTCACGGGTTGTCCACAGGGGGCGCTCGTCGGTGCTCGGCGCGCCGGTTGTCGTCGAACTGGTCGAACTGGTCGAACTAGTCGAAGGACTCGCCGGCGTCGGCCTTGGCGATCAGGGACGACGGTGGGGTGAACCGGCCGCCGTAGCGGTCGGCCAGCTCCTTGGCTCGGGCCACGAAGCCGGTCAGGCCACCGGGGTAGCCGTTCATGAACTGCACCACGCCCCCGGTCCACGGCGGGAACCCGATGCCCATGATCGAGCCGATGTTGGCGTCCGGAACCGAGGTGATGACGCCCTCGTCGAGGCACTTCACCGTCTCCAGCGCCTCGACGACCAGCATCCGCTCCTTCATGTCCCCGAACGGGACCGCATCGGGGCGCCAGGGGCCGAACTGCTCGGCCAGGCCGGGCCACAGCCGGGTGCGCCGGCCGGCCTCGTACTCGTAGAACCCGGCACCGCCGGACCGTCCGGGGCGCTGGAGCTCCAGCACCATCCGGTCGACGATCGCGTCGGCCGGATGCGGGGTCCAGGTGCCGCCCGCCGCCTCGACGCCGCGCCTGGTCTCATCCCGGATCCTGCGGGTCAGTGTCAGAGTCAGCTCGTCGACCAGCTGCAACACCGGCACCGGGTAGCCGGCCTGCACGGTGGCCTGCTCGATGGACGCCGGTGCCGCCCCCTCGGCGAGCATGGCGACGCCCTCGTTGATGAAGGTGCCGATGACCCGGCTGGTGAAAAAGCCGCGACTGTCGTTGACGACGATCGGGGTCTTGCGGATCTGCTGCACCACGTCCACGGCGGCGGCCAGCGCGGCGTCCGAGGTCTGCCGGCCGCGGACGATCTCCACCAGCGGCATCCTGTCCACCGGGGAGAAGAAGTGCAGGCCGAGGAACTCCGCCGGGCGGTCGGTCGCCGACGCGAGGTCGGTGATCGGCAGCGTCGAGGTGTTCGAGCACAGCAGAGCGTCGGGACCGACCACGTCGAGGATCTCGGCGAAGACCTTCTTCTTCAGCGCCGGGTCCTCGAACACCGCCTCGATCACCAGGTCGCAGCCTCGGAGGTCCGCCGCGTCGGCGGTCGGGGTGATCCGCGCCAGCACCTCCTCGCGCGCCTGCGCGGTGGACCTACCCCGAGCCACCGCCTTGTCCAGCAGTCCGACGGAGTAGCCCTTGCCTCGCTGCGCCGTCGCGAGATCCACGTCCTTGAGCACGACGTCCATGCCTGCTCGGGCGCACGAGTAGGCGATGCCGGCGCCCATCATCCCGGCGCCGAGCACCCCGACCCTGCCGAAGGTGCGCCGAGGGTAGCCGTCAGGCCGGCTGCCGCCCTTGTTGATGTGCTGCAGGTCGAAGAAGAACGCCTTGATCATGTTCTTGGCGACCTGGCCGGTGACGAGGTCCATGAAGTAGCGGCTCTCGATCAGCAGCGCGGTGTCCACGTCCACCTGCGAGCCCTCCACCGCCGCGCACAGGATGTGGTGCGGGGCGGGCATCGACGCGCCCTTGAGCTGCTTGCGCAGCGTGGCGGGGAACGCGGGCAGCAGCTGCGCCAACGCCGGGGTGGAGGGGGTGCCGCCGGGAATCCGGTAACCCGTGCCGTCGTCCCATGGCTGCCGCGCCCGCGGGTGCGCCGCGATCCACTCGCGGGCCCTGCCGAGCATCTCCTCAGGAGTGGCAGCGACCTCGTCGATGATGCCGACCTCCTTGGCCTGCGCCGGGCGCAGCTGCTGACCCTGCAACAGCAGCTGCGTCAGCGCGCTCACTAGACCCAGCATCCGCACGGTGCGGACCACCCCACCGAGACCCGGCAGTATCCCCAGCGTCACCTCCGGGAAGCCGATCTTCGACCCAGGCGCGTCCAGCGCGATCCGGTGGTGGCAGGCCAGCGCGATCTCCAGGCCGCCACCCAGCGCCGCGCCGTTGATCGCGGCGACCACCGGGCGGCCCAGCTTCTCCAGCCGCCGCAGCTGGCCCTTGACCAGCGCGATGTGGGCGCCGAACTCGCGAGCGTCCTCCGGCGTGACGTTGCGCAGTGTGTTGAGGTCCGCGCCGGCGAAGAAGGTCTTCTTCGCCGAGGTGACGATGACCCCGGTGATCGAGTCCCGCTCGGCCTCCAGGCGGTCCAGGGTCTGCCCCATCGACGCGACGTAGCGGTCGTTCATCGTGTTCGCCGAGCGCCCCGGGTCGTCCAGTACCAGCGTGACGATGCCGTCTCCACCGTCGGCGTCGCGGTCCCAACGAATGCTCTCGGTCATGACGGTCACACCCGCTCGATGATGGTGGCGATGCCCATGCCGCCGCCGACGCACAGCGTGGCCAGGCCGTAACGCAGCTCGCGCCGCTCCAGCTCGTCGATCAGGGTGCCCAGGATCATCGCTCCGGTGGCGCCCAGCGGGTGGCCCATGGCGATCGCGCCACCGTTGACGTTGAGCCGCTCGTGCGGCACGTCCATCTCGCGCATGAAGCGCAGCACCACCGCGGCGAAGGCCTCGTTGACCTCGACCAGGTCGATCTGGTCCATGGTCATGCCGGCCTTGGCCAGCGCCTTGCGGGTGGCCGGCGCCGGGCCGGTCAGCATGATCGTCGGTTCCACGCCGGTGACCGCGCCGGCCACGATCCGGGCCCTCGGCCGCAGCCCGAGATCCCGCCCGACCCGCTCTGACCCGACCAGCGCCAGCGCCGCGCCGTCCACGATCCCCGAGGAGTTGCCGGCGTGATGCACGTGCTCGAGGCGCTCCACCCAGTGGTAGCGCTGCAGCGCGACGGCGTCGAACCCGGCCTGCTCGCCGAGGTCGGCGAAGGAGGGCGGCAGCGCACCGAGACCGGCCATGGTGGTGTCCGGGCGCAGGTGCTCGTCACGCTCCAGCGCCAGAACACCGGTGCGGTCGCGCACCGGGACCACCGACCGCTGGAAGTACCCGTTGCTCCACGCCTTGGCGGCGCGGTGCTGCGACTCCAGGGCGTAGGAGTCGACGTCCTCGCGGGTGAAGCCCTCGATGGTGGCGATCAGGTCGGCGCTGATGCCCTGCGGGACGAAACGAGCGGCGTAGGCGGTCTCCGGGTCCATCGCCAGCGGGCCGCCGTCGGAGCCCATCGGCACCCGGGACATCGACTCGACACCGCCGGCGAGCACCAGGTCCTCCCAGCCCGAGCGCACCTTCATCGCGCCGAGGTTGACCGCCTCCAGTCCCGACGCGCAGAACCGGTTGACCTGCAGTCCCGCGAGGGTGTCGGGCAACCCGGCGGCCAACGCCGCGGCACGCGGGAGGTCTCCACCCTGGTCGCCCACCGGGGCGACCACCCCGAGCACGATGTCATCGACCCGCTGCGGGTCCAGGCTCGGGTGTCGGCGGCTCAGCTCGTCGATCAGCCCGGTGACCAGGGAGATCGGCTTGACGCCGTGCAGCGCGCCGGTCGGCTTGCCCTTGCCCCGCGGGGTGCGCAGAGTCTCATAGAGGAACGCTTCAGTCATGACGGGCTCCCGGTCGTGGGGTGCAGGACGTGAGAAGGCACCGCGGACTCGCGGATCGCGCGGTTGATGGCGAGCTGGAAGTTCGTGACAACGCCGTCCACGGTGATCGGTTTGAGCCGCTCCAGCAGGGCGATCAGCGACTCGCGCAGCTCCGGTGGGCGACCACGCTCGCGGTAGTGGCGGAGCACGGTGTCGTGGAACAGGGCGACCAACTCGGCCGCCAACGCGCTGGTGTGCCGCTCGATGATCCGCTTGGAGGCCAGCTGCACCGCGAAGTCCATCTCGGTACCGAGCAGGCTCAGCCCGTACCCCAGCATGTCGGGGCTGGTGAGCGTCCAGGTCTGCGCCCTGTCGGCCTGGGCGCCGTCACGCCGGATGACGCCCAGTGTCACCAGCCGGGACAGCTCCCCGTCGTCCAGGGTGCGCCCGGCGCGCGCGTCAAGCTCAGCACGATCCACCGTCTCGGGCTCCTCAGGCAGCCACGGCGCGAGCAGCGCGCGGTGCAGGGCGAGGTCCTCGGGGGAGCGGTCCAGCGGGATCCGGGCGAGGTAGCCCTCGATCGCCGCCAGCGTGAACCCCAGCGCCTGCAGGTCGCGGACCAGCTCCAGACGGGCCGCATGGCGCTCGTCGTACAGGCCCAGCCGGCCGCGCACCGTCGGTGGCGGGATCAGGCCCATCCCGGCGTAGAACCGGATGGTGCGCACGCTGACCCCGGTACGCGCGGCCAGCTCCGCGATGGTGAGCTCGTCGGCCACCAGTGACCCTCCCGATGTGACAGTAGAACTGTAGCATACGCGACAGCGCCGCTGTCACATACCCCGAACGGCGGGATACCTGCCGTGTCAGGCGCCTGCGGCCCAGGCGCATCGGGAAGGATGCACCCGTGACCTCGTTGCCGGATGTGCCCTCCGGTGCCACCTGGCGCTGTGTGGACCTGCACCTGCACAGCCCTGGCGTGCCCACCTTCACCTTGCCGGGCGCGGTCGACGTTCACCAGCAGGGGGATCGGGAGCGGCTGGCTGATCAGTACGTCGAGCGGTTACGAGCAGCCCGCATCGACGTGGCGGCGATCACCGACTACCAGGGTGTCCGGACCGACTGGTACTCCCGGAGTCCAATCGATGATGCCACCGTTCGCGGCGAGATCCGAACAATACCGGAAGGCGGCGCCGACGCGTTCCGTCGTCGAGCGGAGAAGTATGGCGGTCTGGATGACGCCTGACGAGCTACGTGATCGCATCCTCCGCTGGGAGAACCCGCATACCGACTTCAAGGAAACCGTCGACAACGACATCGAACTCGCCAAAGACCTGGTGTGTTTCGCCGACAGTGACGGCGGCCAGCTCGTGATCGGGGTCGCTGAGGACCGCAGCGTGGTTGGCGTACCTGACGTCGATGAGGGCCGTTACTACATTCGATCCGGGGCACGGTGCCATCGGGCAAGTCGGGAGGAGCTACTCAGGCTCTTCCAAGCGGCGCGTTCACTCTTCTACGACGAGCAGCCGCTCCCGCGACTCGACCTGGCCGATCTGGACCTCGATGCAGTCTCCCGGTACCTCCGTGACACCGACCAGATAGATCTCGACGACGATCTGGTGCAGCTGCTGCACGCATGGCGCATGTACGACGGTTCCCACCCCACAGTGGGTGGGATCGTACTCTTCGGTAGACGCCCGCAGACTGCTCTCGAATCCTCCCGTGTCGTCGTCGGCGCACTGGCCGGTGATGACATCGGCGATGACTTCGTGGATCGTAAGGACGTCTACGGACCACTGTTCAGCGCCGTCGCCCAGATTGAGACTCTCCTGCAGCTCCACCTCAGGACTGGTCACGAGATCGTGGGGTTCGAGAAGGAGAAGCGCGAAGAGATCCCGATGGCGGCGCTGCGCGAGGCCGCGGTGAACGCGCTGGTGCACCGCGACTACACGATCCCCGGCCCTACCCGCATATTCGTGCTGTCCAACCGGGTCGAGGTGAGGTCTCCCAGGCGTCCGCCGAACAGCGTGGATGCCGAGGCGATGCGCGCCGGCGTGCACGTCACCCGCAACCCACACATCTACAGCAGGGTCGTGGCCGCGGAACTCGCTACCCGCGCGGGTACTGGGATACGACGCATCACTCGACTGCTGAAGGAAGCCAACGGCACCAGTCTGGGTATCGCCATCAGCGACGCTGAGGTTGCACTGACGCTGCCGCGTGGACCGAGGTAAGCCGTCACCGGTGATGCTGATCAACCTGTACTCGGACACCCAGACCCGGCCGGTCCAGGCCATGCGCGCGGCGATGGCGGCCGCCGAGGTGGGTGACGAGCAACGCGGCGAGGATCCCACCGTCAACGCCCTGTGCGAACAGGTCGGGAAGTTGCTCGACAAGCCCGCCGCGGTGTTCCTGCCGTCGGGCACGATGTGCAACGCGATCGGTTTTCGGCTGCACATCCGGCCGGGCGGCGACGCGGTGCACCTACACCCGAGCGCCCATCCGATCGTCGCCGAGGCGGGCGGCCCGTCCGCGTTGTCCGGAGCGGTGCTCGCTCCGGTGCCCGGTGAGGCCGGCATGTTCACCGCCGACGCGCTGGAGGCCGCACTGTTCCCGGCCGGGAACCGCTACACACCGTGCTCCCGGCTGGTGTCCGTGGAGCAGACCACCAACCTGGCCGGCGGGCGGGTGTGGCCACTGGAGCAGGTGCGCTCGGTGCTGGAGGTCGCCGCGCGACACCGACTGCGCACCCACCTGGACGGGGCGCGACTGATGAACGCCGTGGTCGCCTCGGGGGTGCCGGCCGCGCAGTGGGCTCGCGGGTTCGACACCGCGTGGATCGACTTCACCAAGGGCCTGGGCGCGCCAGTGGGTGCCGTGCTGGCCGGCTCGGCCGAGCTGATCGAGCAGGCCTGGCGCCACAAGCAGATGATGGGCGGGGCACTGCGCCAGGCCGGCATCGTCGCGGCCGGCTGCCGATGGGCGCTGGAGCACCACGTGGACCGCCTCGCCGAGGACCACACCAACGCCCGGATCCTCGCCGAGGGGCTCGCCGGACTACCCGGCATCACGCTCGACCCGGACACCGTCGAGACCAACATCGTGGTGTTCCGGCTGGCCGACGCGCCCCGGTTCTGCCGGCGGCTGGAGGCCGAGTACGGGGTACGGATGAGCACGCTGGGACCCGACCTGGTCCGGGCGGTGACCCACCATGACGTGGATACCTCCGCCGTACGCCGAGCGGCGGACGCCGTCGCGGCTGCGCTGTGTGATCAGCACTGAGCGACCAGTGCTGATCACGAAATCAGTCATACCGCCGAGGCCTTCAGAAGGGTGGGGCTCCTCCGGGTGGGAGCCGTAACCCACCACGACATGGACACCGCTGCCGTGCGCCACGCGGCGGGTGTCGGGCCCGTTGCCGGTGGCAGGCAGGCTGCCACCGAGTCGCTGATAACCGCCCAGAACCCGATCGAGAGTCGTGCCGCGGAGGGCCGCCGAGTCCGCCAGAAGCAGCGGGAAGACCCGCACCTGCCGCAGGAGGATCTGCTGCGTGCTCGCGAGCCCGGTGACGTAGTCGAATCGGAGCCCGGTACCCGGCTGTACCGCTCGGGCGAGTCCCAGGCCGAGCACAGGAACGACCGCGACGTACTGAGCGTGGGCCACCCCGTTCGGCGGCGGCGAGCCGGAAGGGGATCGGGCGCGGGGCGTCCGCGGCCCAGCGCCACCCCTGGTGCCGCGCGTAGACCTCGATGGCGCCACCGATCAGCCCGGTGAACAGCGTGCCGTGGAAATGCTCCACCGACTGTTGCGCCGCTCAGGCCCCGGCGCAGTCGTCGGGGTGCCACACCACGTAGATCTCCAGAACCGGCGGTAGCATCCCCTACTCCTACTCGCCGCCGGGCCCGGGTGTCACGCCTGGAGTGCTGACGCATTCGTTCTTCTGGGTGAAACCGATTATTCGGAGGCAACCTTCACGGGAGACGGTGGTGCCGTTTCCGCCGGCGCGCCGGCCACGATCATCCCTCAGATGTAGCAGCCATCCCCGCTACGTCATCTGAGGTAGCGGGACTGCATGACCTGGGGTATCCGGAAGATGACCTGAGGAAGGGATGACCGATTCCCCCAGCGTACGACATATTGTTAGAGACGTAGGCGGGGTCGTCCTCGGCGCCAGTGTGCCGAGGCGGCGGGTGGCTGGTCAGTCAGCGAGACAAGGAACGGTGAGCAAAACCGTGGGTAATTGTGCACTGCTCGAGGGAGTACAGGACCACGAGCTCACCCCCACCGACACGGAGGAGCTCGCGCGGATCGCCGATCTTTTTGAGGCCACGGACTTCGCCGCACCTCTTCCTGATCAGAGCGAGCCCACGAGCACGGTCTGGGACGACCTCGACGTCCTCATCTATGCCGCCATCAGCGGTGAGCGAGATGCCGTTGAGGGTGTGCTCCGCTGGGTCCGCCCGCTGGTGGTGCGGTACTGCCGTACCCGCCTCGGCGGCCAGGAGAAGACGTTCGCCTCAGCGGATGACGTGGCCCAGGAGGTGTGTCTGGCGGTGCTCACGGCACTGCCGAGATACCGCGACCAAGGCCGGCCGTTCCTCGCCTTCGTGTACGGCATCGCCGCGCACAAGGTGTCCGATGCACGCCGGTCGGCGGCGCGCAACCGCGCTGAGCCGGTCCCGGATGTCCCCGACACCCTGGCCTGGGCCGAGGACGGTCCGGAGGCGCAGGTGATGCGGAGCGAGATGGCTGAGCGGGTGGGCAGGCTGCTGAGCACGCTACCGGACAACCAGCGAGAGATCCTCCGCCTGCGGGTCGTGGTGGGACTGTCCGCGGAGGAGACCGCCGAGGCCGTGGGATCGACTCCTGGCGCGGTCCGGGTGGCGCAGCACCGGGCTCTGAACCGGCTGCGAGGCGTACTGGCGTCGACACCTCAGGTGCTCTACCAGGGGGTCTGGGCCCGACCGGACCACCACGGTGATCGCCATGACGTCGCACTGGCGACGCTTGGTCGCTAGACGATCACACTACCGGACGTGCCGCCCCGCGAGAGCTCTCACGCAGTGTGAGCGGGCAGTGGCGTTTGTGGGCGGGCAGTGGCGTTGGGAGGAACCCCCTTGCCCCCTGAGCCGACCACTCGGTACATTCCATAACGTCAACGAATGAACCGCCCAGCACTTAGTCAACGACATTGCGGCGAACGCGGTCAAGGCCCGACGTAACGAGCAGAGGGTGTTCGCTTGACCGAGCCTCAGATGTGAGGAAGCCCAGCCGAACCGCGCGGGTTCCTGGTTTCTCGCAATTTCAGTCGTTTCCGCCTGGTAGTCGGCTGTGGGATTTCGCCGCCCATCAGTCGGTGTGACCTCATGCCTTCTTCTCTGCTCGTACGGATAGGATTGGTGGTGCGTGCTGTGACAGAGTCGGTGCAGACGGAGCCAGTGCAGCCGGATCCGGACGTGAACGGTGACCAGCGGCCGTTGAGCCTGAGTACGTCGGCCGCGCGTAACCTGGCGACGACGACCAAGTCCGTACCGCAGATGCAGGCCATCACGTCGCGGTGGCTGTTGCGGGTGCTGCCGTGGGTGGAGGCCTCGGGCGGGACGTTCCGGGTGAACCGCCGGCTGACCTATGCGGTGGGGGACGGCCGGGTGAAGTTCGCCACGACGGGCGACCAGGTGCGGGTCATTCCCGAGGAGCTGTGTGAGATACCGGTGCTGCGGGGTTATCGGCGTGAGGCCGACCCCGAGGTGCTCAGCGGGCTGGCGGGCCGGTTCACGCAGCGGGAGTTCGCGACCGGTAACACGATCGTGCAGGAGGGCCAGGCGGCGGATCAGATATTCCTCATAGCCCATGGCAAGGTCAACAAGATCGGCTCGGGGAAGTACGACGAGCCGGCCGTGTTGGATGTCCTGTCCGACGGCGACTATTTCGGTGATGACGAGTGGGGGAGTCCCAGGACACCTGGGCCTACAGCGTCCAGGCGGTGACCCCGTGCACGGTGCTGACACTGCCCCGGCAGGCGCTGGATGAGGTGGTCGACCAGTCCCCGGAGCTGCGGGACCAGGTCGAGAGGTTCCGCACCCAGGCGCAACAGCCGCAGAACATACACGGTGAAGCCGCGATCGAGCTGACCTCGGGCCATGAGCAGTTCGCGGACCTGACGGCGACCTACGCCGACTACGAGATCGAGCCACGAGAATACGACCTCAGCGTGGCCCAGACCGTGCTGCGGGTGCACACCCGGGTGGCGGATCTGTACAACAACCCGATGAACCAGGTCGAGCAGCAGCTGCGGTTGACCATCGAGGCGCTGCGGGAGCGCCAAGAGGACGAGATGATGAACAACCCCGGCTTCGGGCTGCTGCACAACGCCGACCTCGACCAGCGCATCAACACCCGCACCGGACCCCCCACTCCCGACGACCTCGACGAGCTGCTGGCCACCGTGTGGAAGAACCCGGATGTCTTCCTGGCCCATCCCCGCACCATCGCCGCCTTCGGCCGGGAATGTAACCGCCGGGGCGTCTACCCGCAGAGTGTCGACCTGGGTGGCCACAAGGTGCCGGCCTGGCGCGGTATTCCCGTCCTTCCCTGCAACAAGATCCCCGTCAGCAGGCACCACACCAGCTCGATGCTGCTGATGCGCACCGGACTGGAGAAGCAAGGCGTGATCGGCCTGCGTCAGACCGGCATCCCCGATGAGGTCCAGCCGAGCTTGAACGTCCGCTTCATGGGCATCGACGACAAGGGGATCACCTCCTACCTGGTCAGCGCCTACTACTCCGCGGCCGTCATGGTGCCCGACGCGCTCGGCATCCTCGAGAACATCGAAATCGGGCAGCACGGCGGCTACTAGGGTGACCACACCGGGAAGGTGAGGGGCAGAACATGCGGCCCTATGAGCTGCCAGACTTCTACATGCCGTATCCCGCCCGGTTGAACCCTCACCTGGACACGGCGCGCGAGCACACCAAGGCGTGGGCCCGCGACATGGGAATGCTGGACTCACCGGAGGATGAGTCCGGTGCGGCCATCTGGGACGAGCCCAGGTTCGACTCCA
>Ga0213882_10000264_pt1 | contig 19999 bp, 15 predicted proteins | sample BarmaccoBMER_R09_FD_160106 | JGI IMG/M metagenome (GOLD analysis project Ga0213882, IMG submission 160106) | Barbacenia macrantha exposed rock microbial communities from rupestrian grasslands, the National Park of Serra do Cipo, Brazil - ER_R09 ...
TTGATTCTGTCGATCTCGGAAAACGGATTCGGCAAGCGGACACCGCTTGAAGACTACCGTTTGACAGGACGAGGCCGAAAGGGCGTTATCAACATGAAGACAACGCCGAAGGTCGGGAAGGTAGTCGCGGTTCTCTCTGTTAAGGAAAACACCGATTTAATGATCATCACCAAGGAAGGCAAGATCATCCGTCTTGAGTCTGGTGAGATCCGGCAGGCCGGGCGCTCGACTCAGGGCGTGCGACTGGTGCGGATGGAAGAAGGCGATCAAGTGGCGGCGGCTTCCGTCATTCCGGAATCGGAAGAAGAAAACGGAGTAAAGAACGGAGAATTGCCGCTGCAGTGAAACACGAGCAAGATGAGAAAAGAACAACGGCGGCCTTATACTGCGGGTATGGCTGGCCTTGTTGCATTTGGAGCCACGCCCGTCTCGACGGACCCCGCTGAACTGACAGCCAAGCAAGAAGCGCTCTTCAGTATTTTGCGGGATTTGGACCGGGTGATTGTCGCCTATTCGGGCGGTACAGATTCGGCCTATCTCGCCTGGGCGGCACACAAGATACTTGGCGACGGTGCGATCGCCATTACGGCCGATTCTGCCTCCATTCCGCAGTCACATAAGCGTGATGCGGAAGCGTTTGCACGAGAGTGCGGATTCCGGCACGAGTACATCGCGACCCATGAGTTCGAAAACCCGGACTACGTCAAAAACGACAAAGATCGCTGTTTCCACTGCAAGGATGAATTGTTCGTGCGGCTCGAGGCGTACGCGGGTGAGCATGGCTACAATCACATCGTTTACGGCGTGAACCAAGACGATCTCGGTGACTATCGGCCGGGACAGCGTGCGGCGAAACTGCACGACGTGAAAGCGCCGCTGGTGGAAGCGGGCTTGAAAAAGGCGGAGATTCGCGAGTTGAGCCGGCACGCGGGATTATCGGTTTGGGACCGACCGGCAGCGGCATGCCTGAGCTCGCGAGTTCCCTACGGAACGGCGGTAACAGTCGAGACGATTCAGACCATTGAACAAGGCGAGGAAGCGATTCGAGCACTCGGGTTCCGTCAGTTCCGGGTACGCTATCACGGCGAACTGGTCCGAATCGAAATCGCCAAGGACGAACTCCCCAAAGCGCTTACGACCGAAATGGCGGAGACCTTCACAAGGATCTTTCGGAAGCTCGGGTTTCTGTATGTCACGCTCGATCTGGAAGGATACCGGCAAGGATCACTAAACGCAGCGCTGCATTCGTGAGTGGGGCCCCAGCGAACCATGTCGGAGAACAAGATGAGCCGGCTCCTAGTCATTGGAAGCCACGCCGAAGTAAGCCGCGAGATCGGCGCTGCACTCTCTGCCGCCGATTTGCCCATCGAGTATTCGGCCGGGCACGCCGACACTCTGCAGCGATTGCGCATGCAATCGTTCGGCGTGGTAATCACCAGTCCTGACAGCGCTGTCAAGGAAGATTTGGCTTTGCTGCACGAGATGCGTGGCATTAGGCCTGGAGTGAAATGCATTATCCTGGCTCGGCACAGCACTCCGGACGAAGTCATCGCTGCCCTTCGCGCCCGAGTGTTCGCCTGCTTCACGCCTCCCTTTGATCCGGTCGAAATTGCCAATTTGGCCCGTAGCGCAGCTTCGGAGAGTCGATGGCGAGACGACATAGAGGTTCTGTCGGCCAAGCCTGGTTGGGTGTCAGTCCGGGTGAATTGCCGCCTTGTTACGGCTGAGCGCCTCATGACTTTCGCGCATGAGCTTACCACTCAACTGCCTCCGGATTTGCGGCAAGAAATGATGCAGGCACTGCGAGAAATTTTGCTAAACGCAATGGAACACGGCGCGGCCTTTAATCCCGAACAGGTGGTTGAGGTCACCGGCGTTCGCACTGGAAGAGCATTGGTGTTTTACGTACGCGATCCCGGGGCTGGCTTTCGCCCTGAATCAGTAACCCACGCGGCTCTCAGAAATCCGCCTCATGATCCTACAGCCCACATGGTTCAGCGTGAAGAAGAAGGGATACGGCCGGGAGGATACGGTCTCCTTCTTGCCTGCGGTACCGTGGACGAGTTGATCTACAGTGAGATCGGCAATGAGGTGCTACTCATCAAGTACTTGGATCAGGCATCAGCACCGTGAACCTGAGTCATGGCCTCAGCATCCCAGAAGACGATCTTTTTATTGAAATAACTTTCGTTGGTCAGCAGGGCCGGACCGGCGGCCCGCAATCCAAAGGTCGCATCTTCAATTAGAGGACTGCCGTCGCGAATCGACCGGTAAAAGTTTCTGTGGTGCTCGAGCTGGGCATTCTGGCCGGCCGTATCGTAAGTTTGCGTCGAATCAGGTTTCAGATCTAGAGCCGCGCTCCCGTGCTTCTGCTGCCATTCCGTTCTGAGCTGCTGCTGCGTGGCATCGGGCAAGCTTTCGATGGTGTAATCGAACTCGTCCGGACGTGGTGTGCGCTCGATCTTTATGCCACGATAGCCCGTTGTCATGACACCCTCGCTACCGATGAATTTCACGCCAAAGGACTCCTCCGGCAGACTACTTTTGAAATTCACGCGAAGCAAGACGTTGAAGGCTGGGTGCTCATCTCGTTTCGGGTAATCGAGCGTGGCAAGCATCACGTCAGGCACATCGCGGCCGTCTTTCCAGAAGCGCAGGCCTCCGGTAGCGTACACCCGATTGGGACCGACAGAACCGGTTACGGTATGCAAGCCGGTCAGGAGATGAACGAAGAGATCACCAGCGACTCCCGTGCCGTAATCGCGATAATTACGCCAGCGGAAGAAGCGCTTGGGATCCCAGGGATGTTTCGAGGCGCTTCCCTGAAATTGACTCCAATCGCAGGTCTGAATATTGGCGTCGAGCGGAATCGAGTATTCCCACGCGCCGATTGCAGTATTACGGTCGAGCCAAGCCTCCACTGAATTGAGCTCGCCGATTACGTTCGATTGAAATAGCTCCCGGGCTTTGAGGTAAGTAAGAGAACTGCGGTATTGGCTTCCCACTTGAAAGACCTTGCCCGATTTTGCCTGGGCATCAATGATTGATTTTCCTTCCTCGATCGCATGCACCATCGGCTTTTCGCAGTAGACATGTTTTCCCGCATTCAGAGCGTCAACCGAAATGTGCCGGTGCCAGTGGTCGGGAGTAGCGACAATGACAGCGTCGATACCGGGACGCGCGAGGATCTCGCGATAATCACGAGTTGTGAACGTATCCGGACTGTACACCTCTTTCATATGCTGGAGGCGGCCATCGTAGCAGTCGGAAGCGGCGATCAGTTTGACGCCGGGGATGGAAGTTGCCAGGTGCGCGTCACCTTGCCCCATACCGCCTGCGCCAATCAGGGCGATTTGAATGTTGTCGTTCGAGGATGGCATGGCGCTCAGCTTCGCACTTTCATTTCGTTGGGATCCCACTCGACGATGCGATTTTCGAAGTAGCTCACATTGGATAAGAGCGCTGGAGCAGCAGCGCGGAAACCGAAGACCGCATCTTCGACGACCGGCTGGCGAGAGCGGATAGCATTCGCAAAATTGAGGTGATGAGCGAAATGATCGCTATAGCCATGAGGCGCTACATACGTTTCCTGCTTGTCGGCTTTCAGGGCCGCAGCAACGGGTTGCACCTCCGGATAACGCCGGCGGTATTGCTCAAGAAACGCCTTTTGCTCGGCGTCTGAGAATGTTTCAATGGTGTATTCCGGCTCTGTTTCAGGCGGAGGGGCCGTCAGGGTAACCTGCCGGTCCACGTTCATGATGGCATCGCTTCCAGTAAAGCGAAAGCCGGAGTTCTCTCTGGCGCCATCGACGAAATTCGTGCGCATAACGAGATTAAACGCTGGATGGTTCGGCGACTCGGCGTAATCGTAAAGGCCGATGAGAACGTCCGGCACATCGCGGCCATCTTTCCAGGAACGAAGGCCGCCGGTGGCGAAGACACGGCTGGGACCCACTGCTCCGGTAATGAAGTGCAAACCCGAAAACAGATGAACGAATAAGTCGCCGGCTACGCCCGTGCCGTAATCGCGATAGCAGCGCCACCGGAAGAAGCGCTTGGGATCCCAATCCGCGCGCAGAGCCGACCCTTGGAAACGATTCCAGTCGCAAGTAACGGGACTGGCATCCGGAGGAATGGTGTATTCCCAAGCTCCGATAGCCGAGTTGCGATCGTACCAGGCTTCCACCAGGTTCAGCTTGCCGATTGCGCCACTCCGAAACAGATCGCGCGCTTTCTGGTAAATGACAGAGCTGACACGCTGGCTCCCGATCTGCAGGATCCGATTGGTTCGCCGCTTTGCATCAACCACGGCGAGACCCTGATCGATGTGCTGCACCATCGGTTTTTCGCAGTACACGTCCTTCCCGGCATTTAAAGCATCGATGGTGACTTTCTGATGCCAGTGGTCGGGAGTGCCAATGAGGACCGCATCGATATCGGGGCGAGCGAGAATCTCCTCGTAATTCTTCGTCGTGAACGTGTCCCGCCCGTACAGCTCTTTCATATGCTGCAGACGGCCGTCGTAGCAGTCGCAGGCGGCAACTAGCTTCGTCAGATTGGTAGAGACTGAGGCTTTGGCGTCATCCTGGCCCTGGCCACCACAACCGATGAGAGCGATCTGTATCCGGTCGTTCGGCGACGCAGGTTTTTTCGGGTGGATCTGATCGGAAAGGAGAGAGGTAGCGAGTCCGGAGGCGGCGGTTGCGCCCAGAAACGCCCGGCGAGTAGTCACTACTTACTTTTTATCAGAGGAACTTGCTTTACTTCCTGAGCTGGACGCAGGCTTGGAGGACGACGACTCGGAGCCGGGTGAGGATTTTGATTCCGAAGATCCCGACTCAGACGATTTGGATTCGGCCGAAGCGCCCGATTTCGCGTCGCCGTTGCTAGCGGAGCTTGGACTCTTCGCGTAATCGGTTATGTACCATCCGCTGCCTTTAAACTGCAATGCGGGAGCAGAAACGAGGCGGTGCACCTTCCCGCCACATTTTTCGTGCGCGGTCAGAGGCTCATCCGAGAACTTCTGCATCACTTCGAAGGATTCACCGCAGTTTTCACACTGATATTCGTACAGAGGCATGTCTTCTTTGTCGGCCGGGGCGGTTACGGTTCCTGAGGACTCTTCTGGATAATCGGATGCTGCTCGTTCTGCGGAATCATCCCGTCGCCCTGATTGGTTAACTGTGCGACGGTGGTTTTGCCGGTGACGAGATCGATCGATTGCTTTAACAGATTATCCTCAACATTCTTTGGCGCGGAGTTCGGGATGGGATTTCCATCCTGATCCAATTCCGGGCCGTTATCATTTTCGGTCACTTGAACCGTTGGCGTCACGCCGTTGTCCTGAATCGATTTGCCGGCGGGCGAGTAATACTTAGCAACTGACAGGATCACAGCGCCGCCGTCATCCATCTGGATGGTCTTACGCACGCTGGCATCGCCATAGCTGCGCTCGCCGACAACCTGCGCCCGCTTGTTATCTTCGAGAGCCGCAGCGGCAATCTCCGCACCGCCAGCGGTAGCGCGATCGGTGATGATCACAAGCGGTCCTTCCCACAGGTCGTCGTCCGTTTTCGCATCGAACTCCTGTGTGCCGGTTTTCTGACCTTTGAGAGTCGCGATCTGGCCCTTATCGAGGAACAGATTAGCCAGCGGAATACCATTCGCCTGATCACCGGTCGAGCAGTGCCGCAAGTCCAGAACGATGTACTTTGCGCCTTGGTGCTTCAGGTCGCGGAGCTTGTCCTTGGTTTGATCAACGCGGTCGCCGGCCACGCTCGTTACATGAAGGTAGCCCACATCACCAGGCAATAGTTTGGCCACAAGCTCGGGGTACGGAGTCACCGCTCGCGTGAGAGTCAGCTTCTGGGGCTCGGGATTCTTGAGACGTAGCAGACCGATTTCGACACCTGTGTTCGGGTCTCCGCGCAACAGTTCCTCCGCATAGGCCAATGGCATGTCGCGCGTTGCCACCTTCCCGATGCTCTCGATCAGATCACCGGTCTCTATATGAGCCTTCTCTGCCGGCGACCCAGGCAACACGTCCACCACCGCCACATAACCATAACGTTTAGCCAGGATCAGGCCGACGCCGGCTTTTGCGGAGTCTTCGGTCTTCTCATACTGGCGGTACTGATCGGCGTTCATGTAGCTGGCAAACGGATCAACCGACTCCAGGAGGCCGTTAATGGCGCCGAGAGTGACGCTCTTCATGTCCGGCTCTTCCACATATTCGAGCTTGATACGCTCCAAAACTTCTGTGTAGACTCTGAGGTGGCCATACACGTCGTCGGTGGATACCGCCCGGCCATTTCTGGCTCCAAGCAGAAGGAGCGCAACGACGCACGTTGAGCTGCCAACAATCGTCCATTTGAAGCGGCTGTTCATGAGGGAAATACGGAGGTTACCTAAAGTATAGCGGATGAATTACGCCCGAGAGCAGGGCCAAAGCTGACGATTATTGGACGTACAAATGAGTGCTGAGTTTGCTTAAGAGTGGCGGGTTCGGCTGCTCACTCTGGAAAATCAAACACTTACGGTCTCGAGATCGGGAGTCAAATCAACGTTTGCTTCCGCGAGGGGCAGCTCAAAGCGGGCCGTAAACTGGAAGGTGCTTCCCTTCCCAGGTTCGCTCGCCACCCAAAGCCGTCCGCCCATCATTTCGACGAGCTGCGAGGAGATTGTCAGACCTAAGCCGGTTCCGCCGTAACGGCGGGTGGACGAATTGTCCGCCTGCGAGAAAGCTTCAAAAATCTTCTTTTGTTTCTCCGGAGGTACTCCGATACCGGTATCCTCTACGGCAAAGCGAGCCATCACGTAGCCCGGTCCGGCGTGCTCCATTGTCAATGCGAGTGTCACGCAACCTTCGCTGGTGAATTTGATGGCGTTATCGAGCAGATTGAGCAGAACTTGCCGGAGGCGAAGGGGGTCGCCAATAACGGTATCGGGAAAATTGGGATCGATCCGAGATCGTAACTGGAGCCCCTTCTGCTTTACGCGGACGGCTAACGATCGTGTCAGCTCATGAACGGAATGCCGCACCGCGAATTGAGAGTGATCCAGAGTCAGCTTGCGCGCCTCAATTTTTGAAAAATCAAGGATATCGTTCACTATGGCGAGCAGAGAATCGGCCGAGACTCTAGCGATGTCGAGGTATTCACGTTGCTCCTCGGTGAGATCAGTGGTTAGCGCAATCTCGGTCATGCCGAGGATTCCATTGATAGGTGTTCGGATTTCGTGACTCATGTTTGCAAGGAACTGACTCTTTGCGCGGCTGGCGGCCTCGGCGGCGTCCTTAGCGATGATCAGTTGTTCTTCGGTACGGCGGCGGGTGGCGACTTCGGCTTCGAGAGCGCTATTCGCCTGCATCAGCTCGCGAGTGCGCTCCTGCACTCTGATCTCGAGTTCGTCTTTCGCTTGGCGCAACTCCTGCTCGCTTTTCTGCAGCGCAGCGGTGCGCTCGTTCACGAGCTGAACGAGTCTCTGCTCGCGCATCTTGAGCTGATTGACACGAAGCCGGTAACCGCCAGCGCACAGTCCCAGTATCAGAAGAATCAATACAACATAGAAGGTCTTGGTCTGGTAATAATGCGGCTCGAGCGTGAGAACCACGCCGGAAGCCGATTCACTCCAGGTCTCACCATTACGGACACGGACGCGGAACCGGTACTCTCCGTCAGGGATGTTGGTGTAATAGGCGGTTCGCCGAGCTCCGGCGTGAGTCCACTCTTTGTCAAACCCTTGCAGCATGTATTCGAAATCTAGTTTTTCTGGCATCAGAAAGGAGGGGGCAGTGAACTGAAATTCGAGCTGCCCCTTGCCTGGGGGGGCCACAATGGGTTCTTCGAACCGGACATCGCGATGGTCGATCGTTACGCGCTCGATATCAACAGCCAGCGGCAGTTCACTCTGAATGAGATGAGCAGGATCTACCGAAGCTAATCCTTTCGTTGTCGGGAAGAACAGGCGGCCGGCAGAGTTCCGCCAAGCCGAAGGTTCGAATCCGCCATTGCACTCGCGGCTTCTCATGCCGTTTGCCGTGCCATACGAGGTGGATCTGATGGAAGTGATCGTGCCGCTAGCAAAGTCGTTCAGATCCTTCTTGCTGACGCTGAAGACGCCCTTTTCGGAGCTCATCCAGAGATGGCCCAGATGGTCATCCAAGATGCCCAGAACGGAGTCGTCATAAAGACCTCTTGACGTGTTGAAGACGGTCAACTTGCCGTTTAGGAAGCGGCTCAGCCCGCCTCCCCCCGTTCCGATCCAAATAGTGCCGTCCGCATCCGGATATACCGACCAGACGAGATCGCTGCCCAGGCCGTCCTTCACTCGATAGGAGATAAATCGACCGTCTTTTAGCCGGTCCAGGCCGCCGCCATGAGTCCCGAGCCAAAGCGAACCGTCTATGCCTTCCGAGATCCATTGGACGTAGTCGGTCGAGAGCCCATCCTTTGTTGTGTAGGTTGTGAAATTCCTGCCATCGAAATGGCCCAGCCCGCCTCGAGTGCCGATCCAGATATCGCCTCTGCGATCGGCATACACACACAGGATGTACTCATTGGCGAGCTCGCCTGGAATGGCAAAATTGCTGAACTTGCCGTTTTTGAAACGTCCAATTCCACGGCGTGTCCCGACCCAGAGCACTCCAGAATGGTCCTGGGCTATCGAGAGAACAAGATTGTCAGGCAGACCCTCTCGAGTTGTGTACGCGGTGAGTCGCCCATCTTTCCAGCGCGTCAAGCCTTGATCAGACCCGATCCAGAGCGAGCCTTGCGCGTCCTCAAAAACGGCTGCGGTGTCAGCTGGGAAGCCCTCCGGCTTTCCGAAGCTTGTGAAAGAGCCCATTTTGAAGCAATTCAGCCCACCCCCTGCTGTTCCGGCCCACAGATTGCCTTCCCGGTCTTCAAACATGCTCCAGACGTCCTTGCCAATAAGTCCGTCCTTTTCGGTAAATGAGGTAAAGCTCCCCTTTGCAAACCGGCTCAAACCGTTAATGGTTCCGACCCAAAGCGTGCCCGCTCGATCCTGATAAAGAGAGTAGATGGTATTGCTCGCTAAGCCGTCCCGGGTCGTGAAACGAACAATACCGTTTGAGGTCAGCTGGCACAAGCCGTCCGTTGTACCGGCCCAAACAGCACCGGTTTGATCGACAAGAGTAGTGCGGACGTAGTTTGCCGAAAGCCCGTCCCGGGAGGTCAGTGTGGTGAATCTGCCGTTCGAGTACTTTGTGAGTCCGTCGTGCGTTGCGATCCACAACGTTCCGTTCTGTTCGCCGGAAATCGAGAACACGGAATTATCGCCAAGGCCGTCCCGCGTCGTAAAAATTTGAACCTTACCGCGCGAACGCCGGACCAGACCGCCGCCATCCGTACCGATCCAAAGCGTACCGGCGCGGTCTTCATACAAGGCGGTGATTGCTTTACCGGAAAGTCCGCTCGAGCTGGAGAATGCACTCCCGAATTTGCCGTTCTTAAGATAATGAAGCCCGCTGCTCCTGGTACCCAACCAAAGAGTTCCTTCATGGTCAACGAACAGAGCCTGGAGCAGGTCGTCCTGCAAACCGGCGGTGTGTTTGTCGAATAGGCTGAAGCGCACGCCGTCGTATCGCGCCAATCCTTCTTCGGTACCAAGCCAGAGATATCCGTTAGGGGTCTGAGCGATCGCGACGACTGAAGCCTGGGGCAAACCGTCCTGAGTCTGCCAGCTTTGGTGAATATATTGTGAGATCGGACGGTCCGGATCGAGACTGGCGCTCGCGCGCTTCGCTGGTGTGAGTATCAGGAGGGAAATCAGCAGGATACGCGCTATCCAATAGCGATACGAAGGGTAATCCGAAGATGAAGCTACGGTACGCTTTCCGCTGCGCGAATTTGTACAGTTCGGCCTCAACGCTTTCCTTCCTAAGCTCTTGATCGGCTTTTCCGGTTCAGATGTTGAGACCTTCAGGGAAAAATCCGGCAAGAAAGGCCTAAAGAGCCCTGGGGCTCCCGTCGATAAAGGAATAGGCGAAATCTCAGACGGCCGCGGCGCTATAAATACAATGAGCATGTTCATCGGCTTGAGCCCGCGACGCCCATCATGATTGCCGCCGTGGTCTTCTGTGTAAGCATCGCGGTGCTGGGATACGTACTGCTCGGCTACCCGCTCTTGCTCATGCTGTGGGCGCGAATTTCTCCGCGGGAGATCAAGAAGACCTCCTCGGAACGATCCGTATCGGTGATCGTGCCCGTCCGCAATGGAGCACGATGGGTTGAAGCAAAAATTCGTTCTCTTCTCGCGTCAAACTACCGGCCGGATCTTATCGACGTCCTGATTGTTTCGGATGGCTCTACCGACGCAACCGAGGATCTTATTCGCGGCTTCCCGGATTCGCGCGTCCGGCTACTCGCTCTTCCTAGTGGAGGAAAAGCAACGGCGGTGACAGCCGGCCTGCAGCATGTATCAGGCGAGATCATCGTACTTACCGACGTGCGCCAGGAGTTCGATCCCGATGCAATCAGAGAATTGGTTGCCTGCTTTGGTGATGCGTCGGTCGGAGTGGCTACAGGAGAGCTGGTGATTCGCTCCGGCGTTACGTCGGAGGAGTACAATACTGGCCTGTACTGGCGTTATGAGAAATGGATTCGCCGGAATCTGAATCGCATGAACGTCATGCTGGGAGCAACCGGGTCAATCTACGCTATTCGGCGTGAGCTAATTTCACCCATTCCTCGCGATATTTTACTTGATGATGTTTATCTTCCCTTCGCGGTGGCTCAGCGTGGATTTCGCATTCACTTCGAAAGCCGAGCGAGAGCGTACGATGTCCCCACCTCTCTTCAGTCGGAGTTCTGGCGCAAAGTCCGCACACAAGCCGGCGTGTATCAGATCCTCTTTCACTTTCCTGCCCTACTCAGCCCCGCGAACCCGCGTTTCATTCACTTTCTGTCGCACAAGCTAGGGCGGCTGCTTCTTCCTTTTTGTCTTATTGCCGCTGCCGTGAGTAGTTTCTGCTTACCCGGTTTCTGGCGTCCGCTGGCGCTCACAACTCAGGGTGTTTCGTATGGTCTGGCGCTTATCGATCCACTGATCCCGGAACAATTTCCGTTAAAGAGATTTTCCGCAGCAGCACGGGCGTTTGTTGTCCTTATTTCGGCGGCGCTGTGCGCGATTGTCGTCTTCTTCCGCCCAGCCGAGGAATTGTGGAAAGAGACTCGCGTGACCGTTGAACCGGAAACGCGCAGTACAGAAGATGCGCACGGTGAAGTAGGCTAAGCAGGAACCGTTCCCTGCTGTTGTTCACCCGTTTTCACCGAGTGCGCTTCCCGTCTCTCTTCGTGGTATTCGTGCTCGGTGTTAAGCACCCACAGATTGTCGCGGCTACGAACATTCTCGATGATATTGTCCACTGCCATCATGGCGGTCAGCATAGAGTGGTCCTGATTGTTGTACTTGTGCATGCCATTCCGACCAATTAAAAAAAGATTTTCGAATCCGTCGAGCCACGAACGAAGCTCCGGGAAGCGATCATACGATCCAAAATACGCTGGATAGGCCTTAGGCATCCGAATTACTGTTGCATCCATCACGTCTTCGGGCTCCACTATGTTCATCAATGCTAATTCGGACTTGGCCAGCTCAACAATGTCGCTATCGTTCCTATTCCAAAGTGCGTCGGTTTCGTTGCAAAAATATTCAAGGCCAATCCAGACCTTACTCGCATCGGCCACCATCGCCGGACTCCAGTTGTTGAAGATCTGCAAGCGACCGACGAGAACGTCCGGTTCCTGGATGTAGATCCAGTTGTCTTTGATGATCTCGCCCGAGGACTCACGCAGCTTCAGCCCCTCGCAGAGGACGCCCACGGTGATGAAGTCGCGATAGATGAGCCCATCCGATATTTCGCGGATTTCGGGCGGCGCCGGCGGGCTCATTCCCGCAACGAGCTCCTTAATCGGCATGGTGGAGAAGAAATAATCGGCTTCGAAACAATCCGTCTCTCCAGTTTCCGAATTGCACCCGCATACGCTGCTGATACGGCCGTCGATCCCTGCCATGCTCTCGATACTGCGACGCGTAAGAATGCGGCCTCCCATTGCCGTCACTTGACGCGCGACCTCCTCCCACATTTGGCCGGGCCCGTACTTCGGATAGAGAAACTGCTCCATCAGAGAGGTCTCGACATTCTTCTGGCCGATGTCTTTGTTTTTCCTAGAAAAGCTCTTTTTCACAACATGCGAGATCGTTTTGTAGATTGAGAGACCCTTAATGCGCTGGGCGCCCCATTCGGCGTTGATCTGGCTGCACTCAATCCCCCATACCTTTTCGGTGTAGGACTTGAAGAAGGTCACGTATAGCTCGCGTCCAAAGCGGTTGATGAAGAACTCTTCCAGGTTCTGTTCATTGCGGATCGGAAACAGAAGCGCTCGTAGATAGCTAAGACCGATGCGCAATGTCCTGCGAATGCCCAGCTTACCCAGCGTGTCCAAACTCAACGTGATTGGATAGGCAAAAAATTGCCGCATGAAGTAGATCCGCGACTTTCGATTCCGGACGAGCATCACCTTCTCGTCGCGGTGGGGATCGGCGCCTTCTGTGGATGCCTGGACGGTAGTATTCTGCCGCCCGCAGGCGATCTGGGCTGTGGGTGCGTCGATCTTCTGCAGCGGAAGAATATTAAGCCACCATCTCATCACCCGATCGGATTTAGAAAAGAACCGATGGCCGCCGATGTCCATCCGATTGCCCTTGTAGTTCACGGTTCGCGAAAGGCCGCCCATGTACTCGCTCTTTTCGAGCACAATTGGCAGAATCTCCGTTCTGGTGAGCAATTCGTAAGCGGCTGTAAGGCCGGCTGGGCCGGCGCCGATGATGAGCGCACGCTTTTTCCGCGCCGCGTTTGTTGCGAAGCTCGGCACACTTTGCCCCTTGCTCTTATAGTCTCTCCGGCGCCAGCAGTGTCCCCTGCTGCGGCTTTTTCGTCGGGTTGTACTTACGTTGAGCATTTCCTTCGCCGTCCGTATTACTGATTCGCGAGAGATAGGATACAGGTATGTCCGCCACGACACGTGAATCCGCAGCGGCGGGTTTTTCGCGGCAATACAAGGCCAACCTACTTCAGACGCTCGAAACCATCGATTTGGAGGCGGTTGGGCAGGCAATTGAAATTTTGGCGGACGCGCGCGACCGGAACCGCCACATCTTTGTATGCGGAAATGGTGGCAGCGCCTCAACAGCGTCGCACTTTGTCTGCGACATGGTGAAGGGCGCCAGCTTCAAGTCGCGTTTCCGCATCATGGCTCTTACGGACTCCTTGCCCACGATCACGGCGTATTCGAACGACGTCGGGTATGAATGCATTTTTGCCGAACAGCTCAAAAATTTTGGGCAAGCGGGCGATGTATTCATAGCCATTAGCGGTTCTGGCAACTCGCCAAACGTCCTTTGCGCGATAGATTACGCGAACTCGATCGGTTGCAAGACCATTGCCTTGACAGGCCGGGACGGGGGCAAACTGGGACCTAAGGCGAATTTACAGATCCGAGTAGCGGAACCACACATGGGGCGAATCGAAGACGGACACATGATTGTCTGCCACATGCTCTGCTACTACTTCATGGACAACTAGGCCCGCGATCCGGCAGGACCGGCACCCCGGACGCGAGGTGATTCGCTGACGCTCGCGATAGCATAGTCGCGTACATCCACGATGCCGCCTGTCGAATTGCAAACGAATTTGTCCGGCAAAATCGCCGTAATCTCAGGAGCGAGCAAGGGGCTAGGACGAGCGATGGCGCTGGCCTTGAGTCGAGCAGGGGCAACCATCGCTCTGGTGTCGCGCGATTCAGAGAAGCTGGGCGCAGTGAAGCGCGAAATCAGCGAAAGTGGCGGAAAGGCCGACGTGTTTAGTGCTGACGTCCGCAATGAAGCAAACGTTCTGGAGTTGGAATCACTTGTGGCCAGCCGTCTTGGGAAAACGCAGATCCTGATCAACAATGCAGGGATCAACATTCGTAAGAATTTGATCGATTACACGCTCGAGGAATGGACATCCGTCATTGACACGAACCTCACTAGCGCGTTCCTGATGTGTCGCGCGTTCGTTCCTCACATGCGAGGAACAGGCTATGGGCGCATTCTTAATATGAGCTCAATTATGAGCCACGTCTCCCTACCCGGGCGCGGACCATATTCGGCAAGCAAAGCGGCGCTACTTGGCTTGGTGCGCGCGCTCGCGCTGGAGCTTGCGCCCGATGGAATTACGGTGAATGGGATCAGTCCCGGTCCGTTCGGAACCGAAATGAATCTATCGATTATGCAAAACCCGGAGCTGAATGCTCAGTTCCTCGCGAATCTTCCGGTTGGGCGCTGGGGCAAGGTAGAAGAGATCGGCACGTTGGCTACCTACCTGTGTTCCGAGCACGCCGGCTTCATAACCGGCACCGATATCGTTATTGACGGGGGGTGGCTTGCCAAGTAGGGGCAGAATGACACGCCGGGACGCAAGCTGGGCGATCCTGAAAGCAACAACGATTGCTGGAGGGCGCGAGTTTTTCACAGCGTGGGCGAAAGCGGCGGACTCGACGAGCCCTCATGAGCATTCGCAAGCCGCCAGTGCGCCGCCCGATCCTCACAACTGGAACGTTTATCAGCCGAAGTTTTTCTCGAAGAAAGACTTTCGGAATCTCGATACGTTCAGCGCCATCCTGATCCCGACCGATGACACTCCCGGCGCACAGGAGGCCTTCGTGGCGCCTTTCATCGATTTTGTTGTAGACGCGGCCGCTGAGTACGCGCCTGATATGCAGCAGCATTGGCGTGACGCCATGACCTGGCTTCGGAGCCAGAACTTCTCGGCTATGCCGCCGGAAGAACAACTGCGGTTCGTAGAGCGGATCTCGGCTCCCGAGCGCGACAGTTCCAAACCGCGGGATGATGGATTCAAGACCTACTCGTTGCTGAAGGACATGACGGTCCACGCCTTTTACACTTCGCGCGTCGGCCTCGTTGATGTCCTCGAGTACAAAGGGCTCGCGTATCTGACGGAATTCCCTGCCTGCACCCATCCGGAGCATCATCGGGTCTGAGATGGAGAAGTACGACGTCGCCATTGTGGGTTCCGGCGCCTGCGGCGGATGGGCTTGCATGGCTCTCGCCCAAAGCGGCTTCAAAGTCGCTTTGCTTGAAGCCGGATCGCACATCGAGCCATATCGGGATTTTCGCCACGTTTGGCCCTACGAAATACCATTTCGGGGAGCAGGCCAACCGGGGCTGTTGCGGAAGTATTTCAAAGGATCGACCGAATACAATTACCGGCTCATGATTGACGACCGGGAGAACCCATACACCACTTCTCCCGATACGCGATTCAACTGGGTACGCTCTCGCGTCTTGGGCGGCCGTACGCTGCATTGGTCCCGAGCTTCTGACCGTATGTCGGATCTCGAATTTAAGGCGGCGTCTCGCGACGGCTACGGCGAAGACTGGCCGATTTCATATGCAGATCTGGCGCCCTATTACGATCAGGTAGAACAGTTTATTGGCGTTAGCGCCGCGCGCGCCAATCTGTCGCAATTTCCAGACGGCTCGTTTCTTCCGCCGATGCCGCTCAATTGCGCAGAGGCGATTTTTCAAGCGGCCTGCTCGAAAGTCGGGTTCCCGGCGACGCCACGCCGAGTGGCACAGCTCACCCGCATGCTGCACAACCGGCCACCGTGCCATTATTGCGGCAATTGCGTGAATGGATGCGATGTAGGCGCCATGTTCAGCACGGTCTCTTCTACCCTCCCACCCGCGCTGAAAACCGGAAACGTCACGCTCCTTTGCGATTCGATCGCGAGCCACGTTTTGACTGACGGAGATAATCACGCATCCGGCATTCGCTATATTGAACGGCACTCAAATCGCGTTGTGGAAATTGAGGCACGTGCCGTGGTTCTGGCTGGCTCATCACTGGAGAACACGCGACTTCTACTTCACTCGAAAAAAGGCGGCCTGGCAAACAGCAGCGGGGTGCTTGGCCAATACCTGATGGATCAAGTGGGGGGCGCGGCAGTGACCGGCTTTCTACCCCAATTGAAGGGCTCCGCGATTCGAAACGATGATGGCAAAGCGGGCGGTTTGTATATCCCGAATTTCTCGAACATCGGCGGCCGGCGCGGCTCGGGCAAATTCATCCGCGGCTATGGCATGAGTGCTAGCGGCGGCGCTCAGATGTATCCACCGTTTGCGGCGGCCCTTCCCGGTTTCGGCTCGAGCTATAAAAAGCAGGTGAAATCTCTCTATCCCGCTTTCGCCCGTGTCTGGTTATCCGGGGGAGAAATGCTGGCACGCAAGGAGAACTTTGTCGAGCTTGATCCCGAAGTCATGGATAAGTTGGGAATCCCGGTCCTGCGGATCCATTGTTCCCACTGCGACAACGACCGGAAGCTGTACGAAGATTATTTTGCCCGTGCCCAGGAGCTGATGCACGCCGCTGGCGGCGAAATCGTGAATGCAAAGCCGCGGATCGGAGTTCCGGGAAGCTTGGTTCACGAGGTCGGCACCTCGCGAATGGGCAAGGACCCGAGGACCAGCGTCTTGAATTCCTTTTGCCAGAGCCACGATATCCCGAATTTGTTCGTCTTCGGAGGCGGGTGCTTCGTCACCACCGGCGACAAACATCCGACCCTGACAATGATGGCGTTGACCGCCAGAGGTTGCGACCGCCTGAAGGACCTCGCAGCGAAACAGGAGTTGTGATGGAGGGCTCAACGGCTCATAGCAGTGCGGTTTGGACCTCAGAGTTTGAGAGCGCGACCTACCGCAAGATCACCTGGAGACTGATCCCATTTCTGTTCTTGTGTTACGTGTTCGCGTACGTCGATCGGGTCAATGTCGGGTTTGCAAAGTTGCAGATGCAACAAGATATCGGCTTTAGCGATGCCGCCTACGGCAACGCCGCCGGAATCTTTTTCTTCGGCTACTTGTTTTTCCAGGTGCCCTGCAATTTAGCGCTCCAGAAGATCGGTGCCAGACGCTGGCTCGGACCGATCATGATCGTCTGGGGCCTGGTATCGGCTTGCACGATGCTCGTTAAAGGAGAGGTGAGTTTCTGCATTGTGCGGTTTCTACTGGGCGTCGTGGAATCCGGGTTCTTCCCTGGCGTCATTCTGTTCCTGACCTTCTGGTATCCGGCGAAATACCGCGCCAAGATGGTCTCGGCCTTTATGACGGCAGTTCCCCTTTCGGGCGTAATTGGCGGACCGATCTCCGGCTGGCTTCTCGATCGGATGTCTTCCGCCGGAGGACTCCGTGGGTGGCAATGGCTATTCCTCTTCGAAGCAGTTCCGTCGATCCTCGCGGGATTAACGACTCTGCTTGTCTTGCAAGACAGTCCGGCGAAAGCGAAGTGGCTGGACGAGACCGAAAGATCGCTGCTGCTGGAGCGTCTCAAACAGGATGAGGAACACAGAAAGTCTTCCGCAGGCGGCAGAACCAAGCTGAGTGATGCTTTTCGCAACCCGAAAATCTGGGTCCTATGCTTTGTCTACTTCGGCGTTGTAATGGGCAATTATGGAATCGGTTTCTGGCTTCCGCAGATTTTCAAAGACACTTTGACTAAAGACCCATTCCAGATCGGCTTGTACACGGTTATTCCCTGGGGAGCGGCCGCCATCGCAATGGTGGCCCTCGGCCATCATTCTGATGTTACGGGCGAGCGTTGCTGGCATGTCGCGCTGGCCGCGATAGCCGGCGCAGTAGCGTTCGGGGTTTCATCCATACCGGGAATTTCAGGCCCGGCAGTATTGATTGCCTTGACAGTGGCTACGGCAGGCATTATCTCGGCTTCCTCGACATTTTGGGCGCTGCCGACTGCACTTGTAACGGGCACCGCCGCTTCAGCCGGGATCGCCTGGATCAACTCTATCGGAAACTTAGCCGGCTATTTGAGCCCGTGGCTGGTCGGCGAAATCAAGGACATGACGCATAGCATGACGCCCGCCCTGCTCACGCTGGCCGCCTTCTGCCTCGGTTCGGCGGTGCTCACGATCACCTTCTTCCGTAAGCGGCAGCCGGCATGACACGACGCGCTTTTCTTCACACCACCGCCGCGACTCTCGCGACTCAGACGCTTATGGCCGATCAGACTACGGAACCTGCAGTTCAGTACAAGATGGGAATCGCCGCCACGTCCTACATGGGCGTCTGGCGGCCGAAAGACACTTACGAATTCCTGGAACATTGCCACACTCTAGGGGCAGCCGGAATTCAGTCCGCCTTTCACGGCGATCTAGCAAAGATTCGCGCCCGAGCCGAACAACTCGGTATGTATATCGAGGGGATGGTACCGATGCCCAAGGGCAACGATACGGGCGCGTTTGAGGAGGCCCTGAAGAACGCGAAAGATGTCGGAGCCGTGGCCGTCCGTTCCGATTGCCTCGGCACGCGACGGTACGAGACATTCCACTCACTCGAGGACTGGAAGGAGCACGTTGCAGAAAGTAAGCAATCGATCGCGGCGGCAGTTCCGCTGCTCGAGCGCTATAAGATTCCACTCGGCCTGGAGAATCACAAAGACTGGACCCTCGACGAAGCCGTTGCGCTGTTTGAGGCGCATTCGAGCGAGTACTTCGGATCCTGCGTGGATTTCGGCAATAATATCGCCCTGCTCGATCAGCCAATGGAAGTAATCAAGAAGCTGGCGCCTTTTGCCGTGTGTACACACCTGAAGAACATGGCGGTTGAGCCATACCAAGACGGATTCCTGCTCTCTGAAGTGCTGCTCGGCGATGGTTATCTTGATCTCAATCAGGCAGTAGCGACGATTCGCCAACACCGGCCGAAGGTACGCTTCTCACTCGAGATGATTACCCGGGATCCGCTAGAAGTGCCTTGCCTGAATGATGATTATTGGATTACCTTTCCCGATCGGAATGGCCTTTACCTTGCCAGAACTTTGCGGTTTGTGAATGAGCATCACAGCTCGCAGCCGTTACCGAGGGTAAGCCACCTTAAGCATGAAGAGGCGATGCGAGTCGAGGAACAGAACGTCGTGACTTGCCTGCGCTGGGCACACCAGAACCTGGGCTTGTGACGCGGGATCTACTTCATTCCCTGATCGTGCCCCGGTGACGCCGTCAATCGCTGATGAATTTCCCGCTCCGCTTTCGCGCGATCCGGTTCGCCCAGGCGATCATAAACGCGAGCTAAGTGATAGTGGACGACCGCCTGTGCGGGATCTAGCTCGGCGCTACGTTCGAGCTCGGCGGCAGCGGCCTGATATGCGTGCCTCGATTCGAGCAGTGTCCCGAGGTCGTAATGCCCTTCCCAATCGTTGAGATCGAGCGCAATCGCTCCCCGGAGAAGCTCTTCAGCGCGGCTATTGGCCGGGTCGGCGCTGAGCAGCGCTTCGGCGAGCAGCCGGTTCGCTTTAGAATTTTCCGGACTGGCCTTGAGCCAAGCCTCGTAATCAGCCGTAATTTCGGGTAGATGCGAACCAGCCTGGTCCAGCATCCGCCCAAGAAAAACATACGGCTGCTCGATAGAAGGATTGATCTGAATTACTTTCAGGAACTCTGCGATCGCATCGTCAAAGCGGCGTTGTCCGTAGCGCGCGACGCCGAGGGCGAGGGTGAGTTGGGGGTCCTGAGGGTTTGCCTGCATCGCCGCGCTTAGGACAGTCGCCGCTTTCGTGAAATTCTGTTGGCGAAGCAGCCCTTGCGCGTATTCGAACGCGAACATCGCAAGTGCGTGGATAAGAACGGGATTGGTGCCACCGAGCCGTTCCGCTTTTGCTGCGGCAGCTTCGGCCTCCTCAGGCTGGTTTAGGCGTAGATACGTCTGCGCGAGCGAAACCCAGACGTAGGGATTGCTGGAATCGGCCCGCGAGGCATCCTCTAAATCCGAACGCGCTTCAGAGAGCTGACCATGCTGGAGTGCGATCAGCCCTTTCTGAAGCAGTGCCTTTGCCTGATTTGCGTCAACTGCGAGAACGAGCAACAAAACAGCGGTTAACAAACCTCGAGGCTACTAAAGCCGA
>Ga0213882_10000265_pt1 | contig 19941 bp, 19 predicted proteins | sample BarmaccoBMER_R09_FD_160106 | JGI IMG/M metagenome (GOLD analysis project Ga0213882, IMG submission 160106) | Barbacenia macrantha exposed rock microbial communities from rupestrian grasslands, the National Park of Serra do Cipo, Brazil - ER_R09 ...
GCTATGGTCGCCCGGAGCGACATGTGCTATAGTGCCTGGGTCAGAGAGGCCTGCCAGCCAAGACAGTAAGCAGGCCAGCGCACCGCGCATGCGGCTCGCCGTGTATCGTTCGCTTCTGCGGGTGGCGTCAAGCGCATACCTTCGCGACGAGCCAGGAAAGAAAGGAACCTCATTTTTGTTACGACGAGCGTTTTGCGCCACGTTTGTGCTTATTGGATCGCTGGGATACCCCGCATCCGCGTCGGCGCAGAACTCCGCTGTAACATCGATCCGCTGGCAGAACGACGGCGTCGTTAGCTGGGAGCGCCTCGAGCACCACTCGATTGCTCCGCCGACGATCCATCGACTGACCCCGGCATTGCCCCCCGGCGGCAGCAAGTATTTGGCGCACGGCGCCCCCGGCGTGGTCGAAATGAGCGTCCGCTACTCGCAACGCGACGGCGGACCCGTTCGTCGCCAGGTGCTCGCCACGATGGTGCTCGTGCATCCTCACCCGCGCATCCTCGCGGTCGGCGTGGGATATTCGCCGCTGACGCAGTTCGAAAGCATCGGAATCGCGCGTCTCGCGGCGATTGCGCACGGCGCGCTGACGATGGTTGCGACCGCGTACACGGCGCAATGCAGCGGGTGCGACGGCATGACCGCGATCGGCCGGCGCGCCGGTTACGGAATCGTCGCCGTCGATCCTCGAGTGATTCCCCTGGGCACGCGTCTCTATATTCCCGGCTACGGCAGCGCGATCGCCGGTGACACCGGCGGAGCGATCGTCGGTAACCGCATCGATCTCGGTTTCAATACGTTGCGCGACGCGCTGATGTTTGGGCGCCGCAGCGTCACGGTCTATAAAATTTAGCGGAGGCCGGCCCAAGAAGCGGTTCGGGCAAAACTTCCTCGTTAACGCAAGCGCCGCGCGACAGATCGCGCGGTTGTCGCAACGCGACGCCGTCGCGGACGTTCGAACGCTCGAAATCGGCGCCGGCACGGGGGCTCTCACGGCCGCACTGCTCGAGCTCGGCGCCCGCGTCAGCGCGCTCGAAATCGATACTGAGCTCGTCGCACTGCTTCGCGCTCGTCCTGAGCTTGCGCGAGCAGAGATCATCGAAGCCGACGCGCTTACCTTCGACTACGAGGCCTGGGCCGGATCGCAGCCCTGGATCGTTGCCGGCAATCTTCCCTACAACGTCGCGACGCCGCTGATTCTGCGCTTGGTGGAGCTGTCGCCCGGACCCCAGTCGATGACGGTGATGGTGCAGCGCGACGTCGCCGACCGCTTCGCCGCGTCTCCGGGTACCGCCGCATACGGCAGCCTCTCCATCGCCGTGCAGTACGCGATGCAGGTGCAACGCGCGATGCGGCTCTCGCCGCGTTCGTTCTTTCCCGCGCCGAAGGTCGAATCGACCGTCGTCAAGCTCACGCGGCGCGACACGCCGCCCGTGCAGCCGCGATATCCCGACGTATTTTGGAAGGTCGTGCGCGGTGCATTCGCGTACCGGCGCAAAACGCTCGTGAATGCGCTGCACCTCTCGCTCGGTTTCGATCGAGCCCGCATCGAACGCGCGCTTGAGCACAGCAACCTCTCTCCGGAGCTTCGTGGTGAACGACTCAACATCAGCGACTTCGCCCGTTTGGCCGACGCGCTGGCCGCCCAATAGCTTCACCGGTCTTTGGACGTGGTTGCTGGCGGGGGCGATCGCGGTTATTTTCGGGCTCGTCTTCCTCGCGGGCATTCGATCGAGCGGCGTTCCCCGAATCAGCTCGCTCGAGTTCGACATCCTCATACTCTTTCAGTTGGTCTTCGAAGGAGCGCTCTTGCTCATCGTGCTGGCGGCGCTTCCGATTCTCTCGAAGTTCAGCCTACGCGAGCTTGGATTCTGCCGCCCGAGCCTCGGCGACATTGGAGTGGCGATTCTCGGCGCGATCGCGATGGTCGTTCTCTCCAACGGGGGAGCCTCGTTGATCGAGTATCTCGCCCACAGCCGCCATCAGCAGGATATCGTTGAAATCTTTCGGCAGCTACACGACCCGGCGACGGTCGGGCTCTTCGCCGGCTTCGCGGTCGTCTTCGCGCCCTTTGCCGAAGAGACGTTCTTTCGAGTCTTCTTCTTCAATCTCGGCCTTCGCTACGGCGGCTTCTGGATCGGCGCCATCGTGAGCGGATTGCTCTTCGGACTCGCGCACGGCGACGCGTTCGCCGCGGTGCCGCTGATGCTCGGTGGCATCGTCCTCTGCGCCGTCTACTACCGCACGCGCAACGCCTTCGCGCCGATGATCTCCCACGCCGCGTTCAACACGCTCTCGATCGTCGCACTCTTGGTGGCTCCGGGACTCACGTCGTAAGCGCGTCGGCGGCCGCCATGACGTCGCGCGCCTCCATCGTGCGCATCGCGACGTAGCGAACTCGGTGCGCGTGCGACGGCGGCTTGGTCAACGTCGCGGGGCGCCGGTCGAAGCCGCGCTCGCGAACGTAGTTTCCGATAAGATGGATTGCGTCCGCATTGGGCTCATCGTACCAATCGGGATGATGCGCGAGCCACAGCCCGACCGTCGGAATGCCGCCGCGCGCAAGCACGAAGTGGAGCGGTCCCGAGGGAATGCCGATGAAGAGGTCGGTGCGCGCCGCCAGCGCCTTGAAGACGCGTGCAAACGGTTGCTCGATCGACGCAAATACGCGGCGAAAGACGGCGTCGCCGACCGTCTCGTCGTCCATTGAGAGAACGCGCCAGCGGTGCGAGCGGGCCCGCAGCATCGAAACGAAGTCGCGCGCTTCGTGGCCATCCCCCCAATTTTTTCGCGACGCGGTTATTCCCGTCGTGGAGACGACGCACAGGCGAGTTCCCGGCGGCGCAAACTGCGACAAGCGCTCGTCGACAATTCGCAACACCTCCGGAGCGGGCGTAAAGTCAATCGCGTTCTTCAACGGCTCGAAGAGCGGCGCCGTTTTCAACCGATCGGGCGCGACCAAGTGCCGCACGAGATTGCGCGCCTTGGTATGGAACGGGAACGCCGTTCGCCCCTCGGTCTCGGGATAGTCGGTCCACAGCAAGATTTCCGGCGCAAAGCATTCGACGGCGTCGCCCAGCGGCTGCGCCACGGCGATCCTGCGGCGCCGGCCGTTGCAGTCTCGCAGGCGGAGCCCGAAATGCGGAGCTCCCATTGCACTGCCGTCGCCGGGCGAACGCTCCCCGCTATACAGCGGCGTCACGCCGTTGCATCCGTCCAGCACGCTCACGTAGTCGTCGCCGAAGCGCGTGATCGCATACCGATTCGACGGCTCCAACAGCGGCGCGATTCCCCCGAAGTGAACCCAATCGCCGAAGCCGTGCGGCCAGTAGACGAGAACGTTGGTGCCGGTTCGTCGCGCGAACCGGCCGCGATCCTCGCGCATCGCGATCACATCGAGGTGCGAGGTCATCGCGCGACCGGGACGCCGCCGCACAGCGCCGGCGCGGCGCGGCCGGCGAGACTCTGAAAAAACGCGGCGGCGTTGGTGTTGTAGGCGGGACATGATCGAGCGGCGGGATCCGGACGCGGGTCCAGGCGCAGATTGGGATTCGCCGCGGCGACGGCCCACGTGCCCTCCTCGCGGCGCGCAAGCTCCAGCGGCCGTCCGCTCTCGCGAATGCGCACGGCTCGCGAGTATGCGTTCCAGTCGACGATGTACGGCCATCGTCCCGGGCGCACGACCGTATCGTTGAATATGAAGACCATGGCGATGAGCGCGGCGATCGGCATCGCGCGAGCGAGCCTGGGATACGGGCGCGATGCGAAGAGCGCCGCGATCGCCGCCGCAACCACCAGGCTCGCCGTATAGTGCGAGCCGACGCGGCTCGGCTCGTAGTTCCACGGACGCATGAAGACGATTTCCGCCAGCAACGGAATCCCCAGCAACAGCCACCACCGCACCGCCAGCGGAGCGAACGCGAACGGCGCGAGCAGAAGCAGCACCATCGTGAGCTTGCCGCCCGGATCCGCGATGGTCAAGCCGTAGTGCGGAAGGTTCGGCGCGGCACCGGCGGCCCGTTCCGCGATCCAAAATCCCGCGCCGTTGCAAACGGCGAGCGCGACCAGCGCCACGCCCATCCGCCGATCCCACCACACGGCGCACGCGATGCCAAACCATGCCACGAAGAACATCTGATCTTCTTTGACGCCCAGCAGCAGTTGCGCTAAGATCAACGGCGCCCAGAAGCTACGCCGCCGCACCGCGAGTGCGCCCAGCGCCACGAGCAGCGGCACGAACGCGTTCTCCGAAAAGTTATCGTAGCTGAGCCCCTGCGCCGACGGCGTCAGTAAGTACGCGATCGCGACCGCGTTGGCCGCCCGGGGCGCGAGGCCGAGCTCGGACCCGAGTATGGCGAGCGGAATCGCGGCCGCAGCGACGGCGATCACTTGCACGGCGACCAACGTTTCCGCGCGAGGAAAAACCGCAATCAAGGGCACGAGCGCTACGAGCAGCCACGAATCGTGCACGAGAAGGTGCGGCCGCCACTCTCCATAGTTCCACGAGGAGCCGTGGCGCAGATTCACGAGCGTCTGCAGGTAGGTTCCGAGATCGGCGCCGTACCGCAGCGCGTACAGTTTATTGAGATCCAGCGCAATATAAACGACCGCGAAGATCGCGACCGCGATATAGGTAGGGCGCAGCGACCACGACAGACCTCCCGAGGTAACGCCCCGGAGACGCGGCATCACTTCGGGACGTCTGCCGTGGCACGGTGCGCTTCCCTGTAGACGCGTTGCACGATCGCTCGGAGGCGTTCGATGAATTGCGCCGGAGCGAATTTTTCGGCATGCGCGCGCAGGCGCTCCGGGTTGAAGCGCGCTGCGCCGAAGTTGCGTAGTGCGGCCGCGAGCGATTCGGCGTTCGGCTCGTCGAAGAACGCGCCGGTTTCGCCCTCCACGATCGTCTCGAGCGCGCCGCCGCCACGATACGCGATTGTGGGGCGGCCGGCGGCCGCGGCCTCGAGCGGAACGAGCCCGAAATCCTCTTCGCCGGGCACGATCGCCGCGCGCGCATCGCCCAGCAGCTCGTTGAGCTGCGCGTCCGAAACGAAGCCCAGCATCGTCGTCGTCGTTCCGCGCGCGAGGCGGCGCAACGAACGCTCCGCGGGTCCGGTGCCCGCGACGAAGAGCCTGATGCCGGCGAGCGCCGCCGCGGCAATCGCGAGCTCGAGGCGTTTGTACGGCAGCAGCCGCGAGACGACGATAAAGTAATCGCCGGCGCCGTTGCCGGGCGTAAACCGATCGACGTCAACGGGGCAGTGAAGCACGTCGGCTTCTCGGCCATAGTGTTCGCGAATGCGGTTCGCGACGTTCGTCGAGTTGGCGACGAATCGCGTCGGCCGCGTAGCGGCGAGTCGATCCCAGGCCGCGAGTCGATTGACGAGCGGCCGCGCGAGCGGCGAGCGCACGTACTCGTCGTAAGCGAACGCAAAGCGGCTGACGGTGTTGATGTAGCAGACGTGAATCGCCCCGGGGGCGAGGCGCACGCCCTTTGCCCAGGCCGTCGTGGAGCTGACGACCACATCGAAGCCGGAGAGGTCGAATCGTTCGAACGCCCGCGGATAGAACGGCGCAAGCGCGCGGAAGCACCGGTTCGCAAACGGAACGCGCGCCAAGGCCGAAACGCGCACGCGGTCCGGTGCAATAAGGTCGCCCACGGCGCGCTCGTCGTAGAGCGCCGTATACACCGGCGCATCGGGCCACGCGCGCGCGATGTGGGCAAAAACGCGCTCCGCGCCGCCCCGCTGGTTCAGGTAATCATGTACGAGGGCAACGTTCGTCAGTTTGAAACGTTTGTGCCGCGGGGCAACACGAGCGCGATCGTCGGATTGCCGAGATACGATCGTGCGACGCGCTGTACGTCCGGTGCGGTCGTTGCGGCGATCGAAGTGAGCGTCCGATTGATGAAGTCCGGCGAGGCGCTCTCGCGCGAGAAGACGGCGGCGAGCCACGTACGCGCCTCCAGCGTGGTCGCGTTGCTCGCAAAGTCGCCGGCGGCCTGGGCCTTGAACTCCTCGATGGATCCCTGCAGCCGGGTTGCCGCCAACACGCTGACCACCGAGAGCGCGGTCGCGAATGCGCGGCTGGGATCGCCGATCAGTCCGCCGTTGACGTACAGAACGAGATTGGCGGGAGCGCGATCGTAGGCATAGACCGTCCCGACGGAGCGCGAGGCGAACGTGGGCGTCACGACGCCCGGAACTTGCGCGATGTCCGCAAGCGTGCGGCGCACGAAGGCCGACAAGACGAGCATCGGGCCAAAGTCGCGGCTATTGACCTGCGGCGCCGGGTACTGCGCGATCAGCCACGGCGAGGCAATGTCGCGGTGTGTGATGATCTCTCGCGTCGCACCGCGCAGTTGCGGCAACTCCACCGAAAGTGGCTGCGTCGACCCGGCCGGGAGCGCATTTGGGATTGCGTTCAACATGTCCGAGGCCGCCGCGTCGAGGCGCCCTGCGGCGCTCACGATACAGCCGCCCCGGCGATAGTAGGCGCGATAGAATGCGCTCGCGTCGCGGCTGAAGAATTGCGCGAGCGACGCGGGAGTTCCGAGTTCCGGCAGGCCGATGTTGGCTTCACGCGATGACGCAGCGTTGAGCATGTCGAGGCCGACCTGCAGCGCGACCTGCTGGACGCGATGAATCTCGTCAACCAGCTGGGCGCGCGCGTCGCGGACGGTTGCGGCCGAGAAGTTCGGGGATGCAAGCGCCGTGCGGAACAAACTCAGCACCACGGGAGCGTCGGCGCTCAGCGACTCAACGTAAAAGCGAACGTCGCTTGGGTCGACGGTGAAGTGGATGGAACCGCCGTGCGCCGCGACCGCATCTTCCAGCGGCACCAGCGGCGAGCTCCCACTTGCAACCGGAGTTCGGATGATAGTCTGCGCGACCAGGGCGGCCAGGCCGTTCTGCTTCAGGGTCTGACGGTCGAGGCCGGCGCGCACGACGACCGTGACTCCCGCGAGCGACACGGCGTCGTCGAGCTGGCGTACGATCGTCGCTCCGTCCGCGCTTTGCACGCTCGGCACGCCGATTGCCGCGGCCGCGTACGCGGACCTCGGCGCGCCGGCGACCAGAATCGCCGCGGCTGCCATCGCCGAGAGCTTACGCGTTACGTTCATTTACGAGGCGCTCTTTTGCGGCGGCGGTGCGACGAGCTCGACGGTTACCGGTGCGCCCAAATATCGCCGGACCACGTCCGCGACGTAGGCGGGATCCAAGGCGCGCGCCAACTGCTCGTACTTACCGTCGGGGATGCCGGGCGCGTACTCGAGGTCGCCCTCGACGCTGTACCAGCCGAAGTTATCGGCGCGCTGCGCTGGCGTCTGCGTATCGGAAGCCACGTGGTACAGAAAGGCTTCGCGAGCGGCGGCAAACGTTTGCGCGTCCAACGGTTGCCGCAAGCGATCGAGCCCGTCAAGAATCTGTTGCTCCACCTGTTTTTCTCCAGTGCCCCCGATCGTAACGATCATCACGCCGGGGTCGTGCAGCGTGATGAACTGACCGATCACCAACGCGTCCGGAACGTCGCGATCGACGGCTTTCCACAGAATGCCGGTCTGTTCGCGAAACAAGTAATCGGCCACGAAATCAAGTGCGGTCGCGGCCTTTTCATCGGCGATCGAAGGGCCGATCCACGCGAGTCCGACGCCGTCGATCGCTCCGCGCACGGTAATAGGCTGCGGACCGCTCGCCGGCGTCGAATCGTACGGCCCGTCCATTGCGCCGGCACCGTTGCCGTCCGTAACGGCCGTCACAGTCGAAGGATCGATGTTTCCACTGAGCGTGAGCACCGCGTTGCTCGCGCGAAATGCCCGTTTGGCATAGGCGCCGACATATGCGGTTGAAATGCTCGTCAGCTGCGAGACTGCGCTGGGCAACGGTGGAAACCGAGCCGGACCCGCCTTGAAGAGTTGCGCGAACAAGAGGTCGTGCAGGGTGGTGTCCGCCTCGTATCGCTGCTGGACGCCCAGGACCGCGGCGTTGGCGCGCGCCGTTTTGACGCCGGCATCGTCAATGGTCGGCACAAAGTATGCCGCCGTCATCGCGGCGACGACGCGGCGCGCCGCGGCCGCGGGGACGACCGCGCCGATTCCGATGATGTCGGGGTAAACCTCGATGTTGAGCTCGCCGCCGACCGTGTGCACGAGAGCGTAGAGCGACTTGCCGCTCGCGAGCGGTGCGACGGCCGCCGCGGTCGCCGCTAGATTCGCGATTCCGACCGTCGCGTTGTCGTACCCCGCAGCCGGCGCGCGAAACCATAACCCAATCGCCGCCGTCGCCACCGTGGTATCCGGCGACAGTACGTACGAACCGCCTCGCGGCAGTGCACCGGTCTGCTGCGCGCCCGCGTCGGCGCTCGACGGAGCAAGAAAAGGCAAGGCGCAGAGCAGCATCGTGGCGATGGCCGCTCGCGCCATCATGCCGGTTCCGGGGAGATCTTCGGGGGAAGCCGCGCCGGCTTCTCGGCGCGTTTGGGCTCGTCCACGACGGGACGCTCGGCGGCGGGCTCGGGAGAGGCGCTCTGCGAGCGCGGCCGATCGAATTCGCGTCCTTCGAGAATCGCCCGCACTTCGTCGGCCTCGACGGTCTCGTACTCGAGCAGCGACGCCACCATTCGCTCGACCTTGGCCCAGTTCTCGTTGAGAATTCGCTTCCCGGTCGTATAGCTCGCTTCGATGATCTTGCGAACCTCGCCGTCAATCTTGCTCGCCACTTCTTCCGAGTAGTTGCGCTCTTCGCTGATGTCGCGACCCAGAAACACCTGGTGCGCGCCGCGCCCGAACTGAATCGGGCCAAGGTCGCTCATGCCATACTGGGTGACCATGCGCCGAGCCAGCTCCGTCGCCTGTTCGAAATCGTTGCTGGCGCCCGTCGTCACGTCGCCGAACTTGATCTCTTCCGCGATGCGGCCGCCCATGGCCCGCGTGATCATCGCCAATAACTCTTCCTTGGTGCGATTGTGACGGTCGTCTTCCGGAAGCGACCATGTGATCCCGAGCGCCATCCCGCGTGGAATGATCGTCACCTTGTGAACCGGATCGGACTTCTCGAGCAACCCGCCGATGACCGCATGGCCGGATTCGTGATATGCCGTCGTCTCTTTCTCTTTCTGGGACATCACGACGGACTTACGCTCCGGCCCAACCATCACGCGATCGATTGCCTCATCGCAATCGTTCATCTCGATCAGGTTCTTGTTGCGGCGCGCCGCAAGGAGCGCCGCTTCGTTCAGCAGATTCTCGAGATCGGCACCGGAGAATCCCGGCGTGCGTTTTGCGAGCGTCTCCAGCGAAACTTCCTTGCCCAGCGGCTTGTTGCGGGCGTGAACTTCGAGGATCTTCTCTCGGCCCTTATAGTCGGCACGCGCGACCACGATCTGGCGGTCGAAGCGTCCGGGACGCAGGAGCGCGGGATCGAGCACGTCGGCGCGATTCGTCGCCGCGATCAAAATGACGCCCGTGTTCTGATCGAAGCCATCCATCTCGACGAGCAACTGATTGAGCGTCTGCTCGCGCTCGTCGTGACCGCCGCCCAGCCCGGCGCCGCGCTGCCGCCCGACGGCGTCGATCTCATCAATAAAGATGATGCAGGGCGCCGACTTCTTCGCCTGGTCGAACAGGTCGCGCACGCGCGACGCACCGACGCCGACAAACATCTCGACGAAGTCGGATCCGGAAATCGACAAGAATGGCACGCCCGCTTCACCGGCGATCGCGCGCGCCAGCAGCGTCTTGCCGGTGCCCGGCGGCCCGAGCAACAGCACGCCTTTGGGAATGCGCGCTCCGAGCGACTGGTACTTCTTCGGGTACTTGAGAAAATCGACGATCTCCGCCAGCTCTTCTTTTGCCTCGTCCACCCCCGCCACGTCCGCGAACGTCACCTTTGGGCGATTCTCGGAGAGCATCTTCGCGCGCGACCGGCCGAAGGAGAGCGCTTGGCTTCCTCCGCTTTGCGCCTGACGCAAGATGAAGAACAGCATGAGGATCGTCAAGCCCAACGGCACGATGTAGAACAGGTTGGAGAGCAAGCCTGTATTCGTCTGCTGTTCGAAGCTGATGGCGCCGCTATGCACGCGGCGATACACTTCGTTCACGAAACTTTGATCGACGTTTGGAACCGCGACGCTATACTTAGTTCCGTTCGTCAAATCGCCGACGGCGTTCAGCCCGGTGGCGTGAAACGACTGTACCTGGCCCGCCTCGAGCTTTTGATAGAACGCGCCGTAATCGAGCCGAGTCTCCCCTTCGGTCGGCTGCACGAATCGTTCCACAATGAAAAACGCCGCAATGACGACCAAGATGATGAGGAGGATCGAGCGAAGGTGTTTGCTCACGTTGACGTTAGACCGTTTGTTCCTCTCGAAGCTCGGCGAGATAGGGCAGACCGCGATACCATTCCTTGTAGTCTAAACCGTAACCTATAATGAAGGAGTCCGGAGCGGCCAGCCCGCGATAATCGACCTGCACCGCAGCCCGACGGCGCGCCGGCTTAGCGAGCAGGACGCACGTCCGTAGCGTGGCCGGCCGGCGCTCTTTCAGTAACGATTGGAGCGCCGCGAGCGTGAGGCCGCGGTCGACAATCGTATCCACCAGAACGGTGGACGCTCCTTCGAGCGACCGCCCGCTATCGCTAAGAAGTTCGATCGGCGCGTCGGATTCCAGCGAACCGCGGTAACGGCTGACGACGAGGTGCCTACCATAATATCTCTGGGACCGCCGGGCACCGCCGACAAGGCTCGGGCGAGGTCGGAGATGAGGCATACCCCTCCCTTCAACACGCCGAGCAGGATCAGAAGTTGCCCGCGGTGATCCGCGGCGATGGCGCGGGCGAGCCGCTCAATCGCCGCGGCGATCTGCGCTTGCGTATAAATGACTCGCCCCACCGCGGGTACGACGCCGATCGCCGTCACAGTCGCTTGATACCGCGAATTGAGCCGCCTTCGATGCTCAGCGCGATCCCAGGCTTCATGTGAAAGGTTCCGCTTCTTCCCTCTTCGAGCGCGCGCACTGCGGCCTCGATGTGCGTGAAGTCAATGTCGCGCAACGTGTCATCGGCCGCCAACCGTTCGCGCACGGAGTGCCGCAGCTGCGCGCGTGGGGTCGCATCCTGTTCCGCGGTCAGCAACTCTGCCGCGCGTGCCACGGCCTGATCCAGGCCGGGAAAGACCGGTCGCAACTGTTCGAGCGCAGCGCGCACGGCGTTGCGCCGAACAGTGACGTCGGCGTTCGTCGGGTCCACCGCATAGGGCAAGCAGCGCGCGTGGCAATAGTCGCGCAAGCGTTCCGACGAAACGGCCATGAGAGGCCGCGCGAGATCAACGTTCGTCGCGAGTGCCCTGCGGCTATGCATGCCCGCCAGTCCGGTCGGACCGCTGCCCCGCAGCAGCGCGAGCAATACGGTCTCGCTTTGATCCTCGGCGTGATGCGCGGTCGCGACGACGTTGCATCGGCGCCGAACCGCCGCATCGGCCAGTGCTGCATACCGCGCATCGCGCAACACCTGCTCGTCGCGCGCTGCGATTGCCGGCGTCATGACGTCGAGCGGCACATTCAAGCGCGCCGCGAGTTCGAGTACGACGCATTCGTCTTGTAGGGCGGATGCGCGAACACCGTGATCGACAAATCCGATCGCCAACGTTAGCGAGAGGCGTTCGGCAAGGGCGTGCAACGCCGCGGTCAGCGCGACTGAATCCGGACCACCGCTGCAGGCGACCAGGACGCGGTCGCCCGCCACGATCGCGCCGCCGTGCGCGATCGCTTCTTCGACGGACCGCTCGTGCCGAGCGCCTCTCACGAACGGCGCACGTGGCGCGCAATCTCGCGTTCGACGTCGCGCCGGGCCACGTCGGCGCGCTTGTCCCACAGCTTCTTGCCGCGAGCGATGCCGAGCTGGACTTTTGCGATACCCCGCGTGAAATACAGGCGCAGCGGAACGATCGTCAGTCCTTTCTCGGCCACTCTGCTCTGCAGCCGCACGATCTCCGCTTTATGCAACAGCAGCTTGCGCGGTCGCGTTGGTTCGAGGTTGGAAAAACTGCCCTGCTTGTAGGGCGGAACGTGCATTCCCATCAGCCATGCCTCGCCGTTACGCACCCGCGCGTAGGCTTCGCTCAAGCTCGCGCCGCCCGTGCGTATCGACTTCACCTCCGTGCCCGTCAGCACCAGACCAGCCTCAAAGCTTTCGAGAATGTGATACTCGTGGCGCGCACGACGGTTGTCGACTGAGGGCGTGACGGAGGTCATAACCGCAGCCGGTCGTCAACGGCATCCAGTCGGCCCTGCGAGACGACGCTGCCCTCTGCTTGCGCCAGCGTAGTGCCGTCGCCGTCGACGACGCTGGCCTCTACGCCGAGAACGTTACGCCGCTGCCAGGTTACTCGTCCGCGCACCTCAATCGGCGTCTCCAGCGGCACGGGCTTGCGGAAGCGCACGTTCATCGTCGCCGTCACGCCGCGGTGGCCCGCAAAGCCGGCAGCGTACGCCATCGCCTCGTCGAGCAACGCGATCACGATTCCGCCGTGGGCGATTCCGCGCCAGCCTTGATAGAGCGACGCAAGCTCGGCGCGCGCGACGACGCCGTCCGGCTCGCTTCGGCTGAAGCGAAGGTGCATGCCGATCGGATTGTCGTCACCGCACGCGAAACAGTTTCCATCGTCGAACGGAAGCTCGCTCATCGTCCGCGGCTCAAACGATCGACGAGGTAGCGCGGCAGTCGCGCCGCCCGCATCTTACGCTGCACTTCCTCGATTGGATACTCGTACCGCAGCCACTCGACGCGCTTGACGCTAGGGTCGTAGAAAGCGAACGACGCGAGCGGGTTGAGGTCGCGCGGCTGCCCGACGCTGCCGACGTCAACGATGTAGCGCTTCCCGTCCTCGAGTTCGAGCGAGCCCCCATGCTGCATGTGCTTGTGGCCGATCGCTCTCGAGCCATCGCGAACCCAATACTGCGCGATATGCGTGTGTCCCACGAAGATGAGTGGGGCGTCGGTCCGATCGAACGCCGCGGCTGCCTCCTCTTTATCGAGGATGTACTCGAAATATTTCACCGGCGCACCGTGGACGAGCAGAAAGTCCGGAAAGCGCAACTCGTACGGCAAGAGGTTGAGCCATCCTCGCGACGCCTCGTCGAGTACGCCCTGCGTCCAAAGAATCGCGGCGCGCGCCGCTTCGTTGAAATGCTCGACACCGAAGTTCTCGAGCGCAGCCAGATCGTGATTTCCCAAGACGGCATGACGCGCGCGGTCGCGCAGCAGGCGAACGACTTCATTTGGATTGGGGCCATACCCGACCACGTCGCCGAGGGAAACGATGACGTCGTCCGCGCCGGTCTTCGACAGGGCCTGTTGCAGCGAATCCACGTTGGCGTGGATGTCGGAGAGAATCGCGTAACGCATCGGTCGAACCGCCCTAGACGGTCACCTCGGTGACGGCACGAAGCGCGGCTGCAAATGTCGCGCGCATGCTGGGCGTGCCGGCGCTCACCCGAATGCACGAATCCAGCGGTGGGGCGCCGGGCTTGCGCACCCATACGCCGTGCTCCAGCAGGTCGCTCATCACGCGCGTAGCCGCCGACGCCGTGCCGAAGTCAATGCAGACGAAGTTGGTTTGCGATTCGATGTAGCTTCGGCCGAGCTCGCGCGCGAGGCGATAGTATTCGTCGCGGGCCCGCGCGGTCTCGTCAACGACGTGCCGCCGAAACGGTTCGTCGCGCAAGGATTCGAGCGCGCCGACCTGCGCGTTGCGATTCACGCCGTACTGTAGGCGAATCTTCGCAAAGATGCTGATGTTGCGGCGGCTGCTCAGGGCGTAGCCGATGCGTGCTCCGGCGAGCCCGTAGGCCTTCGAGAACGTGCGCAAGCGCACGAGCCGGTCGCCGAAGGACGGGGGCAGGAGATCCGCCGCGTCCACGAAGTCGGCGTAGGCCTCATCGAGTAACAGTAACGCATCGGACGGCAACGCCTCGTAAAAAGCAACGAGCTCGCGGCGCTCGATGAAGCGACCGCTCGGGTTATCCGGGTTGGCGAGATAGACGATCGTCGGCGAAGCGCGCCGCGCCGCCTCGATCAGCGCGTCGCAATCCGGCGTGCCGTCGCTCCGATACGGGGTCGTCAGCGGCCGGCCCCCGTATCCGATCACGTGATAGCTAAACGTCGGATAGGTCCCGAGCGTCCACAGCGCCGTATTCCCCGGTCCGACGAACGCGCGCACGGCGAGCCCCATCAGATCGTCGATCCCGGCGCCGACCAGAATCTCGTCGGGTGCGCAGCGGTGTTTCTCGGCGAGGGCGTCGCGCAGATCGAGCGACTCGGGATCGCCATACCACGCGAGACGCGGCAAGTCGCGGCTCATCGCCTCTACCGCGCGGGGCGACGGACCAAACGCGCTCTCGTTCGCGCCGAGACGCACGAGCTGCGCCTGCCCGGTCTCTCGCATGAGTTGCTCGGGACCGATAAACGGCGTCGTAGCCGGAACGGCCTCGACCACGCGCGTCTGTCGAACCAACTTCTTTCCTCTAACCTCCCAGAAAGCGGCACACCCGCACCGTTTTACCTGCGCGCCAGTGCACGTCGTTTTCCTCCATGACGGTGAACCCATCGGCCCGCGCCATCAAACTCACCGCAAAGGAGCGCAGCGGCAGGGGATGCGCCAGCGGGCGAGCTCCATCATCCTCTAAGCGCACCGGGATGTACCACGTCCAGCCCGGACGACTCCGGACCGGTGCGGCGAGGCGTCCCCACTGCGCCGGTACCTCGAACGGCGCACCAACCAGCGACGAAACGATCGGAGCGGCCACCGCTTGGAACATCATAAGCGCCGAGGTTGGATTCCCCGGCAAGCCGACAATGGGTTTGCCGCGATGGGCGCCGAGCAGCGTCGGCTTTCCGGGCTTCACGCGCAGGCCGTGCACGATGATTCCGGGGTCGCCGAGGCCTTCCACGACGGCGGGTAAGCGATCGCGTTCGCCGACCGACGAGCCCCCGGAGACGGCGACGGCGTCGCAGTCGTTCAACGCGCCGCGCAGCGCCTGCGCGACCGACTCCGGCTCGTCGGCCAGAATCTCATACTGTTTTGGTTCGGCGCCGAGCACCCGCAGCGCCGCGCTGATTCCGTAGCGATTCGAATCGCGGATTTGTCCCGGTTCCGCCGCTCGCGACGGGTCGACGAGCTCGTCGCCGCTCGAGAGTACGCCGACGACCGGACGGCGATACACGGGGATCCGCGTCACTCCCAGCGCCGCCAGGAGCGCCACGTCGCCGGGACGCAGCCGCCGGCCCGGTTGCAGCAGCGTCTCTCCGCTTCGCATGTCGCCCGCGACGGGGACGACGTTGGCGCCTGGCGCGACGGCGTGCGCGACGGTCGCGACGTCGCCTTCGACGCGTATGTCTTCGATTGGAACGACGGCGTCGGCGCCGTGCGGAACAATTCCGCCGGTCGGGATTCGCATCGCAGATTGCGCATCGAGTTCCTGTGCGGTGCTGCTGCCCATTCGAACGTCGCCACGGATGGCGAATCGTCCGGGAGTGGCCTTTGCTGCGACCGCAATCCCATCCATCGCGGAGCGTGCTGCGCTTGGGTAATCTGCATCCGCGCGTATCTGCCGCGCCAGGACGCGTCCGCTCGCGTCGAGCAGCGCGACGGTTTCGCTGTCGAGCGGTCCGATTCGCTGCTGCGCCAAGAAGCGCGCAACCGCCTGACTTGGCGAAAGCAGTCGTTCCGCCACAAAGCGCCGTACCGGTAGGACTGGATTTGCGGGTTGCTTAATGGCGCGCTTCTCCATGCTGGACATCGCTCTGATTCGGCGCGATCCCGAACGCATACGACGCGCTCTCGTTCGCCGTGGGCTGGATGCCTCCGTCGTCGATGAGATTCTCCGTTACGATGGAGAGTACCGCTGCGCGTTGCGCGAAACGGAAGCGCGCCAGGCGGAGAAGAATCGGCTTTCCGCGTCGATCGCGCGCGCCGAAGACAAGCCGGCAGCCGCGCGCGAAGCGCGCCCGAAAATAGACGAACTTTCGCGCGAAATCGAAGCGTTTGCAGAGCGCGCCCGAGCACTGGAACCTAGCGCCGCGCAGTCGCCGCTGCGCGCGTTGGTGGAGCAACTGCCGAATCTCGTTGACGAGACCGTGCCCGACGGCGCCGACCCGAGCGACAACGTCGAAGTGCGCCGCTGGGGAGCGCCGCCCGCGTTCGGTTTCACGCCAAAGCCTCATTGGGAGTTGGGAGAGCGTCTCGGGATCCTCGACTTCGAGCGAGCGGCGAAACTCTCCGGAAGCCGCTTCACGCTACTGCGCGGCGATGGCGCGCGGCTTGCACGCTCTCTGACCGCATTTTTCTTGGACCGCGCGCAGCGCCGGGGCTACGTTGAGGTCGCGCCGCCCTTGCTCGTTTCGCGGACGACGATGTGGTCGACGGGGCAACTGAGCAAGTTCGCCGATGCGATGTTTGAAGATGCGCAGGCCGGCCTCTTTATGATTCCCACGGCCGAGGTTCCCTTGGTCGCGCTGCACGCCGACGAGATTCTGGAAGGTGCGGAGCTGCCGCACAAATACTGCGCGGCCACCCCGTGTTTTCGGAAAGAAGCGGGCGCCGCGGGCAAGGACACGCGGGGACTGCTCCGGCAGCACCAGTTCGATAAGGTAGAGTTGGCGTGGTTTTGCGATCCGGAGCAGTCTTCGGCGGCGCTGGAGCTACTGACGCGCGACGCCGAATCGCTGCTCGAAGAGCTCGAGCTCCCATATCGCGTGGTTTTGCTCTGTGCCGGGGACACGGGTTTCAATGCGGCCAAGACCTACGACTTGGAAGTCTGGGTTCCGAGCGGAGACTCGTACCGCGAGGTGAGCTCCTGTTCGAACTGCACCGATTTTCAGGCGCGCCGGGCGGGGATTCGCTTCCGGCCCGAGCGCGGCGCAAAAGCGGAGCTGGTGCACACGCTCAACGGCTCGGGTCTGGCGGTCGGGCGAACGCTGCTCGCAATCTTGGAGAACCGTCAACGCGCCGATGGCTCGATCGCGATTCCGCAGGCGTTGCAACCGTATTTCGGCGCGGCTCGCATTCCCACGCCCAAGATGTAGCGCGCGCGCTACGAAACGTCCTGAATCAACTCCAGCAATACTTCGCGATCGAGATACCGGATGTGCCCGTGCTCCCGGCGCAGGCCCTTGCGCGCCTCGAGCTCGGCGATCGCGCGAGCTGCCACTTCTTTCACGGTGCCTCCGGCGGCGGCAATCTGCGATTGCGTGATCGTTGAAAGCGAGGCCGAGGCCGGAACCAACCCGCGCTCGGGCATCGCATACGGCAGCAGAACGCGAGCAATCCGTCCCAAGATCGGCAGGGAGCCTTGCACGTTGAGGGCGTCGGCCAACAGGCGAATCCGCTGAGCCATCACGATGCCGAGTGCATTGGTTAACTCGGGATAGCGCGCGGCGACGCGCGAGACGACGTCCCACGGCACTTTCAGGACGCGAGCGGTTTTTGAGAACACCGCGATGCGCGCCATCTTTAAGCCGCGATCGAAATACTCGGCTACGCCGAAAAGCTCGTACGGAAAAATTTCATAGAGAATGCGCTCGCGCTCGCGACCTCCGCCGTTGGCGCGTGCAACGATTCCGTCCGTCACCATTCCGATGAAGGGCCAATCGCTGTTTTCTGCGACCAGCGTTTGGCCGCGCCGTCCGGTCTGCCAAACGGCGGCCGCGGAAAGCTCTTCACGAACGCCGACGTCCAGGGCGGTAAAGGCCGGGGACCGCGCGAGGTGCTGCGCCGAGGAGTTGCGTTCGGTCGCCTCGTGCGGGCGCTGCGTCAAGCGCAGTTGCCACATGCGGCTGCCGATCCGGCGGGTCTCGACGACGAACCGGTCGGGGCGATCCTGCGTAATGCGCGAGGACAGTGCGCGCGGCTCGTTCTCGGTGATGAGGGTTAGTGAGGCTCCCGATGGAAGACGGTCGAGTGCTTTTCGAACGAGATCGGGGCGCTCCCATACGGGGAAACCACGCAGGTCGAGTTCTGCCGGTTGTACCACCTCCGTCACGTTCTCGGCAAGCCGCGCGCTCTACTCCCTGAGAATGGTCAAAAAAGAGAGGAGTAGCATGGTAAGGTCGCTGGTTCGTCGCGTCGTCTGCTGCATCGCGATCGCGTGCCTCGCATCACTGGCAGCGGGCGGTTTCGCGTCGGCCCAGGCCACGAACTTGCACTTCACGACTTCGATAACCCAGGTCTACGGATCGAAGTATCCGATCACCGGTCGTCTCGATATCGAGGTGTTTCCGTCCGGTAATCTGCGCGGATATTATCACACAAGTTACTATAAGTTATTTATTCCGGTAGTCGGCGGCCGAGACGGCAACTACATTTGGTTTGATATCGGGCCGTCCTCGGTGGACCTGGGGCTGGGCGCGGGGCCGGGTGGGAAGCTCCACGTGGTCGGAACCATGAACGGTGACGGCTCATTCCGCGGACAGGTCTATCCCGAGACGACGGCCGTCCTATCGGGCATCTCGATGGAGAATCAAGCGCAAAGCCCGTCACCGGAGGCTAACGAGCAGTACATTTTTTCCGCGTTGCCGACGAGCGACATCGAGCCGACCCCCTCGTCGTAACGCCGTCCTCCTACGTTGAGCGGACGGCTTTCCACACGCGCTGCGGCGCGGGCGGAAGGCCGTCCATGTGTTTGAGGAAGAGCGTCAACTGCCAAATCTGTCGCTCGTTGAGCGAAGCGCCGAACGACGGCATCGCGGTGAAGCGAATGCCGTGATAAATCTTCCAGTACGTCACGCCCTCGGGATCGTCTTCCACGCCGTCTTTCGCCAACTGCGGGGCCCGCTGGTAAAGTCCGCGAGCGATGTGCGACGGCATCGCATCCGACGCGCCGTGGCAAACGGCGCAGTTTTGGCCGTACAGCCGGATACCGGCGATGAGGTTGTCGTCGGTCACCGGAATCGGCGGCGCTTCCTTGGGCGCATCGCGGTCCACCGTCGCGCGCAGCGACGTGCGCGCCGCCCAGCGCTCCAACTTCGACGGTTTGCCGTCGGCGTTCGCCGGCATCAGGCCGGCCTCGACTCCGAGATAGACCGCTAATCCCAAAACGACCAGCGTCGCGACGACGCCGATTACGATTCCTCGCGTCATGACCGCGTTGCTTCGACGTGCTCGGGACGAAATCCAAGTCCGATCAAGCGCGCCGGAATTCGCGTAAGAATTGGAAGGCGGCGAACGAGTCCCCGAAGCCCTGCGAGCACCGGCGGCGCGTGATCGCCCCCGAGCACCCGCCCGATCACGTTGCGTTGGATGAAAAGCTGCAGAGTCTGCGTCAGTCGCGCCGCCCGCTCGCGGCGCCGCTGAACGGCGCGCAGGTCGGCGGCGCTCGTCGTGCCGCGCGCGAGCTTGCCCGCGAGCAGATTGGCGGCGGCGACCGCGTCTTGAATCGCGAGATTGATTCCGACGCCGCCGATCGGCGACATCGCGTGCGCCGCGTCGCCGATGCAGAGCAGGCCCGGCAGATACCATTGCGTGAGCCGGTTCACTTGAACCGTCAGTAGCTTGACGTCGTCCCACGCGTCGATCTCTTCAACGCGGTCGCTCAAGAACGGCACGAGCGAACTCACGTCCTGCCGAAACGCATCCAGACCGCGAGCGCGCAGCTCCTGGAACGTTCCTTTCGAAATCACGTACGCGCATTGCCAGTACGCCCCGCGGTCGATGAGCGCCATGATGCGACCGTTGCGAATGTATCCGAACGTTTCGTGAGGGTCATCCCGGAATTTGCTGAGGCGCAGCCACAGCACGTCCATCGGAGCGCCTAAATCGATCGGGCGGAGCCCCGCGCGTTCGCGAATGAGCGAGCTGCGACCGTCCGCGGCGACCGTGAGGGTTGCGCGAATCTCGAGCGATCCGGTTGGCGTTTGCGCGCGCACCCCTACGACGCGGTCGCCTTCCCAG
>Ga0213882_10000266_pt1 | contig 19850 bp, 20 predicted proteins | sample BarmaccoBMER_R09_FD_160106 | JGI IMG/M metagenome (GOLD analysis project Ga0213882, IMG submission 160106) | Barbacenia macrantha exposed rock microbial communities from rupestrian grasslands, the National Park of Serra do Cipo, Brazil - ER_R09 ...
AGCGCGATCGCCATGCCGGCCATCGCCAAGCGATTCCCACGCCGTGCCGTCGCCGGCGAGTTGAGCTCATGAAGGCCGTAGATGAAGAGCGCGATCGCCACCAGGTTGGCGAGGTCGATGGCGACGCTCACTTGCCGCTTTCCTTGCGGCGGAACATTTGGAGCATGCGCTCCGTGACGGCAAAGCCGCCGAACACGTTGATCGCGCCGAGCGTTACCGCCGCCACCGCGAGCACGGTTAGCACCGTCGAATGAATCCCGGAGCCCACCAGTGTGGCAACGATGACGATCGCGCCGGCCAGCACGATGCCGTGGATCGCGTTGGTGGCCGACATCAGCGGCGTGTGCAGCGTGGTCGGAACCTTCGAGATCACTTCGAAGCCGACGAAAATTGCCAGTACGAGCACCGTCAACAGTTCGATGAGGTGAGCGATATCGATCATGCGCCGCTCCCGAGCAGTACGGTTCCGTCACGCACGACCATGGCGCCCTTAGCGACGTCGTCGTCCATGTCGATCTGCAGCGAGCCGTCCTTGATCCACGGCGACAGCAGTGCGTACACGTTACGCGAGTACAACCGGCTCGCGTCGGCGGGCATCGTGGCGGGCAAATTCGTCGCGCCGATAATCGTGACGCCATTGGGCGACGTCGTCGTCTGACCGGCAACGGTGAGCGCGCAGTTACCTCCCGCCTCGGCGGCGAGATCCACGATGACGCTGCCCGGCTTCATTGCGGCGACCGCCGCCTCACTGATCAACACCGGCGCCTTTCGACCCGGAACGAGCGCCGTGGTGATCACGACGTCGTTGGCGCCGATCTGTTCGACCATCCAGAGGCGCTGGCGCTCTTGCTGCTCCGGCGTGAGCTCCTTCGCATAACCGCCCACGGCTTCCGCATCGGCGCCGAGATCGAACTCCAGAAAGTGCGCGCCCAATGAGAGCACTTGCTCTTTGACGACGGCGCGCACGTCGTAGCCGCTGACGACGGCCCCCAACCGCCGCGCCGTCGCAATCGCCTGCAATCCCGCCACTCCGGCGCCGAGCACCAGCACTTTGGCCGGTCGAATCGTACCGGCGGCGGTCGTGAGCATCGGAAAGAACCTCGGGAGCGCCGCCGCGGCCAGCAATACCGCCTTATAACCGGCGATATTACTCTGCGAGGAGAGCGCGTCCATCGACTGCGCGCGCGTAATGCGCGGGATCATCTCCATCGCCAGCGCGGTCACCTTTGCGCTCGCCAGCCGCTGCAGGTACGCGGGGTCGCCGAGCGGGTTCAAGAATCCGACGACCACGCTTCCCGGACGCAGCGCGCCGAGCGCGGCTTCGCCAGGCTGCCCAACGGAGACGAACACGTCGGCCGCCTCGGCCAACGCGCGTTCGTCGTCGGCAAACGTGGCGCCGGCATTCTCATACAGCGAGTCCGGAAACGCCGCGTTGCCGCCGGCGCCGCGCTGAAGGCGAACTTCGGCATTGGCTTTGCTCAAGCGCGTTACCGTTTCGGGTACGAGCGCCACGCGACGTTCCTTCGGCGCTGACTCACGAGGGACGGCAACGATCATGGGCGGCCTCATACGTTTCGCGAGCGGCGGCGCCCTTTGTGATCGGTCTTATTCGATGTGTAGGGTATTCGTCAAATGTCCGATTCGCTCGATGTGAACGTCGAGCACGTCGCCGTCGGCGAGAAACTCCGGCGGCGTGCGCGCAAAACCGACGCCCTCCGGCGTACCGGTCGCGATCACGTCGCCGGGCAGCAGCGTCATTCCTTTGGAAAGCTCGGCGATGAGGCGCGGGATCGAGAAGATCATTGCGGCCGTGTTGGCGTGCTGTTTACGCTCCGCGTTGACGTAGCAGTTCAACTCGAGCGCATGCGGATCGCCGATCTCTTCGGGCGTTACGATCCATGGCCCGATCGGGCAAGTCTGGTCCAGGCTCTTTCCCTTGAACCACTGTAGGTGGGCGCGTTGCAGATCGCGCGCGGTGATGTCGTTCAACGCCGTGTAACCGAAGACGACGTGCAGCGCCTCTTCCTCGGGAACGTCTTTGCACTCTGCGCCGATCACGACGGCCAGCTCCGCCTCGAAGTCGTACTCTCGCGAGAGTCGCGCCTGCAAGCGCAGTTCGGCTCCGGGCGCGGCGACGGCGGTCGAGGCTTTGGTGAAGAACGTGGGAACGTCGGGAAGGCGCAGTTCGCGTCCGCGCGCGCGCGCGCCCTCGAGGGCGTGCTCCATGTAGTTGCGGCCGACGCAGAATACGTTGCGCGGTGGAAGCACCGGCGGTTCTAGGGTGACGTCCCCCAGCGGAATCAGTTGGTCCGTGGAATGCCAGGCGATGCGTTCGTGCGGAGCGAGCGCGATATAGTCGCGCAGCGTCGGCGTTGCAATCGTTCGAACCATCGTCTCTTCGACCACGCCCGGCCGGATGTCGTCTCGCGCGGAGCGATAGGTGACGAACTTCAGAGCTTCCCTACTGGGGTGGAAGCGTTAGTTTCGGGCTGGGGCTCGCGCTGGGATGGCCACGGATCTCGTTGAGCGACGGAAGCTTGGCGTTGCGCTCTTGCTGTTTTTTCGCGGCTTCCTCGGCGGCCTTTTGCATCTCGATCGCCTGTTTATGCGCGATGCCGATCATCACGTTGGCCGCCCCCTCGTCGTTGGCCCAGCTGCCGCCGGCGGAGATTAGCGAGACGTGACGCGCCACGTTGGTCGTTTTGGGATCGTAATCGTAGGTTATGCGATAGAGGCCGACCTGGGCGGTGCCGTCACGACGGCGGATCCACATCTGCAGCGCGTTGCCGAACGTCTGCACGTTAAACGAACGAACTTTGCTCGGCTTGGTGGATTTCACCCGAACGACTTGTCCCTTCTTGTTGACTTCGACGACCACTTCGCTATGCAGCGGAACGTTCGGGAGATGAATGTTCGGTGAATGGACCGGCGCCGGCGTCGGGCTCGCGGCGACCGGCGTCGCGGCAGCGCTGAGCATCGCGGCGAGGGCTGCCAGGGCGTATACGATGGGTTTCATTATGAAGTTGCCGCCGTTAATTCCGCGAGAGCACCGCGAACGCATGTCCGCAGGATCCGCAGGCGACGACGACTTGCAGATGATTCTTCTCGCGCGCCGTTTGCGCGTCGCTCGGCGCCTCTTCGAAACCGCAGAAACGGCAGCGCGTCGAGATGGGATGCTCGCTCGATGCTTCCTCGTCCACACGGGCGCTTTACGCGGGCCTCACACTCGGCCCTGCCGAAACAGCAACGCGGCATGTACCTCGCTCGTTTTGTCGCGGCGACGGCGGCGATTCTCGCGACGAGCATCGCGCCTGCGTACGCGGAGCGGCCGATCGTGGATCTTCACCGCTTGGACGGGTATTTTCAGCTGTTCGCGGGCGACACGAGCGTGCCGTGGAAGCCGGCTACAGTTCGCTTGGACACCTATTCCAGTGCGCCGGTGAATTTTTCGGTGTATCAAGCCGACCCGAGCGAAGTGCTCACCGCGGGTGCAAACTCTCGCTCGCGCCCGATTGCGACGAACCGGCGGCATCCCGTCGTTGCGTTTACCTTCGATCCTCCGGGCGGCTATCAGTTTCAATCGAGCGAAGTGACGCTGCCGCTGGGTGCGCGCGAAGGGTTCTTTGTCGTCGAAGCCCGGCGCGGAAACGTCGGGGAGCAAGTCTGGATCAACCGCTCGCGCGTCGGCATTCTCGCCAAATCGACGCCCGGCAGCGTCATCGTTTACGGGACGGACCTCGGAACCGGCATGCCGCTGGCGCGAATGCGCGTGCAGTTCGTCGTGAATCGCGCCTTTGCGACGGCCGTCACCGACGGCGATGGAATCGCGATCTGGAATCGCGCTCCGCACCCCGTCTTCGTCTTGGCGCAGTGGGGAAACAGCTACGCCTTTTTGAGTCTGCTGCCGCAGCCGCCGCTTCCAATCACGATCGTCGGAGTCCGAACGGACTCGGCGGTGATTCACGCCGGGGGCTCCGTACGCGTCGCCGGTTTCGCCCGCGCGCGCGACCGCGGTATTCTGCGCCCCAGCCGAGGAAGCGTTGCGGTCACCATTCACGCGGGTGCGCGAACGATCGCGCAAGAGCGAGCCTCCCTCGACGAAGCGGGCGCGTTCGTCGCTGCGCTGCCGATACCGTCCGATGCCCCTGCCGGCGATTACGCCGTCTTGGCACAAACGGCAAGCGGCGTCGGCGGCACGACGATTCACGTGGACTCTAGTTCCGGCGGCCTTTCACTCGACGTCGGGGCCGCCTGTTCGGCGACGTGCGACTATCGGGAAGACCTTTCGCTTCGCGTGCACTCCTCGCGCGGCAACGTCGTCGTGCAACTCGACGTAATTCGCTCGCCGCACATCGCGCTTTCCGAGTCGGCGGCGAACGTCGCATGGGGAACGACGCGCTGGTTCGAAGGCTCGGTCCGCACCGACGACCACGGCGATGCGACCGTTCTGGTGCCGCGGCCGAACGACGGGCTCGCCTCGACGTACGGCGTGCATGCGGAGGCGCAAGGTGCGACGGCTGATACGCGCGTCGTCGTGCCGACGGCGGACGCCGTCGTTGAGGTGCGGCTCGATCGAGCGGAACAGAGCGTCGGCACGCCGATCGCATTTGACGTCGAAGCGGCCACGCGCGACGGCCGTCCCCTCGCGGATGCGAGGGTCACGATGCAGCTGCTGCACGGGACCGCCGTGGCGCAGCAATCGGTCGTCCTGGATGCGGCAGGGCGCGCGCGCGGCAACTTTCGCTCGCCGCAGCTCGGCACGAATCTCGTTCTCGCCACCCTCGATCGCGGAGGCAGGGCGACGGATGCGGCGCAGGTTCAAGTGGATCCGCAGGCACCGTCAGAATCGACCGACGGGCGCAGCGGCAACGTCAAGGTCACGCTCGATAAGGATTCCTATCGCGCCGATGAGGTGATAACGGTCAGCGCGGGCGCCCCGGGAGCCGTCGGCAAAGCGCTGATCACGTTCGAGAGCGCAAGCGCGACGCAGGTGCAAGTCGTGCCGATCGGGCGCGAAGAGGCGGTGACGCGGTTGCGCGCGCACAATGCGGCGGGCGACTTGCGAATCGGCGCGGCCGTCGTGCGCGACGGCGCGGTCGAATGGAATACCGTTCCGGTCGTGTTGACGGCGGCGGGTCGGCCGGAAGTGTCTCGCGTCGCGCTGGCGCGGACGGAGTTCGCGCCCGGCGAGGCCGCGAACGTCGCGCTCGACGGCGCGAGCCGGCGAGCCACCATGGTCGTGCGGATCAGCCGAGTCGCGCCATCGGGAAGCGCGATGTTCGCATCGGCGCCGGCCCTGCTCGCGATCGGAGCCGCCGCCACGCAGAACAGTGCGGCGGCAACGCCTACGTGGCATCCATGGGTCGATTCGACCGGAGATCGCGCTGCAGTGCTGGGTTTCGTGCGGCGCAGCCAGCCGCCCATCGAAGTTTCACTCCCGCAGGCCGATACGGAATCGGTCACCTGGAACGCCGTGCGCACCAGCACCGCCGCGGTGCCGATCACGCTTCCGCAAGTGAAGGGAGAATATACGCTTTCCATCTTGGCAATCTGCGACGACGGCAGCGTCGCAGCCAGCTCGTCCACGATCCTCGTTCGTTAGGTCGCTATGGCACTAATGCTGCTCGACACGTATGGCTTGGTCTACCGGGCCTACTTTGCGCTGCCCCCATTGAACACAAGCAAAGGCACACCGATCAATGCGGCCTACGGCTTCACGATGATGCTCAACAAGCTCATTGCGGACGAAAAGCCGACGCACGTCGTCGCCGCGTTTGACAAAGGCATGCCCGCCGAGCGCATCGCGCGCTTTGCCGAGTACAAAGCGCAGCGGCGGACGATGCCCGACGATTTGCGCAGTCAGTTCGCGATCGTGCGCCGCGTGTTGCAGACGCATCGCATCCCGATCGCCGAAGTCGAAGGTCAAGAGGCCGACGACGTCATCGCCACGCTGGCGCGTCAGGCGGAGGAAAACGGGGAGGCAACCATCGTCGTGACCGGCGATCTGGACCTCTTGCAGATCGTCAACGAGCGCACGACGGTGCTGACGACTCGCCGAGGCATCACCGAACTGGGCCGCTACGACCCCGACGCCGTCCGCGAGCGTTTCGGTTTGGAGCCCACGCAACTTCCCGACTATCGCGGGTTGAAAGGCGATCCATCCGACAACTTGCCCGGCATCCCCGGCGTCGGTGAGAAAACGGCGGGCCGGCTTCTGCAGAATGCCGGTTCCCTCGACGCGCTCGTCGCGGACCCGACGCTCGCCGGTAACCCGAAGTTGGAACAGCTGATCAGACAGTACGGCCAGCAGGCCTGCCTCTGCCGGGCCGTCTCGATCGTGCGCCGCGACCTTCCGATTGCGCTGGAGTGGGAGAGCATTCGCTACGTGCCCCCGAGCGAGGGCGATCTGTACGCTCTCTACAGCGAGCTCGAGTTCAAGACGCTCCTCAACAAGCTTTCCGCGCCGCAGGACATGCCGCTCTTGGAATCCCAGCCAATGCTGAGCGGCAACTACCGCAGCTACACTGCCTCGAGCGATCCGCCGGATCTACTGAAACTCGCCGGCGATCTGAGAAAGCTCGCGTCGCAGCCGCACATCGCCATTGCGTGGCTTGGCGACGCCATCGGCGTGACGGCCAATGGCGGAGAAGGAATCAGCTTCGGGCGCGCCGCGTTGGGCGCCGAACCCGTGCGCTCGGCGCTCGACGACGTGCTCCGTAGCGCGCAGTCGCTCTGCGCGTACGACGCAAAGCGGCTCACGCATCTGTTCGAGCAAAGCGGTGTCGGCCGCACGCACTTCGCCGACGATGCGATGATCGCGGCGCACCTCCTCGATCCGGGCCGCGGCTTCGCCGATATCGACGACGCTGCGACTGCGTTTTTGGGCACGCAGATTCCGCCTGAGGCTGCGGCGCACGCCGACGCCACGCTGCAGCTCGTTCGTGCGACGCGCGCGCAGCTCGAGGCTCGAGATCAACTCCGGCTCTACGAAGACGTCGAGTTGCCGCTGGCGCCCGTCTTAGCCAAGATGGAAGCCGCCGGCGTCACGATCGATCCACGCGAGTTGGAGGTCGTCGCCGCCGAGATCAACTCCGCGACGGCCCGGCTGCAAGGGAAAATTTACGACTTCGCGGGCGAAGAGTTCAACATCGGGTCACCTCAACAGCTCGGAACCGTACTCTTCGGCAAGCTCCAGATTCCCGGGGGAAAGAAGACCAAGACGGGCTGGGCGACCGGCGTCGAAGTGCTCCAAACGCTGGCGCGCGAGTATCCGATCTGCGCGCTCGTGCTCGAATGGCGGGAAGTCACCAAACTCAAGAACACGTATGTTGACGTGATCCCGCGGCTCGTGGACGCGCGTGACGGGCGTCTGCGCACCGAATTCAAACAAACGGCGACCGCGACCGGTCGCCTCTCGTCAACGAACCCAAACCTGCAGAACATCCCCGTGCGCGGCGAGCTCGGGCGGCGCATCCGCCGGGCGTTCGTCGCGCGCGACGACGAGCACATCTTGCTGGCCGCCGACTACAGCCAAATCGAGCTGCGGCTGATGGCGCACCTCTCCGGCGACGAGGCGATGCGCCGTGCCTTCGAAGAGCGAACCGACGTTCACGACTTTACCGCACGTCAGATCTTCAACGTTCCGGCCGACGCCGTCGTCGATCGCGAGCAGCGCCGCATGGCCAAGATCGTGAACTTCGGACTGTTGTACGGCATGTCCGACTTTGGGCTCGCGCAGCGGCTCGAAATCGGCCGCGCCGAGGCCAAGACGATGACCGCCGCCTACTTCGATCGCTTCCCGCGGGTCCGCGAATGGATCGAACGGACGCTGGAGGAGGCTCGGCAGCGCGGATACGTTGCGACGATCCTCGGGCGGCGGCGCTACATGCCCGCGCTGCGGTCGGGGAACTACATGTTGCGCGCCGCCGCGGAACGCGAAGCCACCAACGCGCCGCTGCAAGGCAGCGCGGCGGATCTCATGAAGCTCGCAATGGTTCGCATCGATCGGGCGCTCGGCGAACGCGGCGGGGACGCGGCGATGCTGCTGCAAATTCACGACGAGCTGATCTTTGAAGTGCGAAAGAGCGCCCTGCGCGACGTTGCGGCGCTCGTACGAGAGCACATGGAGCGCGCGATCGAGCTCACCGTTCCACTCGAAGTGACGCTCAAATGGGGGCGGAACTGGTACGACGTCGAGCCGATCGAAACGGATGCGTTTGCCCGTGTATAGCCTCGTCGCCGTCCTCTTAGCCGCAACGCTTGCCACCGTCGTGGTACAGGCCCCGCGCGCAACACTGACGCTCGAGGTGGCGTCTACTGCCGCGGAGCGTGAGCGAGGGCTGATGAACCGCGCGAAACTTCCGGCCCATAGCGGCATGCTCTTCGTCTTTCGTGACGACGCGCCGGTGGAATTCTGGATGAAGAATACGCTCGTGCCGCTCGACATGCTGTTCGTCGCGTCCGACGGCTCCGTGCGCAGCGTATCCCGCAACGTGCCGGTCGTGGATCCCAAGACCCCCGACGACCTCATCCCGCGGGTCGGAGGACGGGGCAAGTACGTGATTGAGCTTCCCGCCGGGGAGTCGGCGCGCGACGGCATCGTTGCTGGCACTCGGTTGCCGTTGCCCGCGCTACCAACGCCTCAACCGTAAAAAAGTTCGCGTGCCCGAGCTTCCCGAAGTCGAGACGATCGTTCGCGGCTTACGGTCGCGGATCGTCGGCGCGACGATCGAGCGCGCGACAGTGCGACTCGCTCGCATGGCCGTCGCACCACCGCGGACGCAATTCGCGGCGGCGATCGGCGGAGAACGCGTGGTCGGAGTGCAGCGGCGCGGAAAGTACGTGGTCATACAGCTCTCCTCGGGACGGCTCATCGTCACCAGTCTGAGGATGACGGGGCGGCTGATCGTCGCGCGGCGCGGCGCCCCCGAAGGCCCCGCGACCCATCTCGTCGTGCATTTGGCCGGCGGCGCGGAGTTGCGATTCTCCGACGTGCGCACCTTCGGCCGGATGCGCCTCGTCGAGCGAGAAAGCCCCTGGGACGCATCGCTCGGGATCGAGCCGCTCTCCGCCGACTTTACAGAGCAGGCCTTTGCAGGTATGCTGGCGGGACGGACGACGCCCATCAAGGTTCTGCTCCTCGACCAGCGGCGCATCGCGGGCATAGGCAATATCTATGCATGCGAAGCGCTTTGGGAGGCTCGGATCCGTCCGAGCCGGGCCGCCCGCGCATTGACAAAGCCGGCCATTACGCGCTTACATGGCGCTATCGTCGATGTTCTGCAGCGCGCGATTGCTTCTCGGGGTACGAGCGTGGACGACTACGTGGATGCCGAAGGGCAGCGGGGGAGCTTTCAAAACGACCTCGCGGTGTACGGGCGCGCGGCGCAGCCGTGTCGGCGATGCTCGACGGGCCGCATCGAGCGAAGCGTGTTGGGCCAGCGCGGGACGTGGTGGTGTCGCCGTTGTCAACGATAAAAAAATGAAAGTGGGAAAAGACCAATCTCTACAACTGAAGTAGCTCCGATTCAAGAAGATCAGCTGGCGCTCGAGCAGCGCCTCTACGAAGAGTCGCTCAAAGTCCTCGACGAGGGCCAAGTGCTCACCGGCACCATCGTACAGAAAGACAAAGACGAAGTGCTCGTGGATGTGGGCGGAAAATCCGAAGGCGTCTTGCCGTTTCGCGAGTTGTCGCTCGCGATGGATCCGAAACTATTGCGCGTCGGCGACACGATCGAAGTGATGGTCCACCGGATCGACGAAATGGACGGCACGCTGTTCCTTTCAGAGCGGCGCGCCCGCGCGCTGAAGACCTGGGAGAAAGTCATCGAGGCGCATCAGCGCGATGAAGTGATCGAGGCAACGGTCACGCAAGTCGTCAAAGGCGGCGTCCTCGTAGACTTGGGAATGCGCGGATTCGTGCCGGCCTCGCAGATTCGCCGGCAGCCCGTCGGCAATCTCGAAGAGCTCATCGGCCAGCATCTGCGGCTGAAAGTGATCGATCTCGACCATAAGCGGCATCGCGTGGTTCTGTCGCAGCGGCTCGTGCTCGAAGAAGAGCTGCAGGCGAAGAAACAGGAGCTGTTGGACACGCTGGAGGTCGGCCAGATCCGTGAAGGCGTCGTCGTGCGCCTTGCCGACTTCGGTGCCTTTGTCGATCTCGGCGGCATCGATGGGCTGATCCACAACAGCGAACTCTCGTACGCTCGTATCAAGCATCCGTCCGAGGTCGTGAAGATCGGCGACGTAGTCCACGTCGAGATCATGAAGTTCGATCCGGACGCCAAGAAGGTGAGTCTTTCGCTGAAGCACGCGCTGCCGGATCCGTGGGACCAGTATGCCGATCGGCTCTATGAGACGAACAAGTTGCGGGCGCAAATCGTCAAAGTAACGCCGAACTATCTGCTGGTCGAGGTCATTCCCGGCATCCTCGCGATGGTACCGAAGGGCGAGTTCGATGCCTCCGTTACGTTCAGCGCGGGACAGGACGTGGAAGTCACGCTGTTGAGCATCAACCACGCCACGCGGCGGATAACGGCATCGATCGAGCACGTGGCCGACGTTCCGCCTGAAGAGATCGAGCAGTATGCGGCCGAGGAAGAGGGCGCGGACCTGAGCGGAGAGCAGGCCCCAAGCGCGGAGCAGACCCCGATAGAAGAGCCGCGCGCGTAACCGCGCGCGATGCGCGTTGGTTTGACCGGCGGAATCGGCGCCGGAAAGAGCGAGGTCGCAGCAGTCTTCCGGGAGCTGGGAGCGTTCATCGTTGATACGGATGAAATCGCCCGGGAAGTCGTGGCGCCGGGCGGCGATGCGCTCATGGAGATTGGCCGGAAGTGGCCGCAGGTCGTGCGCGGCGGTCTCCTCGACCGCGCGGCGCTCGCGGAGATCATTTTCACGGATGCCTCGGCGCGGTCGGCTCTCAACGCGCTGCTCCATCCGCATATCCGCCGCCGTGCGCTCGAGCGAGAAGCCGAGGCGAAACCGCATCAGATCGTGGTGCACGTCGTGCCGCTGCTCTTCGAGACGGGCTACGACCGATTCGTCGACAAGTCGATACTTGTCGCAGCACCCCTTCGAGAACGAGTCGACCGAATCGTCAAGCGCGATCGCCTGGACCGAGCGCGCGTCGAGGCTCGCATCGCGGCGCAAATTCCGCAAGACGAGGCGGTTCGCCGCGCGGACGTCGTCATCGAGAACGATGGCGATCTGAGCTCCCTCGAGGAGCAGGCTCGCCGAGTTTTCGCGGCGCTCACCGCGGGAAATTCTTAAGAAACGCTAACCTTCTCAGGGATTCTTTAGTTTACCGAGCGCTTGTATGGGAAAGAGTAATTGCTACCCACCACGACAGAGAGGATCACAATGGCACAAGAGTCTGGTCAAGCCGGCGGCATGAGCGTTCGCGAAGCGGGTCGCCGCGGGGGCGAGCGCGTGAAGGCGAAATACGGTTCGGAATTTTACGAAGAGATCGGCCGCAAAGGCGGCGAGGCCACTAAGAGCAAGTACGGCCCATCGTTTTACGAGGTCATCGGTCAGAAAGGCGGACAACGCCCGAAGCGTAAGACCGCCGCATCCTAAACGCGCCATGACGACCGATGGCTGAAAAATCGAATCATGCCGCTAAGCGCGACATGTCCGTACGCGAGGCCGGCAAGAAGGGCGGCGATACCGTGCGCGACCGCTATGGTTCGACCTTTTATGAAGACATCGGCCGCAAAGGTGGAAAGGCGACGCGCGACCGCCACGGCGTAGAGTTTTACGAATCGATCGGCCAGAAAGGCGGCAAGGTCGTCAAGGAAAAGTACGGGTCGGACTTCTACGAAGAGATCGGACATAAGGGCGGTCAAAAAGTCAAGAAACTGATCGCGGAAGCCAAGAAAAAACTGGGGCCCTGACCGTAGGGCCCCGCTTCTTTATCGTATCGTTTCGGCGGAACGGCTTGGTACCGTAAGCGAGGCGTCGCGACTTTTTCGACCAGCCTGGAGGGCGCTTCAGACCATTTTCCGTTCGAAAAAGCGCGCGAGCAGGAGCGGCGCTCGGATCCGCCGCGACGAGCGTCCGAGCGGCGGTACCGAGGCGTTCCGCCGGAACGAGACGCAGCTAGTGTATGTCGACGCTCCCGTTGAGCTTGCCCAGATGAATTGAATTGTCGTCGAAGTTGACGGATATCTTGTCGACCCGTAACGTCTGACCGCCGGAGTGCACGTAGCTCGGATGATCCATGCGAAGAACTTTCGCATCGTTGGTCCAGACGACCAGATCGGTATCGAACGCCCGATTCTCCGGGTCGCCGATGCGTTCGATGTGCACTTTCCCGGCCGCGGTGAAGTCAAGCGATGCGAGGTTCAGCGAAACGTGCGCGGCGGAGATTCGGAGGTACGGCTTACCCTTGCGAAAGACGACGCCGTTGCGGACCCCGTCGACGCTTCCGCTCATTCCGTCAGGGGAAAGGCGAGCCCGGTCGTAATCGAACGTCCAAGAACGCGTGCTGATGTGGTTGTTGAGGACGTGTCCGCCGTGCAGCTCGACCGGCGGCTGTCCCGGCGGAATCGGCGGCGTACCTCTTCCCGCCAGCGCCATCTCGACGATGACCCAGGTGAGCAGCAACGCGCCGCTCAGAATCGCGATGCGCTTGTACCAGATGCGCTTGCGCCGCGTCACGGCGCGGGCTCCGGGCGCGGCGCGCGAAGGCCCAAGAGCAGCAAGATCGCGTAGAGCGCCGCGAGCGCCTCTATGACGGCGGTTGGGCCGACGCGCGAAAAGAGTGTGGGCACGCGCGGACCGACGCGGCCGGCGACGATCATCTGCGAATCGAGACGGCTACGCCGCTGCCACGTTCCATCCGGAGCGATGATTCCGCTGATCCCCGTCGCCGCAGCGCGCACGACGTAGGCGCCGCTCTCGATCGCGCGCAGCTGCGCGATCTGTGCGTGCATGTAGGGTCCCGACGTCGTTCCGAACCACGCGTCGTCGGTGCTGATCACCAAGAGTTGTGCACCCGCGCGGACTTGCGCGTACGCCAGATCCGCGAACGCGGATTCCCAGCAGATCAGCGGCGCGATCGGCAGCGCGGTCGTGGGATAGACCCCGTTGACGCGCCCCGCGCTCAAGCCCCCGTTGAGCGATGCGACGTACGGCAGCCACGACAAGAACCGGCGCCCGGGAAACGACTCCGCGAACGGAACGAGCTCGCGCTTGTCGTACGTCACGTACGTGCCGTTCGGGGAGAAGACGTAGAGTGCGTTGTAGAGTCTCTTGCGATTCCAGCGGAGGCTGCCGGCTACGATCGTGGCATGCACCTCGCGCGCGAGGTTCTCAAACCGGTAGAGCAGGGCCGGATCGCCGTTGAGATCGGTGGTAATCACGGTCTCGGGCCACACGATCAGGCGAGGATTATCGCCGCTCGCCGTTGTCGTCATGGCCGCGTAGCGTTCGACGGCCAGGCGCAGCGAGTTCCATTTGAACGATTGCGCGATGTTGCCTTGAACGGCGGCGACGCGAATCGTTGGTGCCGCGAGCGATCGCGCGGGCCACGCAATCCACGCCAGCACCGTCGCAAGCGTCAGCGATAGCGTGGCGATTGCGAGCCGTCGCCACGTTTTGCGATGAAGAGCGTCGGCCAAATACGCGCCGAGCACGCAGAGCGCAAACGTTATCCCGTACGTGCCGGCGTACGCCGCCAACGCGCGAAGCGGCGTTCCCGCCTGCGTGTAACCGAGCTGGTCGAACGGCATCGCGAGAATCCCGATGGAACGCAGCCATTCGGCGACCGTAAACGCAGCGGCGGCGCCCACCGGGGCAACGTTCGGCCGCATGCGGGCGTAGGCGACCGCCGCCACAGCGCCGGCGATCGCGCAAAAGGGCGCTTCGATCAATGCGGGACCAAACGCGAGGTACGGCCCAAAGATTCCGATGTAGCGTGCGACCGTATGCCCGACCCAAGCAAAATCTAAGGCAAAAAAAATTACGCCGAAGATCCAACCGAGAAGCAGCGCGCGTTTCCAGGAAGCACCTTGCCACGCCCAGAACAATGCCGCCGTTCCGAATGGAACGAGCCACGCTGCGCCGATCTTTGGAAATGCCGCCGCGAGTAGGAGCGCCGCAGTCGCAACAATGGCCGCGTCGCGCAGCAGCGTCGAGGAGAACATGATGCGCAAATTGAGTTTCGGTTTCGTTGTCGTATTCGTAACGGCGTTCATCGTCGTGGCATGCGGTCGTCAGGTAACTCCGAACCCACCAGGTCTAGGACCCGGCGGCGCTCCTCCAGGATATATCGCCATACACTTTGACACTGCGGCAACCTTCAACTTCTCGCAGTATCAATACATGATCGTCTTCAACACGTCGGGCAGCGGCGTCACGCCGTCCACTCAGACGTTGCAAACAAACTGGGCCGGCTACTCCTACGCGTTGGTCGCATACGGCAACGGCGCCGTCTCCGCGGGCAGAATCATACAGTACGTGCCGCCCAAGGTCGGGCACGGGCCACCCGGATATCTTGGTCTGCTTACTACTCCGCAGCAGTTTTCGTACAACCCTAACAGCAACGGGACCGGGACCGAGTTTTCCATGCTGGCACAGAGGCAAATCTTCGTTTCGCCGTCACCCTCACCAAGCGCGACGCCGCCGAGCAAGTGGACGTTTAACGCGTTCACGGTCGGCCCAGGGCAGCTCAACGCCTTGACTTTCGTAGATTCACTGGGGGCCGGTGGCTACCAACCCCCGGAATACGTTTCGCCGACTCTGTGCATGAACCAGCAGTTTGACAATACCTACTTCCCGCAAGGGAATTACATCCCGAACGATCCCGGGGCACAAATCATCAGCATCGAGATTTCCAACAACCCGCTCCACCCGGGAAATTGTTAAGCGATGCAAGAGGTTCCGGTCGAGTGCACGCACGAGCCGTGCAACTGCTCCGTCGCCGCGTCGCTGGACGGCGACGACCCATACTGCAGCGACTTCTGCCGCACCGCGGACGAAGGCGAACTCCAGTCCGATACCTGCGCCTGCGGCCACCCGGCGTGCGACACGCCGTAGCATGCTAACGTCGACAGCCAGCCTCAGAAGTTGAACGTCGTTGGGACGACCTGTTGCGGCGAGCCAATCTGGAAGACTGCGGTCTGCGTCGGGAATGCCAGGAGGTTGAGACCGACGTTCACCGACTGCTGCGACTCGTTGTAGAGCACCATCAGCTGATAGCAGTTGCCGATCGTGCGCGTATAGTAGATGATCTTATCGGATAAGAGCTCGCCGGGGCCTTTCCAGTTGACGTTGGTGACGAACTGCAGCGACGCGTCGCGTCCGAACGGCGTCGAGAGCTGCAGGTTCGTCGGTTGGAAGCCCTGACCGGGAACCAACGAGCCCGCGAGCATCACGACGGAGCGCGCCGACGGCTTTGCGGTCAACTGATAGCTGAACGGCTGCGCCATCCCGTCGAAGTTGGTGGTCCACCCAAGCGAAAGCGCGTAGATGTCGTCGTTGAAGATGCGCAGCATGTCCTGCGCGTTCTTCGTGTTTTGCGTCGGTTGTTGATCGAGATACTGAAACGGCACGAGCGCCGGGCCGTTGTAGTTGGCTTCGTTATAGGTCAGGGTGTTGACCATGTGGCGGCTAAGCGGCGTGGTCAAACTCAAGTCTTGCTCGATCGCGGCCTTCAGGTCGCCCGTGCCATACGCGTACTGATCCACCGTAACGGTGCCCTGAAAGTCGCTGCCTAAGACTTTCTCTTCGACCGGACCCACGACCAAGTTGGCGTCTCCGCGCCACGTGGCCAGGCTGCGCGGCTCCCCCGTGCCGGACGGCTCGCTGTACTCGCCAAACGTCAGCTGCGCCGAGAGCGGTAGGAAGAAGTGCTGGAAGAAGTCGCTCGGGCGCACCTGAAACTCCGGAATCTTGTTGATGCCCACCGCTTGCTGCGAGTAGATCTTGTCGAACTCCATCTGATAGTCCGCGCCGCTGGTCGTGTACTGCAGCAGGTAGTCGAACTCGGACTGATTGCTAAAGGAGCTCAATCCTCCGAAACTGGCGCTGCTGGTCGTCAGGTTGAACGTCGTCGTCTGGTTCAGCGCCTGATTGAACTGGCGGGTATCCGTGGCCGTGAAACTGTTGCTGTTGGACTGACCGCCGACGGAGCTGTGGCTGAAGCTATAGTTCTGCGATGTTTGCGCGGTTTGATGCGTCACGGCCTCCGTGAGCGTTTCGTTCGGCGGAATGCTGACCAGCGGGCCGTAGTTGGACTGATACGCGAATTGAAAGTTGCTCTTCAGGTGTTGCGAGATGTTCTCTTGTTCGGCCAGGGAAAAGTTCGTCTGGCGGCCGCTGCCTCCACCGCCGTTGACGCTGTAGAGGTTGACGCTGACGCTGCGCCGGCCTTTCTTGCTCGAGTAGAAACCCACGTAACCCAAGCCGAAACCGAGCTTCGTAAAATAGTTCACGATGTAGTAACCGTAATAGTACTGGTCCTTGCCGAACGGAATCTGGATCTTGATCCAGGCGCCTTCGTACGAATCGTAGCCCACCTCGGGAAACCACTTGGCGCGCGTGCGTTGATTCTCTACGGTGCGCAGCGGGATGACGAGCAGCGGAAGGTAGAAGATCGCCGCCAAGCCCAGCCACAAGACGGCCTTGTGAATCACGATTTTGTCGCCGGGATAGACCTCCATGTCCTTTCCGGTGATGTGATAGCCGCCGCGCGGGTTCTCGCACGTCGTGACGTATGGATTGATTCCGTACGCCGTACCGTCCGGATTGGTGTGTAAGTCGCTCGCTTGGAAATGGACGAGCCCGCGCTGGACGCCCTCGTCGCTCGCGCCCTTGCCGTTGAGCAGTTTTGCGGTCTGCTCGACGGTATCGAAGACGATGACGTCACCGGTGAGCACCGAGTTGTGCTCGTGGTTCACCAAAAATGGATTGCCCGTGATCGTGATCGTCCGGATGCCGTCGAAGTGGGCTTTGTCGCCCACGATTTCTTCGTCGCCGTAGAAGACGTGCACGTTTCCGATCGCATCGCTCGGCTGGCCGCGCGCGCGATTGCCGCTCCACGTGTCGGAGATGATCGCGACGAAGCCGGGCGCGAGCGTGGGCGCGCCGGTCGGCGCGGCCGTCGGCTCGGGCGTTGCCTGACCTGCCGGCGGTATGGGCGGCGGCGTCGAGCCGCCGCGCACTAGAAAGATCGGCTCAAGCGAGGCGACCGGATTCGGCGTCGCGGAGGGAATCGGCGGCGGCGTCACCGAGGGCGTTTGGCCTGGAAAGGGACGCGGCGTCGGGTTGAGCGTGTAGGTGCCGTTGTTGACGCCGGGAGGCGCGTTCGCCGGGCCGGGCGTCGCCGGTGGATTGGGCGACGCGCTCGGCGACGGCGTCGTGACCGGCGCTTGCGCGACCGTGCAGCTCTGCCCGTTGAGCATCTGGAGGGCGAGCGTCTCCTGTGACTCGGCGGTAACGGCCGCGGCGTTGCCGGGCAGCACCCCGGCCAGGAAGATCGCCGGTATCGTGACCAGCGCGAGAGTGCGCGGAACGCGGAACCGCACGCGTCAGCGTTCTTCCAACAGGAGCAACGTGACGCCGGCGACTCCCATGACGATGTTGGGAAGCCACGACGCGAGGTAGGGGTTCAGCGCTCCGTTGCGGCCGAACGCCGCGGCCGCCGATACCATCAGATAGTATACGAAGAACGCGATGATCGAGAGCGCGATGCCGAGCGTTCGACCGCGCTTCCCAAACCGCAGTGCCAGCGGCAGCGCGACGATGACGCCGATGATGCAAGAGAACGGCCAGGCCAGCTTATCGGCGAGCTGCAGCTGGAGGTTCCCCATCGCGGTTCCGCCGATGCCCTGCGCCGACAGGGCGCTGACTTGCGTTCTCAGCGACTTGCTGCTCATCGTCCAGGGATCGTTGTTGACTTGGCTCACGAACTGCGACGCCGTTTCGCCCAGGGGCAAGCCGATCGAAACGCTCTTGACGTGCTGTTGATTGGTCAGCAAGCCGTCGTTGTTGTAGCGCGTGTCGATGACGTCGTGGAGAAGGAGCGTGGTGCCCGCGACGTTCGCCGACTTGGCCTGCAGCGTTTCGTTCCAGACACCGTACTTGGCCGGCTTGAAGATCTGCACATCGAGCATCGTCTTGTTGTCCGGTGCGACCTGCGTTACGTAAAAGGTGTTGCCCGTGTCCGGATCTTTGCGGAAGAACTGGGGCTCGACCGGTAACGCGTTGGTGTGATAGATGATCTGGTAAAACGTCCGAGTCGACAGATCCACCGACCGCGGCGCGATCCACTCGTTGATCCCATAGGCGATCGCGAACATCGTGATGCCGAAAAGCAGCGGGGAGAAAGCGATTCGCATGATCGGGATGCCTGCCGTGCGCATCGCCGTCACCTCGTTATCGCCCATCAGGCGTCCCATGGCGAGCAGCGCCGCAAAGAGGGTTCCGAAAGGAAACGCCATCGGCGTGGCCTGCGGGATCCGGAAGACGACGAATCGCAGCACCAAGAAGAACGGCGCGTGCTGGTTGATGATGTAATCGGCGGCCAGAAAGAATATGTTGAGCGCCCAGAATAGCAAGAAGGCGCCGAGCGCGAACATAAACGGCCCCACCATCTCGCGCAACAGGTAACTGTCGAGGATCGGCAGGCGTAATGCCGCCGTTCCAACGCGGCCAAAAGACTGCCGATGCGTTAGCGTCGCCACTGCGAATTAGTTATGGATTCGGCCGGGAGCCGCAGGAAGAGCGAGAGCGATCAGTAGCTGCGATAGGCATTGAGCACGCGTACGACGTACGCGCGTGTCTCGGCGTACGGAGGCACGCCGCCGTAACGATCCACGGCGCCCGGGCCGGCATTATATGCGGCGACTGCGAGCGCGATGTTGTTGTGATAGCGCCGCAGCAGCGAGTGAAGGTACGACGTGCCGCAATGCACGTTCTCGACCGGGTCGAACGGATTGGCGATGCCGCAAGATGCCGACGTCCCCGGCATCAGCTGCATCAGGCCTTGGGCGCCCGCCACGCTGATCGCCCCCGGGTTGCCGGCCGATTCGGCCATCATCACCGCGCGCACTAAACCCGCTGGCACGCCGTCGGTCTGCGAGGCGTTCGTCACCAGCGAGTTGAGCGTGAGGGGATCCAGCGAATGGGAAGCATACGGCAGGTAGCCCCCGCCGGCGCAGGCGCTGAGCGCTCCCGCGAAGATGCACGGCCAGAACAGTCGTGTCATTGCCCCACGGCCTTTCTTCTTGGCCCGGAACCGAGCCTGGCAAATCAAATTCGCTACCTCGTGCGTGACGTCGCAGGATGGGGAGCCATCATACCCGCGCTGCCTTGATGCCGCCTGAGCCGAAATGAAATCGCCGAGGCTCGCTCGATTCGGATCGAGCCTCGGCGAACGAAGTTTCTGCGCCGCGCCTTACTTGACGCTAATGCGCTTGGGCTGCGCTTCGGGACGACGCGCCAGCGTCAGGAGCAGCATGCCGTCACTGACTCGTGCCTCGATCTTTTCGGGGTCAACGTCTTCGGGCACCGTGAACGAGCGCGAGAAGGAGCGACGCTCGCTCTTCCCGTTGACGGCGATCACGTCGTCCTGGAACGTTACCTCGACGTCGTCGGGCCTGAAGCCCGGCACCGGCACCTCGACCTCGTATCCGTTCTCGGTGCGGGTGACGTCGTATTCGAACACCCCCGAACGCATCGATTGAAACGGGTCGAAGCCCAGCAGGTCGCGGAAGGGCGTCCAGGGGCCCATCCGAGAGGCGTTGCCGCGATTAGCGGGCGCCAGAGAGTCCGTCATCAATAAGTTCCTCCTTTCCATGAAATCAGTGCGGCCCCGCAGAGCCTTAGCACTCACCCTCTTAGAGTGCCAA
>Ga0213882_10000267_pt1 | contig 19849 bp, 18 predicted proteins | sample BarmaccoBMER_R09_FD_160106 | JGI IMG/M metagenome (GOLD analysis project Ga0213882, IMG submission 160106) | Barbacenia macrantha exposed rock microbial communities from rupestrian grasslands, the National Park of Serra do Cipo, Brazil - ER_R09 ...
TTTGCACTTACAAAAGGCCGAAAAATACGGCTTCGGATCTCCTTGGGAATGCCAGGCCCAGTATCTTCTACACACACGGTCAATGCGCCGTCTTCGTCAGCCGTGTAAATGAGAATGTCTCCACCGTCCGGCATGGCGTCGGCGGCATTCGATAGCAGATTTGCGAAAACGCGCTCAAGGCGACTGCGATTCGTAAACACCTCAGCTCGCTCGTCCACCGAAATCCGGACATTCACTCCATTCGCCGTTCCGGTAATCGGCTCCGCCGCGGACGCAATGATGTCCTGGAGGTTGCACGCTTCTACATTCCCGGTGTCTCCCAGCGACACATTGAGGAGATCCCGAAGCATTCCCTGAAGCCGTTGGGACGCGCGGTAGATGTTTGAAGCAATCCGTTGTGTCTGATCCGGAGGCAAATGACCATCCACGAGCATTTCCGCTCCTCCATAAATCGCGGCCAACGGGTTGCGCAGATCGTGGACCAGCGAGGTCGCTAAACGCCCAATCGTGAGAATCTGCTCTTGCCTGACCAGTTCCGCTTGCGTTTCCTGAATGGAATCGCACATATTGTTGAAAGTCGCGGAGAGCCTGGATAACTCATCTGTTCCAACCACCGGAACTCGGTAGTTGTAATTCCGCGCGGCGATCTGACTGGCGGCCCGGTCGAGAATTTTCACCGGCTCGAGCAGCCGCCGCGTCATGTACAGGCTAACCAGAAGCGCCGTCATGATGGTCAGGAGCCAGGCCAACCCGAGACTCCGGCGAAGCTTGCTGATGGACGCCGCTACAGCCCCGTACGATCGAAGGACGCTCAATCTCGCAATTGGCTTTCCGGTAACGTCGGGGAGGTCCTGGCGAAATACTATGAATTTGTCCTTTTGAACGGCGTAGGGTTCACCCGTGCCGGCAAGCTGAGAGCTGACTTCCCGCATTGTATTGCTGTCTAGAGTGGACGCGAAAACGCCATGGCCGCTGAGAAATGCGAATTCGCTGCCGGGCGCCAGCGCCTTCAACTCTTCAACTACCCGATCATCGATCCGAAAGCCGGCACAAAGTACGTTCAGCAGGAGCGGCTCGCCCGTACTTTGCACGTAAACGGGCGTTAGGACGATATAGAACAAGTTCGATCCTTCACTCAAATAGCCTGCGAGCTGCCGGGGAAACCGGGGAAGAACAGCCTTGAGCGGAATCGCCGAGACAGGAAGATCGTGGCTGCTCGTTCCTAAAGAGGAGATCAGGTGGCCTTCCGGATCGAGGACGAGAAACACGGCGAATTGGTCCGAAACTCGCGACCAGAGTTCTTCGGCTGAGTCACGAATTGTCTTCGGATCGCGTGTCATAAACGCCGCCCGGACATCCGACATGGCGCTCATCAGAGCCGTGGTCGCCGAAAGCACCTGGGTTCGCGATTTCCAAAGCGCCTGATAAACCTGTATACTGGCGCGGACCTCCGCCCGTACACTTGCGTCCGCAGCAGACAGCGCGTATTGTTGCAGTCCCCAGCCCGCCCCCGCAAAAAGAACGCTAATCGTGATGGATGACGCGAGAAACACGCGCCAAGGAAGCGGCATTCTCTCGACCAGGCTTTTCATCGCGGCGGCCCGGCATAGGAGTCCGAGTCGGCATCAACCGGGTAGTCCAAACCGTACTTGTTCTTGTGCGGCGGGCGCACATAACCGCGCTCCGAAAGGTGCATAGGAGGTGCCGAGACTTGTGGCGAGTCTACGGTAAGCAGCACCGGTTTCGAATCGCCGGCGGTTTGACGCTCATCGAAGAAGTGCAATTGATACTGACCGGGGGGGAGGTTAGCGATTTCGTATTCTCCCTCGCGCCCCATCTTTGTGAAGTACGGTGTGTCCAGAACAACAATGACCGCGGACATGGAAGGATGTATATTGCAGAAGACCCGCACCACTCCGGGCCGATGAAAGCGCACGGCCTTGCTGGTTCCCGGAGGATACAACCCTACGTCGAAGATCTGGCCGTCAAAGACAGAAAATGCATTGTGAAAGATCGGGTCTGCGTTGGGAAAATCCACCGTGCTGCCGACCGTAATCGCCAGGACATGGGGCATGAAAGTCTTGTCCTTTTGAAGAAGCGTGACGTGCTCGGTGGGTAGTGCGGGTGCGTCCGCCGCGTCCGCAGGCTCAAGCCAAACCACGATTTCCGATGAATTCTGCGACCGCTCTCCGTGCGATTTGGCAGCGATGTCGATTCTGCCGCTAACGGTAGCAGGGCTTGCGCTCTCTCCAAGAAGAAGCGCGAGGCAGCAGAAGCTAGAACAGGTAAGCGACGGTCGCATCGTAACGATTTGTCAGCAAGGGACTGGACGCCAGAAATTGTAGGCGATTTTGTGAGGCCTCAAAACTAAGTACAACATTGGGCGCGACACGGTAAATGATATTGCCGGCATAGTTAAGCGTTCTCTCGACCTCATAGGCATTCAGGTCGTGCGGATTGTTAACCTGCCGGCCAGCGTATATGTCAAATGTAATCCTTGGGGTGACCGGAAAGGCAGCCTGCATCCATCCGGCAGCGCCCCGAATGGGAACGACTATTCCGTTCTCGATAGTCACACCGGGCGGTTCACCACCGAGGTTCGCGAAATTCTTTCCCTGAAAAAATCCTCCCGTCACTTCCATTTTCGAGAAGGGTCGGTAACGAAAATCCACACTCACCACTTGCGATGGAGCCGATTGCCCCAGAAGGTGGGTTGAACTGTGATCGAATCCAAGCCCAACAGCGAAGCGCGACCGCTCCCGCGGTTTGTCCGAAAACTCGACTCTGACCTGTCCCGCCGGGCGAGGCTGCGGAGGAGAAATTGTGCTGGGCAGCTCAGAAGTCGCATAACTTTCGTCCGTCTCGAACACACTGCCTTGCAAGGCCAGGCGCCAATCCGCCCCAATCGGAATTCTCTCCTCATAGGTCGCCTGCGGACGCCACAGCCATAGGTTTCCCGCTCCGGCCAGCGGCGGAATTCCGACGCGCGCGAACGAATCGGGCTCGAGCGGCGCGATAATCGATCTATCCTGTCCGAAGGTGAGGCTGCGAGCGCGCCAATCGAATACCACAATTCCTCGCCGCAGGCGCATATAGTCCGTATCGTTCACCTGTGCGAAGAAATCTGCCTGCAGCGAACCCCAGACTTTACCTCCGCCGGGCAATTGCGGTCCGCGAAAATCGAAGCCGATGATGGATTGCCTCAGAGTCGCCCCATTTGGAGAAGACGTTCCGTAAGGGCCGTATTCCTGAACAGCATATCCCGTCTGGCCCCCAGTGGCGAACGCATCGAACAGAAACATCCCAGTAAGTGATACCGGGAAGCGATGAGAGGCCTCCACTTTGGTCTGCGCTTGATCCTTCACCTCCTGTTGAGTCGTGTTTACCTTTTCCTGGAGCTCTTCGGTCTGCGCCGGCGCACTCTCCTGAGAGGTCTTGATGGCCTTCTTCAACTCCTGGATCTCCGCGAGAAGCGCTTGATTTTGACGCTCCAGCGTATCCAGGCGGTGGAGAATTTGCTGCAAAGCATCCGGCGAAGTCTGTTGTGCCAGTACCGGCAGCACAATCATTCCGCCGATCAGTAACCTACCGAAGTAATTCGTCCAGGACACGGCATACCTCCCTAACAGAGAACGGCTTGCGGAATATAGCATTTGGAGTGTAGGACGAGTTTACGCGTTCCGCTCGTTCCTCGCCTGTGATCATGATGATGGGAATGTTGCCGTAGCGCGCGAGGCTTCGCACCTCTTTTATGAGTTGGTGGCCGTCGAAGTGGGGAAGGTTGAAATCCGTGACAATCGCAGCGACATTGGAATCCGGAGAGCGGAGAAGCTCTAGGGCCGATTTCGGATCGTGCTTGATTACGGCTGCAACATCCGGTATGTTCTCGAACGCGACCGCGAGAGAGGACGCCAGGCTTTCCGTATCCTCGACAATAACCACGACTTTTGCCATCGCGGCTCTCTATGGCAAGAAGCGGTAACCGACGCCGTGTACGGTAACGAAATGAGTGGGGGCAGCGGGATCCTGTTCAAACTTTTGCCGCAGGCGGACGACATGAGCATCCACCGTTCGCGTGTTCGGATAGTATTCGTAGCCCCACACTGAATTGAGAATCAGGTCACGCGTGAGGACGCGTTCCGCATTCTGAAGAAAGAACAGCAGCAGGTTGTATTCAGCGGGAGTGACTTTGACCTCTTTGTTATTACGCCTTACGGTGCGCCGCTCGATATCGACTTCGACCTCGCCAAAACGCGCAGTGCGGGCTCCGTCGTCGCTGCTGCGCCGGAGAACGGCTCGAATGCGCGCCAGCAGTTCGCGCGTGCCAAAAGGCTTGACAACATAATCGTCGGCGCCGATCTCTAGGAGCAATACTTTGTCGACCTCGTCACCGATCGCACTGAGAATAATAATCGGCGTGGTGATTCGGTTGGCTCGCAACTGCTTACAGACTTCGATTCCGCTCATGCCGGGCAGCCGCAAATCAACCAGCATGAGATTAGGCTTCATCGAGAATGCCTTTTCTAACGCACTCTGCCCGTCGACCGCCTGCAGAGGAACGAAACGTTCCCGCTCGAGCAGGATACTTACGGTTTCTCGCAGCTCAGGATCGTCGTCTACAATAAGAATCTTTTGCATTTCAAACTAGTAAGCGTGTGAACTATTGTGACGGTTTCCGTGACGCGGAAGCCGCGAACAGTCTCTCTGTTTACAAAGTTTTTACAAGCCAAGATCATCGAGTCAGGTCACGTCTCCGCCGTTTACAACAAATTTACTTCTTTTCAACCGATGTAGCCCCGTACTACTGCAAAACAAGGATTGTGACCTGAAAGCTGAGCATTGCCACTCCCGAACCAAACGGACTTCTTCTCTCTATCTGATTCAACAATCCTCCTCCTGAAGGGGCACAGGCCTTTTGCCTGGCCCCTATTTTTTGGATCGTAGCCGATAAGCAACATCGTCCGGAAGCAACCTGCAACTATGGATGGTTGGCATGAATGCACCTCCTGCAGGTATCCGGCTCGTTTCTGTCTCCTGATAGTCCGTTAGGCTTTGGAGCTAGCGATTTTGCTGAATTGGCGCTGTTTGCGCTGCTGGTTGCGTTTTTCCAGTTGCGGCCACAGCTCGAGCACCTGATTCGAACGCTTGCGGGAAGAAGATGGCTGAGTGCCGCATGCATCGGCATTCTGCCGGTAGTCCTGCGGCTGATGCTGCTTCCCCATCATCCGGTTCCTTCGGCTGACGTTTATGACGAGTTCGGCCATCTGCTCGCGGCCGATACACTGCGCCATTTCCGGCTCGCGAACCCGCCACATCGTTTCCATCAGTTCTTTGAAACGTTCTTTGTCCTGCAGCAGCCGACCTACAGCTCCATTTATCCTCTGGGGCAAGGCATGGCGCTTGCGGTAGGGTGGATGCTGTTTGGGTTGCCGTGGGCCGGCGTAGTTTTATCAATCGCCCTTTTCTGTGCTTCGTGCTACTGGATGTTGCGTGGCTGGATCAGTCCGCCGTGGGCCCTGATCGGAGGCTCGCTCTCGATCATCGAATTCGGCCCACTGAATCAGTGGATGAACAGTTACTGGGGTGGCGCGGTGTCCGCGATCGCGGGCTGCCTCGTATTCGGAGCTTTACCGAGATTGGTTGCGCAGTGGCGAACGCGCGATGCGATCCTGCTCGGTGCAGGTCTCGGGATTCAACTCATCACACGCCCATACGAATCCATTCTTCTCGTCTTGAGCGTTGCACTGTACTTTACTCTGATGCTGAGGACCGCACCGCAGTGGGTGCGGCTTTTGCGAACGACTCCAGTGATAACGCTGGCGATGCTGCCTGCCATTGCGTTGACATTACTTCAAAACAAAGAAGTGACTGGTAAGTGGACAACTCTCCCGTATTCGCTCAGCCAATACCAATATGGTGTGCCGATGAGCTTGACCATTCAGCCCAACCCAGTTCCACACCTGCCACTGACGCGTGAACAGGAGCTCGAATATAAGTCTCAGCGCTCGTTTCACGGAGAAGCGCCTGATTCGCTTGAGAAGTTTTTTGCACGGCTCGAGTACCGGGTGCGATTCTACCGCTTCTTCTTCCTGCCACCTCTGTATCTGGCCCTTTTGGTCTTTCTTATAACGATTCGCGAAGCCCGATTTGTTTGGGTTCTCCTGGCGGTCGCCGTGTTTGCCGCGGGTTCGAATCTGTTTCCGTATTTCTATCCCCGCTATGTAGCGGCCGTGACCAGCCTGTTCGTGCTTGTAAGTGTTGTGGGACTCGAACGGCTTGGAAGCGTCTACGTACGCGGCTGGCCGGCAGGCCGCTATGCGGCAGCTCTCATTCTGTTTGTCTGCGTCGCAAGCTTTGCGGTCTGGTGCGCGGCGCACTTGTTCGAAAACACCACTAGCACGATGGCCGTTACGCAATACGAAAGGTGGGACTCGATCGACACACATCCCGAGCGCCGCATTTTAGTTAGAGATCAGCTTGCGAAAGCCCCAGGACGCCAGCTTGTGTTTGTTCGCTACTGGCCCAATCACGTTTTCCAGAATGAGTGGGTATACAACGCTGCCGATCTCGATCGTGCCCGGATTATCTGGGCGCGCGATCTCGGCCCGGAGCAAGATGAGATGCTTCGCCGAAACTACCCAGACAGAACCGCCTGGCTGCTGGAGCCCGATGCTGATCCGCCCAAACTGACCCCTTATGAAACGAATAGCACCCCGAGCACTCAGTTTCTCGATGTGAAATAGGCGGCCGGCACTCAGATGTACCTCTTTCATCTCTTCCGCTCGCTGTTGCCCGTTCGGAACCCAATTGGTTTCGGAGCGAGTGACTTCATTCTCATCGCCGTTTCCGTTCTCTTCGTCTTTGTCACTTTGCTATGGCCCGCAGTGAAGCCGTACCTTCAGAGACTTGCCGACAACCCACTCTGGTGCATGCTATGCGTCGGTGCGCTGCCCGTGCTCCTTCGGCTTGCTCTGCTTCCTTCTTGCCCCGTTCCCGTCCCCAGCGGATCCGACGATTTCAGTTATCTCCTCCTCGCGGACACGCTTTCCCATTTCCGGCTGGCTAACCCACCGCACCCGTTCCATCAGTTCTTCGAGACAATCTTCGTGCTACAACAGCCGACTTATAGTTCCATCTATCCGTTAGGCCAAGGATTGGTCCTGACGTTCGGGTTGCTTCTGTTCAATTCGGCGTGGACAGGAGTTCTGTTGTCAATCGGCGCGTTTTCGGGGCTTTGCTATTGGATGCTCCGCGCCTGGACAACACCGCAGTGGGCGCTTCTCGGCGCCATTCTGGCTGGGATCCAGTTTGGGCCTTTGAGCTATTGGACAAACAGTTATTGGGGAGGCGCGGTTTCAGCCTCCGCCGGCTGCCTCGCATTTGGGGCGCTTCCGCGTCTCCAAAGCAGCGGACGAAAACGAGATGCAATATTCCTCGGACTTGGAATCGCCATTCAGTTGCTCACGCGTCCATTTGAGTCCGCTCTTCTCTCGCTGAGCATCGTTCTATATCTCGTGCTAGTCGTTCAAGAGCGACCAGAATGGCGGAGGATCGCGGCAGCGCTGCCGGTTGCCCTGCTCGCGGTGGTTCCGGCCATTGGTTTGACTCTTATGCAAAACAAGGCTGTCACGGGATCGTGGACCACGCTCCCCTATGTTTTGAACCGGTACGAATATGGCGTTCCAACCACGTTCACATTCCAAGCAAATCCGATACCGCACCGGCAGCTCACAAGTGACCAAGAGCTGGACTACAGAGCGCAAAGCGCCGTCCATGGCGACGACGCGGGCTCGCCGCAGCGTTTTGCAAGCCGTCTTGCATATCGCGCGCGCTTTGGTCGATTCTTCCTGCTACCTGCTCTTTACGTCGCCTTTCTCAGTTTTCTGGTCACCATACGCGAGCGGCGGTTCGCCTGGGTGATGGCAGCTCTCGCGGTATTTGCTCTGGGAACGACCTTCTTTCCCTATTTCTATCCGCATTACATCGCCGCCGTGACTTGTCTGTTCGTGCTGGGCGCAGTGCTTGGGCTCCAGCGGTTGAGTAAATGGAAGCTAGGCCGATGGCTGAACGGTGTGATCGTTGTTCAGGTGATCGTCCTCATCTGCCTCGTTCATTTCGGATTCTGGTACGGTGTACACCTCCTCGGCGATGATGAGATCGCCATGGCAATGAGCCAGTATGAAACCTGGGACTTCATCAACTATGGGGATCCTGAAGGGCGAATCGCAATCAACCAGGATCTGACCCGTTTGCCTGGAAAGCAACTAGTCTTCGTTCGATATGGTCCGCGGCACATGTTCCACAACTGGATCCACAATCGAGCGGATATCGACACCTCCCGGATCATCTGGGCTCGGGATCTTGGGCCCGCTGAAAACGAAAAGCTGCTGAAGCGCTATCCCGATCGCACCGCGTGGCTCATTGAACCTGATCGGTGGCCGCCACAATTACGTCTTTATGAAGCCGAACAACGTTGACCCGGCACGCGCCTCGGCGATGCTGCGCGCCATGGAAGATGCCGGTCGGTTCAATTGCTGGATGGCAGACACCATCAGACCATTCCTCGGAGACGAGGTGCTAGAGATTGGAGCCGGTATCGGTAATTTGACCCGGCTCCTTTGCCCGGCTCGCAGACGCTATATCGTCACCGACATCGATCCGGATTACCTGGATCACCTGCGATCAGAATTGCAGGCCTTCCCGAATGTCGAAACCGCCACGTGCGATTTGCAAGACAGCGACGATTTCGCACCATTCCGCGCATCCGTGGACACGGTTGTTTGCCTGAACGTCCTGGAGCACATTGAGGACGACCGGCATGGGCTTCGCAACATTTACGAGTCCCTTCGCCCCGCCGGGCGTGCAATCGTGCTGGTTCCGCAAGGGGCTGCCGCGTTCGGAACAATTGACGAGGTACTCGGCCACTGCCGGCGTTATTCGCGAGCAGAACTCCAGAAGAAGATGCAAGCGACCGGCTTTCGTATGGAACGGATGCTCGAATTCAATCGCATCACGTATCCCACTTGGATTGTGAACGGGAGAGTCTTCCGAAGGCGGACGCTGAGCCGCTTCCAATTACAAACATTTGATCTTCTTGTTCCATTGTGGCGTCGCATCGATCCGTTCCTACCCTGGCCTCCAACATCTCTGATTGGCGTCGGGCGAAAGATATGAATGCGCTCCCTCCCGCAGCTATCTAATAAAAGACATGGCGCGAGATCTGAAGACAACGGCGGCACCGTGGGTACCTGAAGCCCACAAGCTTCCTCTCTTACGAGAAGCGGCGCCGTCGTGTAGAGGATGTGATTTGTACCAGCATGCAACCCAGGTGGTTTTCGGGGAGGGTCCTTCTGATGCCAAAGTGGTAATGGTCGGTGAACAACCGGGTGACGAGGAGGACCGGAAGGGACATCCTTTTGTGGGTCCCGCGGGGCGGCTCTTAAGTAGAGCGATGCACGACGCCAGTTTGGATCGCGAGAAGGTATATGTGACAAACGCGGTCAAACATTTCAAGTTTCTGGAGCGCGGCAAACGCCGGATACACGCCAAACCGAGCGGCATGGAGATCTCTGCCTGCAAGCCTTGGCTCGAGGCCGAATTGGATGCAATCGAGCCGGAGCTGATTGTTTGTCTTGGCGCGACTGCCGCGCAGTCCTTGATGGGCGGCACGTTCCGTATTACAGCTCAACGCGGAAAGTTCTTTCCGCATCCCTGGGCGAAGCGGATCGTAGCGACTATCCACCCCTCGGCCATTCTGCGGATGCCGGAGCGTTACGACGAAGAATACGCGTTATTCGTGAAAGATCTGGAATTGATTGCGGCGCATTTGAGGGAATTGGAGCGAGCGAGTTGATCAGTCCGTCAGTTCAGTCCAGCTTTCCACTTTTCGATCAGTAACAACTGCTTTTCGACCTGCTCCCGCTCAGGAGTATTGGGCTCGAGCCGGAGATATTTTTCCAGATCGGCCTTCGCCGCGCGGTGGTTTTGCTGCCGGAGGTGAACCACGGCGCGGTGCCGGTACTCCTCGGCGTACTCCGGCATGGCGTCAATCAGCAAGTCGAGCACCTGCCGGGCCTTCTCGAACGCCTCTCCTCGCAAGTAGATCGCTTTCAGATTACTGAGCATTCGGACCAGGATCTGGCGTTTTGTTACAGGCGCAAGTACGGCCGGATTCGCCCGCAGGTCCACGCCAGCGGTTTGCTTCGCCAGCGCGCAGCAATCCGCGAAGGACAGAATGCGGCCGCTATGAAATGGATCCACCCAGTAACGCGCCTGCTTATCTTCGTAGGCGACGATGAAATGACCAGGGAGGCCGACGCCGTAAACCACACGGCGCAGCCGGCGCGCTACTTCGATGTAAACGATCGATAGCGAAATGGGAATACCCAGTCGCCTCATCAGCACGGAATTCAGGCAACTATTCCGGGGATCGTAGTAATCCTCCTCATTTCCGCGGAACTGCAGCACCTCAAATAGCAATTCGTTGGTGGCTTTGATGAAGTCCAGGCCGCTTGCATTCTCGGTCAGTTGAGAGCCGATCTGCTCTGCAAGATTATCCAGCCGGAACGTGGCCGCTGGGATATCCAGGCCAGGGAATTCGATGCTTGCCAGCTCGAGCGCCGCTACATCCAGGGTGACTGTCGAGCGTTCATCGCGGAGGGCTTCGAGCAACCTCTGCACGCGGATTAGATTATCACCTTTGGGGCTGACGGAACAGTAACGAAACTTTGCGATTCACCATGTATAAAACGGCTGGCCGCAGCTAGTAGGGTTTGCGAGCTAAAGCGGTCCTACTATGCCCCGATCCTGAACATCTTCTGACCGTTCTCCCACGTGATCTGACGGAAAAGGGCTGGCGAAGTGATCCCCTGCAGTAAACCGAGCGTTTCTCGTGCTACGCATTTTCCTGCCAACCGGCTGGCTTCCGGATTTCGGCCCTGCGAAATTCCTGCCCCTTTTCCATCGGTGCAACTGCAGTCGCTTCCGAAAATCAATTTCGTCCGATGGCGAATGATGAACTCGCGAGAGAAATCCTGGTCCCGTGAGAGAGCATTGTTTCCCGAGTTCGCAGACATGTCGGCGTAAAGATTCGCGTAGTCCGACAGAAATTTGTCTGTTAGCCCACCCGGCTTCACGGGTCCGGATGGATAGCCGCGATCCGTGGGCACGTCCGCGCTGATGTGAGCCCAAAACAGGTCGCCGTGTCCAATGAATTTGGTTTTCGGATAGGCTCGAAGTACTTTGTCGAATTCCGGGTATCCGGTATTGTACGGGAGTTCGCCGGGAAAATGCGGGAAGTTCTGGATGTGCATCATCACTGGAACGTTCATTTCTGCGCAGATTTCGTAAACACGGCGCATCTCCGGCGAATCCAGTGCAAGGTGATATTTCAGTTCGCCGACACTTACGGCTCCTTCCTCAATCGCTTTGCGAATGATTTGGTCAGCGTTCGGCTGGGCGGGATCAGTAGCTACGGACCGGACAAAAACTCCGGGCCGTTTGGCCATCTCGTCCTTCGCCTTGTCCTCGTCAGTCGCCCGAGTGAGGAGAACGGCATTGGTCACGCCGCAGCCTTGCATATGCGTGAAGCACGCATCGGGATCCTGACGCAAATGGAGGTGAGTATCTAATACCGGGCCACCCCAATCCGGCGCCGATTGTGAAAAGCTCCCGCCGACCGTCATAGTGGAAAGTGACAGCTTCAAAAACGTCCTTCGTTCCATTCAAATCCTCACGAAAATAATATGGCAACCGCCGGATAGAATGGCACCAAATGACAAAGAGGTGGTTCGGCTTCATCGCGGCAGCCGTGACGTGCGGCCACTTGGGCATGGCTCAGGTGGCTGTCGTCGAAGGCAAGAACATACGAATCGAGTTCGACGGCAAAATGCATTCCCGAGTCATAGCCATCTTCGATGGGCGCCAGTATATCGTCGGCGCATTCACGCCTTCGGAGACTGTTCAGCTCTCGAATGCGAACATTTCGGATTTCTCGATCGCCTCACGTAAGCGCGAACCTGTTCAGGACCAGTTGGGCCCCGGATCACGTACGGTAATCACCGGCACTGCGGGATCCTTGAAGAAAGTTGAAGCTATTACCATCTACGATGCGTTCCCGCGCATGGCATTTCTTGAGGTGGAATACACGAACACGGGAAAGGACGATCTGCAGATAACCGGCTGGATAAACCAACGCTACTCCATTTCTTCCGACGGCGCCGCGGAGCAGCCTGCGTTCTGGTCGTATCAAAGCGGCTCGTATGAAAAGCGTCCTGACTGGGTGCTTCCTCTCACGCCGGGCTTTAAGCAAGAAAATTTCATGGGCATGAACGCATCCGATTACGGCGGCGGCACACCGGTGGTGGATGTCTCGCGACGCGACGTGGGGCTGGCCGTAGGTCACCTGGAACGCGCTCCGAAACTGGTCTCGCTCCCAGTGACAATGCCCGATGCAAGCCACACGAGTGTAGCGGTGGAATACAGACACGGTCATGTTCTCAAACCGGGTGAAACGATGAAGACCTTTCGAACCTTCGTCGCGGTTCATCATGGCGATTATTTCCGGGCCTTGCGCGACTATCGCGATGCGATGAAGGCGCGGTGGAGCGTGCGTTTCGATGCTGCACCCGACAGCGCATTTGGTCCTGTCTGGTGCGCCTGGGGTTATGGCCGGAAGATGACCGAGAACCAGCTTTTTGGGACTCTGCCGGTGGTCAAGAAGCTGGGATTCACCTGGGTCACGCTTGATGACGGCTGGCAAACGGCGCAAGGCGACTGGTTGCCGAACCCGCAAAAATATCCACGTGGCGATGCCGACATCCGCGCGATGGTGGACAAAATTCATGCCGAAGGTTTTAAGGCCCAATTGTGGTGGGCGCCACTGGCTGCCGATCCGGGTTCGGAACTGGTGCGCAAACATCCGGAGATGCTGCTGTTGAATGCCGATGGCGCCAAACAGAAGATCTCTTACTGGAACTCGTGGTATTTGTGCCCGGCAGATCCGGCGGTCGTTGAATACCACAAAGCGATCGTGGTGAAAATGATTCGCGACTGGGGATTCGATGGGTTGAAGCTGGATGGCCAGTTCATGAACGGCGCGCCGCCGTGTTATAACCCGGCACACCACCACTCGCGGCCTGAGGAATCAGTGGAAGCCATGCCTCAGTTTTTCCGCGTTCTTTATGAAACAGCGCGCCAGATTAAGCCGGACGTGCTGGTGGAGTTCTGCCCTTGCGGCACGGGATATAACTTCTTCACGCTGCCATTCATGAATATGACTGTCGCTTCGGACCCCGAATCTGCCTGGCAGGTGCGGCTGAAAGGAAAGACGCTGAAAGCGCTGGAAGGCGACCGAATGGCCTACTTTGGCGATCACGTGGATATGGTGAAGGATGACCTGGCGTCCACCGTGGGAATCGGCGGGGTCGTGGGGACAGACTTCCGCTGGCCCGTTGGAGCCGGATCGTCGAGAGAGGGGAAGGATCTGACCCCAGCCCGCGAGCAACTCTTTGCGAAATGGATCGGGATCTACAAAGAGAAGATGCTGTCGCGCGGAGAGTACCTGGGGACCCTCTATGACATCGGCTTTGATAAGCCGGAGACTCACGCGATCAGCAAAGACGGCAACATGTATTACGCGTTCTATGCGCCGCAGTGGAACGGGAAGGTGGAGTTGCGAGGTTTGGAAGCGCGGACTTACTGGGTAACGGATTACGTGAATGCCCGGGACCTTGGTACGATTCAGGGTCCGGCAGCGACGCTTGATGTGCAATTTGAGAAGTATTTGCTGATCGAAGCGAAGCCGCAATAACGAACGGAGGAAAGCTTGAATCGACGCGGATTTCTGCACCTACTGGGCGGCGCCGGATCGGCTGCGACGCTTGCTCCCGGTGCCCCGCAGGCCGCGATCCCGGAGCACAACTGGGAGAAATATGACTTCGGCGCCGGGCCGCCCGTCAGCGATCGGCTGTACAAGGCCCGTTCCCACAATACTCCGCTGATGCCCTGGTTCCCGGCAGCGATGTAGTAATGGTCACCACGCCGTCGACGGACATCGTTCCCAATTACGGCATGGGTCTTGTTGTCTATGTTTCGGGCGATACCGGACCGTCGATGTTCTGCCTTAGGCGGCTCTGATCTTCGCTCAGATCCTTGATTTGCGATATAGTTTCGCGGAGCGCGTCGCCGGTTTGGGCAATCTGCCGCTTTAAATCGAGTACGGCTTGCAGTTGCTTGCGGCCTTGCTGGTCCAGATCTTTGTTTACGACCACCTCAGCAAGGAAATCCGGGGTCGAGCTGAGGACCTCGGTCATGTTTAAGAACGTACTCTCTTGCTCCACTTTCAACTGTTGAGAGCCGTTAGCGTTGAGCTTCACTTCGAAACGGTAACCGCTGGTGGTGCGCTCTGAGGGCTTGGGAGAGAGGACGTTGTACTGGCTGATCCCCTCCTGCTGAAGGATCAGCGTCTTCGGCTTGGCGTCGACATTGCGAATCGTGTAAGTCCGGGTCTGATCTTGGGAGTAGTGCAGCCGCAGTGTGCCGTTCGAAACGTGAATCTCGCGGAGTTGTTGCTGGGCGGTGTCGAACGCCGTTGTGATCCGGGTGCCGTAATCTACTGCGTAGCCGATCAGGCGCTTGTCGCCGGCTTTCAGGGTTTCAAATAGCGCTTCTCCCGCGTACGCGCCGCCATCGTACACAGTAATTGGGCCGCCGTCCAGTGTCTTGACAGTGTCGTTGGTGATCTCGGCCGCATTCACCGGGTGCTCACCGTCTCCTTCCGTGTAGATCAGCAGTTTACGGGCGGCGATTTTGTCCTGTAAGAATGGGAGCATGGCGGACTGATTTTTCTTGATCGTCACCGGTGTGGCAAAGTTGTACTCGAAGAGTTCGCCGAGCGTGCCACCGGTGGCGCCTTCGACTGAGCTGGTGGCCTGCACTTCGGCTTGCGGAGCAGTTAGCATCGAAAAACCTTTGTTTAGACACACCGCCTGCGACTCCCCGTGCTGCTGCGCCCGGTCCGTAGCCGTCTCCGCTGCCACTTCCAATGGCAGCTCGAGCTTGATCCTGCAGCTCGCCGTTCACAGTGCCGCCATAGACGACCGGGCCAGCTGGTCGCGCGATTTCGCCTGTGCGACGGTCTGGAGATACTGCTTGAGCTGCTCTTCGAGCCGGGTATCAAGGAAGTGGAGCGAGCTGACCGCACCTAGATCGTAGTTCGCCAGGTCGCCGGAATCGAGCAGCAACGTGATTTGCTCGCGTACTACGCGCTTATCGGCGTCACTGTCAATCTGGACTGAACGCGCCGCCATAATGGAGCCCGAGGCGGTGCGCTCTCCAATGTTCAGTTCGATACGAGTGCCCTTCAGATTGTCGAGAAACGTGCTGAGTGGTTCCTGATTTCCGATTTGGAATGGATAGTGATCGAGGCGTTGATCAAGTGTTTCGTTTGAGTCATAGCGAATGGCGGAGATAAGGCCACCGGAGCTATCGCTGACGGTGAGCGACTTCAAGATGTCGTTCATTCCGGCGTTCTTGAAATCGAGCCGCGCTTCTTCGGGCGCCGGACCTTCACGCAGGAAATAGGCGCTGCCGTGTTTACAAAGCACGATTCTCTTGATCGGGATGTCTACCGCCGATAGCGGAGTTTCAGAAAAAAGGGCAATGATAGCGAGGGTGCTAATGCGCCTCCACAGCACGGCGTGCATACTCGGGATTTCCTTTTTTGAGTCCTGAGTGTTTAGAAGTAAGTAGCTGAAAGAAGGTTCCCGATATGAGCGTGCGCTGCTGGGCGGTTAGGTCTAGACCTTCACGTTCAGTTTTTTGACTTGATCCGCGATGTATTCCGACGTTCGCCATCCGAGAGCGCTGATCGTTAGCGTCGGATTCTTATCGGCATTGCTCACGAATGGTGCGGCATCCGTGATGAATAAGTTTTTGCAGTCCCAGGCCTGGCAATACTGGTTCAACACCGAAGTCTTCGGGTCATCGCCCATTCTGGCGGCGCCGACTTCGTGAATGATGGAGCCGCCCGGCGCGATTCCCCAATTCTGCGAAGCATCCGATTTGCTCAAAACCTCGCCTCCCGCCGCCTTGATGATCTCCTGAAATGTTTCCTGCATGTGCTTAGCCTGCAGAATTTCGTCCTGGCTCCATTTGAAATGAAATCGCAAAACGGGAATGCCCCATTCGTCGACGGTCTCCGGATCTATTTCGCAATAGCTGTCCTTATTCGGAATCATTTCGCCGCGCCCGGAGAAATAGATTTCAATGCCGTACAACTTCCGGAGATTGCGCTTGAGTTCCAGGCCGTAACCGCCGCCCAGATATTGCTCGGCGGCGCCGCCGAAGACTCCCGCATCGGGTTGCGAGCGCCCCCCGCCGAACTCGATATGATATCCGCGCGCGAATGGCAGCTTGCCGGCTTTCTGCTCCTTATACAGCCACCACGGCATATAAAGGTGCATGCCGCCGACGCCGTCCTCATTCTGAGGCGGGAGATCTTGCAGAATCGGGAGATACCCACCGACATCCGAGCCAACCGTATCCATCAAGTAGCGGCCGACGAGACCGGAGGAGTTCGCGACTCCATTCCGGAAGTGACTGCTTTTCGAGTTCAGCAGAATGCGCGCGGTTTCGCAGCAGCTTGCGGCGAGCACGATGATTTTGGCTTTCACCGTGATATCGCGCCGGGTCTTCTTGTCGATATAGGACACGCCGGTCGCCAGCCCGTCGCTGCCGACCGTGACTTCGCGGGCCATGGCTCCGGTGCGGACTTCGAGATTGCCGGTTTTCATCGCCGGGAAAATATGCACGCCCGGCGAATTGAAATTCGCATTCACACCACAAGGCCGGCCGCACTGCGCGCAGTAATGACAGGAGGGCCGCCCATTCAAAGGACGGGTTAAAATTGCCAGCCGCGAGGGTATACAGGGAATCTTGAGCTTCTGACTTCCCATCTGAACGATTCGCTCGTATGCGCGCGGCGCTGGAGCGGGAAGGAACTTCCCGTCGGGAGTATTTTCGAGACCCTCTTGCGATCCAAAGACGCCGATCAATTCTTCTGCTTTGTCGTAATACGGCGCGAGATCGTCATAGGTGATCGGCCAATCAAAACCTTTGCCGTCGCGGCTGTAGGGTTTGAAATCGTACGGACCCATGCGCAGCGAGATCCGCCCGTAGTGGTTGGTTCGGCCACCAAGCATGCGCGCGCGCCACCACCACCAATCCGTCCCGGGCGCGTTGGTGTAGGGTTCGCCGTTGACGCGCCATCCGCCGTCGAGTGTGGCATCGAAGTAACCGAACGGCTTCTCCTTTGTCGCGGCCGCGCGGTGCGGGGCGTTATAGGGCCAGGAGAACATGGTCGACTGCTTGCGGTAATCGAACCACTCTCCAGCCTCGAGCAGGCAAATCTTCGCTCCTGCGAGCGCGAGAACATGAGCCGCTACTCCGCCGCCGGCCCCTGAGCCGACGATCACCACATCATAGGTCTTCGCGGATTCGCCTGCCTGAGCCATCCTCTGTACTGTATAACGTCACGCGGATGGCACATATTGCCAAAGGTATCGCTTGGCCATCATGAAGCCCTGCTTGAAGTCGTCGCTGAAATCAGGGCCGTGATTGTTGTCGGCGCCGTACAGCGGATCTTCCTGCTCCACACTCATGGCGCCGGCATAACCGGTGTTCTGCAGAATGCTGAAAAATTCGCGCCAGTTGATCGAGCCCATTCCGGGAATCCGATAACGCCACCAGGTAGCGCCATCGACAGGGTTGATGCCACCGGCCCGCAGCACAGGCCAGAGAATTTCGGTGTCCTTCAGATGGACATCGTAGATTTTGTCGGCAAAATCGTTTGCCGTTTGGATGGGATCCATAAACTGCCGCACGAGGTGCGAAGGGTCGTACTGCAGTCCTATAAAAGGCGAGTTGCCGAATCCTTTGAATAGAGCCTCAAAGCCTACCGGACTAGTAGCGAGATTCGGCCCTTCGGGCCACGGTTCCCAAAGGATGCGGACATGATTCGCTTCGCAAACTTTGAAATATCTTTCGTTGTACACACGCACGATCTCATCAATCTGCTCGGGGAATTTTTTGGAGGAGTCCTTTCCGGATGCGGTGCCGATGTACGGGACGCCGAGTTTCCCGGCGAGCTCAATCGCATCGATGAAATAGGCATTTTCTTTTTTCCGTTGACCGGGATCCGGCGCGATATGGTTTTGGGTAACCTGCAGCGCGGAGACGTGCATAGCGGCCTTCTGAAGAGTCGCTTTGATCTGCTCGACTTGCGTGTCTGTGAGAGCGGCAGCGTTAAGCGTCGATTCCGACCCACCATCCAGGATCATGTTCGTAAAGCCGTGGGTTTTGGCGAACTCGACATTTGCCGTCGAATACGGGCCCAAAATCCCGAGCCTTGGTTTCCACTCAATATGACTTGGGGCTTGCCTGGCTCGGAGCAGGGAAGAAGTCACTGCCGCGCTGACACAACCGAGAACGGTTCGTCTGGTCATACGGCAGTTATATCTCGGGCATCGGTTTTGGACTGAACGGTAGTTTTATTTGGCGGCTATGATCTGCCTTCAGACCGGCCTCTACGTACTACGATCGATCATTTTGGGCGCCCTAAGTTCATCTCTCAGGCGGTGTTTCAGCGTTCTCTCGCTTGCGAACCTCGGTCATGCTTTCGCCTCTGCCTCGCGCTTTCGGGCGGCTTCTTGAGGGTCGGTTATTATGTCGATCCACTTCGGGTCAGGCGAGGCCTCGGCGTCGTAGTTGTCGTGCCAGTTCCACCATTTGTACGGCGGGGTCTGGGGGTAACCCTCTGGCGAGTCCTCCCAAGTCTCCTGACGACCGAGCGGCGTCAAATCAAGGTAGTTCCAGGTGCTCCCCATCGCCTCGTCGCCGCGGTTGTTGATGAAGTAAGTGCGAAAGATCTTGTCGTGGTCGTCGCGGATGAATACGTTGTGGCCGTGCCACTCGTCGACGCCGAAGTCGGTGTCGAAGCTGCCTGTGATGGTGTACCACGGCATCTTCCAACCCATTCGAGCCTTCAGTCGCTCGATCTCCTTCTGTGGCGCGCGCGAGGCGTATGCGAGCGTGGTGTCGCGGGCGTTCAGATGGGCGAGGTGGGCGACCTGATCGGCACCGAGGGAGCAGCCGCGGCAGGCGTACTCGGGCCAGCCGAACACCCCGGGCTCGAAGAAAGCGCGATAGACGATTAACTGGCGACGGCCCTCGAAGAGCTCGAGCAGGCTAACCTTGCCCTGGGGACCTTCGAATTCGTACGCCTTCTCGACAGCCATCCACGGCATCCGCCGGCGTTCGGCGGCCAGCGCGTCGCGAGCGCGGGTCAAGGCCTTCTCCTTCACGAGGAGCTGCTGGCGCGCAGCCTCCCACTCCTGCGGCGACACGATCGGAGGTGTATTCATTCCGAGATGTCCTTTCCCGTGTTCCTTGTCTCTCTGCTTGCTTGTTGCCATCCTATTTCTCCTTTGTCTTCTGAAACAGACCGGAACGATTCGCTCTGAAAAATTTTTTGAACTTGCCGATGCACACCGCCAGAACTCCTCCAGTGGATCCGGCTCCGGCGACCATTACTGCCGTGCTTGCGATACATGCTGGGCACATATGTCCCTCCTCTGAGTTATGCGCGGGCACACTTATGGTAGCCGGCCCGTGCGGGGTTGATTAGCTAGCCCGCTTTCGGGCGTTTCTTCGTTCGTATCTCAGTGGTGTGAGCGCCGGTAGCTGTGGTTTCAGCGTCTTCTTTGATTCGCAGCAGGTGGCTCGCCCACAACTCTTCGAAGCGGCCGACCCAGCGTTCATAAATCTGCCTGATGGGCACGACGTTCAATGA
>Ga0213882_10000268_pt1 | contig 19810 bp, 13 predicted proteins | sample BarmaccoBMER_R09_FD_160106 | JGI IMG/M metagenome (GOLD analysis project Ga0213882, IMG submission 160106) | Barbacenia macrantha exposed rock microbial communities from rupestrian grasslands, the National Park of Serra do Cipo, Brazil - ER_R09 ...
TATCCGACGATCCGCACGATCCTAATGCCCAATATGCGCGCCTCGAAACCGTTGAAGTCGAATAAACTGATAGGATCTTCTAAACATGACTATTGCCATGAAGTGCCGATTACTTCTTTCCAAGAGGCACATGGCTGTGATGGCCGCTGTCTCCGCTTCGATGTTGCTGCTGTCGGCCTGCGTCTCGCAAAGCGACTACGATGCACTCCAGGCGCAAAATCGACAGCTCCAGGTGCAAAATCAGCAGCTCCAAGCGCAGATCGCGGCGTTGCAGGCACAAGCATCATTCGTTGAGGCGGGCGACCTGCTATTCCCGCCAGGGGGCTATGAGCTGAGCCCCGCCGGAAAAGCCGAGTTGGCAAATAATATCGCTCCGAGGCTCAGAGGTCTGCAGAACGCAAAGGTTGTTGTCTACGGCTACACCGATAATACACCGGTCAGACCCGAGCTGCAGCGGGCCGGGATCAACGATAATTTGACATTGTCGTCACGGCGGGCTGGGGCTGTCGTCACATTCTTGATATCGCAGGGTGTCAATCCGAGCATCATCTCGGCCAAAGGATTTGGTGATACGCGTCCGTTCGTACCGAACGACACGCCGGCAAACCAGGCGAAGAACCGGCGGATCGTAATCACTATTCAGGGCCCGGGTGCGCCATCGGCCTGATGCGGATCACTTGCTCAGCCCGTCGGCGCCTGAGCTGCGATATTGCTCGCGCAAAGCCGCTCTCGGGATTGGTGCGCTTAACCGCCCGGCTTGAAACTAGGAAATTCACCACAGGAACTCAAAGCGCCATGCCCGCTCCATCACCCCCTAAAGAAGAAAGGTACATCAATGGGATCGCCGTACTCCCGGTCGCAATGCTCCTTCTGACAGCCTGCGTTTCGCAGAGCGCCTACGATGAGCTCCAGGCGCAAAATCGGCAGCTCCAGGCGCAAAATCAGCACCTTCAGGGGCAGCTCGCAACGTTGCAGGCACAAGCCAGCTTTGTCGAGGCGGGCGACCTGCTGTTCCTGCCAGGAGGCTATGAGCTGAGCCCCGCCGGAAAAGCCGAGTTGGCGAACAATATCGCTTCGAGGCTCAGAGGCCTGCCAAACGCTTATGTTGTGGTCTATGGCTACACCGATAACACACCGGTCGGACCCGAGCTGCAGCGGGCCGGGATCAACGACAATTTGACATTGTCGTCACGGCGGGCCGGGGCTGTCGTAAATTTCCTAATAGCGCAGGGTATCAAGCCAACCCTTATTTCGGCCAAAGGATTTGGCGATACTCATCCGATCGCGCCGAACGACACACCGGCGGACCGCGCGAAGAACCGGCGGATTGTGATCACCGTCCAAGGTCCGGGTGCGCCGGGAGCGTAAGTCGGCGAGGCGCTCGAACTGCCATTTGGCAAAGCTATCCGATTTGTTCGCGCTGCACCAGCTTAGGTTCGACAATCTGAGACTCCGCGACGGCTCGTGACCGCCCATCTGGCCGAGACGTATATCGCCGGTGGCCCGAAAATGGGTGACCCATGTGATCAGCGTGCTCGCAGCTACCCCGAAGCGTACTGCCGCCACGTGCCGCGATAGGCCCTCAAGCGCAACGGCCCGAACAGCCCGCTCGCGCAAATCCATCGAATAAGGTCGTCCCATCACAGGCTGGCCTCTATCCCAGCTCGATTCTTGAATCCGATTTCGCCAAAATTGAAAAAGCAAATCGCTTCGTCGCCGATCCGATCTAATCCTAAGTTTTTATTTATTAATATTTTAAGATATTGATATTATTACATATTTTACACGGTTGAATATCTCGCAAGCTATATCTACCAGATTTTTGCTCGCTTTTCCAATAACATATAAGTGGTTACATGGACACAAAATCAAGGACTCATCCCGATTCTGCGCGTTATTTCAATGTGATAAAATAATATACAAATAAAAACTTCGGATTAGAGGCATCGGACCCGACGAAACCTTCATCCATTGTCCATAGTCACATGCGGGCTGGCCGTCCCATATTGTCTTGTTACGCCTGTGCCGCGACCTTGGCCGGCTGGATTGGCGTCTCCCTGGCTGCAGGTTCCGTGATCCGGAACCAGGCGACGTACAAGGCGGGCAGGAAGATCAGGGTCAGCACCGTCGCTACGGCCAATCCGCCAATGATCGCGAACGCCATGGGGCCCCAGAAGACTGTCGGCGCGATCGGAATCATGCCGAGTGTGGCGGCGGACGCGGTGAGCAGGATCGGACGGGTCCGGTGGATCGCGGCGGTGACAACCGCGTCCCATGGATGCTGGCCCGCCGCTCTTTCGTGCTCGATCTGATCAATCAGGATAACCGAATTTCGCGCGATCATGCCGCCCAACGCCAGCACGCCGAGGATCGCGACGAAGCCGAGCGGAGCCTGCGCCAGCAGCAAGGCCGCCACAACGCCGATGAGGCCGAGCGGCGCCACGCTAAGAACCAGCACCACGCGCTGGAAGCTCTGCAACTGGAAGATCAGAATAGTCAACACCACCAGCACCATCATCGGCACGACGGCCATCACCGAAGCCTTCGCCTTGCCGCTCTCCTCGACCGAGCCGCCCGTCTCAATTCTGTAGCCGCTCGGCAGAGTCGCCGCGAGCTTGTCGATCCTGGGCTGTACGCGCTGCACCGCGGTCGCCGGCAGCACGCCCCGCACCACGTCGGCTTGCACTGTCAGGGTCGGGACGCGGTTGCGGCGCCACACGATCGGATATTCCTGGGTATAACCAAAACTGGCGATCTGCCGCAGCGGAACCACTCGCCCGCCGGGCAACGGGATCTGCAGTGAGCGGAGCGATTCGAGCGATGTTCGCTGCGCTCGTTCGGCACGCGCGACCACGTCGATCAGGTAGATGCTATCGCGCACCTGCGTCACCGTGGTGCCGGTCACAACAGCATTCAGCGCGAGTGCCACGTCCTGCGAACTGAGACCGAGCTGCCTCGCCTGGTCCTGGTCGACCTGGATGCGCATGACGCGTGCCGGCTCAACCCAATCGAAGTTGACGTTTCGCACGCCCGCGGTTGCCCCCAGTAGATCTGCGACCTGCAAGGCAATCGCACGGACGTGTGACAGGTCCGGCCCGCTGATGCGGTACTTCACCGGCCAACCCACGGGGGGCCCGAGCTCCAGCGGATAGACCCGCGCGATCACCTGCGGGAAGCGCGTCGCCAGCGCCTGTTCAAGCCGCGCGCGCACTTGCTCGCGCTCTTTCAATCCCTTTGTCACCACGACCGACTGGGCGAAGAAATCGTTGGGCAGCGCGACGTCAAGCGGCAGGTAGAAGCGGATGGCGCCCTGGCCGACATAGGTGGAGAAACGTTCGATGTCCGGGTCGGCGGCGAGCAGTTGGTCGATTCCCTCGACCACGTCGCGCGTCGCCAGGATCGAGGCATTATCCTGCAGCTTCAGATCCACCAGCAGCTCGGGGCGGTCGGAAGCCGGGAAGAACTGCTCCGGCACCAAACGAATCCCGGCCAGAGCCGCGGCGAATAAACAAACAGTGACCAGGATTGTGATCCACTTGGCCCGCATCGCCGCCACGAGGCAGCGCCGGAACAAGCGCATCGGCGCACCCAGAGTCTCGCCGCGCGGATTCTTGGGGGGACGCAGCAGCTGCACGCCGACAACCGGTGCGAACAGACCGGAAACCACCCAGGAGGCCAGAAGAGCCAGCGCCACCACGGCAAATAACGAGAAAGTATACTCGCCGGCATCGCTGCGGGCGAAACCAACTGGCAAAAAGCCCGCGATGGTGACCAGCGTGCCGGTGAGCCGCGGATAGGCGGTAGACGCATAGGCGAAGACGGCGGCTTGTTCCTTGTTGTCGCCGCGCTCCAGGCGGAAGACCATGCTCTCAATTGTGATCATCGCATCGTCCACCAGCAAGCCGAGCGCAATGATCAGGGCGCCCAGCGAGATGCGCTGAAGATCGATGCCGAGGGCCTCCATCGCTGCGAATACAGCCGCCAGCACCAGCGGGATCGAGACGATGACGACGGAGCCGGCGCGCAGCCCGAGGCTCACCACGCTCACCGCGAGCACGATGGCAATCGACTCCCAAAGGGCTTCCATGAATTCGTTGATCGAATGGCTGACCGTATCCGGCTGGTTGGCGACCATGACCGGTTCGATGCCGATCGGCAGGTCGGCCTTCAGCTCCTGCATGGTCTGCTGGATGTTGCGGCCGAGCGCGAGCACATCGCCGCCGTCGCGCATCGAAATCGACAGGCCCAGACCGGGTTTGCCGTTGATGCGGAAGATCGGGTCGGGCGGATCCGCGTCCTCCCGCCGCACCTCGGCGATATCGGCCAGTCGCAGGATCCAGTTGCCGACGGCGAAATTGATGGCAAGGATGTCCTTCTCGGACTTGAACGCACCGCTGACCCGCAGCTTGATGGTTTCCGCGTCGGTGGTGATGTCGCCGGACGGAACGACGATGTTCTGCGCCTGCAGCGCCGCTGTCAGGGCAGCGGGCGTCAGACCATAGCCGGCCAGCTTGGCGGGCGAGAACTGAATGTAGATGCGCTCGGGTTGGACGCCGATCAGGTTCACTTTGGCGACATCGGGCACCTGCAGCAGCCGCGAGCGGACATCCTCCACATAGTCGCGTAACTCGCGGGTGGTGAATCCGTCCGCCGTGAAGCCATAGACGATGCCGTAAGTGTCACCGAACTCGTCGTCGGCAACAGGACCGATCACGCCCTGCGGCAGCGTCAGCTCGATGTCCTTCACCTTCTTGCGAACCTGATACCAGGTGTCCGAGACCGCCTTCGGGCCTGTCGATCCCTTCAGGTACACGAAGACCGTCGACTTGCCCGCCCTGGTATAGCTCTTCAGGTAGTCGAGGTGAGGCGTCTCCTGCAGCTTGCGCTCGATCCGCTCGGTAACCTGAAGCAGCGTGTCATGCAGCGTCGCGCCGGGCCATTGCGCCTGCACCACCATCGTCTTGATCGTGAAGGTGGGGTCCTCATTGCGGCCGAGCCGCATGTAGGAGGCGATGCCGAGGACGACGAGCGCCGCCATCAGGTAATAAACAATCGAACGGTGCGCGATCGCCCAGGCGGACAGGTTGAAGCGGGTCATTGCGCGTCACCGATCAGGCGAACCTTCTGGTCGGGCCGCAAGGCGTGCACGCCGGCGGTCACGACAAGCTCTCCGCCTTGCAGCCCGTGCATCACGACGATGCTGGCGGAGTCCTGACGTTGCAGTTTGACGGGCCGCAACGAGACCTGATGACCCTGAGGGTTGACGACCCAGACCGCGGGCTGGTCGTTCATACTGGTCAGCGCGGTCGCCGGCAGCTCGATGCCGCCCGGTGCCAGCATGCGCGCCCGCCCAGTGACCGTCGCACCCAGCCGCATGGCGTCCGGCCACTCGGTCAGTCCGACCTTGACCCGGTAGCTGCGGGTCACCGGATCCGCCTGCGGCGCCGTCTCGCGCACGCGCCCGACCGTCCGGACGGCCGGATCGTCGGTCAGCGCGATACTGATCTCCGCATCGGGAGACACTTGGCGCATCAGGCTGGCCGGCACGTCGAACACCGCATCGGCGCCATCATTGTGCGCAACTGTTACGATCATCTGGCCCGCCTTCACGACCTCGCCGGCCTCGGCGCCGGTGGCGATCACCGCGCCCGAAGTATCCGCCAGCAACTTCGTGTAACCGAGCTGGTCTTCGGCCGAATGCACCTTGGCCGCGGCGGCATCGACATCGGCCTTGGCGCTGAGGAACGCCCTCTGCGTGGCATCGAACTGGACGCGGGTGGACCAACCCTGGGCAACAAGCACCCGCTGGCGCTCCATGTTGTTGGTGGCTTCATGGAGGGAGGCCTGAGCCGCGGAGAGCTGGGCTTGCGCCGCACGCAGCGAGTCCTGCTGCGGTTGCGGGTCGAGTTCAGCGACAAGAGCGCCTGGTTTGACGACCTGTCCTACATCGACCCGCCGCGCGATCACCCTCCCGTTGATGCGGAAGGCGAGGCTTTCCTCGGTGCGCGCCCGGATATGGCCAGTCAGCGATACGGGTTCCCCCTCGGCGTGCGGGGTGGCAACAACGGTCCGGACGGGCCGGACCTCCTGCGACGAGGCCGGCGACGCAGCGCCGGCCACGAACAGAGCCAGGCTCAGCAAGGCAAGAGTGGAAGCGGATTTCATGGGAGACCCCCCTGCTGGTCCGCGCGACCCCGATTGGAGCCGCAGCCTTGGCGGAATGTCTGTATGTAAACCGTTGTGAGGCGCACGAAGGCGGAACCGAACAGACTCGAGAAGCCATCCTTGCGGCGATCGAGGTTTTTCTGGAGCGTAGCGTCACCCGGGCTACGTTCGACGAGATCGCCCGTGCCGCCGGGGTAACCCGTGGGGCCATCTACTGGCACTTCCGCGACACGCTGGAGATCTTCTTCGCCCTGGAACAGCGGGCCAATCTGCCGAACAAGGAGCTTGGTGCATGCCTGGAGGCTCGCCTCACCGCCGCCCCGGGGCTTGATCTGCCCGACAGACTGGCGGGCGTGATCCGCGACGGACTGCAGTCGTTCGAAGCCAATCTCGAACGCCGCTGCATTCTGACCATACTGCGGCTGCGCTGCGAGTATATTGGTGAAATGCTGCCTGCGCTCGCACGACCGCAGTGCGCTGATGCGGCGCTGCGAGAGCTGTTCGAGGCGGTCAGTAGATTGACCACTGCGCGAGGCCGGGTCGCGCCGGGATGATCGCCGGACATGGCGGCTCGCGCTCTGCTCCTCTTGATCAATGGCTCGGTTGCGGACTGGCTGCGGGAGCCCGGAAAGGCTCAGCTCGCGACCCCGGCCATGCCGCTGGTAACGGCGTTTCTCATGGCCGTCAGTTTGCCGACGCCCCGACCGCCGATTATTAAGAGTGATAAGGTTGGCGCGATCTCGATGTGCTCCTCGGTATTAGCGAAGCGGGCCGCAAGAGTTCCGACGGGTGGGCGTGGGATTGCTTCCTTCGCGGAACTATCGCCTTTGCACGCGTTCGGACCGCGCGAGCTTGTTGGCCGAGTGAAGTACGCGCCTGGATGACCGGTGCTATCCGCAAACTTCTTGAAGAAGCACACGATAAATCTGCTTCATAAGTATCCCTCGCTGGGGATTTTATAAAGGCTATCACCACCAGGCCTTGATCTGGATCAAGCCGAGGGCTCACGGGTTCGTGTTGTGCGGACCGATGTGTGAGGTTAAAGGCAATGCTGGTTTGCCAGCCCGGCGTCGCACCCAGCATATTAGCCAGCGCGCTGCGCCGAAACCGACCAGCTATGAAGTGGCGCACATGGAAGCTAACCCGGTGCTGACCGGCCGAACTGCCATCGGGTTTTCCTGAGTCAGCCGAATTTCCTCCGTTTCATGGCGGATCACGAGGGATTCGCCCTCACGTAGTGTGTATTCGACTTTCTCTTGGCCGATTTCGACTTCCAGTATCTGGCCGCGGTATGTCACGGGAAAACGGAGGATAGCGTTGTCCTCCGGCGCGCGGCGCGGCCAGAATGATAATATCCCGTCATCGTCCCGCATGCCGCCAAGCCCGTAGGTCAGCACCATCCAAGTGCCGCCCATTGAGGCGACATGGCAGCCGTCCTTTACATTGCCGCCGACGTCGGCGAGGTCCATCAGCAATGCCGCTATACCGTACTGGAGGGCTTTTTCAGTATCGCCGATCTGCGCAGCGATGATCGCCTCGACGCAGGACGACAACGATGAGTCGCCGGTCGTCAAGGGATCGTAGAATTCAAAATTAAGCTTCTTCGCCTCTGCAGAAAATTCATTGCCCAGCAAGAACATGGCCAAGACCACGTCTGCCTGCTTGATCACTTGTTTTCGATAAATATTGAGCGGATGGTAAAAAAGGAGTAACGGGTAATGCCCGGGCGGCGTGTTCCGAAAATCCCAGGGCTCCCTGTCCAGAAAGCTGTCATCCTGCGGGATAATTTTCCGCTTCTCGTCATACGGCACGTACATGCTGTCTGCCGCTCGTATCCATTCCTCCCCCTCAGAGGACGCCAGCGCCGTTTTGTATACGAGCGCGTCATACGCATCCGAGTTGTTCGCCCGCAGGGACTGAACGGTCTGTGCCGCATAGCGCAGATTTTCTCGGGCCATCAGGTTGGTGTATGCGTTATTGTTCACGACGGTATTGTATTCATCGGGCCCGGTGACGGAATTGAGGCAGAATTTTCCGCCCTTTGCGTCCGAGTAAAAGCCTAGATCCAACCATAGGCGTGCCGTTTCCACGAGCATTTCGGCGCCGCAGTCCCGCAGGAACGCCTCGTCTCCTGTCGCCTGCACGTATTTGCGCAGTGCGTACATGATATCCGCATTAATATGATACTGCGCGGTACCGGCGGCGTAATACGCAGATGCTTCTTCCCCGCTGATGGTGCGCCACGGGAACATGGCGCCTCGATGGCCTAGTTCCTTGGCGCGCGCTCGAGCTTGCGGCAACATCCTGTAGCGGAAAGTGAGCAGGTTCTTGGCGATCCGAGGCGAGGTATAGATTAGGAACGGCAATAGGTAGATCTCGGTATCCCAAAAATAATGCCCCTCATACGCTTGCCCGGTGAGGCCCTTTGCCGGCACACCCCTATCTTCTGCGCGCGCTGACGCCTGGAGAATATGAAAAAGGTTGAAGCGGATCGCTTGCTGGATCTCCACGGTACTGCGCTTGATGCGGTCTTCTCTGATATCCTTGACCCGGACGTCGCTGCGGCGCCAGAAATCGTCCAGATACTGCTCTTGCGAGGCGAGCAGCTGCTGGAACCCCTGCTTCATTACGCGATCCATGGTCCACTCGGCACGGCCGCAGAGCTCTGCAGGCGAAGCCGTCGATGAGGTATGATAGACCATATATTTGGTGAGATGGATCGGACAGTCGGGTCGCGCGTCGATTGTGAAGGCGACCTGGCCGAAATCCTCGGCGTACGCAGTCTTGTATGAGTGCGGACACGAGGCCTCTAACGAATGATCAGTCGCACACGTCAGCATCAAACGGCTCTTCTCGGTCGTGTGGCACAGTACAATCCGGCGGTCTTTCGCATAGCTGGCTTGGGAATGAAGCACCCGTCCTGCAAAGACCCTGGTCTGTCGCGGATCATTGGCATCGACGCGAGCGCCCAGTTCATTCGCTTTCATCTCCGAAGAGATCACAACCGGGGCCGCCGCGTTAAGGAGCGTCACGCTATAGGAGATGGCGGCGACGTGCCGATGAACGAAGGAGACCAAACGCCGGGATGTGATCGACACCTGTTTGCCCGCGGGCGTTTCCCAGAGGATCTCTCGGTCGAGCGTTCCGGACTTCATGTTGAGCCGGCGCTCGTACCTTAGCAGGTTCGCATTGGACAGCCAGAACGGCTCGTCATCGACAAACAGCTTGACGATCTTGCTCTCGGTTGCGCTCAGGATCGTTTGGCCGGTTCTTGCAAAACCGTAGGCTCCCTCAACGTATACGATTGGGTGGGTTTCATAGTATCCGTTGATAAGAGTGGCGTTTTCGGCATAGGGGCCGCCTTCCTCCAGGCATCCGCGCATGCCGAGATATCCATTGCCGAGCGCCAGCATCGTTTCCAGCTGAGCCAAGAATTCGGGGTGAAACCCTTTTTCGATGACGTTCCACTCGTCGGCCGGGAAGTCATGGAATGGCGGCCTGTGGGGTACATGGTGGAGCATTGGTGATGTTTCTCCCGATGGAGGTTACCGCAGCTCGCCGCCAGGCACCTGACTAACCAAACTGGCGGTGCCGCCTCTACTGAGGGCAAACCCGATATCTTCGGCACTCCAGCCCTGGACCACCAGGTAGGCAGCAATAAACGGCCCAAAGGCGGTCTGCATACCGGACAGAAAGAAGTTGAGCCAATCCAACACAAGCAGATTTTGCTGCGAGGGTGCAGCATGCTTCGGCACAGATCGCGGCACAGCGACACTCGCGCTGGGCTGCTCTGAATCCGGACGTCTCCGGCCGGGAACGGGCAGAGGCAGCTTATATCGGCACCTCCAGCGTCGCGCCCGGTGCCAGCTTGCCCCTTGTGGCCGCGATTCGAATGTCCATCCCTCCGCCGTCCACCAACGTCGCCTGCACGGTTTTGCCGGCGATGCGGATCGCCACGGAGCGACCCCTCCAGCACACGCGGAAGGACAAGCTGCGCCAATGGGGCGGGAGCCGTGGGTCGATTCCAAGCATATCGCTCTTTAGGTCGAGGCCGGCGAAGCCGAGAACTATCGCCTGCCACAGACCTCCCAGCCCGGCGATCCGTATGCCGCCGGCGCTGTTCGGGTCCAGTTCAAGGTCCTCGGCCGCGGCCTGGCGTAGAAAACGAAGAGCAGTTTCGGTTTCGCCGAGCCGTGCCGCGGCCAGCGCGTGGATACCCGCGCTCAACGAACTGCCATGGGCACAGCGTGGTTCGTAGTAGCGGAAATTAGCTTCTGCCGCCGCGCCCGGGAAATCGTCCGGCAGGAGGGCCAACAGCGCCACCACATCGGCCTGTTTGACCACCTGCGACCGCTGCGTTCGCTCGCGGCCGATCACCACGTCGATCGTCATCTTGCGGTCGGCGTACAGGGACAGATCGAGCGGCTCCAGCTTGTGATACCCGGCAAATTCCTCGTAAAGCCCGGTGGCCGGATCAAAGCCGGTAACGATGTGTTCAACCGCGTCGCGCCAGTCGGCAAGTTCAGGTTCGCCCAGCGCGAGCCGTTCCCACAGCGCTGCGGCACAATCGGGCCAGCGAGCCCGCACCACTTCAATCGCCTCGAGCCCTCGCGCGATGTTCCAGCGCGCCATCACGTTCGTAAATGCGTTGTCGTCAACGTCCTCGTGATACTCGTCCGGCCCGATCACGTGGCGGATATGCCGCTTGCCATCCGCCTCCGGCACGGCGCGCGACGCCCAGAAACGAGCGGTCTCCAGCAGAATCTCCGCACCAGCATCGATGAAGAACCCATCGTCGCCCGTCGCCCGCCAGTACTGCCAGACTGCATAAGCGATGTCGGCGCTGATGTGTTGCTCCATCCTGCCGGTCAGGATGTCGATCGTCTCGCCGCCGGGACCCACCACTTGCTCGGGCGTGGTCTCCTCGCCGGTGTCGGCCGATTCCCAGGCATAGAGCGCGCCCTTGTAGCCCATCGTGGCTGCCTTGGCGCGCGCCCCGGGCAGAGTGTGATAGCGATACATCAGCAGCGCGCGTGCCGCCTCCGGCCAGACCACAACGTAGAAGGGCAGCAGGTAGATCTCGGTATCCCAGAACACATGGCCGAAATACGCGTCCCCGGTCAGGCCGCGCGCGCCGATCGAGACACGTTCGTCCTCCGGGTTAGCGGCGCTCGTGAGATGGTAGGCGGCGAAGCGCACCGCCTCCTGCACCTCATCGTCACCCTCGATGATGACGTCACTCGTGTCCCAATGCCGCTGCCAGGCGGTCTCGTGCGCCGCCAGTACGCCGCGCCAGCCGAGCGCACGGCTGCGCGCCAGCGCATCGGTGGCTACCGGGGCCGGGTCGTCCGCCAAGCTGTCCGAACGTGCCACCGTGACGAGACGGTCGAGTTCGAGCACCTGTCCGGCAACCGAACGCCACCGCCAGATCCAGCGCAGCGAGAACGACCGCTCGGGGACGAGCGGACGGTCATCGGCTCGCAATGTGATGCTGCCCGCCATCGCGACAGCTTTGCCGGAGCCCTCCGTGCGCCAGGCAGAGACATCGCGGTCCAGCTGTAACGGCTCCATGCCCATACCGGCCATGGCAAAGTTGGCCTCTAATGTCACGTCGATGCCGTCGCGGTCGAGCGAAAACCTCAGGAGCTGCAATGCCACCGCGCGGTCCGCCAGTGACACGAGGCGCAGTTCGCCGCCGGTTATGGTGATGCCGGCGTGCGCCTTATAGCTCAGGTCCGATAGGAGCATGCCGCGGCGCAGATCGAGCTGGCGCACGCTGGCGAGGAACTCTCCATCCAGCATGAGTTGCGGGTTGTCGTCCAGCACAAGCCTTACGTGCGACCAGTCCGCGACGGGCACCAGCGCGGGCACCGGTGGCACGGTGTTAGGCCTATCGAACAAGCCTGCAACATAACAGCGCGGCCATGACGCCCACCTGATATGGCCCAGCCAGCTAACCCACGTCGGGCCACGGCTAACCGGACGAGAGGCCCGCATCCCCAGGAACCCGTTGCCGAGTGCAAAGCGGGATTCCACCGCATTCTCGGTCAGCACGTCGTAGCCTTCGTGGGTCAGAACCCAGCCTGAGTCTTGCGTCGGTTCCAGCGCCTCGTGCATCATTGGGCTGTTCCTGCCAAGAGAGCGTCGGACAATGGTCAGGTGACCAGTTCGCCAAGATCGTTCACCACCAGATGCGCGCCATGGTGCCGGAGCTCATCGGCATTACCCTTGCGCGCGACGCCGATCACAAGCCCGAAGTTCCCGTTAAACCCCGCCTCCACTCCCGAGAGGGCATCCTCGATGACAACCGCTCGTGACGGCTCAACCCCAAGCAGTTTTGCCGCCATCAAGTAAGTGTCTGGAGCAGGTTTGCCGGCCAGGTGTTCGGCATGGATCACATTGCCATCGACCTGTACGTCAAAGAAGTGATCCAGTTTGGCCGCCTTTAAGACAGCCGTGCAGTTCTGGCTCGAGGTGACGACGGCGATTTTGAACCCGTGATGACGGAGCTGATGGATAAGTTCAACGCTTCCCTCGTAAGGCTCGACCCCTTTTTCTTCGATGATCTTGTTGACCAGGTCGTTCTTGCGGTTCCCGAGCCCGTCCACTGTTTCGGCCTGCGGCGGGTCGTCCGGGCTTCCCTCGGGGAGCCGGATACCGCGCGATGTGAGAAAGTCGCGAACACCGTCGTAGCGGGGTTTACCATCCACATAGAGCCGATAGTCGGTGGCAATATCGAAAGGACGAAATGGTTCGCCGCTCGGCGTCGCACGCTTGCGAAGGTACTCGTCAAACATCTGTTTCCAACACGCCGCGTGTACACTGGCGGTATCGGTAATCACACCGTCAAGGTCGAGCAGAACGGCGTCATACTGGTCGCGCGAGATCAGAGATTTGCTGTTCTGCTGCCGCGTCGATCGCGCCTCATTGGTTTCGCTCATCGCGTGATCCCCTTCGTCTCTGCTTGTTTGCTGCACGAGGAGTGGCACGTCACCGCCCATTCGATTTCGTTGATCGCGTCAACTCTGGCAGAGACGTCGGGTCCGACAAGCTCGCGCCAGTTTTCTACCGCTGCGACCCAAGCATAATCGACCCTGCTATCGACTCCATGCAATTTCAGGAATAGACGCAGATTTTGTTTAAGGCGTCATCGACGAACGCGCGTCAAGTCATTGCAGTAATCCAAGCTCGTGCGATGCGTCGAAATCAGCATCTTTGCATCCGCCGTGCTTCAACCGAAGTGGTCTATACGTTACGAATAATCCCCGAGCGGTTCGAGATCCGTGTCAATTTCCGCAGCCATTCGATCTCCGCCGCGGACAGAATGTCCTCGGGACAGCGCCAGCGCCAGTTACCCTCGACTCGCCCAGGTACGTTCACCCTGGCCTCAGCTCCAAGGTTGAGCACATCTTGTAATGGCACAATTGCGAGCGCCGCGGCCGAGGACCACGCCAGTTCTATCAAGGCCGGGGCTGCATCGCTGCTGCGGCCTTCCGGCCGGTTCAGATGACGCCAAAGAAGTTGGCGCTGGGAGGCGGGCAATTCCTCATACCATTCGCGGGTCGGAGGATTGTCATGGGTACCGGTGTACACCACGGTGTTGAGACTGTAGTTATTTGGCAGATGCGGATTATCCGGATGCCCATCGAAGGCGAATTGCAGCACCCGCGTCCCGGGCAGACGGAATCGGTCACGCAGCGCAGACACATCAGGTGTGATCAGGCCCAGATCCTCGGCGATGAATGGCAGACCACCCAATTCTCTCTGCACCACATCGAGGAACTCGGCGTCGGGGCCGGGCACCCATTGGCCGGATTGGGCCGTCGCTGCGCCAGCCGGCACATGCCAAGCGGCGGTGAAACCGCGGAAATGGTCCAAGCGCACGGCATCCACATAACGCAGAAGTGCGCGCAGACGATCGACACACCAGCGGTATCCGGTGCGGCGAAGCGTGTCCCAGTCATAGACGGGATTGCCCCAGAGCTGCCCCGTGGCGCTGAAATAGTCCGGTGGGACACCCGCAACAAAGCGCGGTCTGTGCTGCTCGTCCAGCAGGAACAGCTCCGGATTGGCCCAAACATCGCTCGAGTCTGAGGAGACGAAAAAGGGTAGATCGCCGATCAGCCGCAAGCCTGCTGCGTGGGCGTACTCCTTCAAGCGTTCCGCTTGCCGAAACAGTAGGAATTGCGCGAAGCGAACTTGATCGATCTGGTTCGCCAGCTCGCGTCGCGCACACTCCAAAGCTGCCGGAACGCGTCGGACCAGCTCAACCGGCCATTCAAGGTAGTAAGCATCGTTGTATCTGAGCTTCAGCGCGCGAAACAGTGCGTAATCTTCCAGCCAATGGCGATGCGTGTTGCAAAACTGCTCATAAGCGGCCGATAGTTCTCCTAGCCCCCAGCCGCGGAAGTTGCGCCAAGCCGTTTCAAGGATCCGACGCTTGAACGGGATGACGGCGCCATAATCGACTGCCGATGCTGGAGGCGGCTTGGCTTCGCAGTCGGTTGCCCGGAGCAGTCCGTCCTCAATCAGGCCGTCGGGGCTGATCAACAGTTCATTGCCGGCGAAGGACGATAATGATTGATAAGGCGAGTTAGCATATCCCGTCGGGCCCAGCGGCAACGCCTGCCACCAGCTCTGCCCTGCCGCTTGTAGTCGGTCGATCCATGCCAGCGCCGCCGGTCCCAAATCACCAATACCGTAATGAGAGGGTAGTGAGGCCACGTGCAACAGTATGCCCGAGGCGCGGTATTCCGGCGGAAACGGCGAGAGTGCCACTCGCAAGCTGTTGCCATTCATTTTGCGTCCTCGCGCTCGTGAGCTCAATTGGGGGCGAGCGCGGCGTTCACCATTTTCTCTGCCTCGCTGACGATAGCGTTGAGGTGCGCCTCGTCCTTGAAGCTTTCCGCGTAAATTTTGTAGACCGCTTCTGTGCCAGACGGCCGGGCCGCAAACCAGCCGCTGCGCGCGACCACCTTGAGACCATCGATCGGAGCGTCGTTGCCCGGCGCACGGCTGAGCTTGGCAGCGATCGGCTCGCCGGCCAGAGTCGATTCCTTGACGGCCGCGGGCGACAGCTTTTCCAGCTTCGATTTCTGCTCGGCTGTCGCCGGTGCATCGATGCGCGTGTACAACGGCGTCCCGAACTCTGCGGTCAACGCGCGGTAATGTTCACCGGGGTCTTTGCCGGTGCGGGCGGTGATCTCGGCCGCCAGCAAGTCCATGATTGGGCCATCCTTATCGGTGGTCCATACGCTGCCGTCGTGGCGCAGAAAACTCGCGCCGGCACTCTCCTCGCCGCCAAAACAGCACGAGCCGTCAAAGAGCCTTGGCACGAACCATTTAAAACCGACCGGCACCTCGTAGACCCGGCGCCCGAGTTTGTTCACGACCCGATCGATCATGCTGCTGCTGACCAATGTCTTGCCGACCGCGGCATGGGCGGGCCAGTGCGGGCGGTGCGTTAGCAGATAGGAGATGGCCACAGCCAGGTAATGGTTGGGGTTCATCAGTCTTGCCGACGGTGTGACGATGCCGTGGCGATCGGAATCGGGGTCGTTGGCGAACGCGACTTGGTATTGATCCTTGAGACCGACCAGCCTTGCCATGGCGTAGGGACTGGAGCAATCCATGCGGATCTTGCCGTCATGATCGACGGTCATGAACGAGAAGGTTGGATCGACCTTCGGATTGACGACGGTAATATCGAGCTTGTAGAGCGCATTGATCGGCTCCCAGTAATGCACCGCGGCCCCACCCAGCGGGTCGACGGCGAGCTTGAGGCCGGCGGCGCGAATGGCGTCCATATCGACGACGTTGCGCAGATCTTTGACATAAGGGATGACGAAGTCTTGCTGATGCGTCGTGTCGGCACAGAGCGCTTCTTCAAAGCCAATCCGTCTTACACCGCGATTGCCGCTGCGCAGAAGTTCGTTGGCGCGGTTCTCGATCCATTGCGTCACATCGATATCGGCCGGTCCCCCATGCGTCGGGTTGTATTTGAACCCGCCGTCCTCCGGCGGATTATGGGACGGGGTGATGACAATGCCATCGGCGAGATGCTCGCTATGAGAGCGGTTATGAATAAGGATTGCGTGCGAGATAACCGGGGTCGGCGTGATGCCGTCACTTTGCTGGATGATTGTCTGCACCTCGTTCGCCGCCAGCACTTCGAGCGCAGTGCACTGAGCCGGCGCAGAAAGCGCATGGGTATCCTTGCCCATGTAAAGCGGACCGCTGGTGCCATGAGCCTTGCGGTAATCGCAGATGGCTTGCGTAATCGCGAGGATATGGGCCTCGGTAAACGAGCCGAGAAAAGGCGAGCCGCGATGGCCGCTGGTGCCGAAGCTGACCAGCTGCTCCGGATCGTCGAGATCGGGCCGCCGCGCGAAATACTCGTGTTCGAGGCGGGTTAGATCAACCAGCAGCTCTTTGGGCGCCGGCTTGCCGGCGAACGGCGAAATCGTCATCGGCCGATCCTCCTTATGGCACCGGACAGGGCTTAGCGTTCCAGATCTCGGCGGCGTACTGGGCAATCGTGCGGTCGCTCGAGAATTTCCCGGAACCGGCGACGTTGAGGATGGCTTTGCGCGCCCACGCGTCGCCGTCGATGTACAACTCGGTCAGCCTGTGGTCCGCCTCGAGATAAGATTTCAGGTCCGCCAGGTGCATGTAATGGTCTCCGTGGGTCAGCAGCGCATCGCGTAGCGGAGCAAAGACGCCAGGCTCGTAGCGGCTGAAATAATCGGAGAAGATCAGGTCCAGCGCCGCCCGGGTTTCGGGTTCGTTGTCGTAATGCCAGCGCGGATTGTACCAGCTGCGGCTGCCCTCCACCTGATCCGCCGTCAAGCCGAACAGAAAGAAATTCTTCTCGCCGGCTTCCTCGGCCATCTCGATCGTGGCGCCATCGCGCGTGCCGATCGTCAATGCTCCGTTCATCATGAATTTCATATTGCTCGTGCCGCTGGCTTCATAGCCGGCAGTCGAGATCTGGTTCGAGACGTCAGCGGCCGGGATCAGCCGCTCAGCGAGCGAAACGTTATAGTCGGGCAGAAAGACGACCTTGAGACGGCCCTGTGTCACCGGATCGCCATCGATCGTGCCGGCGAGATTGTTGATGAACTTGATGATCAGCTTGGCCAGATGGTAAGCGGGCGCCGCCTTGCCGGCGAAGAAAAACGTCCGCGGAGTCATCTCGAGGCCCGGGTTCTGCCGCAGGCGGTTGTACAACACGACGATGCGCAGCGCGTTGAGCAGCTGCCGCTTGTATTCGTGAATGCGCTTGATTTGACAGTCGAATATCGTGTCCGGATCGACCCTCTGGCCCGTTGATGCTTTCAGCCAATCGGCCAACTGCGACTTCGTCTGTTGAGTGGCCTTGCGAAAGGCGTCGCGAAAGGCTTTGTCGTCGGCGAGCGGCTCGAGCTCGCTCAACTGAGCGAGATCGGTCACCCAGCCGTCACCGATCGCGTCGGTTATGGTTGCAGCGAGCGCCGGGTTCGCCAGCAGCAGCCAGCGTCGCGGCGTGACACCATTGGTCTTATTGTTGAACCGCTCCGGAAACATCTCGGCCAGGTCTTTGACCGTCATCGTGCGCAGCAGACGGGAGTGAATTGCCGCCACCCCATTGGTGCTGTGCGAGCCGACAATGGCCAGATTGGCCATGCGGATTTTGCGTTCGGCGCCTTCCTCGACAAAGCTCATGCGCCGCACGCGCTCCTCATCCCTTGGGAAGCGGGCACGAACCGTATCGAGAAAGCGCCGATTGATCTCGAAGATGATCTCCAGATGACGCGGCAACAGCATCTCGAACCAGGCGAGCGGCCATTTTTCGAGTGCTTCGGGCAGCAAGGTGTGATTGGTGTAAGCCAAAGTCCTCTGCGTAATGTTCCAAGCCTGGTCCCATCCGAGATGCGCGTCATCCAGCAGGATCCGCATCAACTCCGGTACGGCCATTGTCGGGTGCGTATCGTTCAATTGGATCGCGACCTTGTCCGGGAACGTGCTCCAGTCGGCATTGTCGCGGCGGAAGCGCCGCACGAGGTCGGCAAGCGAGCAGGCGACAAGGAAATATTCCTGCACAAAGCGCAATGCCTGACCCATGCTTGTGGAGTCATCCGGATAAAGCACCCGCGTCAAGGATTCCGCGGCAAGAGTCCCGGCCAATGCGCCGACAAAATCGCCGCTGCTGAACTCCTGGAAATTGAAATAGTCAGGCGCAGCGGCGGCCCACAGGCGCAGTGTGTTGATGGTTTTGCCGCCGTAACCGACCACCGGCCGATCAAACGGAATGCCGATCAGCGTCGAGGGACGTCCGGCGACAGGCCGCAACCGTCCTTCGTATAGTTCCATCGAGCAGCTGAGCTTGACTTCCACCGTTTCGTCCGGGCGGGGGACCTCCCACGGGTCCTGGCGGCGAAGCCAGTTGTCCGGCTCTTCGTGTTGCCAGCCATCGACGATCGACTGCTTGAAGATCCCGTATTCGTAGCGCAGCCCGTAACCCATCGCCGGCAGCTGCATCGTCGCCATCGAGTCGAGAAAGCACGCTGCCAAGCGCCCGAGCCCGCCATTTCCTAACCCTGCGTCGGGTTCCTGCTCGAGAACACCGAGAATGTCCAGGTGCTTCTGCGCGAACAATCGTCTTGCATAGGGCTCGAGCAAAAGATTGATGACATTGTTGGACAGCGCTCGCCCGATCAGAAATTCCATCGACAGATAGTAGACCCGTTTCGGGTTCTCTCGGTCATAGGTGCCTTCGGTCAGGATCCAACGCTGCGACAGCACATCCCGCACCGACCGCGCGACGGCCTTGAAGCGCTCGCGCGGCCCGGCCCCCTCCGGCGCGACCACGTCATCGAAAAGCAGGTGCCGCTCGTAGAGAGCATCGTCATGCCCGGAAAACCGGATCGGACCGCAGCCATACCGGGTGAGAAGTTCCGGTGGCGCACCCTCAGTCACAATGTTGATTGCTTCATTCATTGCATCTATCTCTGGCTAGCACACGGCATGACCTACAGATCCGCCGGTTCCGGGAAAGGGCCGTTCCAAACCTTGACGGCGGGAATGTCGCGGTAATAGCCGAGTATGGACAAACTGCCCGTATCGAGCAGGAAATGCTCTCCGGCGCCCGTGTGGAGCCCGATCCAACGCGCCACGAAAACGCGGAGTAGGTGTCCGTGCGCAAACAACGCGACATTACCTTCAACAGCGCGGACCCGGGCGATCACTCGATCCGCTCTCGCACCGACTTGCTCGGGCATCTCGCCGCCCGGGCAGCCGTCGCGAAAAATCAGCCAGCCGGGCGCCTTTTCGTGGATCTGTTGTGGCGTCAGCCCCTCGTACTCCCCGTAGTTCCATTCGACTAAGTCGGGATCGATGACAGCCGCGTTGCCGAGACCCGCCAATTCGCAGGTTTCACGGGCGCGCTGCATCGGACTGACGAGCACCCGTGTGAAAGCCTCCTTAGCGAGAACAGGGAACAGCCTTTCGGCGAGCCGGCGCCCGTTATCGGTCAAAGGCAGATCCGTCGTACCGGTGTGCTGGCCGGTCAGGCTCCAGGCGGTCTCGCCATGTCTGATCACATACACGTTCACGTATCCGACCTCTCGATCAAACCATCAATCGTCGTGCCACTCGCGGCGATATG
>Ga0213882_10000270_pt1 | contig 19516 bp, 16 predicted proteins | sample BarmaccoBMER_R09_FD_160106 | JGI IMG/M metagenome (GOLD analysis project Ga0213882, IMG submission 160106) | Barbacenia macrantha exposed rock microbial communities from rupestrian grasslands, the National Park of Serra do Cipo, Brazil - ER_R09 ...
CGGGAGCCGACGCCACCATCGGAGGTATAGCAAGCACGCGCTTCCGGCACTACCGCAGTGCGTTACGGAACGATGCGTGAGAACGGTGGTACTCGCTGACGGGCGCGTGATTCACACGGGCAGCCGCGCGCGGAAATCCTCTGCCGGATACGATCTGACACATCTTTTCGTCGGCTCTGAGGGAAGGCTGGGCATCCTGACCGAAGTGACGCTTCGCCTACATCCATGCCGGAGGCCGTGTCGGTCGCCGTCTGCTCGTTTGCAACGGTGCGGGATGCCGTCGAAACCGTTGTCGAGGGCCTTCACTTAGGAGCCGCCCCGCGCGGGTCGAACTTTTGGATGCCAAGCAAGTGGAGGCCATAAACCGATATTCCAGGATTGATTTGCCCATACTCCCCACGGTGTTTTTTGAGTTTCATGGTATGGACAAGCGCGACGTCGAAAATCGGGCCGAACTGCTGCAATCCATTGCTGTAGAGCACGGCGCTCGCAGCTTCGAATGGAGAACTAGTCTAGAAGATAGAGAACAACTGTGGAGCGGGCGTCACAACGCCTATTTTGCATCGCGCGCTCTGCGTCCCGGAGCCGAGGTGCTCACTACGGACGTGTGCGTACCGATCGCCAGGCTCGCTGAGTGTATTGCCTTAACCAGGGAAGACCTCGCGCATTTTCGTTTCCCGCCACAATCGTTGGTCACGTGGGAGACGGAAATTTTGATGTCCACTGTGTCATCGACCCCAATAACCCGCTGGAAATGGAGGAGGCCCGCCGATTCTCCGAGCAAACTGTAGAGCGAGCCCTTGGGATGTCCGGTACCTGCACCGGCGAGCATGGCATCGGAATCGGAAAGATGAAGTATCTCGCCGAAGAGCACGGCCCCGCCGTAGACGTGATGAGGACAATTAAGAAGGCACTTGACCCCGACAATCGCACGAATCCCGGCAAGCTTGTGAATGTGGACGACACAGTCGATGATGGCGATCTGCAGGCGTGAAGTTTGCGCTAGATGGGACTCGGATGCGAGGGCTGGAACAATACTACTTCTACATCATTCCAAATGCCTTGAAAGCTGCAACAGCGCTGCTACCCGCCTCGAGCGCTTTACGGACTAACTTTTCGCCGCGCGCCTTCTCGAGCGCCTTGGTAAGGACCTCCGTTTCCGCCTCTCTGGGAATGCAACAAACACCGTCGATGTCGCCGAACAAGGTATCCCCGGGTTTCACCAGAACGCCCCCGATCTCAACGGGAATGCGAAAATCGACGACTTTGTAGCGCGGCCCGGCATCCTGACCATAGCTGCCCCAAGAGAAGGTGGGAAAGTTCATGTTCAGAACGGCTCTGGTATCCCGGCTGTAGCCGTTCAGCACAGCTCCAACGGCTCCGAGCTTGAGGGCGCGCGTGCTCATCATCTCACCCCAGAGCGCATTGCGAGGTGAGGAACCTGTGTTCAGATAGACTTCGTTGCGCTTGAGATCGTCGAGAGCTTCGAGCATAAGGCCAAACGGCTTCTCCATTAACTTATTCGCGGTCCCAACAATTCGTTCGCCAAAAACATCGACGGAAAGAACGGGCATGCTGCGGCCGACGACGATCATGTCAGGACGGAGCGGTTTGATGGCCGGTGGGAGAAATTGGTGAACGAGGCCAAGTTTGTCCATCACATCGCCCACTACTGAGCTGAAAAGCTCGCTTCCAGCGATCGCGAACGCTTCATCATCGTTTTCCCAAAGCGGCATGCTGTTGTTGATCTCCTTTTCCGTACAGGTTCGCGGTTTATTTGACCGCCAGCCCTGCGGTCAGACCGCCGTCGATCAAGTAGTCGCCACCCGTACAGAATGCGGCTTTCGATGATGCGAGAAAGGCCGCCAACTCGGCAACTTCTTCCGGCGAGCCCACACGTCCCAGCGGGTGCGCCTCTCCAAAACGTTTGAATACGTCCTCGACGGGCAATTCCGGCGAAAAGGTTCGGGCAGCGAGCTCCAGCATGGGGGTAGCGATTGAGCCAGGACTAATTGAGTTCACGCGAATTCCGTCGGACGCGTAATCGAGCGCGAGCGCACGGGTCAGACTGAGGATGGCTCCCTTTGACGTCACATAGGCAGCGACTCCGTGTTGGCAGGCGTGGCCCTGGACGGACGCAATGTTGACAATGGCGCCACCACCTCGCTTCTTCATTTCCGGTACGCAGAAGCGCACAAAAAGAAAAATGCCCGTCACATTCACGGTGAGGCAGCGGTTCCACGTCTCGAGATCCGTCTCGGTCACCGTGCCATAAGGATGGATTGCTGCTGCATTGATCAGGATGTTGACGCCGCCGAACAGGAGCACGGCCTTTTCGACGGCGGCTTTCGCGTCATCGGCAGACGAGACATCACATTGTTGAACTTCTATCGTGAGACTATTCGAAGCAGCGTCGTTCCGAAGGACGGCGTTGGCACGGGCATCGATGCCGCATCCTAAGACTCGAGCTCCGCCGCGCGCGAGACGGATCGCAATTGCCCTGCCGATACCGGTGGTTCCGGTAACAATCGCTGTCTTCTCAGCAAAGTCGGTCATGAGCGCTAGGCCGCAACGGCGTTGAAACACGCACGAAGGTATCCCATAGCGAACGCCATGCCTGAATGCCAAGGCGCATCACAGGTGAGTTGCGGAGCATGATCCGGGATGATCATGCCTTTGAAATTGTTCTTCTTCAGAATCCGAAAAACACGAAGCACGTCCACGTCACCTTCATCGATATGCGTTTCCTTGTACTCCGGCGCTTTTCCACGAACATTTCGCATATGAATGTAGGCGATGCGCTGCTGCGCGCTGTATCGATCGACGGTGTCGTAAACATCGCTATCGCGCATTTCGGCCAAGGTTCCCACGCAACATTCAAGCTGATTGGAAACACTCTCGTTAATGTCGATGAGCTTTTGGTACAGATCAGGACGGTAGACGAGGCGCGGCTGCCCACGCAGAGTCGGCAAGGGCGGATCGTCAGGGTGGGCGGCTAAGCGGACACCAGCTTCTTCCGCGACCGGCAGGCATTCATTCAGGAAATCCGTAAGGCGCTGCCAAAGTTGCTCGTGAGTGGCCGGGGGCACGTTCCCTTTGGAAGCCGCTGGATCGTAGATCATATTCCATACCATGCCCTTTGGGATGGGAGCGTCCAGCGGGCCGTTCATCCCCACGCTTATAGCTCCGCCACGCGCGAACGGGCCCGAAACGCGCCCTGCCACGCCCGCGATGCTGAAGTTATATCCGATGATTGGAATGCCGGCTTCGCCGACTCGGCGGATGATCGTTTTCAGCCCTTCCAATTGTTCTCTTTTTCGCGGTCCATCGAGCAGCACATCGTACCAGTGAGCCGGGTCAAAGTTCTCTATCGCTTCCCAGACCAGACCGGCGTCCTCAATCTGCTTCTTGATCTCGAGCATTTCCTGGACGGTCCAGAGTTGCTGCGGATCTCCTGCGTAACCCCAACCGGCGAGTTCACCCACTGGCTGATCCTGGCGCGGATTGGCGGGACCGCCTTTGTTGAAGTAATCGACGAAATGGACAACGACGTGTGTTGCTCCGACCTGCCGCGCAAACCCAAGATGAGCCGGATTCAACATGTGCCTGTATAGACCGAAGCCCAATTTCATAAGCGAGACCTCATTACCGTTTCGTTGCCTTAACGGGATGCGCGCCGGTGATCGAGCGCGGAAGCCACATGTGACTGATCTCTTCGAGGGAATAGCCCTTCGTCTCAGGAACGAAGAGCAGGACAAACACGAAGTTGACCGCAGCCATGGAGGAGAAAACGAAAAATGCTCCGTGGCTGCCGAGATGGCTCTGCATCAGCGGGAAAAACTGGTCGGCCAAGTACGCGAAGATCCAGAGCGCGGTGGTAGCGATTGACATGGCGGTGCCCCGAACTTTGGTCGGGAAGATCTCCGATATGATCACCCAGCATACGGCGCCATTGCCAACTGCGTGACCGGCGACAAAAGCCATGATGCCGCCGAGGATTCCGTCGCCGGCGCTCGCGAGCATGTAAAGACAGCCGACAAGGGCGAGAGACAGCGCCTGTAAACACGTTCCGAAGAGGACAAGAGTTTTACGACCGGCTTTGTCCACGAGCCAGATTGCCAAAATAGTGAAAGCGAGGTTCACAATCCCTACTAAGACGGATTGGAAAAATGCGTCTGAAGCTTTCTGACCGGCACTTTTGAATACTTCTGGGAGGAACGAGAGCAGACAGGTGATGCCACTCGTCTGCGAGAAAGCCGCGAGCAGGAAGCCGATGGCGAGAGCGCGGCGAAATGGCCCTCTAAATAGTTCCTTCAGACCGCCTTGCTCTTCCGCAAGAGAGCTCTTGATTGACTCACTTTCCGACTTGGCCGCGGCTTCGCCATTGATCACCGCGAGAACATGTTGCGCCTCCTCACGCCGCCCCACTTTCATGAGCCATCGGGGACTTTCTTCAGATAAGCCAATGGCAAAAGCAAACAGGAGCGCCGGTATGGCCGCGGCGGCGAACATCCATCGCCAGCCGTGTGCGATCTGCCACGTTACGGTGCCAGAGCGCTCGATTAGCATGTTCACGTAGACGGCGCAGAGAATGCCGGCAACGATCCCAAACTGATACAGGACCACCAGGCGGCCGCGCACCTTGGCGGGCGCGATCTCTGCGATGTACATGGGAGCAACGATGGATGCGGCTCCGATTCCGATTCCGCCGACGATGCGCCAAGCCACGTACTGAGAAAAATTTACCGAAATCCACACGCCCGCGGAAGAGAGAGCAAAACACGCGGCGCATCCGTAAAGGCCGCGCTTTAGACCGAACCGGTCCGCGATGCTGCCAGCCGTCGCGGAGCCCAAGAGACATCCGATGAGAGCGCACCCCGCTGCCCATCCGATCGAGGCCGGCTTTAGCTGGAAATATCTGGATAGATGGCCGATCGCGCCGCTTATGACAATGTTGTCGTATCCGAACAGGAAGCCACCGAGAGAAGAGACGGTGGTCGCAATGACTAACGTAAATCGACGGGCGCTGACAAGGCGTGTTTGTTCAATTGATACAGTGCCGCGTTGGCTCATAACCCGCGCCGGAGAGAAAGAGACAATGTATCGTAATCATCGATGGCAATAGCAGGCAACACCATCCACGCGAGGAAAAGATATCCGATGAGGCTAACTCAGTGGTGGCCACTGGCGCTGGCTCTTTTGCCGGTTATCAGCGCTGCAGGCCAGGCGACGATGGTATGGCAAATCGGGAAATTTGATGAGTCGCCCGTCGAGTTCTCTCGCGCTGAAAAGGACAACGTCACGTTCGAAGTTGGCAAGAGCAACGCCGGCACGGATTGGCCGGGACAGCAGAGAACAGGCCACCCGTACCGGATTGTATTTACTCTTGATTCGACTGAAGGCAGCTACACGCTGAGAGTTGCGACGCTAATTGACAGGCCGCGAGTTCCTGCGCTGCAGATTGAAGTGAACGAGCACTCGGGGATATTTTTTCTGCACCCGAACCTTAGTTATTCGCGCAGTGATTTTTCATATGCATTTGATCCACATGAATCGCAGAGCACATTGGATATTGATGTACCCCCTTCCCTTTTGAAGCGAGGGCAGAATGCCATCACTATCACCTGTGTGGATGAGCCGGCAACGGCAAGCACCGAGGAGGAAATCGGCGGCATCAGTTACGACGGTTTGAGTCTGGAACGGGAGACCGCACGCACGCCGCGGAGGAGCGAGGCCACAGTGCAGGTGGAACCCACAATTTTCTACCGCGAGACGCCCGGCGGGCTAACCGAGATCGTGGATGCGTTTGTACGTTTTCCGCAGCCCTGGACGGCGGGACATGCGGTTCTCGAGGTAAACGGCCAGCGCTACACGGCTGAGTTCCCACGGGGAGACTTTGGGGAAGAGCGGCTCTCGTTCGACATCCCCGAGTGGAACGGGACCATTCAAGGAAAGATGCAAGTGGTTCCCGAGCTGAAGCATCACGTAGAAGTGAGTTTGACCGCCAAGCGCAAGTGGACCATCTATGTTGTTCCACATACACACCTCGATGTAGGCTTTACGGACTACCAGGGGAAAGTTGCCGAGACGCAAGCAAGAGTTCTTACTCAGGCCGCCGCACTCATAACTGAGCATCCCGATTTTCGTTTCTCAATGGACGGATCTTGGAATTTACAGCAGCTCTTGGACACGCGCCCAAAAACGAAACAGGAGGAAATACTGAACCTGATCCGCACCGGCAAGATGGCGATGCCCGCACAGAATTGCAATCTGCTGACCGCCTATGCATCGCTCGAAACCCTGTATCGATCACTTTATGCCTCGAAAGAATTGGCAACGCGTTATGGGTTGCCGTTCGAATTTGCGAACATCACCGACGTTCCGACGTATTCGGGAAGCTATCCTTCGGTACTGGCGAGCAGCGGCGTGAAGTACTGGGTCGCGGCGGCGAACAACGACCGGGCCCCGATCTTCTTCTACGATCGTTGGAACGAGAACTCGCCGTTCTGGTGGGTCGGCCCGGACGGGAAAAAGGTGCTGTTCTGGTACTCACGGCATTACATGCAGGTGCAAACTCTGTTTGGATTGCCGCCGCAGCTCAACGCGATACGCGAGTCGCTTCCGATTTATTTACAGGCGTACTCACAGCCGAGCTACAAGCCGGATGTAGCCCTGATTTATGGAACACAAGTCGAGAACACAGATCTGTTTCCTTCGACAGCCACATTTGCAGATGACTGGAACAAGCTGCACGTTTACCCCAAGCTGATTTATTCGACGTTCCCCGATTTTTTCCATTACCTCGAAGCACACTATGCCGGGCAATTAGAGACTTTCAAGGGCGATGGCGGCGGATATTGGGAAGACGGGATCGGAAGCGATGCCTACTACGAACAGAAGGATCGCGAGAACCAGACCAGAGCGTTGTCGGCCGAAATTCTATCAACAGCAACGCATACGGTTGATGCGAACCTGAATCCGCCGCAAGGACTGCTCGCCGACATCTGGGAAAACATAATTCTGTTTGCCGAGCACACATGGGCATCCTACAACTCGATCACGCAGCCCGATCATGACGAAACGATCAAGCAACTAAGAGTCAAGGACGACCGGGCAGACCGGGCGGCCCTCGAGATCAACGATGTGATGAACCGCTCCATGAGCCAGCTCGCGAACGATATTCATACGCCGGCCAACGCGCTGGTCATCTTCAATTCCCTGAACTGGAAGCGCGACCTCGTCGTAGAAACAGACTTGTTTGAGCATCCGAAGGTTGTCGATTTAAGCACGCACGAGGAAGTACCGCTCGAAGTGCTTTCGAACAAAGAAAAATTCTTGCATATCCGCTTCGTTGCGAAAGGCGTACCTGCGGTTGGCTACAAATGTTTCAGCATTGAATACAGCAAAGAGGGTGGCCCCCCGGAACCGCAGCGAAGTACTGAAGAAACCGTCGAAAACACGTATTACCGGATCAAAGTGGACCAGGCGAGCGGGTCTCTGGACAGCATATACGATAAGCAACTGCAGCGCGAAATAGTTGACGCGAGCAGTCCATACAAATTTGGCCAATACCTATACGCGACAGGCGGCGATGGCGACACGCAGATGATCAATCCGTTCCCGGCATTACCCCCGGGGCAATTGAGGGTCCACTCTGCGGCGGACGGCAGGTACCTTGGCGTCGAGAAAATGCCGTGGGGACAGTCGATTCGACTGACGAGCTCCACCACGAATACGCCGCACATTGATACGGAGATCCTCCTGTTTGAGGACCAGAAGAAAATAGAGTTCCGTTACCGCGTGCAGAAGGACTACACAACACGGAAGGAGGGCGTTTACTTTGCATTTCCGGTTGCGGTGGCGCAGCCGCACTTCATGTACGCAACCCAGCAGCAGTGGCTAGACCCCGCTGAGAACATCATGAAGGGTGGCAGCCTGGAGTGGTTCAATGTGCAGCAATGGATGGCCGTGCGAGATGCAAACCTGGCGGTCGGCATTGTTCCGCTGGACGCATCGCTTGCGAGTTTCGGGGACATCAATCGCGGCACCTGGCCCGGCACGTTCACCCCCAAAAGCGGGACTATTTTCTCTTATGCGATGAATAACTACTGGCACACGAACTATCGCGCGGGCCAAGGAGGGGAGTTTACATTCCGCTATGCGCTGACGAGTGCACCACAACTGAATGGTGGGGCTTTGACAAAGCTCGGATTAGAAGAGATGCGAGCGGCGGAGTTGGATTACGTGGTGAGTCAGGATAAGCCCGGAAATCCGCCTCGGCCGCTGCCAGCAGAGGGCGTGAATTTTCTCGAGAGCACAAGCGACAACATTGCGCTGATCACGTGGAAAGAAGCAGAGGACGGCAACGGTACGATCCTCCGGTTGCAGGAGATCGCCGGCAAACCGGGAAAAACCCGCATCAAGATCACGCGATCGAACATATCTTCGGCTCGGCTTTGTTCCGGAGTAGAAGAGAATCTACGAAGTTTGCCGGTAGAAAACAATGCCGTACACCTCACGTTCAAGCCATTCGAAGTATTGACGGTAAGAGTGCTCGGGAAACAATGAGAATCGCGCCGTCTGGAGCCAGCTCACTCCTGGCGCAGCAGTGTGGAAGCATCAAGCGAGAGCGCGCGTTGCGCTGGAATCCAAGTCGCGACCAGCCCCAGAGAGGCCATAGCGACAACAACTCCCGCCAATACCAACGGATCGCGTGGCGTAGCCTGATACACGATATGAGCGAGCACCCGACTCGCCAGAATTCCTAGAATCAAACCAGCCGCAGAACCAAAAGCGAGCAATTTCAAAGCCCGCCCCAACGCTGCCTGTAACACTTCCTTATGCTGCGCGCCGAGGGCTATACGAATTCCCAACTCCTTCAACCGCCTGCTCACTGAGTACGCCGCCATTCCGAAGATGCCGGTGATCGAGAGCATAGCGCCCATCATGCCCAGCACACCCAGCGATACCGTCGCTACATGCGAAGGAAACAACGCGAAGTCGTCCAGTTGTTGGCTCCACGTTTGGATGTAAGAAGGGAGCCCGCGATCGAGATCCCGCAATGTATTCTTTATGGCTCCCGCCAGTTGCCGGGGATCGCGATTGAAGCGCGCAGGCCGACTGGCGGCCATTGTGCGCGGTTCAGTAAAGTAGCGGACTACCAGATTTGTCGCCAGCGTTGGCGATTGCAGAATGGGAAGAAACATCGCCGGCGCTGCATCGTCGGTGAGTCCCTTATATTTGCCGCTTTCCACGATGCCCACCACCTGGATGCGCGTTCCATCGTGCAGCTTGTAGAAATGACCCAGCGCGCTTGCCGCCGACCCGAACACTTTCATTGCAAATTCCCGATTTACAACGGCCACGCGCGGCGCATTCTTGTCGTCATGCCACGAGAACGTCCTGCCGGCTAGCAACGCTGTGCCCGCCGCCTGGAAGTATTCCGGTGAGATTCGAAACGAGAAGGGTGAAGCCGCGGCATCGGCTGGGCTTAGACCGATGGCCTGGTCTGTAAAGACCTCAGATTGGTCGTAAGCGCCGCTAATAAGTGGTGGCCAGTCGATCAATCCGACGGATTCTACACCAGGAATTCTCCGCATCGCATCCAGCATTCGCTTTTGCATTTGCTGTACTCTTTCTCCGCTATAGCCCGCCATGCTGAGATCGGTGTTGACGATCATCACGTTCCGTGGATCGAAACCCAAATTGCTGTGCAGCGAACGGACCAGACCTCGCACCGCAACCATCGATGACGTAACCAGCACTCCACAGATCGCAATTTGGACCACCAGCAACAGGTCGCGCACCGTAATCCGCCGGCTCACCGTCGCCGTCGATCCCGCTTTGACGACCTCGTATGGATCGGTCCTGAGCACCTGACGAACTGGAACCATCCCGAATAGGATTCCACTCACCAGGGCCAATATCAAAGCCGCGCCATACACGTTTGCGTCCGGGTTCACGGGCACAGATATCGGATATCGAGGTAGCGGCTGCCAAAAACTCAAGCCGCGCAACAGCGCTACGCTGCCCCATAACCCGAGGGCGCCTCCAGCCAGGGAGATCAGCGCAGCTTCGGTGAATAGCGTACGCAGAATGCGCGAGCGTTTCGCTCCGAGCGCGAGCCGCAAAGCAACTTCGCGCGTTCGATCAGACGCGCGCGCGGCAAACAGGCTGCCTAGGTTGGCGCACGCCGCCAGCAGAATCAATCCCGCGAGCAACATCAATCCCGCAAGAAACATCTGTACGCGACGGCCAAGGAAATCGCCATACAGGCTGGGGCGGGACAACGAGTAGCTCATTTTTCCATGCTCTTTCGGATAGGTCTTCTGAAAGTAGGACGCAATCGAGTTCAGATCGGCAGTGGCCTGCGCGGGGGTGACGCCCGCTTTGAGATGTCCCAACGCCAGATAAATCCACTTAATTCCGCGCGCGTTCAGGACGTTTGTTCCCTCCACCTGCTCCTCGTTCACCATTGGCAAGAAGAAGTCGGGAAAGGCAAACAATAAAGTTCCATGGAATCCAGCCGGGGCGACGCCTACGATCGTGAACGGATGCCTATTGAGCAGAACAACTCGGCCCACAACTCCACGGTCATCCTGAAAATGGGCGTGCCAATACGCATGCGAGAGCACGATGTAGGGAGCGCTGTTCGGGCCATGTTCATCCGAGGCGTGGAAAAAGCGGCCAAGATACGGCTGAACGCCCAGTGTATCGAAGTAGTTGCCGCTCACTTCATAGCCGAAGACCCTCGAGGCGTTGTTGCCCGCATCCAGCCCAGCTTCGATGATTCGATACGCTGCCAGACTCTCGAAGCTGCGATTTCGATCGCGAAGATCGAGGTAATCCGGATACGATTGCACTGGATCGTCGTCGTCCGAGCGCTCGATCCCGTACAAGCTCTCGGGGTGAGGCAGGTTCAATGGGCGGAGGATCAGCCCGTTCAATACACCGAAAACGACTGCATTTGCCCCGATTGCCAGTGTCAACGTAATCACCGCCGTGGTTGTGAATCCGGGCGATTTGCGCAGCACCCGCACGCTGAAACGCATATCCTGCATCAGAGTTTCTATAAAGTGGCCGCCGAGCGCTTCGCGGGATTCCTCTTTGAAGCGCACATGGCCCCCGAATTCGATGCGCGCACGGCGTTGTGCCTCTCCACGGTCCAGGCCGGAGCGTTCGAGATCGTCGGCGCGGTGCTGGATATGGGAGCAAAGCTCCTCCTCCATATCGTGATCGAGATCGGAAGCGTGGAGAAACTTACTAGCAAGAGAACGAAAATAGGCCGGGAGCTTCATAATTCCTCCGGTTGCTCGATTTGCCCGGACATTGGACTCCTAAGCTAATCAGGAGTATAGTGCGACTTTCCTAAGCTGTCAAGGAGAGAATTCATTTTCGGTCGAATCCCACCAACCGGAAGTGCATCGCTGACGTCACTGGGTATGGTGTGCCTTCAGCGCTTGTCGCATCGATGCTGAAAGTGGCAATCTCTTCCAATAGCAGCAACCTGGACCAGCCAAACAAAGTGATTGCGGCCTTAAATTCCATCCTTCGTGGCCAAACAAAGGAGCAGTACGCAACAGCGGTCTACGCGTATCTTGACGACGCAAGCCGAGTAGTGCGTTACTCCGCCGCAGGCCACCCACTGCCAGTACTCTGGCGGAAAGCAACGCAACGGTTATTGCCATCCTGTGAGGGTGGTCTCCTTCTTGGTGTGCAGTCGAATCAGGCCTATCCCGAAGGGGAGTCTTCGCTCGAAGCCGGCGACCGTCTCTTATCTACACCGATGGGCTGGTGGAGGCAACCAGTCCGGATGGCCTGGAATTTGGAAACCGATCAGAAGGATGACCCCAATAATGCTCTCCGCCATCCCGGCCGGCCGGTGCTCATATCCATGCATCAGCACGCCGAAGTGGGTCAGGCTCGCGGCGATGAAGGCGATGCCCTCAAACAATAGCAAGAGCCGAATAGTTTTGCCCACAGCGCAGGAATCTCATTCGTCATCACACCACACCCGAGCGAAATGCTGTCGATGGCAAAATCTCGATCGAGGGAGCCCAATTCACTCTTCTCGCAGCAATGTTGAAGGTTCAAGCGACAGCGCGCGTTGCGCAGGAATCCAGGTAGCGAGCAGTCCGAAGCATGCCATCGCCAGAACGACACCGGTCAAGACCAGCGGATCGCGGGGGGTTGCCTGATACACGATGAAAGCGAGCACGCGGCTCGCCAGAATCCCGAGAATCAATCCCGCCGCCGAACCAAAAGCCAGCAGTTTCAATGCCCGGCCCAACGCGGCCTGTAGCACTTCCTTCCGCTGCGCGCCGAGCGCCATCCGAATTCCCAACTCCTTGAGGCGCTTGCTAACCGAATAGGCCGCCATTCCAAAGATGCCTGTGATGGACAGCATCGCGCCCATCGCGCCCAGCACCCCCAGTGAAATCGTCGCCATGCGCGGACCAAGTAGAGCTGAGTCCAGTTCTTGGCTCCACGTTCTGATATCAAAGGGCAGTCCCGCGTCCAAGTCCCGCATTGTGCGGTGGATCGCTGCCGTCAGTCGCTCCGGATCACCCTCCGAGCGTAATACAAGGACTGTCTGAGTCGACGGCGACTGCTGTATCGGTAGAAACATCGCCGGCTCTGGATCTTCGGCGAGGTGCTCATATTTTCCGTCTTCCGCAATGCCCACGACTTGGATGCGCGTTCCATCCGGCATCTTGTAATATTTGCCCACGGCGTTGGTTGCAGAGCCAAAGATTTTGCGTGCAAACTCCTGGTTGATTACTGCCACCCGCGGCGCATTCTTATCGTCATGCCAGGTGAAGGCCCTTCCAGCGAGCAAGGCTGTGCCCGCCGCCTCGAGGTATTCGGGAGATATGTTGTAGGTCATCGCTTCCGCAGCGGCATTCGAGGGCCTCAGATCTGCTGTGTTGTCGGTAAAGACATTCGAGCCGTTCGCACCGTAATACAGCGGTGGCCTATCAACTGATCCCACAGACTTTACACCGGGAATTTTTCCCAAAGCCTCGATCATACGCTTTTGCATTGCGGGCACGCTGTCTCCGCTGTAACCGGCCATGTTCAGAGCTGTTTCTACGAGCGTTGCATTCCGCGGTTCAAAACCGAATTTGCTATCGAGCGAGCGTGCCAGTCCACGCACCGCAACCATCGAAGAAGTGACTAGTACCGCACAGATCGCAATTTGCACTACAAGCAATAGGTCTCGGGCTGTAATCCGCCGGCCGCCGGTAGTTCTTGATCCCGACTTGACGATCTCATATGGATCCGTGTGAAGCACCTGTCTCACTGGGACTGCGCCGAAGAGGAATCCACTCGCTAAACTTAACAGCAAAGCGACTCCATAGACCTTTGCGTCTGGGTTCACCGCCACGTTGAGAGGGGCTGTTGGAAGCGGCCGCCACACGCTCAGCCCGTGCAATAGCGCTACGCTGCCCCATAGCCCGGCAGCGCCTCCGGCGAGTGAAATCAGCACGGCTTCGCTAAAGAGTCCCCGGAGAATGCGGACGCGGCCCGATCCCAGCGCGAGGCGCAGAGCAACTTCGCGGGAACGGTCGGCGGCGCGTGCCGCAAACAGGCTACCGAGATTGGCACATGCCGCCACGAGAATTAACCCCGCCAGCAGCATCAATCCCGTAAGGAATGCCCGTATCGGAGCTCCTAACCAGTCGCCGGAAAGACCTGGACGCGCTAAGGAAAACGTCATTTGACCATCGTCTTTGGGGTAGTTCCTTTCCAAATAGGCGCCAATTGAGTTCAGATCGGAAATAGCCTGTGCCGGAGTAACTCCCGCCTTCAGATGCCCTAATACCATCAAAATGCCGCGATTTCCGCGCGCGTTCAGCACATACGATCCCTCCACCTGCTCCTGGTTCACTATTGGCACCCAGAAATCGGGAACCGCAAACAACAGACTCCCTCGGAACTCAGGCGGCGCCACACCGAGGATGGTAAAAGGATGCTTGTTCAACCGGACAACACGGCCCACAACACCGCGATCATCCTGAAAATGCGCCTGCCAATAAGCGTAGGTGAGCACGATATAGGGAGCGCTGTTCGGGCCATGCTCATCGGAAGCGTGAAAGAAGCGGCCAAGATATGGCTGAATCCTGAGCACGTCGAAGTAGTTCCCCGTCGTTTCCAGAATCCACGAGCCGGATGGGTTATTGCCCGTGTCCAGCCCCACCGAAGTTACGTTATAAGCTGCCAGACCATCAAAGCTGCGGTTGCGATCGCGCAAATCGAGATAGTCGGGATAGGACTGATTCACGGCTTTACCGCTCCCGCGCTCGATTCCCCAGAGGCTTTCGGGCTGAGGCACATTCAGCGGGCGCAGGATCAGCCCATTCAAGACCCCAAACACCACGGCGTTTGCGCCGATCGCTAGGGCCAGCGTCAAAACGGCAGCGACGGTGAAGCTGGGGGATTTGCGCAGCATGCGGACGGCGAGGCGAACATCCTGGCTAAGAGTCTCGATAAAATTGCCGCCGAGCGCTTCGCGAGATTCCTCCTTGAAGCGCGCATGGCCGCCGAACTCGATGCGCGCGCGGCGTTCCGCTTCGGCACGATCTAGCCCGGAGCGTTCGAGATCATCTGCGCGGTGCTGAATGTGCGAGCGAAGCTCCTCCTCCATGTCGCCTTCGATCTCGGACGGCCGGAAAAACTTAGCCGCAACAGAACGAAAATAGGCCAAGAGCTTCATATTTCCTCGGGCTGAGCGGCAAGGGCAGAAGCAATTGCTGTAGCAAGGCGGTTCCACCCATCGGTTTCCTCGCGCAGACGCTTGCGCCCGAGAGAGGTGAGCTCGTAGAACTTGGCGCGGCGATTGTTTTCCGATGTACCCCAGCTTGCTTTGAGAAGACCCTGACGCACCAGACGGAACAAAGCGGGATAGAGCGCGCCCTGCTCGATCAGCAGTGCTTGCTCAGAGATTTGCCCGATACGCAAGAGGATGCCGTAGCCATGAAGGGGGCCGAGAGACACGGCTTTCAGAATAAGCAGGTCGAGCGTTCCTGGGAGGAGTTGGGCTTGGCCGGACATTTACACTCCTAAGCTAATCAGGAGTATAGTGGGACTTTCCTAAGCTGTCAAGGGGAAAGACCCGACGGCCAGTCACAAAGCGATGGCGCATGTGGGTGAATCACGCCGCGGCCTACTGAGGAGAGGCGGGGGCAATTGCAACGCGCACAATGGTGCAACTGAACTGTTTTCCGGCCGAGGTTTTCATTTTCCCCTTATTGCCGTCGACTTGATAATTTACATTGCTACCGACAACAAGGTCGGTCGCTTTCACTGATGTCTTTTCGCCAGTTCGGCAGGTGTAATCCTTGCCCGTCGAGGATATGAAAGACAGGTCATATTGCTGATGTTTGTGCTTTTTGTCGGTTACGCCTACAGGCTGGACGTCTTTGAGCGTAGTGGTTCCGGAATCCTTGGCGCCTGCTACTGCGTTTAGGGCGACCATCGTCAGCATCGTGAGTGCAATCAATCTGCGCATTGCCTGACCTCCGCATCGACAGCATAGTGATTTCGTCACTGTATGATAATAGCCGCTTTTCTGCGCGGGTGAGGGGGCTGGAATCGTTTCGTGGTATTTGGAGTCTAGTCTTCATGGAATGGACCCCAGGCGGAATCAGCAGCGACATCGAGGACCGGCGCGACAGCAGCGGCGGTGGCGGGGGATTTGGATTCGGCCCTGTTCATATCGGTTGCGGTGGCCTGATCCTCCTGGGGGTGCTCAGCCTGCTGTTTCATCGCAATTTGTTCACGCTGTTGTCGCCGTCGGATCAGAGCGCGCCTGTGACGCAGCCGGAGACCAACCGCGCGCAGGACATTCGCGAGCGGCCGCAAGTCGAGTTCATTTCATTTGTTCTCGACGATGTCCAAAAGAACTGGACAACTATTTTGCCGGAGCAGACCGACCGGCAGTACCGCCACGCGAAGCTGGTGCTTTATCGGGATCAATACCCGTCGGCATGTGGCATGGCCGAGACGGCAACAGGTCCGTTCTACTGCCCGGCGGATGAAAAGGTCTACCTGGATCTTGGCTTTTTTCAGGAGCTGAGTCAGCGGTTCGGGGCGCCTGGGCAGTTTGCAGAGGCCTATGTGATCGCCCATGAGCTCGGGCATCACGTTCAAAAGATTCTAGGTATCGAGTCGAGAGTGCAGCGCCTGCGCGAAGAGAATCCACAGGAGGCAAATCCCTTGTCGGTTCGGCTGGAGTTGCAGGCCGATTGTCTTGCCGGCGTTTGGGCCAACACAACTCAACAGCGGCAGATGATCCATGAAGAAGACGTGGAATCGGCACTGAACGCAGCTGCGGCGGTCGGCGATGATCGATTGCAACGTATGGCGACCGGCCGCGTTAGCCCGGAAAACTTCACGCACGGCAGCTCGCGACAGCGCGTTCAGTGGTTCCGGGAAGGATTGGAGACGGGGCAAACTTCAGCCTGCAACACGTTTCGAGCCGCGCGGCAGTGATGCAGGAAGCAACTCGCTAAAAGTTGCGATTCTGAGCGGATTGCAAAGGCAGGGATCACCTGCGGTGATCCCCTGAAGGTGCAGACCTACTTGTGGGCCATCGCGTCCACGTGCGCCAAAAAGTCCCTGTGGCCGTGGGGTTCAAGAAGAGAATCCAATGCAGCGCCGGTTGCCGGATTATTCTTCTGCAGATCGTCGATAGCGGCATCGAACTTGTCGATTCCTTCCGCGCCGTTAGCGACGATGGCGACGTTGAACGAGTTCGGGTCGGAAGAGTGCACGGTTTCTTGGTCAATCTGGTAGGCACACAGCGCGCCTTCGCTGAATAACTTTTGGAGTACAGCGACCATTGCCGCCCTCATGACTTTGCCGCCCGGATCGCTCGCGCCTTTTTTGTAACTCCACTCGCCCACTCGCAGATAGCCGTTCTTGCATGTGCCCGAATGAGCGTTGTAATCGTGGCTCGTCAGAATGTAATCCCAATGTTTCGAGGCCGCCAGAACGGGACCTGTCGCATCCGGAGCCGACCGGAGTCCTTCGAGTACCTTCATCAGATTCGCCATCGAACTCGCCGAGAACCATGAACCATGTGTTGCCTGACCTTCCTGGTGGTTCAAGACCGAGTAGCTGCCGAAGGCAATGAGTGTCCCATCAGATACCGCCCTGCCCAGCAACTCGTCGTCGCTGCTCTCCATTTTTTGATAGTCGGCCCACATGGCGCGTGGCACCGCCCAAGTAGAAACATAGGTATACATTGCCGGCTTCTCTGCGCTGCCTGACTGGGCCCAAGCCATGCTCCCAGCCAGCAGACACAACGCCGGTAACCACACAAGTCGCTTACCCATCCCCTTCCCCCAATCTGCCTGTATCTTTTTGGAACCGGCTAACTGACTAGAAACAGTCAGAGCCAAGAACCTTAGTCGAAAGTCGAACTAGGTACTCTCACTTTGCTTGGTAAGTTTGCAAGCGATTTGGTACTCCGTTACTGTTTCCCCTACTATTCCCCGCAGTATGCGCGTTCCAAAACGGCAAGATCAAGTTTCTTCATCTGAAAAAGAGCTTTCATTACCCTTCCCGACCGCTCCGGATCGTTGCCTTGCAGCAGCTCGGGCAGGCGCGTCGGAACGATTTGCCACGACAGCCCGTATTTGTCCTTCAACCATCCGCACTGTATCTCTTCGCCGCCTTCCGATAGCTTCTCCCAAAATGCATCTATCTCTTCCTGGGTCTCACAATTAACGACGAAGGATATTGCCTCGGTGAACTTAAAATGAGGGCCGCCGTTCAAGGCGACGAAATCCCGTCCGGCCAGTTCAAACGCGATCGTCATGACAGAACCTTTGGGACCCGGTCCTGCTTCGCTATAGCGAGTGACTGCTTTCACGCGTGAGTTTTCGAAGATCGACGTGTAAAAGGCGACTGCTTCTTCCGCCTGATGATCAAACCATAGGAAAGGGGTAATCTTTTGCGTATTCTTGGGCATTGCGTTTCTCCTTCGACTGAAAGTCGGAACAGATGCCGCGAAATCGACAAGCTCCGTAGTTTTATCATGCGAAAACCACACGTCTGACAAAATGGCGGAATGAACCGTATCCCGCTTAGCGAAAACGAACTGCAGACCGCTCTCCAACTTCTTCCCGGCTGGACGGTTCAAGGCGGAAAACTCCATCGCGAGTATCGTTTCCCCGATTTCGCACATGCCTTTGGGTTTATGGCGACCTGTTCCGTCTTCATAGAGAAAATGAATCATCACCCCGACTGGTCGAACGTGTACAACCGCGTCAGCATCGATCTATCCACTCACGACGTGAACGGCATTACCCAAAACGACGTCGAGCTGGCCCGCCGATTAGAGGCAATCGCAGGGAAGCTAGCCTGAAGACCGGTCATGAAACACTTCGCCCTTGCGCTGCTTCTGCTGGCGCCTCTCGCCTTGCCACGGCAGAACGAGTCAGAGCAACAATTCCCGGAAGTCGATTCGACCATTAATGACGCGATCCAAACCGGTCTCATTCCCGGGGCCGTGCTCGTTGTCGGGCGCGGCGGGAATATCATCTATCGGAAAGCGTACGGCTCGCGCTCTCTGGTGCCAAGGCGCCTGCCCATGACTCTCGACACAATCTTCGATGCCGCTTCCCTTACAAAAGTTGTAGCCACCACTCCGTCCGTGATGCGGCTTTTCGAGGAGGGCAAGCTGCGGATCGATGATCCCGTCACCCAGTATCTTCCCGAATTCCAGGGCGGCAAGAGCCCGATCACGGTCCGGCTGCTAATGACGCATTTCTCCGGAATGCCTCCGGATCTCGAGCTGATACCGCGCTGGAGCGGTTATGAGACCGGCATCGAACGCGCGTTGAACACCAAGCCCATCGCTCCGCCCGGCGCCCGTTTCATTTACAGCGATATCAATTTCATTCTCATGGGCGAAATCGTGCATCGCCTCTCAGGGGAAACGTTGGCGCAGTTTGCGCAGGAGCAGGTCTTCGCGCCCCTTGATATGGACGAGACCGGGTTCCTCCCTGCGGCCTCGCTACGCTCCAGAATTGCGCCAACCGAGATCGATGCAGACACAGGCCTTCCCTTCCTTGGCGTTGTTCATGATCCGACATCGCGCTACATGGGCGGAATTGCGGGGCATGCGGGCCTCTTTACTACCGCTGACGATCTGGCTAAGTACGCCCAAATGATGCTGGCCTCAGGCGAGCACAACGGTAAGCTCATTTTCTCGCCCATCACCATTCAGAAGTTCACTGAACCCGCCAGCCCGGCGGATCAGCCCATTCTTCGTGCGCTCGGCTGGGATATGGATTCGCCGTTTTCGAGCAATCGCGGCGAACTATACCCGATCGGCTCTTACGGCCACACAGGCTTCACGGGCACTTCCATGTGGATGGATCCCACCACGGACTCGTTCGTCATTCTCTTGACGAACTCCGTGCATCCCCATCGCGGCCATTCGCTGAGCTCGTTGCGATCGCGAATTGCAACCGCTATAGCTGCCGGGTTCCACATCGCAGCACCT
>Ga0213882_10000271_pt1 | contig 19438 bp, 16 predicted proteins | sample BarmaccoBMER_R09_FD_160106 | JGI IMG/M metagenome (GOLD analysis project Ga0213882, IMG submission 160106) | Barbacenia macrantha exposed rock microbial communities from rupestrian grasslands, the National Park of Serra do Cipo, Brazil - ER_R09 ...
GCCGTTCGACCCGCTCACCAATCCGTCCAACATCGACGACACCGAGGCGACCGTCTTCGAGTTCCTGCGCAAGCATCTCGTGCCGCACTCGCACGCCCCTGCCCGGCCGCGCGTGCGGGTGTATGTGCAGGGAGCGGGTCGCTGGCTCGATCGGCGGCGGTGGCCTCCGCCTGATTCACACGTGGCGAAGCTGTTCCTCTCCCCAGGTCGACTCAGCGGCCAGATGGGGAGCGCGCACAGCGAGAGCTATCTGACGGATCCGGCCGCCGGCCTCGGCATGACCTTCGACCAGTACGGCACCGTTGCCGCGAGCCCCTACATCCCGCTCGACCAGCGCACGGCCGAGGAAGCCGGATTGACGTGGCGTACCGACGCGCTGACGAAGCCGCTCACCCTCGCGGGCAGCAGCGCGCTGCACCTCGAAGCCGCCTCGTCGGCCACCGACACGGACTGGTTCGCGAAGCTATCGGACGTCGCTCCCGACGGCAGCGAGTCGATCATCACCGAGGGCTTCCTCCGAGCGTCGCACCGGCGTCTCGATTACACACGTTCTACGCACATCCGGCCGTGGCACACGAACACCGATCCCAAGCCGATTAGGCCGGGACACATCTACGACTACGACATCGCCATCTGGCCGACGGCCTACATGCTGGCGAAGGGCCACCGCCTCCAGCTGCGGGTGAACTCGTACGACTTCCCGACGCACCTCCCAGGCACCCTGGTGGGCTCGCTGAACCCGCCTTCAGCGTCGTTCGTGCCGTTGCCGCCGGCGACCAACACCGTTCTCGACGGCGGCAACGACCCGAGCTTCATGCGCCTGACGGTGCTCGGGCGCCATTAGCTGGCTGGCGCGGTCAGCCCAGCAGCTCGCGCAGGCCGGCTTCGTCGATGACCTCGACGCCCAGCTCCTGCGCCTTGCCCAGCTTCGAGCCCGGGTCCGTACCCGCCACAACGTAGCTCGTCTTTCCCGAGACCGAGCCCGTCACCTTCCCGCCCGCCTCCTCGATCATCTCGGTGGCGCGCTCGCGGGAAAGGTCGGGCAGCGTCCCGGTCAGCACGAAGGTAAGGCCGCTCAGCTTCCCGTCGTCTCCTGGGAGAGGGCCCTCGGACGCCATCTTCAGGCCGTGGGCGCGCAGCCGCTCTACCAGCGCGCGCGTGCCGTCCTCCGAAAGCGTCTCGGCGATCGTTCGCGCCAGGATCGGCCCGATGCCGGGCGCCTGCTCGATCTCCTCCGGTGGGGCGTCCATCAGCGCGTCCATCGACCCGAACTGCTGGGCCAGCGCGCGCGCGTTCACGTAGCCGATCCCGGGAATGCCGAGCGCGTACAGCACCCGGAAGAACGGCACCTCCTTCGAACGCTCGATCGACTGCAGGAGGTTGCGGGCCGAGAGCTCGCCGAAGCCGTCGAGCGCGACCAGCTGCTCCTCGGTCAGGTCGTAGATGTCCGAGACGTCTCTGATCAGCCCGTCGGAGAGGAAACGGTAGGCCTGCTTCTCGCCGAAGCCGTCGATGTCCATCGCGCCCCTGCTGACGAAGTGCTTCACCGCCTGGAAGATCTGGCCGGGGCAGGAGGCGCGGTTCGGGCAGATCGTCCAGACGCCCTCGGGCGGCTTGAGCGTCGGCGTGCCGCACGCGGGGCAGCGTCTCGGCGGCTCCGGCGGCGCTGAGCGATCGCGTTTGCGCTGCGCGGCCGGCGTTGGCGACACGACCTGGGGGATCACGTCGCCCGCACGCATCACGACCACCTCGTCCCCGTCGCGCACGTCCTTCTTGCGCAGGTCCTCCTCGTTGTGGAGCGTCGCGAGCTTGACGGTGACGCCCGAGACCTGCACCGGCTCGAGATTCGCGAACGGGACCATGTGGCCGGTCCGCCCGACGTTCCACATGACCGACCGGAGCTCGGTGGTCGCGGTCATCGGCGCGAACTTCCACGCGATCGCGCCGCGCGGCTCGCGTCCCACGACGCCGAGGCCGCGCTGCGCGTCCAGGTCGTTGACCTTGACCACCACGCCGTCGATCTCGTAGTCGAGGCCCTCGCGCTCCTCCTCCCAGCGGCGGCACTCGCGCACGAGCGCCTCGAGGCCGGTGTGGACCTTCCAGTCCGGCGCCACCCGGAACCCCGCGCCCGCGAGCCATTCGAGCTCCTCCGAGTGGGTCTCGTGCTCGAGCCCCTCCGTGGCGCCGATCCCGTAGCACCACATCGAGAGGGGCCGCGCGGCCGTGATGGCTGGATCGAGCTGCCGGATCGCCCCGGCCGCCGAGTTGCGCGGGTTGGCGAAGGTGGGCTCGCCCGCCTCCGCCCTCTGCTCGTTCAGCGCCGCGAACGCCGTCCGGGCCATGTAGACCTCGCCCCGGACCTCGACCAACGCCGGCGCGTGCTCGAGCGTCCGGGGGATGGCCTCGATGGTTCGGAGGTTACGGGTCACCTCCTCGCCGATCTCGCCGTCGCCGCGCGTGGCCCCGCGCGTGAACACGCCGTCCTCGTACAGCAGGGAGATCGCGAGCCCGTCGATCTTCGGCTCGGTCACGTACTCGACCTGCTCGAGCGGCGCCGCGCCGTCCCCGGCCAGCTTGCGCACGCGCGCGTCCCAGGCGCGCAGCTCCTCCTCGTTGCGCGCGTTCGCGAGGGAGTACATCGGCTGCAGGTGGCGCACCTGCACGAACTTCTCGAGCGGCTTCGCGCCGACGCGCTGGGTCGGCGAGTCCGGCTTGAGCAGCTCCGGGTGCGCGGCCTCGATGGCGCGCAGCTCGTCCAGCAGCGCGTCGTACTCGGCGTCCGAGATCTCCGGGTCGTCGAGGACGTAGTAGCGCCGGTTATGGTGCTCGATCTGGCGCCGCAGCTCGGCCGCGCGCCTCTCGGCAGCCTTCTTCGACCGCGTGCTCTTACTCAACCTCTTGCGCGGCGGGGCGGACCAGGCGCGCCAGGTCGAACTCCGCGAGGGCCTCCACGCCGGCGGCGTCCGTCAGGTCGAAGTGGAGCGGGGTGACGGCGATGGCGCCCTCGCCCATCGCCTCGAAGTCGGTTCCCTCCTCCTCGTGGAATCCCGGCTTGTGGCCGTAGATCCGGTAGCTGCGCCGGCCGGCCTCGTCCTCGCCGGTCAGCTCGAGCCGGTCGCGGTAGATCCGCTTGCCGAGGCGGCAGGCGCGCGCACCGGTCACGTCACGGTCCGGCACGTTGATGTTCAGGAGCGTGCCCGCCGGGATCGGCACCTCCTCGAGCTCCTCGACGAGGCGAGCCGTGAACGCCGCCGCGGTCTCGAAGTCGAACCTCACGCCCGCGGCGAAGTCCATCTGGCCACCGATGGCCTGCTGCGAGACCGCGATCGCCGGGATTCCGAGGACCACGCCCTCGAGCGCGGCCGCGACGGTCCCTGAGTACGTGATGTCGTCGCCGAGGTTCGTCCCGTGGTTGATGCCCGAGACGATGAGCTCGGGCTGGGATTCGGTCAGGCCCAGGACCGCGAACCGCACGCAGTCCACGGGCGTGCCGTCGGTCGCGTAGCCGATGGTGCCGTCGTCGAACTCGACCTCCTCGATCGACAGGGGCTCGCGGGTCGTGATGCTTCGAGCCGTGGCGCTGCGGTTGGAGTCGGGTGCGATCACCGCCAGATCGATGCCCGGGACGTCGAGCAGCGACCGCCGCAGCGCGTGAAGGCCCTGCGCCTGGATGCCGTCGTCGTTGGTGAGCAGGACGTTCATACGAGCCTCCGCTGACCGATTCCGAATCCGTGTGACCCTGGCCCGGTGAAATCAGTCATCTCAGCGAGGATAGTGCTGGGGCAGCCGGGTCTCGCCCCCGCCCCGAGGTCGCGTCAGGGCACCTTGAACCCGTCGGCGCGAAGCTTGGGGTCGATGTCCCGGAGGTTCGCGAGACCCGTGAAGGTGGGGCCGAAGTCGAACGGCGGGTCGTTCGCCACGACGAGGTGGCTTCCCCCCGCGTGCGCCCGGCTCCAGGTGTTGTAGGTGCCGTCGGGATCGCGCGTTCCGTTGTAGGCGGGGTAAGGGAATGGATAGGGAATCGAGTCGGCCAGCGGCCCCGCCGGATACCCGTACTGCCCGGCCAGGCAGTCGGCGTTGCCCTGGGCGTCGATCGCCGGTCCGTAGGGCTGGCCGTGCAGGACGTAGAGGGGCTCGTTGTCGGGGGGGCCGGTGTTGGCGTTGATCGGGTTGACGTTCGAGGGCAGATCGGCCGGGCGGTCGGCGCCGAAGTCGCCCCAGCGGTTGTCCTGGCGGTTCTGGCCGGTCTTGACGAGCGTGCGCTCGGCGGTGCCGTTTGTGACCGACTCCGAGATGTGCGAGCCGAGCCCGTTTAGGAAGTAGGTCGCGTAGTTGCAGACGCTGACGAACGGGTTGAGGTAGGTAAAGAGCGGCGAGGAGACGCGCACGAGCGTGTTTAGGTCCTTCAGGCCGAGCAGCGTGTTCGGGTCGCGCGCGAGCGTGTCGAGCGCGCTGAAGAGCTTGGCGGTGTTGATGTTGAGCGTCGGCGAGGCGGCGACGACGGGCTGGCCGACCGCGAGCGCCGCGTTTAGCTTCGGCAGGGCGTCGGGGAGGACGTCGATCGCCGGGCGCAGGCGGTTTGAGAGGTCGGTGAAGTCGACGAGGAACGGGCGCTGGACGCGGAAGCTCTGGATCGCCGCGTCCTCTGTGGGGGGGCCCTTGGCGATCGTCGCCTCGAGCGCCGCCGGGTTCTGGCCGATCGCCTGGAAGGTGTCGGCCATGTCGGCGAACAGCTGCGCCTGGACCGCGGCGACCGGCGCGACCTGGGCCGAGGCGCGCCCGATCTGGAGGAAGAACTGGTCGAGCTTGGTCGCCGGGTTCGAGAGGTTCGACATCACCGGCGCGAGATAGCGGAAGAACGGCGCAAACGACTGGATCGCGACGTTCAGGTCGGGGCCGCGGCCGGCGAACGCGTCGCCGAAGCCGGTGAGCGCGTCCTGCGAGTTCTTCCGCGTCTGCTGGTCGAAGGTGTTGAGGAAGTCGTCGAACTCGACCGGCGCCGTCGCGTTCTTGAGCGCGATCGTGTCCCCCGGCCGCAGCACGTGCCTGCTGTGGCCCGGGGTCAGCTGGATGTACTTAAGGCCGAGGGCAGAGCGCGGGCGGACCAGGACGCTCGTGTCCACCGGCAGGGGCTGCGCGACCTTGTCGAGCTTCATCCGCACCACCGCGATCGCGCGGTTGCGCCCGTTGAAGAACGCCTCCGACGTGCCGATCGTGTCGATCACCCCGACGCGGAAGCCGCCGATCCGGACCTCGTTGCCGGGCACGAGGTTCGCGCCGCCCGGAAGCTGGGCCTTGATGTTGTAGGTCGGGACGAACGGCAGCCCCTGGTTCGCGTTGTACGCCAGGAAGACCGACACGATCACGATCAGCACCGTGACCGCACCCACGAGCACCGGGCTCGCGACGAGCGAGGCTGCTCCGCGTCCGCGCGTCATGGGCTTAGAAGGAAGTCGAGCATCTGGTTGGGGGCGGGCGTCTGGCCGTTCGGCAGCTTGGGCATGCCGGGCACGTTCGGCAGCGGCGGCAGCTTCTGGCCGGGCTTGAGGTTGTTGATCTGGTTGATCAGCGCCTGGACCGCCGGCGGGAGGGCGACGTGCGGCACGGAGGGATCGAACTGACCCGGTAGCGGCAGCGCCCGCGGCTGCCCCGCGGCCCGCTTCTCACCGGCCTTGGTCGGCGCGGTGGCCTTCAGGCTCGCGCTGCCGAAGCGGGTGGGATCGGGGCTGCTGGTGCCCGGCTGGTACGGCCCGATGCCGCCGTTGCAGTTCGACGGGAACCCGGGGCCGTTCAGGATGTTCGAGCAGGTGGGCACGACGTAGCCCAGCGCCCGCAGGACGTGGCTGACGCCGTCGAACTCGTTGACGGCCAGCGTCTGCCAGTAGATGTAGTTCAGGAGGCCCTCCATCGCGGTGAACCCCTTGCGCGGCGTCGGGCTGTTCGAGTTGGGGTCCGGCCTCTGGCAGGTCGAGGTCCTGACCGTGCACGAGGGCGGAGCGGTCTTCGAGGCGCGCGGGTCGCTGTCCGATGCGCGATGGCGGTCGTCGGCCGTCTGGAGGATCTGGCGCAGGGGCTTCGACAGGGTCGGCGCGGCCTCGCCGAGCTTCCGCAGGTCGGCGATCTCCTGCCGTGAGTCGATGAACGCCTGCCGGCCAACGACCGCCGCCTGCCCGAGCGTCCTGAAGGCCGGCCGCGAGGCCTCGGAGAACGGCCCGAGGCGGGTCAGGAACTCGTCGAGGCTCGGGGCCGCGCGCTGGAGCGAGTTGAGCAGCGGCGTCTGCGCGTCGATCAGGTTCCCGAGGTCGACCATCGTCGGCCGCAGCTCGTCGAGGAAGGTCGGCAGCTTCTGGAACCCGAGCGCGATGTTGTTGCGCTGCGTCGCCGAGATCTGCGCCGTGCGACCGGTCTGGGTGATCCAGCGGGCCACGTCCTGCTTGCGCTTGTCGAGCTGCGCGACGACCGTGTCCGAGTTGGTGATGAAGTCCTGGATCGTCTTGCTCTGGTCACCCAGGATCTTCAGGACCTTCTGGGTCTCCTGGAGGCCGGGGTGCGCGCGGCGAAGCACCTCGGCGAGGTCGTCGGGGCGGCCCGCGAGGCCGGTGCCGAGCTCGGCCAGGATGATCCCGAGCCGCTGGCGGTATGGCCGCCGCATGATGTTCCCCACGAGGTCGGCCGGGATCGTGGACTGCGTGTGCCGGACCGAGATCGTGGCGTTGTTCTTCAGCTGCTGCTGCGCGTTGCCCGGCTGGCAGTCCACGTAGTACTCCCCGATCAGCGACTGCTGGCGGACGGCGCAGGTGGCGTCCGTGCGGAAGGACCTGAACCCAGGCTCGGAGATCTCAGCCTTGACGATCGCGCACGTGCGCGGCGGCCCGTCGGTGACCGCGTTCTGGCACTCCGGACCGCGCGAGATCTTGAAGCCGCTGGTCTGGCCGGCGCGGACGCCGCCGACCCTCAGGTCGCCGCCCTGCGTGAGGCCGAAGGCGTTGTCGAACGCGATGTTGAAGGTCTTCCCCGACGACCCGCCGCCGGCGCCGGTGAGCGCGGCGGCGGCGATGACCGCTCCGATGAGCACCGCGACGCTGACGATCCGGCGGATCAATGGACCGGCCCCGTCGCGCGTCCGGATTCCTTGCAGTCAAGGCGCTGCTGCTCAGCCGCGGACCAGACGTTCGAACCGTCCGCCGCCGCCTGCTCCGCGGCTCCCGGGCAGCGCTTGAACTGGCCGGTCCGGCCGGTCTGCGAGAGGCTCGAGAGCCGGTCGGTGAGCGGGATGACCGCCGGGCCGATGCCCGGCAGGTGGATCGTCCCCGGCACCTGCCCCGTCAGGTCGAAGATGTTGAAGACGACCTGGGCGCGTGACACGCCGCCGGCGGCGTCCGATCCGCCCGAGGTCGAGAAGTCGTCAAACCAGCCGATCAGGTCCGGCGTATAGGGCCGGCCCTGGGCGATGATCGGGGAGGTCTTCGACAGCGCCAGCGACGTCTCGGGGAACGCCCCGGGGACCTTGCCGACGCTGATCGGACCGGTGCCGAAGTCGATCTTGCGCTTGAGCTTGTCGAGGGCGGTGCGCGCGAGCGGCGGGAGCGAGTTCTCGAGGTCCAGCAGGTCGTTGTTCGGACCGGGCCGCAGCACGACGTCCGCGAGGTCGGAGATCGTCGGAACCGCCTCCTGGGCGAACGGGCGCAGCTGGGCGAGGAACGGGCGCAGCGCGACCGCGACCGGCTTCGACGCGTTGACGAGCGGGTCCACGTCGTTGAGCGCGGCGCGCAGGTTGACGAAGGTGGTGTTCGACTGCCGCATGAACCCGGGCAGCGCCGCGATCGCCTGCTCGAGCGCGATGCGCTGGTTGCCGAGCGCGCGGAACGTCGCGTTCGCGTTGCCGATCAGCGCGGCGAGGTCGTCGCGCTTCTGGGCGACCGCCGTGACGAGCTTCGCGCTGTCGACCAGGAAGCGCGAGAGCAGCGGGGAGTCCCGGTTGAGCTCGCTGAACAGCCGGCTCGACGTGGAGAGCGCCGGGTTCAGGTAGTGGAAGGCGAGTCGCTGCTGCTCGGTCTTGCCGGCGTACTGGGCTGCGGAGTTGCGGAAGAACGCCTTGATCGCGGTGCGCGTCGGCGCGTCGAGCGTGTTGAACAGCTGGTCGAGGTCGACCTGCGTCGTCGTCTGCGTGATCGGGATCGTCCCGCCGTTCGGGATGTTGTTGGCCTTGCCCTTCGACTTCGGGCCGGGCGGGAGCTCGAGCTCGACGTAGCGGTTGGCGATCCCGGAGAGCGACGCCATCCGGATGATCGCCTTCGTGCCGAGCGGGAGCGGCTTGTAGGTGTTGTCGACGGTCATCGTCACCTGGGCCTGACCGTTGTCGGTCAGCCGGATGTCGTCGACGGATCCGGCGCTCGTGCCGCCGATCTCCACCAGGTCGCCGGTTACGAGCTGACCGGCGTTCTCGAAGTAGCCCTTGACCGAGTAGCCGCCTCCGCCTCCAAAGAGGAGGATCGCGACAATCACTATCGCGGCGATCACCGCACCGATCGCCGCGATGCGCCCCGCAACGCTTACTGATCGCATCCCGTGCCCTGGTCTCCTCCACCAAGCCGCGGGACCGCGCCGTTCCTGACTCTGGCCCGGGGCTTCGGAGCGCGGGAATCTACAGGAAACCTCGGGTTTTTTGCGCTGCTTTCGGTTGCGCCCGCGCAAAGGCGTGTTAAGGCATCATGAAGCCCCCCGGAGCGGCGCGTTCCGCTCTGCGCCGGGCTATTCGGGCTCGGGCGCTTCCTCCCCGGGCCAGCTGCCCGTCAGGTTCGCGAAGGTCTGGCGCGACTGGTGGTCCACGGCCGCGCGCACGGCACGGAAGATCGCGCCCTCCAGCGCGGAGGCCAGCAGCACCTTGGCGAAGGAGACGTAGCGGTGCTCCGGCTGCGGCGGCTCCTCGTCGTCGATCAGCCCCCACGCCCCCTCGAAGAGCTTCTTGCCGAGGAAACCCGCGATGAGGCCCCCCACGACGCTGAACGGGATGAAGAGCAGCTTCATGCGGGGAACGGTATACCCGGTCGGGCGTCCGGGTAAGTGAGACTCGCGATGGCTGCGGAGGAGGGAGCAGGCGGGCGCGGGGACGAGCGCTCTGGGGTCCGGCGTCCGGAGCCCGACCCGGACCATCCCGGCGAGCTCGGCTCCCGTTCGCTCGTCGGCGTGCTGAGGCGCACGGTCAAGGAGTTCCAGGAAGACCACCTGACCGACTGGGCCGCCGCGCTCACCTACTACGGGATCCTGGCGATCTTCCCGGCGCTGATCGTCCTGGTGTCCGTCCTCGGGCTCATCGGGAAGTCGGCCACCCAGCCGCTCATCTCGAACCTGGGCGCGGTCGCCCCGGGGCCGGCGAAGCAGATCTTCACGAGCGCGATCACGAACCTGCAGAAGAGCCAGGGCGCCGCGGGCGTCCTGTTCGTGGTCGGCCTGCTCGGGGCCCTCTGGTCCGCCTCCGGCTACGTCGCCGCGTTCATGCGGGCGTCGAACTCGATCTACGACGTTCCGGAGGGCAGGCCGATCTGGAAGACCGCTCCCGTCAGGATCGGCGTGACGCTGGTCCTCCTCCTGCTGCTTGCGATCAGCGCCGTGGCCGTGGTCTTCACGGGCGGGCTCGCGAGGCAGCTCGGGAACGTGCTCGGCGTGGGCCAGAGCGCGATCGACGTCTGGGACATCGCCAAGTGGCCGGTGCTGTTCCTGACGATCAGCCTGATGTTCGCGATCCTGTACTGGGCGGCGCCGAACGTGAAGCAGCCCGGCTTCCGCTGGATCAGCCCGGGCGGGCTGCTGGCGGTTGTGCTGTGGATCGTCGCCTCCGCGGCGTTCGCGTTCTACGTAGGGAACTTCGGCAGCTACAACAAGACCTACGGCGCCCTCGGCGGGATCATCATCTTCCTCGTCTGGCTGTGGATCTCGAACATCGCGGTGCTGCTCGGCGCGGAGTTCAACGCGGAGCTCGAGCGCGGTCGCCAGATCGAGTCCGGCATGCCGGCGGACCGCGAGCCCTTCCTCGAGCCGCGGGATACGAAGAAGATCGACGACGACAAGGACTAGGCGCGCCGCGGGCACAATGGCGGCCGTGAGCCGCTGGCCCAAGCACCCCGCGCAGATCCGCCCGCGCGCCTGGCGCGCCGTGTTCCGGCGGACCTTCGACGAGTCCCTGGACGACAACCTCGGGGACTGGGCGGCGGCACTCACCTATTACGCGGTGCTCTCGCTGTTCCCGATGCTGATCGTCCTGGTCGCCCTGCTCGGTCTGATCGGCCAGGCCAGCACCGTCGACACGCTGATCGCATCGCTCGGGCGAGCGGGCCTCAACGGCATCGCGAACAGCGTCGACGGTCCCCTGCACGGCGTCGTCCGCAACAAGGGCGGGGCCGGCGCCCTCGTGGGCTTCGGCCTTCTCGGATCGCTGTGGTCCGCGTCGATCTACATCGGCGCCTTCATGCGCGCCTCGAACGCGATCTACGAGGTCCAGGAGGGCCGGCCGTTCTGGAAGCGCAAGCCGATGCAGGTCGCGATCACCCTGGTCATGGTCCTGCTGTGCGCGCTGGTGGCCGTCGCCCTGGTGCTGACGGGCTCGCTGGCCCAGGCGGTCGGGGATGCGATCGGCGTCGGGCGCGGGGCCGTACACGCCTGGGAGGTGGCCAAGTGGCCCGTGATGCTCATCATCGTCATGACCGTCTTCGCGCTCCTCTACTACGTCGCCCCGAACGTGAGGCAGCCGAAGTTCCGGTGGGTTACGCCGGGCGGAATGCTGGCGGTCCTGATCTGGGTAGCCGCGTCGGCCGCGTTCGGCGTGTACGTGGCGAACTACGGCTCCTACAACAAGACCTACGGCGCGCTGGCGAGCGTCATCACGTTTCTGGTCTGGCTCTGGCTGACCAACCTGGCGCTGCTGATCGGCGCGGAGTTCGACTCCGAGCTCGAGCGCCAGCGCGAGCTGGAGGCCGGCCTCCCCGCGCAGGATGAGATCCAGCTGCCGCCCCGGGAGGCGGCGGAGTAGGAAACCAATCTGAGAGGACATTTTGGGTCGCCATAGCGACCACGAATTGACCCTCGACCCGGTAGACGGTCGATCGCAGCCGGATCGCGATCCGATGCCCGGGGTGGTGCGTCACACGATGCCCGGGTGGTGCTTCACACGATGCCCGGGGTGGGATTCGAACCCACACGCCCCGAAGGGCAGGGGCTTTTAAGGCCCCGCTGTCTACCGTTCCATCACCCGGGCCGGCCGCGCTCAGTCTAGGGCTGCAACGGTTGTTTCGTGCGGCCGTATGCCGGTCAGCAAGCGGGATCGCGGCCGATTTAAGTGGGGGTTAAGCCGTAGGCGCGCAACTTTTGCGCCGCTAGGCTGTCCTCACCGGCAGGGCCCCCCCGCCCCGCCCCCAGACTTCGTGGAAGCAAGCGCACTCCAGCACGCGTCGCGCCTGCCCTCGCTCCCGGGCCGATCGCCCCTTCTGAGGCTCCAGAGCGACGAGCGGCTGATAGCCCTCACCCGGCGCGGGAACCCACACGCCTTCGAGGCCCTGGTGCAGCGGTACCAGGCGCGGCTGCACGCGTTCTGCCGGCACATGCTGGGCTCCACGGAGGACGCTGAGGACGTCCTTCAGGAGGTGTTCGCGGCGGCCTACAACGCGATCCTCGGCGACGAGCGGAGCATCAACGTCCGGCCGTGGCTCTACCGGATCGCCCGCAACCGCTGCCTCAACCATCTGCGGCGTCCGGTCGCCGCGGGCCAGGACTCGATGGACGTCTTCGAGCGCGACGGGGGCACGAGCACCGCCGACACCGTGCACAAGCGCGAGGAGTTCCGCCAGATCGTCCGCGACGTCCAGGACCTGCCGGAGACGCAGCGGACGGCCCTCCTCTTGCGCGAGATCGACGCGCTGTCATACGACCAGATCGCACAGGCGATGGACACCACGGTGCCGAGCGTCAAGTCCCTCCTCGTGCGGGCGCGCGTCTCGCTGGCCGAGGCCGCGGAGGCTCGCCTGCTCTCGTGCGAGGAGGTCCGGGTCGAGCTGGGCGAGGTGGCCGAGGGGCTCGCCCGCACCTCGCCGCCCGTGCGCCGCCATCTCAAGGCGTGCGAGCGGTGCCGGCTGTTCCGTACCGAGCTTCGCCGTTCGAATCGGGCGCTCGCCGCCGTGTACCCAATCGGCCCGCTGGTTGCCGCAAAGGTCTTCTTCTCGAAGGCGCTGGGCGGCGCCGCCGGCGGCAGCAGCGCGACGGGCGGCTCGGGGGCCGGAGCGGGCGCCGCGAGCGGTGCGGGCGTGGCCGGTGCCGGCGCCACGGCGGGCGGGGCGACCGCGACCGCGGGCAGCACCGCCGGCGGCCTGCTCGGCCTCGGGGCGGGGAGCATCGCCACCAAGGCGGCCGCCGGGTTCGCCGCCGCCGCGCTCGTGACGGCAGGCGCCGCCGAGGTCCGTCAGGTCACGGCCCCGAGCTACTCGCATCGCAACGGGTCGGCGAGCTCGACTTCGCACGCGAACGCGCTCGCAGACAGGCCGCCGCTCACGCCGCCCGCGTTCCCCGCTCAGCCGAAGCCGACCAGCAACGCGTCGGCGGCGAAGGGCCCGGCGTCCAAGGCGGCTCCGAAGGACACCGCGGCTGCGGCGACCACGCCGACCCCGGTCGCGGCCAAGCCGACCACGAGCGCCGCGACCACCTCCTCACCCACCCCGAGCAGCCCTCCGCCCAGCACGCCTCCGCCGAGCTCCCCCTCCCCCTCGTCGCAGAACCCGACGCCGGCGCCACAGCCGGCGTCGCAGCCGCCGTCGAATCAGCCCGAGGGGACCGGCCAGAGCCAGCAGGACTCCTCGACGGTGACGCTTGCACCTTCCGGGTCCGGGGCGGGGACCTCCTCGGATTCGGGCTCGGGCGCCGGTCCGGCGACGGGATCGCCGTCCGGCCAGGTCACATCGAGCCCCTCAGCGCCCGCGCCCGACGCGACGACGTCGGGCCCGCCGGCCGGTCCCTGAGCTAGTCAGGCCACCGGCGCGAGACCGATGACCTTGAGGCGCCGCTCGAGCGCCTTCATGGCGAACGCGCGGGTCTCCTCGAGGGAGACGCCGAAGACCTCCATCCCCTCCTCGTACCACGGCGGTGCGAGGACGCCGTCCGCCGCGGGGCCGCACTCGACCAGCGTCCGCTGGATCGCGTCCCGGTAGCGACCGTCGCGCTCCGCCATGTCACGCAGGAACCGCGCGCCAAACGCGACGTGGCGGTGCTCGTCGCGGGCAACGTTGTTGAACCCCTCCACGAACCCGGGCAGGGTCCCGTTCTCCTCGTTGTAGCTGATGATGAAGTGCTGCCCGGTGAGCGCGAGCATCCCCTCGATCACCATGTGGTAGAGCGTGATCGCCTCGACCAAGGTCTCGAGGTCGTCGGGGTTCGCACCCAGGCGGTCGACGCGGGAGTGGAGCATCTCGTCGAACAGGACGTGGAAGTTCGGGGACAGATGGTCGCTGGTCTCGGTGAGCCGATCCGGCAGCGAGCCGGAGTCCAGCACGCCCACCTCCTCGTAGAACCGGTTGAAGAACTCGACGTGGCGTGCCTCGTCGGCGATCTGCGTGCACAGGAAGATCCGCATCTCCTCGTCGGGCGCGGCGCGCATGATCGGGCCTAGCTCGTCGGCGACTCGCTGCTCGCCGATGAAGAAGGACGACAGGCCGTACATGCGCTGGTAGCGCTCGTCCTCGGGGAAGCCCCACCAGTCCTCGCGGTCCTGTGTGAAGTCGAGGTCCTGGGTGGCCCACTGCTGCCGCTCCCAGAGCCGGTAGAGCTGCGGGTAGCTCAGAAGGTTCGCCTGGCCGATGTCCGCCGACGCCAGCACCGCGGGATCGCTCGTGGCCTGGAAGTCCTCTCGCTCGGTGCGGTGGGTGATGGCGTCGCTCACTCTCAGGCCTCCTCCGGGGTCGCTCGAGCGGAGCCTACCGAAGGGGTTGGCCGCCTGGCCAACCCTCGCCTCCGGCGGGTGCTGCTACGCCGAGTGGGTCTCCCCCGGCTGCAGGATCACCACCTCGGACGCCGTGACCTCGCTCTTGAACGCCTGGTCGTCGGTCTCCACCACCGGCATCGTGTTGTAGTGGCAGGGGATCACCTGTCGCGCACCCACGAGCTCCGCCGCCGTGACGGCGTCGTGGCGGTCCATCGTCCAGTGGCCTCCGATGCACATGAGCGCGACGTCGATCTCGTCGCGCCTTCCCGGCAGGGAGAGGTCGGAGAAGAGCGAGGTGTCGCCGAGGTGGTACACGGCGGTCCCGCCCAGGTTGATCACGAGGCCGGCCGGCGTGTTGACGGTGCCGCTCGGAGTGGTCGAGGTGTGCCACGCCGGCACGAGCCGGACCCAGCCGCCGTCGAACTCGACGGTCCCGCCGAGGTTCGGGTCGGCCACGTTCTCTACGCCCTTGCCCTGGAGCTCCTGCGCCAGCTCGACGATCGCGACGCACTGGGCGTTCGTCCTCTTGGCGATGTCCTCGATGTCGCCCCAGTGGTCGGGGTGGCCGTGCGTCAGGAAGATGTGGGTGGGGTTCACCTCGTCCGCCGCCACGGCGGCCTTGGGGTTGCCCGTCAGGAACGGGTCGATCAGCACCCGCGTGTCGCCGTCACTCAGCTCGAAGCACGCGTGTCCAAGGAACCGGATGTCCATGGCGTCAGTCCTCCTGTGTCCGTGGTACGGGGTTCGGGTCAGCCATCCAACTCTCGTGCCAGTTCCCAGCCGACCGCGACCCCAACCAGCATCCCCATCCGGGTCTCCTCGGCCAGGAGCGTGCGCACGGCGCGCAGGCGCTCGTCCTGGTCCGGCATCGTCGCCGCGCGAAGGACCTGGGACTCGTGCGCCTCGTCGAAGTACCCGCCGGAGCGCAGCGTCTCGTTCAGGATGCGCTGCAGCTGCGGGGCGGCCCGCGTGACGCGTTCCTCCGCGCGCCTGAAGCGTTCGGGGTCGGTCAGCGCCTCGACCGCCGCCTCGATCTCGGCGTCGCTCGGCTGCTGCTCCGGCACGGCCCGGATAATAAGCGCGTGGAATCCGCCGCCCCGCCGCGACTGACCGAGCTCTCGCACGGCGCCGGCTGCGCGTGCAAGCTCCCGCCTGGCCTCGTCCACGACCTCGTGTCGTCGCTGCCGCGCTCGTCGGATCCGGCGCTGATCGTCGGCCAGGAGACGATCGACGATGCCGCCGTCTACAGGCTCTCCGATGACGTGGCGGTCGTCACCACCGTCGACTTCTTCACACCCATCGTCGACGACCCCTACGACTTCGGGCGGATCGCGGCGGCCAACGCTCTGTCGGACGTGTACGCGATGGGCGGCCGCCCGCTGACGGCCCTCAACCTGGTGGCCTACTCGATTGACGACCTCGGGACGGAGACGCTCGGGGAGATACTGCGCGGAGGCGGAGACGTGGTGCGCGCGGCCGGGGCGGCCGTGGTCGGCGGTCATTCGATCGACGACACCGAGCCGAAGTACGGCCTCGCGGTGACCGGCGTCGTGCATCCCGAGCGCGTCGTTCGCAACTCGACGGCGCGCGCCGGCGACTCGCTTTGGTTGTCGAAGCCCGTCGGCGGGGGCGTGGCCTCGACCGCGGTCAAGCGCGGCGTGGCGGGAAGCTCGCCCCCCATCGGCGCCGCGGTGCAGGTCATGACGATGCTCAACCGCGATGCCGCGGACGCGGCGCTCGACGCCGGCGCCGCGGCGATGACCGACGTGACGGGCTACGGGTTGCTCGGGCACCTGCACGAGCTCTGTGAGGCGAGCGGCGTGGCGGCGGTGGTGGACGCCGGCGCGGTTCCCGCGATCGATGGCGTGCTCGACCTGCTCGCCTCCGCCGAGCCGCCGATCGCCGGCGGCACGCGTCGCAACCGCGAGTGGATCGAGCCGTGGGTGGAGTGGGGAGAGGTATCCGTGGAGCGCCGCTGGCTCCTGTGCGACGCGATGACGTCGGGCGGCCTGCTGGTGGCGCTGCCGCCAGCGCGGCGGCCGTCCGGTGCGCTCGGGGTCCGGATCGGGACGCTCGTGGACGGCGCGGCGGGCCGGATCCGGGTGACCACGTCGGGGCCGTAGGCGAGCGCGATCAGGCCACAGCATCCTGGATAGCCCCCGCCCTGCGGGGGTCAAGCAGGATGGTGCGGGGCGCCGAGGTGAGAGTTGCCGATCGCTACCGGCGCAGGGGTGACACCAGCACGCCGACGATCGCCCCGACCGCGACGCCGCCGAGCGCCGCCGCCCAGCTCACGTTCGTGTCCGCGAGCGGAAGCGCGAGCAGTACCGCGGCCGCCACGGCAACCCCGATCAGGTCGTTGCCGCGCTCCTCGCCCCGCCGCTCCGCCAGGCGATCGTCGACCAGCCAGGCGACCAGGAGCGCCAGCGCCGGTCCGTTCGCCCCGGTGACCGGGTAGACCGCAAGGGCCACCGAGACGGCCGCGCCGGCCGCGCCGGCGAGCAGGAAGGTCCCCACGACGAGGGCCGGGCCGTAGCGTCGCTCCAGGTGCGTTCCGAAGACGGCCGTCGTGACCAGGGTGGCGAAGACGACGCCCGCGTTGTCGTGCACGAAGGAGGTCGTGAGGAGCCTCCACCAGTCGCCCTGGATGGGGCCCTGGAGCACGCCGAGGTGCTGGAAGCCCACCACCTTCGACCCCCAGAGGATCGTGACGACGAGCGAGCCGACCACCAGCGCGGCCGTCGCGTACGGGCGCGTGTCGGGGGCGATTCCCGGTATCTCGTCGCGGCGCAGGCGCGGCAGAGAGGGGGCGCGGCGACGGCGAGGCTCCTCCGGCTCCGTCCCCCGCGCGGGGATCTTCGGCGCCCGCTTTCGCACCCGCTGGCCGCAGTACGGGCACTCGGTGACGTACGGGCTGACCTCCGACCCGCAGTTCTTGCAGACGACGAAGAGCTCGGCCTCGCTCATCCGAGTCGAGAGTACCGCGCGGCCGAATGCGCGTTCGAGGGCTGTGACGCGTCGGCCCGGGCGGCTACGCGGAGGTCTTGTCGATGATCTCCCCCACGACCTCGCGCAGGTCGTGGTTCGCCTCGTACACGACGATCTGGCGAGACGCTCCGTTGCCGCGCTGGAGCAGGTCGCCGAGACCCTCGAGGTCGTCGGCCGACCCCAGCTCCTCGGCGTGCCCGCGGACCCGCTCGACCACCCGCTTCACGAGGTCGCGCGTGCGGACGCGCTCCACGCTCGGGAGGTCCACCAGCTCGCCGTCGAGCCCGTGCCGCGCAGCCAGCCACTTGTTCTCGTCGAGCATCTCGAACGGGTACCTCGAGAGCTGCTGCCCCGACTCGTAGTGCTCGCACAGCTCCTTGATGAGCGCCTGGACCAGCGCTGCCAGGGCCAGCGTGTGCTCCAGCCGGGTCTGCGCGTCCATCACCCGCGTCTCGACGGTCCCGAAGTTCGGGTGCGGGCGGACGTCGTACCAGAGGTACGTGTAATCCTCGATCGCTCCGCTCTCCACCATGAACCCGACGCGGTTCGAGTAGTCCTCGAAGCTCTTGTAGGTCGGCGGGATGCCGACGCGCGGGAAGGCCCGGAAGATCGGGGTTCGCGTCGAGAGGAGGCCGGTCGAGTCGGCCCGCCAGAAGGGCGAGTTGGCCGAGAGGGCGAGGAGCAGCGGCACGTGCACCCGCATCCCATTCGCCACATGGATGGCCTTCTCCGGATCGTCGACGCCGACGTGGACATGCACCCCGAAGATGAGCTCCTGGCGCGCGACGAACCGCAACGCGGCCACGAGGTCGCGGTACCGCGGGCGCGCCACGATCCGCTGGTCCTCCCACATGGCGAACGGATGCGTGCCGGCGGAACCGATCGCCAGGCCGCGCTCCGCCGCCGTGCGCTGCGTCAGCCGCCGCAGGTCGCGCAGCTGGCTACCCGCCTCGCGCGTGTTCCTGCACGGCGTGGTGGCGATCTCGAGCACTGACTCCATCAGCTCGGGCTTCACCTGCCCCTCAGCCTGTGGCAGCGCTTCGAGCATCGTCTCGATCGAGTTCGTGAGCTCGAGGGTCTCCGCGTCCACGATCATGAGCTCTTCCTCGATGCCGATCGTGTAGCTGGGCCCGGTGAACCGGTGCTGCACGCGCGGGATGGTACGGGCCCGGGAGGAGCGCCCGGGCGCAGGCCGGCGCGGGGGCCGCGGGTATCCTGCGGCGCGACAACACCAGACCCAAGGCAGGTACCGCGCACATGGACCTCGGCTACGACGGCAAGCTCTTCATCCTCGCTTTCGACCACCGCGGCTCGTTCCAGAAGAAGTGGTTCGGGATCGACGGCGATCCCTCTCCCGAGGAGACGGAGCGGATCTCCGACGCGAAGCACCTGATCTTCGAGGGCCTGCTCCAGGCCGCCGAGGAAGGCGCCGACCCGTCGGTGACCGGTGCGCTCGTCGACGAGCAGTTCGGCGGCAGCGTCCCCGAGCAGGCGCGCGAGCGCGGGTTCAAGCTGGCCATGCCCGTGGAGAAGAGCGGGCAGAACGAGTTCGACTTCGAGTATGGCGACGACTTTGGCGAGCACATCGAGCGCTTCGACCCGGACTTCTCGAAGGTGCTCGTCCGCTACAACCCCGACGCCGACGCCGAGACGAACCGCCGCCAGATCGATCGCCTGAAGCGTCTATCGGACTGGCTGCACGAGCGCGACCGCAGGTTCCTCTTCGAGCTGCTCGTGCCCGCCGAGCCCGATCAGCTCGCGTCGGTGGGCGGCGATACGGACCGCTACGACGCCGAGCTGCGGCCCGAGCTCATGCGGCGGACGATCGCGGAGATCCAGGACGCCGGCATCGAGGTCGACGTGTGGAAGATCGAGGGGGTCGACGAGCGATCGGACTGCGAGACGCTCGCCGAGCAGACTCGCGCGGGCGGTCGCGACGGCGTTGTCTGCGTGCTGCTCGGGCGCGGCGCCGACGACGACAAGGTCGACCACTGGCTCACTCAGGCCGCGCCGGTCCACGGGTTCGTCGGGTTCGCGATCGGCCGCAGCATCTGGGGCGACGCCCTGAAGCAGTTCCTCGCGGGATCGCTGGAGCGGGGATCGGCGGCCGAGCAGATCGGACGCAATTACACGCGGTTCGTGCGGGTCTATCAGGACGCCGAGTCGGCCGTCAGCGCGTAAAGCGCGGGGAGCCGCAGGCCGGCCGGTCATGGGCGCCGGCGGCCGCCGGCTGGACGGGCCTCCGTAAAGAGCGGCCGCCGCGTCGCGGGGTTCCCGGGGTTCCGACATTGCCTCCGATACGCTGCAGGCTCTGTTGCGAATGAGACAGTCGCTCGCCCAGTTCGAGACGGCGTTCCTCGAGGAGACCGTCGAAGACCGGGCGCGAAGGGAGCGGCTGCGCCGCCAGGCAGTCGAACGCTCCCGTCAACGCCGCCGCGAGCGCGCCTCCCGCCACGGGACGGTTCGCTTTGGCCTGCTCCTGACCGCGAT
>Ga0213882_10000273_pt1 | contig 19356 bp, 21 predicted proteins | sample BarmaccoBMER_R09_FD_160106 | JGI IMG/M metagenome (GOLD analysis project Ga0213882, IMG submission 160106) | Barbacenia macrantha exposed rock microbial communities from rupestrian grasslands, the National Park of Serra do Cipo, Brazil - ER_R09 ...
TGGGTCGGAACCGCGGCTGCAATTACAATTCTAGCGTTTTGCAGACGTTATTGGAGCCGTTCGCTTTTGCGGCTGAGGTCTTCCGAGAGGATAATCGCTTCGGCCAGTTCTCTCATTGGGCGCCGCAGCCGTCTGCTCTCGTTTCGTAGCCGAAGGTAGGCTTCCTCTTCGGTCACATTGTGACGATGCTGAAGAATGCCTTTCGCGCGCTCCACGATCTTACGCGTTTCCAATTGGCGGCGCATCTCGGCAGTTTCTTCATGCAGACGAGCGTTTTCTTCGGCGAGAAATGATTTCGTGATGGCGCCGCCCATCTGTTCGCCGATAAACGTTAGCAAAGATATTTCATCGGGCGTATGGTGATGCGGCTCGCGATGGTGAACATTGATTACCCCGATCACGTCACCGCCGCTGACCAGCGGAACCGAAAGGAACGCCTGATAGGTGTCCTCTATCAGTCCTTGAAAGCGTTTGAACCGGCGATCTAGAGACGCATTTTCCGGCAGCGCAACGACTGAATGATGCTCAACGACCCATCCGGTAATGCCTTCGCCGACCTTCAATCGAATGTTGCCAAGGTCGCCTTGATGCGGGACCTGCGATGCCCGAAGTACGACTTCGTTCAGTTCGCGTTCGATCAGGTACACTAGGCAAGCGTCGCACACGGTCACCTGAACGGTGAGCCCAACTATCTCTCCGAGCATTTCATCAAGCGAGAGCTCTGAGCTGACTATGTTGCTGATCCGGTGTAGAATGCCGACCAAAGAGGTAGGCGGCTCCAGTTGACTCGCAGTACCCATACCAAACTGTAAACTGCTATGGCGCCGCCCATCAATCGAAATTACTTATGCGCTGTATTCGGCGCCAGAGCGGGGTTTCAGATTCGAACTAATTCTTCCTGCTCTTCTCCCGTGACCCGGGCAAACCCTTTGCCTACATAGACATTGACCTCGGAACGGATACCGAATTCCGGAAGGTAAACCCCTGGTTCAATGGAGAAACAGGTACTTTCAATGATGCGGCGGACGTCGTGCGATTCCAGATTATCCATGTTGGCGCCGGTTCCGTGGACATCGGTTCCGATGCTATGGCCGGTTCGATGGAAAAAGAAATCGGCAAGGCCTTTACCGGCTATGTGGCCGCGCACGACATCATCGACCTGGTAACCTGCGATGTCTTGCCCCTTCGCAATCGCATCAATGACGAAGGTGGAACCGGTTTTGCGGGCGTCTCTCACCACAGCAAAGACGTTCTGCACATTGTCCGGCACCACAGCCCCGGTGAACCCGGTCCACGTAACGTCGTAGTAGACGGCGTGAGGATGGTCGAGTTTGGCCCAGAGATCAATCAAGACAACGGCTCCCCGATTGATCGGGGAAGACCTCGCCTGAGATGGCTCGTAGTGCGGGTCCGACGCGTTCGCGTTCACGGCAACGATTGGTCCGTGATTCGTCTGCAAGCCCATTTCCGCGAACTTCCTGCGAATGAATTGCTGAACCTCAAATTCCGAAAGTTCTATTCCACCGCGAAACCGCTCGCCGATTAACTGAAACGCCTCGCGTCGCACGGCGTCGACCAACTGACCGGCTTGCGTATGTTGACAGAACTGCTCTTCGCTCCAGCGAGCTTCAAAAAGCTGGATCAAGTCCGCCGAGCTCACAATTTCTACTCCGGCGTTCCGAACCAGTTCGATCGTTCCGCCATCAACCAGCGATACGTAGGGGATTGCGCATTTCGGAGAATACTGCATCGCGACCTTTGAATAGCCGACGATAATCTTTTGCAGCTTCTCTTGTTGATCGGCCCAGCTCGAATACTGTTGCGTCGTGCCAGGGAGGCCATCGAGCATTCCACTCTCGATCCGATGGACCAGCTTGCGGGGCTCGCCTCTGCTCGGCACGAAGTAATACCAGCGGCGGGTCGGCTCTGGTGCGTCTGGAATGTTTAAAATTCGGTACGCAAGCGGATCTCGCCGGTGGTGATCGAAAAAAAGCCAGCCATCAAGCCGGGCATCGCGCAAGGCCTCTTGAATGGTCGCAATAGTCATTCAAGTTGCATTTTATGCGCTCTCGAATTGCTTCAGTTTGGCGGCCGCCGGGGCTGTCGTGGCCAAGCTGACGAGAATCAGACTTGCAACCGAAGTTAGCAAAGCTGGATAAACCGCATCGATGCTTGCGATTTTGCCCTGAAGCGTTGCCGGCCCGTGCTGCTGGATCATTTCCCAGACCACTGTTACAACGGTGCCCAAGAGAATCGAACTGATAGCTGCCGCTGTCGTGGTTCGGCGCCAGAAGAAAACTGCCATTACGGCAGGAGTGACAGCCGCTCCGTACACTGTGTACGCGTAAAGAGAAGCTTTCAGAACCGATTCAAACTGGGTAGCCTGCAACACTGCGAATAGGCCGAGCACAATGACGAGCAAGCGCGAGACGATTAGTATCCGGCGTTGGCTAGCATTTTTGTCAATAAATCGCTCGTATACGTCGTGAATGAGGTTCGTTGCAGGAGAGAAGAGATAATTATTTGCTGTCGAAACCACTTTTGCGAAAACCCCACCCAGCAAAATCGCGCCGAGCAGCGGCGGCAGGGCTTCTCTCGCTGTGAGTGGGATAATCTCGCGCGGCCTGTCCGTCCGAAGCTTCGCGCTCGCAATCACTGCAACCGCAACTAACAGAGTCTCCAACGTGACCGTCCCGATGATCCAGCCGATCACCGATTTTCGCGCATCACTTTCAGAACGGGCCGAGAAAAATTTCTGATACATACCTTGATTGCCGACTAGCAGCAGTAGAGTCGGCAACGCCAAAGCTAAAGCGCCGGCGAAACTGTAGTTTCCAAGCACTTCAAAGTGAGTTGCGGGGAGGGCGTGAATCACCGTCGCCCATCCGCCGACACGGAACAGGAGAATCGGGACAGCAACAATCACGGTCAAGGTGACCATTGATCCAATCACTAAATCCAAATACGCGATGGAAGCCATTCCCGCTCCAGCTGTGAAGAAAATCACAAATCCTGCCATGATGTACAGTCCGGTTCGGCGAGCAAGCTCCGGAAAAATGAGGTGCAGAATGTCACCTCCACCGATGAATTGATAGCTGGTAATGATTGTGTACGAAATGACGATCGCGACCGTTGCCAGGACGCGAGCGGTCGAGTTATAGCGAGCTTCCAGAAGATCGGGGATTGTGAACTGCGCAAGATGACGCGCGCGGCCCGCAATGAGTGCTATGAGCACAAGTCCCAGCCAGCCTCCTAGCGGCTGCCAAAGAGCGACAAAGCCATTCTTGTATGCGTTCTCAGCTCCGGCAAGCAAGCTTCCCGCCCCAATCCAAGATGAGAGTAGCGTGAAGACCAAAACCGGCCAGCTCAGGGTTCTACCCGCAACGAGAAAGTCGACTTTACTTCGTACTTGTCTCGCTTTGTATGCAGTAATGCCACAGAGCAGAAGAATGACTGAAGCGAGGGTTGTGATGTAGATCAACCGACCATATTATCTGGGTGGGCTCCTGGTAGCAGTCGCCGAAACACATGACCTACAAGCGGATCGTCAGTGTCAACTCTCTCCCGGGGAAAAATGAATTGGCATCTCCCGTATTTATTTGCAGAGCGATGTCCATAGTAAGGGCGGATCCTTCTCGGAGATAGGGCAGGCTCGCTCCATCGATCACATTGGAATGCGTCGAGTCGGACGGTATCGTTAACGAGCAATAGGCCCCACCGTCCTGCTCAACCGTGACCACCGCGTCACACCCACTAGGCGCCTGAGTGACGGTTGCCCTGATGTCTCTGACCGCATGCGAAGCTTCCACCATCAAAGGGGGAGCTGCATCCGTTTGAGTTGCCAAGTACCCCGCGACCTGCATCGAGAACTGTCCTCCGGAAAGGGTTCTGAGGCCGCCGTCCGGGTCTCCGGTGTAGCATTGCTGAGTTGCCTGACTCGTCCCTAGCGCGTTTGTTACAAAGAACTCGCTTGCACAGATGCGTACGTCAGGGAGGTTCATCGTATGAAGGAAATTACCCGAGGCCTTGTTCTCAAAGAAACCTGGGGCGAACGGGACAACGGCGACAGTGCTCGACAAGTGCAACACGGTATCGCTAGCAGAATGCGCTGTCGCAAGTGACTCCAGAGCGCCGCGTACCACAGTGTACGTATCGGCGTTTTGATCTGATGACACAACCGTCATCAACTCACTTCCAATCTGGATGACCGCTCCCGCTGTAGCCGGCCCAGTCTGCGAGAGCGTCACTGTGGTTGTGAACGCGTCCATTTCGGCAGCTAGACTAAACTGGCTGGGCTGACTCAATTCGTTCCAGTAGAACAGAGTTAGGGTGCCGCTTGTTACCGAAGTCGTATTCGTCAGATCCTCGAATCCGACCTGGAAAATTGTTAGAATCCCCCCTCCGGGTGCGCCAAGCGAGTATGTCGGCGACCCTGCCTCGCCAAGATCGGTCTTGCTAGCACCTAGCGCAAAGCGAGTGAGCGGGCATAGTTCCGGGTCGCACTCCTGATTACTGACGTTCGCCGATCGGCCAGAGACTTGAACGACCGTTCCGGCGCTGTATCCAACCTCGAACTGTGCAGGACTAGACACCGAGACCGCGCCGAATCGCCACGATGCTTCGGAAATAACGAAAATGCTCGTTAGATCCGGCATCGTAGACCATGGCAAGTTCACAGTCAGCGTAGTCGCGTCATTCACCACGATTGTGCGCTCTTGACCCCGGCCTGTTCCCTCTATTATTCGAACAGCCATGCCGATGTACGCGCGGGCGCTCGCGCCCATATCCGCAGAACCGATAGTATTCGGGGAGGATAGCGTGGCTGAGAACGGACCCGCGTACTCATAGCGGTAGTAGAAATTGGCATGGTCGAAGGCTGGATCGGGAGGCCCAACCGGCTCGGGCGATAATCCCGTGTCGGTATAGCTGGTCGCGAGTGGGACGTTTGAGGCTATTCGATATAGCATTTGAGGCGACACACCACGGTAGACGTGAAAAGTCCCAGTTACGGACGGAAAGCTCAGGCCTGTTATCGACACGGAGTTGGTATTTGTCCCCTCCGGCACTAAGACCGGAACAGTAAACGACAAAGGCCCTTCATCACCCGCCGAATCGACAGCGCTTACCGCATAATAGAATGTGCTGCCTCCAGCGATAGTGCCCCCCGTCGTGCTGAACGTGGGAGCAAGGCTTAGTAAAGGTACGCTCGGAGATGTCGCCGTTGGTTTTGCCGGTTGAGTGAATGCAACCGAAATCGTGTCGGTGGCGGCGCCAGTGCTCCAAGCTTCTATGTTTTCCTGAATGCCAAAATCGAAAAACTCCAAAGCGCCGCTTGCATCATTGTGAGCCACGGTGCCAATGAGCGGACGGGGAGTTCCTACCTGAGTTGCTGGTTGTCGACCCGCGCCTCCGAGTACGGTTGGGTTATCGCTATACCAGTCGTCTTTGTGAATCTGGGTCAGAACCGTAACAAGCTGATAATTCATCGAGGGTGAGAGCTTAGTCACTCGGAACGGAACTCGCAAGAATCCTTCCTTGGCATAAGTGAAGGCAATGATGTCACCCGGGCGCACTTTCAACGCTCGAAAGCTAGTTTGAAACTCGATGAAGACGTTCCCGCCAGTCGACTTGCCTAACTGTCGAAGTAGAACGCGGGTCGCCTGGCTGAAATTCGCAATCCCCAGAGCGGTAGATTGACTGCTAATCTCGTACCCGATCAATGCCGAATCGTCTGAATCCGCAAGAGACAGACTATCCTGCTGATATTCATTGGATTCGTCCTGAAATTCGACGCTTAACCGATTCGACGTCTCGGAAATGCTTCGCGAAATTAACCGTACGGTAGAAGTCCCGTTTAGATTTCTTACAATTCCTGAGAATGGCCCCGATGCGTCGCTGAACTCGTAAGCTGGCCAACCATCGTTGAGCGGTTCAGTACTATTGCTTCCATCAGGTAAAGAGGGCTGCTGTGCTGAGAGTGTAGTTTCCGGAACGAGTTCGAGCAGCCCGGTGCTTCCATATCTCAGCATAAGGCTGGACGCGACGCGAATACCTCGCAGCACAACCGCCGCACTCTGCCGTTTCGTTAAGACGAGGTTGCACTCGTATCTTGGGACCTGAAGTGGGTTTCCATTGAGATCGGTCGTATTAATTAACTCTTGGCAAAACGCAGCAGAAGTCGCGAAGCTAGCGAGGTTTAGGTCCGATAGCGCCCATCCGCACCGTCGAAGGACGTCCAAAATCACCCAGGCAGGATTATTTGTGTAACTGGTCTGCTGAAACGTACTGTCGGCGTTGTACGAATCGAGTTGCATGCCGCGAAGTAACACCTCGATATTCGGCAGCGACTTCCCACTACTGATGCGATTTGGAACGACGACCGAGAGCACCGAAATACTTCCGTTAGGGTCACCCAAGGGATTGCCGTTGGCATCAGAAAAATCAAGGTTGAAATTTCCGGTACGGCCTCCATTTGTCACAACCGTGTACCAGCCTGTTGTCGTCATGTCCTGCCCTTGAACGGCCAAAGGAATTTCGACATCATTAACGACGACCTTCAACACGCTACCCACGGTCCCCATTCCGAGAAGAGCTTCCAAATGCGTCAGGTTGCCATCGTTCCTGCCGAACACGATCGGCGCCTTGAGCCAACCCGTTCCATACACGATGGGTACCGGATCATTGTAGGTAGCGGATGAATCCAAAAGAGGCGACAGGTGCGATGTCTTATCGCCGGCCGTCCGAACCAGGATTGCTGATGGGACAAATTCAAAGCCTCCAAAGCGCCGCGTAACGTTGCTGTTCTCATCGGAGCTGAACATGCCTCGCTGAAGGCATTGAGTCCGGGATTTGTCACAAGCTGTGTAGGGTTGCCCTCCGTTGAGATTGCCGACCCCTCCTGCCACATCCGCTGAATATCCGCACCGGTAGAACCTCGAGTATTTTCCTTGTGTTCCGCCGCTGCTGGCTTCCAATCTCTGGACTGCAGACGTCGGAAAATTCCAGGGACAGGCCCGTTGGACGCGAACTTCTGGTAGCGGGATTCTCTGCAAGGCTAACTTGTTCGTGAAACTCAGAGCTAAGGAGTCTTCCGTGATCTCGTCTGGATCGCTCGCAACTCCTCGAAACAGAACCGTGCTCTCGGTCGTAATGCTTCCCGTAGTGAGGTCAGCAAACGCGAAATACACGGTCAATTGCGATCCCTTGAACCCGATCACTGAATTGAGCTGTGAGAGAGCAGAGTCAGCATTCGCCAGTGTCAGTGAAAGCTGGGAAATTCCGTCCATCGCGTCGTCAGCGGAAAGCTGCAGATCGAATAAGTCGTACTTTAGAATCCGCGCTGCATACTGGTTTCCGTTAAATTGTGTGGCGTGCGTACACCAGAACTCCGGATCACCGGACGGCAGAATGCAGTTGAAGAATAAGAGCGGAGTATCAGCTTCTGCGAGCTGTTTGATCGAGTTAATTGTCCCCATGTCTCTCTAAATCGCCGTATCAATACCGAACGTTGTCGAAAAAAGTTCGTTGCCCGTAGCCACAACCACAAATTCGTTGGCTGACCAATGCGCTTCAGTGTAGACGCCGCCTGTCTGTGCTGTGGCTCGATACTGTGACGGTGAAGGCTGCGCTTCGAGCTGCAGGCCAAATGCTGAGACCTGCTGACCAGCAGACAGAATGATGCCCGCCGACAGGCTTGTACCGTAATCATTCAATGCTCCGCTCGAAAGAACCCGTGTCCACTGCGGCCCTACCGAAACGGTCGTAATCTGTTGCTCGGACGGGCCGCCGCGAATTAACTTAACGATCGAGGCCCCCGCGCTTTGCAAGTAGAGCGAAAGAGTATATGCATAGCTTGCCGGTACCGGCAGCGTCTGTGTGAAGTACGCGTCGGTCTCACCGGTGTTCGTTAGCGCAAATCCGCCAGTACCGTTAACAGGGTCTGCTTGACCGCTCTCAACCTGAACTGACTCCGATTTTCCCCATGCTGTATTTGTCAAGTCAGAGCTTGATACAAACATGTTGTCGGTAGGATCGATGAACGTAAAGCCACGAAAAGGGCCGCGGCAGGTCTGATAATGATTCGTAAGTGCCTCTGTATCTGCTGGTGATAAATCCTGGTAAGCAAGCTGCCATAAGAGCCTACCCGCGCCAGGATCCGGCAAGAGAATCATTTCGCCGTCCGCCAGGACGTTTTTTATCGATCTAAAAACACGGGTCCTCGTGAACGGGTATTGCACAAGTGTGCCACTTGTCAATTGTGGAAAGAAGAGATTAGCCATTCGTCTCTGTCACATACAGGAGCGTCGAGCTTGCACCGACGCCTTCGTAACTACATGTCATCTCCGGAATGAGCAAGCGGCAGTTCGGAATCATCTGTCCGCTGAGTGGATCCGGAAAATCGAATTTCGTATAGTCTCCCTGCTGCTCGGTAAAAAAGGTTTGAAGCTGCGCAATTTCACTGTCAGTGAGCAAGGTGAGTCGGATCTCCCATTGCCGGAATGTGCGCCCTTGTATCAAGTAACGCTGGTCGGCGCCGTCTAAGAAACGAATGGTCTGAACTGCTTGGCCCGTTAGAACTGGTAACGAATACTGCGCTACAGCGCCAGAGCTTAGTAGAGGGAAGGTCGGCACCTTAGATCTCCGCAACGACATCATTCAAGCTGCTGCTGTTCAGCAGAGCCTGTTTAACTGTCTGGACGATTTGGCTTTTTTGGTACTGGCTTGTTGGTGTGTTCGAGGAAACGTTTCCCTGCTTCCCGGCAGTTCCATAGATTCCTCCGGGCGTATACCCGCTAATCCGATGCTCGCCAGACACCGTACTGCCCCCGCTGAGATTCACTGAAGCTACCTGGTCTTGAACCGCCGGCAACTGGAATCGCACGAGCGCAGGTAACGCCGGCTTACTGGACCCGAATAGACCGACTAGGCCGGAGAACAGCGATCCGAAGCCACCCAGAAGGCTTCCGCCGCCTCCAAATAGGTTCGCCAATCCCCCTGAACCGGCCTGCTCGAGTAGGTGCGACCAATTGAAACCCGTAGCTCCGCTAGAGGTTGTCGCGCGGCTTGACGGCGATCCGAATCGAATCCCTGAAGACACTGCCCGGGCACTCATTGCTGATAGCATGAAGTCCGTCGCTTTGCCTGCCGCCGTGCGAGTTGCTGAATTCCGGGGAGCAAAGTAGTTGTTTGCTATCTCCGACAGCGCAACTGGGCTACTCCTCGACGCCCTTGTCGTCGCAATCGCATCTGTCAGACTCCGCAACGTATTAGTTCGAGCCATCCTTCGCCTCCTTACGGCACTCTCGCTCCAACAATAGAAATGCGTCAGCCGTTCTTGCCTCTAACGAGAACAAGTCCAGCCCACTTAGCGTCTTCCAAATCTGAAACTGCTCGAGGAACGTCAGGCTCTCTGCTGTAATGACTGACTTTGGACAGTGGAAGGAGACAACGTTTCCACGAGCCCAAACAGGCCGCTTCATCCCGGCCGCACCATTGGCCGCCCAGGCGCAATTCCTCAGTTGCACCAAGCCGCTCGACCGGCATTTATCGCATTCCCACGCGGCTGGCGGAGAGTACTGGAAATGGAATGCGATCAGGAGTTTTTTCGTTCGTCGTCCGAAAGCGCTAACTCAGCTTGAACGGCTTCGATCACTTCGTCGGTCAAGGCCTCCGGCCCTCGCTCGATCAGTTGATCCGCAGTTGCTATCTCACCGTCTATTTTTAGCCCGCTAATTTCTTTGAGTCCCCACTCCAGGTAGAGTTTCCGAACCAGCAACTCACCAAGACTGGCCTCCAGTTTATCTTCAGTTTCGCCCGCCTTGAGGAACTCGTGACGAAGCATTAGCTCTCGAATGTTCTTATTCAACTCTATGCGCCGACCTAACGAAACGCGCCTGGTTGCGAATCGCACGCCCGGAGTGCTCCGGCTATCTCGCCAGGTTACACTCTCGTAATTCGCTTCCTCATGCAAATGCGATGAAGATTTCGTCATTAGCTGTTCCTTGCGCTAAGTTGTTCCTGAACTGCCATTGCAACCTTGTCTCCGAATCGTCATAGTTCGGCACTTCCGGAGTGACCTGTGGCAAGAAGATGCCCATGAGCTCTCCCTGCTGCTGCCCCAACTGCAACATGGCAGAAATCAGGCTGCGCTCCTTCGCTGCCGCGTACAATGCCTCGGTCTGTGTGTCGTCTTGAGCGAATATCGTGAAGTTAGATGCAACCTGTCGTGGCCCAGGGACGATGCCCTGCGGATAGGAAAACCCAAACTCCTGGTTTCGCACGTCTAGATTGTTGTTGACCTCAAGGCTGGCCGAGCTCAGCGTAAAGAATTGACTCGCAATTCCGCCCAACCAGGCTTGTCCCAAATGCCCCGGCACAATACTGTAGTCAAACGGACCCAAAGGCGGCTCGGTCGGAAATGCCGACAATCCAGCCATGCCGGAAACGAAACTGCTGGAATCCAAGAGGTCCGCAGCCTGTCCCCTGAACGTGAATTCATGAAAGTCTCCGTTCACGCTCATTTCTAAGAGGTCGACAGCCGCGCCCGTGACAATCCGGCTCACAGCCGTTACGGGGTCCCAGTAATCATAGAGTGTTACGCTCGGCAACTCGCTGCCTAGGGTATACGTTACGCAAGGCGTAAGAACGCTACTTGGTTGTAAACCCTGCGAAAACGGGGCATTAATTAGAACTGTTACATTGTCGACAACGTCAGTCACAAATCTAACTTCGTTCTCAAAGGCGATGCCGGTCCCCTTGCTGAGCCCGTGCGGAGTTGAGGTTTGGATCGCCGTCGAGCTGATAAGGCTTGCAATTGAAAGCCCCCCGCTTACCTGTGGAATACCGCCCAAAGCCGCTCGCATCAAAGTTCCGTAGCAAGGTTCGCCCGCTCCCATCCACGATGTGAGATAGGTACTTGTTTCAAAGGCTGTCTGACGCTTCGCCGTTTTGGGAGTTCCCAGGAAGGTTCGCGTACCTGTTTTGTCTAACCGCCGGCTCCGTTCTAATACCTGCTGTGCTTGCAGCTTTACCGCCGGATAGCGATTACCCGCCGCTATTGATGCGGCCAAGCCGTAGTTCTGCTCAAGTGCTGCGTAGAACCGGTTTGCGTTTGAAGAGATATAGTTTGCCATCGGAGCCCTAACTGATGCTCGCGTCTAATATGCACGTCACCGTCGCCACTTCCACAAACCCTAAGCCGCCTACCTTGGGCGGCTGCAGCTTTACTTGGTACCGCCCGGAAAAGAAAATGCCGTCACCCCAATTTCCTGTGTTCGCGCGAAGAATTGTCGTGACCGCCTCGATGTAGTAGTGAATCCATTCGTCCGTTTGAGTCGCAAAATCCCCACTGGCCCAGATATCCGAGAAGACCTCAATCGTCCCGGAGAAAGACCTGAACTTCTCAACTTGTGTGTTCTTGACAGATCCGCTGTAAATACAGATTCTCGGATAAGCGAACTGCATGTTATTGTCGGCCAGATCGGGAGGCGCCGAGCTTAGCAGAACCCGTTCGGCCTCAATAGTTGGTATAAGAATACTTGCTTCCGCGGCAAGCTGTGCAATCTGCTGCCCGAGCGCATTTCCTGCCGCGAGTAAGCCGGCGACTTTCTGCGTGCCAAGAAGTGTAAGCGGCGGCATGTCTCACCCTCTCTTTATTTGTTTCGACAGCGTGATATAGAACTGAGGGGTCTGTCCGCCGACCGGATCCGGTCCGTCCACAATTCCCGTGCTTGGTGAATACCAGATGGAGCCGACCGGGAGAGGGGTAAGATTCTGCCGCGTTAAATCTACTTCGGAAGAACTTACATACACGTTCCAGCCAACTGCGGCGGCCGGAAAATACGCGCTGCTCCCAGGCATACTTACCGCGATACTTGACTGAGCTGGGAGAACTAGCCCATTCACTGGGCTCAGAGCGCCTTCGTTTCCAGCCGCATCCACCCAGGCGCTCTGAACGAATATGGCCTGTGCCGGGAGATTTCCGCCCTCCACCAACACCGACGGCATCACGGGCCTTGGGAGCGCCGCATAAACGATGCCAACACCTGACATGAAGAGCATTTGCTCGGCTTGTGCCGATTCGGCTTCATACTCCGTCCACTTTCCTTGAAAACGGGTATTCAACTGAACGTTATAGGCTTCAGCAAAAAACCTCGATAACGATTCGAAGCAGATCCAGCGCTGTAGAGGCGCCGTAAGCACGACAGTTGAGAGCCCCAACACTCTTCGCTGAACGAATTGGGGATCCGAAGCGCCAACGTCCAGCAACCAAAGCAAGAGCTTGTCGCCGATTGTCTCACTCGCCAGCTTGATCTTGGTATCCACGTTGATCCCGTGAGATGAAGCAACTTGCACCAGCGAAGTCTCAAATTGCAGTAGATCGTCGAGGCTGACGGCCCCTGCATCGGTAAAAAGAGCCATGCTTACTCGTCCGTTGGCTTTCCGGCCTTGCGCGGGGACAGGGAGGCGTGTAGCTCCGGATCGGCAACAATCGCCACTTGTAACCGCCGGGCCAGCTCTGCTTTCTGCGCGGCAGCTTTGCTATTTGCCTGCGCCTTTCGGTACGCGTCGCGCTCGGTTTCAGTTGCCAGTGCGGCTTTTCCTTCCACGATCATCTTGGCCGCAACTTCCCGAGCTACCTCGCTTACCAGACCCGGCTTACCCCCATCGGGAGTCTCGAGGCTCACAACCATCGGGTACTGCTCTGTAAGCTCAGCCTCCACTTCGCGCATTTTGCGGAAGTACCGTCTCAAATCCATGTTTCTGCCTCCAAATTGAGGAAGGGGCCCGTAGGCCCCTTCCCGGTTAGAATTGCTCCAAGTTAGGTGTTCACCTGAACTGCGAAGTTATTCCGCAGGACACCGCCACCGTACAGCACGTCGACAGTAAACTGCTGAGCTAGAGTATTTGGCTGATAGCTCATCACAATTCGAAGGCCGAAGTTGCCCATTTCGGCATATTCGGCAACGGCGCCCGTTCCCGGAAGAGGTTGAGGAAGGCGACGCACAACCAAGCCCAACGCATCGCGCGTGAAGGCTAGATTATGAGTGTTTGGATTTGTGGTACCGGTTACTGGCACGAACTGCGACCGGAAGATGAAGAAGTCTTTCATCTTTCCGACGTTTCCTTCAACCAGCGCCTTCAGCCCTGCTTCACCCGACGAATAATATTCGCTGAAGCGAGGAATCTGCCGAATCTGTGAATAAGTGTTTGAATCCACCACCAGATACTTTGGAGCAGTCGCCGGCACTTTCGCTGAGAACAAAGCCGTTTCGGCCGCATCGATGACAGCTTCAGTGATTGGCGTGCCAGCGGACCCGACAGGAGCATTGGCAGTAAACTGCGCGTAAAGGCCAAGCAGATCTGACTCGACGCGCTCCGCGATGGCGATCACGGCAGGCTGCATATACGCCTTAGAAGCTCTGGAAACGCCAGGGCCTTCGTAACGTCCGGAAGTATAAACGACGCTTCCGCATGAGTGTTCAGCACGATCTGAGCATTGCCCAGATTAGGATTCTGCGGCTGAACCGTGCCCCCTTCCGCAATATTATTTGCGACCAGAACCGGAGGAATCGGCACATTGACCGTGTCGCCGGCGTGGGCCAACACAGGCTCATAATCGCGGTTAACCAAACTTCCCATGACGAGGTTACCTAACAAAGCAGGCAACGCCTCTGCAGCGACCAGCTTTACGATCGCATTTGCTAAATTTGCAGATGTAATTGTTGACATTTATCTCCTAAATCAGCTTTAACCAGACTTGTCCCTAGTTCGTTCTAGATAGACGTCTGGCTTTGGCTCAAGCTACTGTTTACGGTGTCAAGTAAGAATCATAAGAAGCGGATCAGACACCCCTCAGCGCCTGGCTCGCGATTCTTGATATCTCCTTACGCACGCGCTCGAGCTCGTCCTTACTCATTCCTGGCTTAATCTTGTTGATATCGACCGGCGAACCGATCTCCGCTGCATCGCGCATTGGGATCTGGGCGCCGCTTCCCCCAGCGATTCGGGCGGGAAGCAGTTCCGGGTTCTCCTGCACAAAAGTTGTCAGAAACTCCCGCAGTGACTTGCCCTCTTTGCCCCTAGCCTGCAGTTGTCCATCGCTGGCTCTCACGATATCGTCCTTGATGGCTTTGAAGGCGAGATCGATCTTTGCCACGCCTAGCTGTTGCAGTTCGCTTCGGATCTGCGCATTCCGGTCCGCCTCTTCCGCTACCGCCTTCGTCTGGCGGTTCTCCTCTACCAACTGATTCAGACGCGCCTCCAAAGCTTCCCGTCGCTTACGCTCATCTTGCAGCTCCGTGCGATACGCCGGCTCCGCCTTCCGCTGCTCGGCGTGAATGAACTCTTCTATGGCTTGGCGGACTATATCTCGAACATCCGCGCTGGCTGTTTGAATTTGTTCCGTTTCCGTTTGATCTGACATTTCCCTTATCGCCCCCGTAACTGTGCACGGATTTCGTGCACAACCTGGTCCTTAATTTCCTGCCGGGCATCGCTCAGGTATTTGAAAGCCAATCGCTCGAAAACCTGGGCTTTCAGCGTCGGTGAATCGATGCCCACCTGTAAGAGCGAAGCTGCCTGTTGCAACTCGGTCCCGAAATCGCTGATGTCGACCTCGTCTAGACCGGAAACGGAAATCGCTATCCCGTCTTGACGGGCGTCGGAAATCGCCGTCACGATCTTTGCGATCGTTTCTTTGAGAGCCGCGCCGTACGCCCTCAACACTTCCTGAGTAATGGTGAAGTCAAGCTGCTTGCTCAAAGCAGACTGAGCTCTTCCGCCCGCGATTTCTCCAGAAGCCTGAGACAAATAGCAGACTCTGTAGATCTCTTCTTTAAGAGTTTCTAAATTGTCAGCCGCAATCTGGTAAACCTTTCCATCCGGTTCCGTCCAGCCGAACCGGTCTGTGGGGCCGAGCTGAATGAAGTAACTCTCTCCGACGATTTGATTCCACTCGCGATCTGAGTAGACGACCGGCATCGCGAACAGTCCCATCGTGATCGCCCAGCCCAACGCATTGGACTTGTTGAAGTGCTCCAGTTGTAGGTGGGCTGCCTTGTTCATCAGCCACAGGCCTTCGCTCACCTGAAGTGTTATGAGCGGTACACGATGGAGTCTGGCTAATCCGTGCATGCCCTGAGACACCAGTTCGATATTCCGCTCGTCGGGCCCCTCGATTCGCCTGTACGTCCGGTATGATGATCTGTCATAGTAATGCCACAAAGTCTCATCAACGACTTCCGACTTATCTATCGTCGGCTGCCGGCGTAACTTGTGCCGGATAACGACCCACTCGTATTCCCCACGTTCATCGCAGCTCCAATTGATCAGCTCCTCCGCCTGATAACGTACGAGAAAGGCCCTCGACAAGCCCTCGGATTCCTCTTCGGCCCGATTCTGAGGCCGGTTGATAGCCCGAGGAAAATCGATCAGGACGTGAGATGCACCTGCGATTAGGGAATCTATAAAGCAAAGCCGGAAAAAGCTGGCCAATTTCGTTCCTCTCATATCGCAATCGTCTGCCAACTTAGTTAGGAACGCATGACCCGATTTAAAGCCTCCCTGGAATTCGAAGCTGGGCTCGCGCCGAAAGACCGTGGCCGCATACCAGTCGATAATTGAGCCGATGTAGTTCTCGTAAAATACGCGATGCAATCTCTCCGAGTACACATCGAGTGGCTCTTTCTGCCTTCTCAGAAGATAGTCCGCTGCACGCGCTTTGAAAGCGTGCCCTCCTGAGTAGAGGTCGCGATACATGCGCCACGCATGCAACTGTCGTTTGTAGTCCGGGTGTTCCCGGTCGATCTCGATCATGTCTCCACTCGATCCGCTTTAAAACAATCGCTTGTCCATTTCCCCAGCTCTTGGTTTTTCACCGAATAGCTCCCAAATCGCATAGCCCAAGGCATCGGAAACATGGCTACGCTTGGGATCTCTGTTCTTGTCAATCACTCCAGAATCGGGTTTGAATACCACTTCCTCGAAGTCGCGAATCAATTCCATGCAGCGGCTGTTTACCTCCAACCTTACCTCTCCTAAGGCATTTGTAAGCAATGCATTAACCCGATGCACTCGGCTCATAACAGGTGGGTTGCTAAGCGGTACCCGCACGCTTACGTTGCTGAACCCCGCCCGTCGCAAGGAGCTTTGTAATATCTCGTAATCCGTCTTCCCCGTGGTCCGCATGTGTCTTCCACTTGCGTCTCCAAAAATCTCGATCTTTGCGGCATGGTGCTTGTAGCGGTTCTCGAATTCAAGGCAGGCCTCCTCAGTCGAAGCCCTGTCGAGCACAATTTCATCTATCACCACCAACTGATCTCGCTTCCACTGCAGAAGGATCGAACTCATCGGCGCCACGTTGAAATCCAGAGCCCACATTAGCGGTTCTTTTGGATCGTACTGATGCTGGCCCATATGAACGCTCTGATTGAAACAGTGATACACGCGGTCTGTGCGACTGTTTACGTATTCGCCCAGAACCTCCTGACGATAGAACCTCGGATCATAACTTCTTTCCAAACGTTCGTAGTAATCAGGCGTTTTCCCGAGGACGTGAGTGTTCTCGAACGGCTTCGCCTGAACGCATTCATAGCCCTCAATTGGGTTATGAATGAACCGTTTGTAGACCCAATCATGGCCTTGGGGCGTCCAAACAGCCAGCCCGCAGAGCCTTCTGGCCTTCGGGTCCCGAAGCCTGGCCTCCAACCGAAGCCACCCTTCTTCTCGCGAATACGACAGTTCGTCTATTCCAAACCATGCTAAGTTTGTCCCGCGTAATCTTTCCGGCTCGTCGAGCGATCTCAGTAGAGTGACGCTGTCAGGCCGAATCACGATGATTTCTCCGTCCGCCTTTCTTCTTTCAAATTCGATCTCCTGAACTGAGAGCAGCTCGAGAAGACTGGCCAACGTTGCGTCACGCAGCATGGTGTACGTAGGAGCTGCGAGCACGCCTTGTCGTCCTCTGTTGATATACGAAAGCCGAAGCGCTTCAAACGATAGAGCCGCGCTCTTTCCGGACCCCACCGGTCCCGAAAACCCTTTTAGCCGTGAACGAACCGCCTTGAATCTCGCCTGCGAGGGAAGAGGCTTATACGCCCAGCACAATTCATCCAGATGTCCGGAATTGCATGAGCTATCTGCAATCCCATTCGGATTCATCTGGACTCAACACTACAGGCGTGGTCTCAGCGCGACCCGCAGTTTTTCAGCTAAGCTGCTGATATCAGGAGAAATGTTCTTGCTCAGAATTTTGTGAACGTTCAGAATGTCAGGATGGATCTGCATTCCGCAATCGAGTCACAACACCCTTCTCGTCCTGTGAACCCTGCGCTCCACTATCTGCTACCTGGTGGCTTGGCGGTTCGCCTCACATTCTCGAACAGAATCGCGAGCAGGCCAACAAGAAGGGCTGGTCCTCTCCATTGAACGCGCAAAATCTTGGCCAGAAGGAATCCCGTAACTGTCACCCAGATGAGAATCGTCAGGGCGAAGCTTCCGTCTTCTATAAACAGCTCCCAAATCGCCCTACAGAGTCGCCGGATCCAGTTCATCTTCTAGCGTGCCTTGCTTCACCGGGATTCGTTCGCGCGAAACGGTTGTCTTCCGATGCATGAATTTTCCCTATGCGCACGGCTGCGAGCGCCGCAAGAAAGAAACTGATCGCAAGGCCTACAATCGCCCAGTCGCCTCCAATCCACGAAAATCGGAAGCCTTCTCCGATCCAAAATACGCCGAACGCGGACAGAAGAACACCCACGAAAAACTTCAATTCATTCTCGGGTAACCGAGCCACGGGTTTGTGAAGGATCAGCCCGATGAGTACTACCAACAAACCTGCGGCGAGTGCACCAAGACTGGCCGGCAGAAGCATGTTGGCGGTAGCGCCAACGGCGATGACGATGAAAACGACCTCTACCCCCTCGATCATAACTGCCTTACAGGAGGTGATGAATCCAAGGGTGTCGACGGCGAGCCTTGACGATCCCCTCGCAGCAGCTCTCAATACTTCTGATTCGCCCGCAAAAATCTTCTCCTCGTCGTGTAGGCCTAGGATGCCGGCCGCTCGAAGAATCGCCTTTCTGAGCCACCGCATACCGAAGAGCAAAAGAAGCACGCCGATCGAGAGCTGCAGCTTGCTGACGTCCATGAGGCGCAGACTTGGCCCGAAGATAAGGACGAGAACAATCAGGGCTGCAGCGCCTGTGAACGCTCCCAGAATTGCTGATCGCCAGCCGCGAGTCACCGCGACTGCCAGGACAATAGTCAGAGCTTCGACGAATTCGACTAGCGAAGCCAAGAAGGAGGCTAGGATAACGGGCCCGTTGTGTATCCAGTCCACAGCTTATTCAAGTCTCAGCAATTTATCGCAGATTTCTGTTCACTGAATTCGGTCCAACGGCGCCAGCGGGATTCGCCTACCGACGATTGCCTGGAATGCACTCAGATCGGCGGAAACCCGCCCTGAATAGAGCTGAAAAGACGTCTTGCCTCCAGCCAGCAGATTTTCGAGCGACGAGTACTCCATCACAGGAAGGTCGATCCTCACGTGCGTGTCGCGGTTTGAGAGATTCAGGACAATGAGGATCTCTTCACTGCCGTTGCGGCGAAGAAAGCTCAAGACGCTATCGGGTTCGCTGTTGTTTAATCCAGATCAAGTCTCCGGTCGTGAGGGCAGCAATTTCGTTGCGAATTGCAAATAGGCGCTGGTACTTCGACAGCGTTTCCTTCGTAACCGCCTTCTCGTTTCGGTCCCCCTCTCCGGGCCATTGGATGGGCGCGCTGGTAAGCCAGTGAGTGGGCGTGCAGCGGAAGCCGTCCACGCTAAAATCTCGGACCCAGTGGATCAGGCTCTCAATCAGATATCGACGCACCTGCGGGTTGTTGTAGGCATTCCGTTTCTCTACAACGGCCAGGAGGTTGTGCACCAGCCAATCCGGATGCTGGCTCATCATACCATCCGGAGCCGTGCGGTAATACACAATGTCAAGCATCGCCTTTAGGCCGACCTTATGCGCCGTCGAGACGAAATCGCGAAAATCACTTTCAGTGCCGTATTGCGGGTCGACGGTGTTGTAATCGGCGATGTTGTATGGTGATGCGTGCGGTATTCCCGAGCGCTTAGCGATCCAGATAGACAACGGAGGCGCCAAGCTCGGAAATATGGGTCTGACCAGGTATGGCGCCCCGGAGGGTACCTTCTTTACTGAAGGCATTCAACCAAACCTCGTAAATCGTTAGACATCTGAGCTTGTCAGTCAAGGGATTTGGAGCGAAAGTTTGCTGAATCCGGCGCAGGTTTTCCACTGAAGTTGCACAGCCGAATCGCCCTCGTTGCGAGCGCGCCGGCGACGGGCG
>Ga0213882_10000274_pt1 | contig 19258 bp, 19 predicted proteins | sample BarmaccoBMER_R09_FD_160106 | JGI IMG/M metagenome (GOLD analysis project Ga0213882, IMG submission 160106) | Barbacenia macrantha exposed rock microbial communities from rupestrian grasslands, the National Park of Serra do Cipo, Brazil - ER_R09 ...
GGATTGAGATGCAGTACGAGCGCGTCGGCGCCCAATGCGTCGACGAGCCGCCGGCACTCCTCGATGCCGTAGCCCTTATTTAACTGCACCGCTCCCATGTTGGCAAAGAGCAATACGTTGGGCGCATCCGATCGCACGTCGAAGGTTTCCAATAGCTCCGGCGCTTCGATCAGAGCCCGCGCCGAACCGAGACCCATCGCGAAGCCGTGGCGTTCCGAGACGCGCGCGAGACGCTCGTTGACTTGCCGCGCCTCGACCGTGCCTCCGGTCATGCATGAAATCAGGATGGGAGCGCGCAGGCGGCGCCCGAAGATCTCCGTCGAAGGATCGACGTCGGCCAGATCGATCTGCGGTAATGCGCGGTGCGCAAATCTCCACCCCGCGAAGCCGTTTTCGATGCCTTTGCCGAGAACGTCGCGTTCGATGTTGATGCGAAGGTGGTCCGCCTTGCGCGAGGCGGTGCGCAAGTCAGGCGGCTCGCTGGGCAACGCGGAACGCCACCTCTTCAAACGCCTGCGCCGCCTCCGGAGTGCTGATAGCGCGGACGTGCGCCCGCGCTTCGGACAACAGCGTCTGCGACCGCGCCGGGTCGGCGTTGGCCAGCGCGCAGCCGAGAACGCGGCCTGCGCGCGCGAACCGTCGCGCGACCGGCCGCGCGGCGCCCCCGACTATTGCGCCCGCCTCCATTGCCGCTCCGGTTAGGGCCTCGTTCTCACCGGTATCATCGCTTCGTTCGATCGCTTCCAAAATCGCGGTACCGACGGTCCTTGCGGCTTCGAGCCGGCGCTGCGCGTTTCGAACGTCGCTCGCCAGCGTGCGAAAGGCGACTGCACAAAGAGCGTCGCCTGCGTTCAGATTCTGTCCCAGTCCCCAGGAGGACGCAAGCGCGTCGGCGGCCAGCTCGCGATGCAATGCCATGAAGCGGTCGAATAGATCGAAGGCGGCTGCGACCGGCAGCGCATCTCGTTCGTCACCGGCATTTGCAGAACACGCCCATACTACCAACCACGGGCGCAGCCCGTGATCTCTGCGCGGCAACCTCCGGCGCTCTTCGATGATCCGCCCGGCGATGGACGTGGACGAAAAGGCAACGCCTCGGAGGTACGTCTCCACGGTATCGAGATGCATGCGACGCACAGGGGTTCGACCGCACGCTGCGGAGTTCCCTAGAGGAAACTTCTTTGTCACGTTCCATTCCTGACTAGAACTTGAAGTAAATGAAGGTAGGGGACGGCCCCGACCACGTGAAGAGCTCCAGCGCCAACAGCACCGCCGCGAGCGTCGCGGCCTGCGCGAGTGGACGCAGCGTGAACCACCGCATAGCCGATCCGCGCTGCTCGACCACAAAACGTACGACTCCGTATGCAACCACCCCCACGGCGAGGACGCCTTGCCACGCAGTGAAGAGCGCCGACCCTCCGCCTCCGGCGAATAGCTGACGATACACCGCTATCGCCGTTTCGAAGGTTTGCGCGCGGAAGAGCACCCACGCCAGGGTCACGAACGTAAACGTGCACAGAATGCGAGCGAACGCGGCGGCCCCGCGCGGCGCCGCGCGACGTCCGACCCCCACGAGTCGCTCGATGCACAAGAATGCGCCGTGGAAGCCGCCCCATGCGACGAACGTCCAAGCCGCGCCGTGCCAGAGCCCACCCAGCAACATCGTCAACAGAAGATTTCGCAGCGTCGCCGGGAGCCCGTGGCGATTTCCGCCGAGCGGAATGTAGAGGTAGTCGCGCAGCCAGGTGGAGAGCGTGATGTGCCAGCGGTGCCAAAAGTCGGTGATGCTTGTCGCCAGGTATGGCGCATTAAAGTTCTCCGGGAAAACGAAGCCTAGCACGCGGGCGCAGCCGATCGCGATGTCGCTGTAGCCGGAGAAGTCGAAATAGATCTGCAGGCTGAACGCAAACATCGCGCTCCACGCCGCCGGCGCACCCGGATGTGCGGCCATCGCACCGAAGTACTCGTTCGCGACGGAGGCGAACTGGTCGGCCACCGCCATCTTCTTGATCAGGCCGAATCCTGCGCGCGCTAACCCGTACGTAACGTCGTCTACCGAAGGCGTCCTCCATGCGATGAGCTCGCCCAAGAACAGCCACGCACGCACGATCGGCCCGGCGAGCAGCTGCGGGAAGAACGCGAGATACAAAGCGTAGTTGAAGAGGCGCCGCTCCGCGCGCAACCGGCCCCGATGGACGTCTACCAAATACGAAATGCTCTGGAACGTGTGAAAGCTGATGCCGATCGGAACGAATAGGTTGACGAGCCAGGGGTTCTGATGCATACCGATCAGCGCCGCGACGGTAGAGCTTGCGAAGTTCGCGTACTTGAACGTTCCGAGAAAGGCCAGGTTCGCCGCGATGCCGAGCGCCAACAGCACGCGCTGATGTCCGCGGCTCCGCTCGCGGGCGCGTTCGACTGCAATCGCGATCAGGAAGTCGCTGACGGTTAAGATCCATAGAAAAACGACGTACCACGCGTTCCAGCGCGCGTAGAAGTAATAACTCGCAAGCAGCAACACCCAGCGAGCCGGCCCCTGCGGCAGCAGGTAGAACAGCCCCGCGACTATCGCGAAAAAGAGCCAAAACTCATAGGATTGAAACTGCAGCGGTATTCCGATGCCCGCCGCGGCCGCAAACCACGATAGCGAGTGATGCGGCGACCGTGAAGGAGCCGCCGTCGCGGGCGGTTGCCGTAGCTTCGGCGGCGAGTCGCGCAGAATAGCGCCGACATCGGCGCCGAGCAGAGCGCTGAAACGTGCGCTGCCTTGCCGGTTGAGATGATCTTCGTCGGCGAAGAGCTCAGGACGCTCCAGCTCCAGGTAGCGGTGCGCCGGCACTAATCGCGCGCCGGTCGCGCGGGCGATTTCGACCAACGATCCGCTCGGGACGTCACTCCCGAAGCGATGCAGCGGTCGCGTGGGAATCCGGACGAAGATCACGGGGACGCCCGCCGCTTCATAGCGGTGCGCTATCGGCAGCAGCCATTCACTGCGGTAACGCGCGTACGATGCGCTCGCCTTGGGAATCACCAATACTTGATTGGCGATCGCGGCCCGCTGATCGGCGGGCAACTGATTCGGATAAATTAGCGTTCCGCGGGAGAAGTCGGCCTGCAATCCGGCCAGCGTTTCGGTGCGCGGGTGTGCGGCGAGCGGCGCATAGGTCGACTGGTTGCGCGCCTGCGAAATCGCGCGAACGCGAGCCCCCGGGTCCGCGGCGAGCGCCTGAACGTCGTCGCGAAGCTCGGGCCCGCGAATAAAGAGGTCGATGCCGTGCTCGACGCGCTCGCGGGGATCCGAAAACGAGCCGGCCAATTTCGGAAGATCCGCTAGACGCGTTTGAAACACGACGTAGCGCAAATCCATCGGGCGGTCGTCGCCGTCGAGACTTCCAATCGCGCTGTCGTCGTCATGATACGTATCGACGGGAATGACGATGGCGCGAAAACGATCGGCGTTCGGATCGATTGCCCGCACGAAGAAGGGCCAGCAGCGCGGCGTCGTTCCCGGAACGCCTCCATTGAGAAAGCGAAAGCCGCCGCTCGCCCTTTGCGCCGCAGCGGGCTCGAGCGCCGAGTAGATGCGCGAGTCGCCCAACACGAGCACGTCGCGGCCGGCATCGGCCGGAAAGCCCCGAAACGCCCGGATCGCGGCTTCAAAGCTACCGGTGCTCGAGGCCGGGTCGAGCGCGCTGCGATAAATATCGCTGCGGAATGCAAGCGCGCTGACGAGGGCAAAAATCGCAAACGCGGCCGCAACAATGAGAGCGGCCCTCTTGTTATGAGGCGTGGCGAACGAGACTGGCACCAAATTCGTCGCCCTGTTCTAGCCTAACTATGCGCAATCCATTTCGTCATCGAGAGTCTGCGCCGGTCGCACTGATCACCGTGACCGTGATGCTGGGCCTCATCATGGCGATCATCGACACGACGATCGTCAACGTCGGCCTCGACACGATCGGCGGAAACCTCGGCGCCACGGTCGATCAAGTGGCGTGGGTCGCCACGGGCTACATTCTTGCGAACGTCGTGGTCATGCCGCTCAACGGGTGGCTGACCGCACTGCTCGGACGCAAGCGATTCTATGCAATGTCCCTGGCGTTGTTCACGGTCGCGTCGTTCCTCTGCGGCACGGCGCGCTCCATTTGGGTGCTGGTCTTCTACCGAATAATCCAGGGGATCGGCGGCGGAGCGCTGCAGCCGACCGCGCAGGCGATTCTCTTCGAGACGTTCCCGCCCCAGAAACGCGGGGCCGCGATGGCGATCTTCGGCATGGGCGCGATGGTCGGGCCGGCGATCGGCCCCACGTTAGGCGGGTGGATCATCGACAACGCCAGCTGGCCGCTGATCTTCTACATCAACGTACCGATCGGCATCATCGCGTTCTTGATGACGCTGTCGTTTATTCCGAACCCCAAGTATATCGAGAAGCCCAAGGGCGGGGTGGATTGGGTCGCCTTGGGGCTGCTCACCGCGGGGCTGGCGTCGCTGCAGTTCGTGCTCGAACAGGGGGAACGCGATGATTGGTTTGCGTCGCAGACAATCGTGCTCTTCACGACCATTTCCGCGGTGGCATTGATCGTATTCGTGCTGAAGACACTGCGGGAGCGGCACCCCATAGTTGATTTGAACGTCTTTCGCTTCCGCTCGTTTTCGATCGGCTCGTTCTTGGGGGTCGTCATGGGTTTTGGTCTCTTTGGAACGGCGCTCATCTTGCCGCTGTTCTTCGAGTCCACGCTCGGGATGACGGCCTTCGACACCGGCATGGCATTGATGCCGGGCGCCCTCGCCACGGCGGTCTCGATGCTGATCGTGGGCAGGATGCTCAATCGGATCGACGGCCGATGGTCGATCGCGTTCGGAACGCTCGTGTTTGCGTGGTCGGCGTGGTGGCTCGGCAGCTTGAGTACGCAAGCGGGCTACTGGGACGTGTTTTGGCCGCGGGTCGTGCAGGGCTTTGCGCTCGGCTTCATGTTCGTGCCGCTTACGACGATCTCACTGAGCGACGTTCCCATTCCGGCAATGGCAAACGCGACGGGCATCTTCACGTTGCTGCGCCAACTCGGCGGCAGCCTCGGCATCGCGATCCTCACGACGCTGCTCGTGCACAAGAGCGCCGTGGCGTGGAACGTGCTGGCATCCGGCGTGACGCAGACGCACGGCTATCCCGTGGCCGTGCTCACGCAGTTGGTGGCGCAGCAATCCACGATGATCTCGTATAATTACCTCTTCCGGCTAACGGCCATCATCTTTGTCCTCGCCACGCCGCTGATATTTCTGATCAAGCGACAGCGCCTGGCTCATGGGACGGCAGCGGCTCCCGAGTAGTTCCTCATAGCGCCGCGATTCGGCGAGCGAGCGGATTGATTCTCCGAAAGCGCCAGCGCAATTCAAAGTTTGCCTTTCGCACGGCGTTACGAACTTTCAGCCAGAGCGGGTGACCCTTCACGATCGCGTCCGTGAGGCGATGGTGGTGCGCGAGGTGGGGTCGCAGCATCGCGATGGTTGACGAGGCGACCTGCGGATGCGCGGCGGTAAAGCGCAGCATCCGCGGATACACCGGCGCGAAGTAGCGCGAGACGTCGAAGTCGTCGAGTTCCTCTTCGCGCAGCACGTTACCCGGCGCGCCCAACGAGGAATAGTGCCGACCCTTTTCGGCATGGCGGCGCGGGGTCAGCGTATGGCCGTAGTGAGCGTAGACGTACGGCAGCGCCAGCCGTTTACCACCGAGGCCTTGCAATCGCTCGTGCACCGCCCCTTCCCAGCGTACGTCCTCTCTATAGCGGAAGAACATCATTCGCCGCTCGATCGACGTGTAGTAGTCGAACGAGCCGAAGAAGTGCCACGTGTAGCCGTCCACGAAGTCGTAGATGCCAGGGACTTCCGACAGGCGCCGGGCGATCGCGGCGATGCGCGGCGCATGGACCTCGTCGGCGTCAATGAACATGATCCAGGGCGGTGCGCCGCTCTCCCTGTGCAAGTCCAAGCAGCGGTTGCGCGCCGCGGCAAACTCCGTGAATGGCGAGCGATCGACGATTAAAGCACCGTCCTCTCCGAAGCGACTTCGACGCAGAATCGTTTCGTGCGGTGAATGCCCGGCTGAGTTGTCGTTGACGATCAGCAGCGTCGCGGCGCTAGCGATGGAGTCGAGCATGGCGGCCAAGAACGGTTCCTCGCGCGAACCCAAGATCAGGTGAGCGGCGACTCCTAACCGATGCTCGATCGCCAATGGATCAGAACCAACGCGCAGCCCGCGGCTCATTGCGACTCGTACATAAGACGGCGGACTTTCCCTTACCTACGCGAAGTGCGTGCGATGCGCCCGCTCCGCCTTGCGGTGGACGCGCGAGTTGCCGTCGAGGATACCCGCGGGATTGGACGGTACGTACGCGCGATACTTCGCCGTCTAATTGAAAGAGAGGATGTCGAGCTGACGATGCTCGTGCGGGGATTGTTGCCGGCCCGTCGGCGCGCAAGCTACGAACGCGCACTGGGAAGCGAGCGGTTCCGCGTAGCATCGCGCGCGGGCGCCGCAAGCGATTGCGTCTGGCATCCGGCCAACGGCACCTTCTTCGCTTCTTCCTTGCCGAACGTCGTCACGATTCACGACGCGGTGCCCTTCCGCTATCCCGCGGCGGAGGCGAAGCGACGCCGGCACGCGCAGGGGCCCTTTCTGCGGTCGGCGCGCACCGCGGCACGCGTGATAACGGTTTCACAGTTTGCGGCGCGCGAGCTGCGCGAACTGCTCGGCATCCCACCGGAACGTGTGGCGGTGATTCCGCACGGCGTCGAGGCGTCGTTCTCGCCCGGCGCGCCCATGACGCTCCCCGACCCGTTGCGGGACCACGATTATTTTCTGTTCGTGGGCGATCCGATACGAGAGCCTCGCAAGAACTTCGACCTGCTCTACGACGCGTTCCGTCGCGCGTGGCCAGGCGGGGATGGTCCCGCACTGGGCGTCGCCGGACCGCGGGCGCCGGAACGAGCCGGTATCGTCGCCCTGGGCGACTTGGGCGACGATCTGGTCGCGGGGATCCCGGAACGGTTGCGCGATTGTTACCGCGGCGCGCTCGCGCTGGTCATTCCCTCCTACCATGAAACGTTCGGCATGCCCATGCTCGAGGCCATGGCGTGCGGCACGCCGGTCATCGCAGCGGCCGCGGGCTCGCTGCCGGAAGTCGGGGGTGGTGCCGCGTTGTACGCGGCACCCGACGACGCCGGCGCATGGGCCAAAGCGCTGGCGATGATCTCGGAAAGTACGGCATTGCGCGAGCGCTTGCGCGACGGAGGGCTGCAGCGGGCACGTGAGTTCAACTGGGACGAGAGCGCGCAGCGGCACCTTGACGTCTTCCGAAGCCTCGCGTGATTCGAATCGGGGTTGACGCCTGGAACTTGCCGGGCGACCGACGGGGCATCGGGCGCTACCTCCGCGAGATCCTGCGCGTCTGGTGGGAACGGGAACGCAATCGCGTCGAGGTGGCGCTAATCGTTCCGGAGTGGCATACCGTGACCGTGCGGGGGCGCTACTTACGCGAAGTCGAGTGGCGCCGGTATCGAATCGTCTCGCGACGGTATCACCGCCGCGCCCGGCTCGATGTACTCTGGTTTCCGTTCAATGGGTGCAGCTGGACGGACTTCGCCTTGCCGGCAACGGCCACGCTGCACGACGCCTCGAACTTCGTTCTGACGAACTACGCGCCGGCGACCCAAGAGATTTTCCGGGCGGCGGCGCGTCGTTGCGCCGCCCTCATCACCGTCTCCCAATTCTCGCGCCGCGAGCTGTCGCGCGAGCTTCGCATCCCAGAATCGAGATTCGCCGTGATTCCATCCGGCGTCAGCGCGCCGCGACCGCCCGTCCCGGTCCCGCTCGACGTCGGACCGCTGCAACCCTACGTGCTGTACGTCGGCGACGCCGAGCGACGTAAGGGTTTCGACACGCTGCTGCGGGCGATGGCAGGGGTGGCGAGGGCGCGCCGTGACGTCTCGTTGGTGGTGACGTCGAGCATCGCGAACTGGGACATTCCCGACGGCGTTCGCGCCGTCGCCTTAGGTCACGTGGATGACGATACTCTTGCCGCGCTCTATCGCTCGTGCGCCGCGCTGGCGTTTCCCTCACGCTACGAAGGATTCGGGCTACCGGTGCTGGAGGCCATGAGTTACGGCGCGCCCGTCGTAGCGTCGGACGCGGCAGCGCTGCCCGAGGTCGCCGGCACCGCAGCATCTTACGTGCCCCCGGGCGCCGACGCTGCCTTAGCCGAGGCGATCCTACGCGTGCTCTCCGATGCCGGCTACGCCGCAGAGTTGCGGGCCGAAGGCTTCCGGCGAGCGACGATGTTTTCGTGGGAAGAGACCGCGAAGCGAACGCTCGACATCATTGCGGGAACGGAATGATTCATCTGGCGACGGGCTTGGCAGTTCGCGACGGCTCCGTGTTGCTCGTTGCATCGCGGTACGCCAACCATCCGCAGCCCCTGTGGAACTTGCCGGGAGGCCGACAGCAACCGGGTGAGCTGCTGGAGGAGACCGTCGCCCGCGAACTCTTGGAAGAGACGGGTTTACGCGCCGAGGTCCTCGGGCTCGCGTACGTCAGCGAAAGTTACGCCGGGGACGAGCATTTCTTGAACGCTACGTTTGTCGTCAACATTCGTGGCTGCGGTGTGGACGGCAGAACGGAAAGAGACCACGTCGCGGCCGTCGAGTGGGTGCCGTTCGAGCAGATCGCGCACCGGATCGTCGTGGCGGTCGTGCGAGAACCGTTGCTTGCGTACCTACGCGACGAGGCGCCGCGGCGCTATGCGGGGTTTCACGACGCCGGCATCACGATCGAGTGGCCTGACGGCTGCGAGTGACGCCGTCGAGCCACTGCTGCCGCTCTAGGGTGTGAACGATCACGTCAACGGGCTTGCCCCCCACGCTCGCCCCGCGCGGCAGAACCCCCTCGTCGGTAAAGCCGGCATGGACGAGCACGCCGCGCGACGCGTGGTTCTCCGGTAGACAGTAGGCCCGAATGCGGCGGAACTCGCAGCAGCGAAAGCCTTCGTCCACGATCGCGGCGACGGCTTCGCTTGCAATCCCACGGCCGCGATACTCGCGCACCACGCTGTATCCGATCTCCGCCGACGACGTATTCGTTTCCGGAACCCGCAGCGAGACCCAGCCGAGCGCCTCTGCGCCGCGCGAGAAGTGGATCAACCATTCGTAGCGCCCTCCGCTCCCCGGTTGTAGGCGCGCCGGGCGCGCGGCGATCGCTCGCATGAACTGCGTCCGATTGACGGCCGGCAGATCTTGGTAGTCGCGCAGATCCGGCGACTGAAGCACCTGCCAGAGGATCGGCGCGGTAGCCGACGTGACGGGGACGAGTCGCAGTCGCTGTGTCCGAAGAGTCCTCATTGATAGCGCCGGTGCTCTTGCCGCTGTACCCGCACGGCGTGATCGCAACACCCATGAATCTCGCAGCCGCCTACGCCGGGACGGCGCCCGCCTGGGTGGACTTCACCGCCCGCGTGCTCTCGGCGCCTCGATTTTTCTACGGATCGCGCACGCACAGCGTGCATGAGGCCTTCGATGTGCAGAGCAGCGCGGGCGAGCTCGAAGTCGTCGACAACGTCAGCATCGCGCCGCGCTGCCCCGTCCAGCGCGGCGACTGCATCGAGATACGCGGGCAGATGGTGCACGATCCGGGACGATTTCCCGTCGTGCACTGGACGCATCACGACCCCGCGAACCGGCATCCCGACGGCTTCATCCGCTTGCGTGGTAGGCTGTACGCGTAGCACGTCCTTGCAGACGCAACAGCTCGGGAATTGTGACGAAGCGGTACCCCTTCTGCTTCAGGGTCCGGATGATTAAGCGGGTGGCCTCGACGTCGGCGTTCCTATCGCAGAGCCGCGGCGAAACGCGACGGCCTTCGCAGACAATTCCGCGATTGCCGTCGTGCAGCACGATGATCGATCCGTCGCCGACGTATCGCAGCACGCGCGCCGCGATCACGTGGGCCGTGGGGTAATCCCAGTCGCGAGGCAAGGGCACCGACCACATCACCGGAACGTAGCGCAACTTGCGCGCCTCCCGCAAGACCAGCCAGTCACGGGCGCCGAAGGGCGGCCGCATGATGCGCGTGTGAATGCCTGCCGCCGCATAGATGGCTCGATCGGTGCGTTCCAGAGTCTGGCGAACGCCGCGTTCGTCGTAGAGCACGAGATGCGCGTGGCTCCAGGTATGGTTGCCGATCGCGTTGCCCTCTTCAACTTCTTGACGAACCACGCCCGGATACGCGACGACGGCGCGCCCGACGACGAAGAACGTCGCGCGCACGCGCTCGGCGCGCAACACCGAGAGTATACGATTCGTATACGGCGGGTTTGGGCCGTCGTCGTAGGTGAGCGCGACGACGCGCTGATTCGTCGGGCCGCGCACGACCGTTTTACCGAAGATCTGGTTTCCGGGACTTTCAGTGACCTCGTACCCGATCACCGCCAGGGCGAGGAGCAGCGCGAGGCAGACCGCGGTTCGGACGGCGAGACGCGCGTGCAATCTAGGAAACCTAGCCGTGCGACGCCTTGAGGCGGTCCACGGCCACGCTGATGTTGTGCCGAAATTCCGGCGGCCCGAAGTCGCGAAAGTCTTTGACGATCTGCTCGTAACGCGCCTCGGACAGCTGCGAGTTTTGAATGTAGACTAAGTTCCTGGGAATGCCGTTGCGCAAGTCAATGTGAAACTCGCGGCCGGCCTGCGTCGCCCAATAGTGAGGATCGGTGAACGTGACGGTCCGATCTCCCTGTTTGTAGTCGGCGAGCTGCTTGACGTAGACGGTGTAAACGGCGGTCGCCCCGGGGCGAGCCGGCTTATTCACGAGCTGCCAAATGCCGTCCTGAGTCAGCCGTCCGAAAAAGAAGCTGACGTCGTAGACGCGCGCCGCCGGCGCCGTAATCGTTATCTGGTGGCCGTTGAACCCTCGAACGGAATATTCGAACCGGGAGATTCCCTCGACATCCGCCATGCGGTAGTTCTCTTCGAGAATCGGCGGCTTCGCGTAGCGCACGGTCATGGTCGCATAGAGACGGCTCGGCGCCTTCTGCGCGCGGATCGCGGGCGCGAAGCGTCCCATCTCGCCGGCGCCGTAAATGCGCCAGCCCCAGATCAGCATCACGACGCAGATGACGCCGATCAGTATCTCGATCGGGAAACGGCGCATGACGGCGGCTACTTGGCGGGTGCGGGCGCTTCCTGGTCGAGCACGTGGTTTACCAGGCGGTCGGCGGCGGCGTTCTCTTTTCTGGCGACGTGCCGGACGTCTACGTGATCGAAGTGCCGGAGCAACGCGACACCGCGGCGGTACAGCGGTTGAAGGCCGGCGTGCTTCACCCGGTACTCGCCGCGCAACTGGCGCACGACGAGCTCGGAGTCGAGACGCACCTTGAGGCGACGGATTCCGCGGCGCATGGCGGCCTCGAGCCCCAGGACGAGCGCCGTCCACTCCGCGACGTTGTTGGTGGTGACGCCTAAAAAAGACCCGATCTCTTCGATCGTCTCGCCTCCGGGCCCGAACAGAATCGCGGCGCTCGCGGCGGGGCCGGGGTTTCCGCGGGAGCCTCCGTCTGCGAAGAGCGTCGCCTCCTCCATGTCAGCGCGCGCTTCGCCCCGGGAGTATAGACCGCCCGCCTGCGGGGTACATACAGGATATGATGCAGTTATCATTTATCCGTGGCGCCGCATGCGCGCTGACGCTCGCTATGGCCGCGACGCTGCCGCAGACCGTGCAGGCTATGACCAACTCGACCTTCTACGGTATCGTCGTCCACGTCTCGGCCAACAACCTCAAGGTCCAGAATCCTAAGACCAAAGAGACGCTCAGCTTCCTCATCCTCCCGAAGTTCAACGCCGTCTACCGCGAAGGCAAGACGATGCAGATGAGCGCGATCCACAGCGGCCAGTACGTCGGCGTCATCTACGACCAAAAGGCGCTGGGCGCCCGCCACGCCGACCAGATCTATCTGCTGACCAACGCCAACGAAAAGATCAGCGCGATCAAGAACTAGGGAACCTCGCAAGAGGTTCCCCCGCCCTTACTTTATCGTGACGGTGACCGGTTTCGACGCAATGCCGTTGGCAACGACGACGAGCGTGCTGGCCCCGGTGTCCATCTTCGCCGGAACGTCGAAGTGCGTCGAAACCCGCAGCGGGCCCGTCGCGACGCCCATCGTGCTATGGTCGTGCGTGCGCGCATAAAAGACGTTCCCGGTCGAATTGTTGGTGATGCGCACCAGCGGATAGTTCGTCGCATTTTGGTTTTCGTCGCCGTATGACGTCGCTTGCCCGAAGCCGTTGAACTGCGTTCCCGTGATCTTGTAGGTCTGGCCGCGCGTCAACGTTTTCGAGACTCGCTTGATCGTCGGCAGCCAGCTCGATTGCGGCTTACCCGAGGGCGTATAGAGGGCGATGCTCGAGTAGCCTAAGACCATGATCTGTCCCGTGGGCAGGACGAGCGGCGGACCCGTATACGAGATACCGTTGACCTGCTTGAGCGTCGAGCCGTTCCACTCGTAGACCGTACCGCTGACGCCGAACGCCAACACGTTGCCGCTCGGTTCGAGCACGGCGTAACTGTCGCCGGCGTTGTCGCCGTTGGGGAAGTCGGGACCCACGGTCCAGTTGCCGGACGCGGTGTTATAGATCGCGGTATGTCCCGGTCCGCTCTTCGAATAGGACCCCGTGTAGAACACGGTGCCGTCCGGACGCAGTATCGCGGGTCCAATCTCACCGGGGGGATAGTAACAGAGATTCGGCCCGTACATCAGGCAGCCGTAGGGCGACGGAGAGTGTAGATCGACGATCGTCGAGCCTGCGGTCTTCCACTGTCCCGTCGCCGGGGTGTAGATCTCAGAGTTCGGTGCGTTCTTCACGTCTGCCGTCAGGATGGTGCCGTTGGGAAGGAGCGTCCACCCTTCCTCGGCGTTGAAGTCGGACTTACCGGCGTCGCCGACCCGCTTCCACGCGAGCGTCGCCGGATTGAGGTAGGCGTCCCAGTTGTGCAACTTGTCGCCGACGAGCATGTAGCCGTTGGGCAACACGCTCGACGGAGAGTCGCCGATGTACTTCCAGCGCGTGGGATGGCCTAGCGGCGTCCACGCGTTCTTGACGAGATCGTAGATCGCACCTTGATTGGTGAGCTGCAGTTGGTAACCGTTTCCGGGCGAGTTGTACTCGCCTCCCGAGATCGCAAACCGGCCGTCGGCCAGAACGTCCGCAGCCATGTAGAGCGGCCCATAGCCCGACTGCAGCGACGCCACTTGCGTCCAGGTGCCGTCGCTGTAGTTGCCCTTCGCGTCGGGAACGTAGCGGTACCAGTTATTCCAGCTCGATGCGCTCTGGGCCAGAATGGAGCCGTCGGTCATCAGCCACTCCAGCGCCATGCCGACCGGCGGCTGATGGACGATGCGAGCGAATTGTCCGGCGCGGCTCTTTTCCAGCGTCCGCAGCGACGGCTGTGAGATGCCGGGCAGCGTCGATCCGCCGCTCGAGCAGGCCGTCGTCGTAGCGGCGACGGCCGCACCCGCGAGTGCCCATAGAAATCTAACGTCAGCGCGATACACGCAACCTCCACATAAAGAGCGAGTCTGGGAACGCCCTAGATTTTAGAGCGACGGAAGGTTTCCCGCCGGGCAGGCGCGCCGGACTTGCAGGTTACCCGTCGTCGAGCGGCAAGCCCGAGGGCTGCTGCCGCTCGAAGTATTCCTTCGAGAATGGCGCTGCGACCGGGATGAATTTGCGCGGCTGTTGTGTGAAATCGAACGAGTCGAGGATGCTCGCGGCGCGGTTGTCGGTGTTGCCGAGCCGTCCCAGGTTCCAATTATCTTCGACGAAGCGCACGAGGCTGCCGAACTCGTACTGCGTGTGGGAGATGTAGCCGGGTTGACTGGGCGACGTCATCCGCGCATACGGCGAGATCAACAACATCGGCACCCGAAACCCCAGCCCCTGGCCGTCGAGCTGCGGAGGCGCAACGTTGTCGTACTGGCCGCCCCAGTCGTCCCACACCACGACGATGGCGCTCGTTCGCCAATAGGGGCTGGCGCCGATCGCGTTGACGACGCTCGCGACCCACGACGGCCCCTTATCCTGGACTCCCGGATGATCCGACGTCAGCGCGTCGGGGATGATCCATGACACGTTGGGGAGTTGGCCGCCGGTGATATACGAGAAGATCTTCGTTTCGGGGACGACGATGTTCGTGTTCCACTCCGAGCCCTCGCGCACGGCCTTGATGGCATCGAACGCGTCCCAAACCGCCGCTTTCGACGTGTTCGTGAAGTAGAGCCACGACACGCCCTTTGCGTCCATGAGATCGCGCAGCGTCGCGTACTTGAAGCACGGGAACGGCCCCCGATTATGATGCTCCTTGCCGGCCGGCGTGATGTAGGACGTGACGGTGCCCGGCGGCGCGTCGCAACCCCAGCGCGGCGGCGAGGGGAAATCGATGACGTTGTCGCCCTTGCCGAGCGGCGTGCCGGCGGCGATCAGGTCTTGGTGCGCCGTGAAGCTGCTGCTGCCTTGCGTCATGAAGAGGTGGTCGCCCAGCACCCATTGCTTGGCGATGCTCCAGTACGGAGCGATGTATTGCGGGTCGACGAACTGGTACGCATACTTGCCCGACTTAACTTTCTTATGCCCTTTGATGATGACGCGCTTGACGAGACCGAAGCCGTCCATCTTGCCGCCATCGTACTCGAGCTCGAAGTCCATGTGTTCGTGGCCGAGATTATCGGATACGAGCGGACCCTTCTTCAGTTTTACCGTGACGTCGCCGCTCGGCGTCTTCATCTGTCCTTCCGTCGCGCCGTCGGCGCCCGGAAACGTCGCGAAGAAATCGTCGAAGCTTCGGTTTTCTTGAACGATGAAGATGATGTGCTGAATTTGCTGCGAGCTAGCGAGCCGGTGCGCCGCCCCCGATGCCGGCGCAAACGGACCGGTGTATCTCCCCGCGACGTCTGCCGAACAGCCCGCGGTTACCAGCGCAACGGCCGACGACAGCGCGACGATTCGAAGGCGTGAGCGCATCCGGGTTGCTTCGAAAGCGCAAGGGAGGGCCCTCCGGGGCTCTCAAGAATGGCGGCCTGCCAGAGGTGGAGCATGCGTGATCTTCGGTCGGGACTTCTCGCGTTAGCATTGACGATGGCGTGCGCCGTTGCGGCCGGTTGCGGCGGGCTCGAGGGCTCGCTCTCCAGCCCGCCCGGCAATCCGACCATGAACGCGGGTAACATGAAGCGCTCTTCCGCAAGCTCCCCGAGCCCGATTCAGCACGTCGTGATCGTAGTGCAAGAAAATCGCACCTTCAACGATTTCTTCGCCACGTACCCCGGCGCCGACGGAACGACGGTCGGTAAGGCCCTCGGCAATCCGAACTGCAGCCCACCGATTCAGAGAGGCCCGCTGCCGCTGACGGAGAGCAACCTGGTGGTAACGCCCGACTTGCTTCACCAGTTCAGCGGATGGCAGACCGCATTTCACCACGGTAAGATGGACGGATTCGATCGCATCATCAATAATAGCAACCACCCGGAATGCGCGTATCCGTATCAGTACACCAACCCCTCGCAGATATCGGAATATTGGGCGCTGGCGCGGCAGTACACGCTGGCGGAGCACATGTTCACGACGCAGGGCAGCGACAGCTTTACAGCCCACCAGGATCTGATTCGGGGCGACACCATGGTGCAAAAGGGCTTTGCACTGGTGAATAGTCCGACGTGCGGAGAGTGCCACTGGGGATGCAATGCGCCGCCGGGCACGAGAACCTCGCTCATTACGAAGCGCGACGTGTGGCTACCGTATCGGCGGTTGGGACCGTTTCCTTGTTCCGACCAGTTTAAGTTGCCCTATCCGACGCTTCGCGACCTCATGGATCCCAAGAGCGTCTCGTGGAAATATTACGTACCGCCATATAAAACGACATACGGCAAGTTGATGAGCGCGTTCGACCTCGTCGCCGCCGTGCGCAAGGGCCCGGAATGGGCGACCAACGTCATCACGCCGCAGACACAGATCTTCAACGACATCACCGCGAACCAGCTTGCGAACGTTTCTTGGGTAATCCCGAGCGAGCCGGACTCCGATCATCCCGGCGAAACGATCGATAACGGCCCGTCGTGGGTCGCGAGCGTCGTCAATGCGATCGGCACGAGCCCATACTGGAACTCGACAGCCATTATCATCGTCTGGGACGACTGGGGCGGCCTCTACGATAATATGAAACCGACCGCACAATACGGCTATGGCGGGTTGGGGCCGCGAGTCCCCGCGATCATCGTATCGCCGTACGCAAAAGCGGGCTATATCTCTGCTACGCCATACGAGTTCGGGAGCATCCTGCGGTATATCGAAGACAACTGGAACCTCGGTCAGCTCGGCACCACCGACAGCCGCGCGACGAGCATCTTGGATTGCTTTAACTACGCGCAAAAGCCGATCACGTTCAAAGTGATCGCCACGCGGCTCGGCAAAAACTATTTTCTTCACGAGAAGCAAACCTACCGCGCGATCGACGACGATATGTAGGCGCAACCGTGAGCGATCTCGAACGGTCTGATAGAGCGATGATCCAGTACAAGAAGTCGATCGAGGACGTCAAGAGAGCGCTCGACTCCGTCAAGAGCGAGGGCGGCTCCCCCGCCGTTACGGATCAGAGCCCGAGCGTGCGCGCCACCCGCGCCCTGAAGCGTCTCGAAAAAGTCGCGACGAGCGCTTAGGCCTTTCGGAACTGGTCGATGGCGAGCGCGCACTGCGCCGCCAGGCCACGCGCGATGTCCTCCGCCGCCGAGCTGAAGATCGACGCGCTACGCTTGTCCATGGTGAGCATTCCGATGGGGTCGTCCCCGAAGAAGATCGGAATGCAGAGCACGGCGCGGTAGGGCGGGTCTCCGTTGCGCGTGTTGAGGTACGACGGCAGATTGCGCACGTCGGCCTCGTTGAAGTATCGCCGCTCCAAGAACGCTTCGCCGAGCATCCCTTCGCCGAGGGCGTAGCTCTGCTTCGTGGGAACGTCTTCGTTGCTGAAGAAAAACTCGAGCCGGCGCGAGGTGGGATCGTACATCCAGAGCGCGATGCGCACGTCGTCTTCGGGATCCTCGCTCAGGTAGTTTTTCGCTTCGCCCATACGATCGCGTAAATAGTGGGCCAGCAGCATAGCCCGGTCGTCATCGCTCTGCGCCTTGGCCAGCATGTCGACGTACAGAACCGCGGAACTCGACCAGTTTTGAACGAGGTTCGCGTACTCTTCGATCGCGCTCTGCAGCTCTTGCGCGCTCTCGCGGGCCTCCTCGCGCAGCTCCACCGAAACGCCGCCGAGCGTGAGCTTACTGATGCCCGGCAACAAGACCGCGACGGCGATCAGCGCGATCCAGCCGATGTCCACGGCGTCGAGCACCGGCCAGTTTTCGCGGTGCAACGACGAGTGGATCGGGAAAGCGTGAAAGATGGCGCCGAGCAGTCCGGCGACGCCGATCGCAATCTGGGCCGCCGGCAGATACGAACGCCAGCGAGGGCGCTCGCCGCGGTCGTTCACGGTTCAGTTAAACGGAGGGATCTTGAAAGAAGCCGGCGATCAGGCCCGAGCTGTCGACGACGAACATCACGCCCTGCGACCCGTTATCGAAGACGGCGCGATAGTGATACTGCCGGTACTGCTGCACCGAATCTTGGCGCACGAACTCTAAACGGTGAAAGTGCCCGAGGCTCGCGAACGAGCCGCGAATTTGACCGAGCAACTGCGGAGTGAGCCCGTGCTTCACTTCGTCCGACACGTTGCTGCTCGGCATCTTGCCAGCGAGCACCTGCGTTAAGAAGTTCGAAAAGCGCGCCGTGAGCGCGGGATCCGGAGGCGGTTGCGGCGACGACGACGGCGCCGCGGCCGGAGCAGCACCAGGCGGAGGGGCTCCCGGCGGGGGCGGCTGCTGCGCTGCAAGCGCGGGCGCGTTCAGGGTCAGCGTCAACAGCGACGCGAGGACGAGGTACTTGTGCATCTTCTAAAGGCTCTTTCTCGGATCGTGAAACGACTCCCGCGGTAGCCAAAACAGGGGACGGAAAAGCCGCGAACGCCGCCGAACCGGGCGGAATGTTGCTGCTGCGCCCTTCTCTTGCACCGATCGTCGCAGCCGCATGGCTGGTTGCCTGCAGCGGCTCTCCGAGTTCGCAGTCTTTGACGGCGGCCGGCAATGCCGTTCCCGGCAGCCCCGCCGTGCGATCAAATGGCACATCCACTCCCATCACGCACGTCGTGATCGTGGTTCAAGAAAATCGAAGCTTTGACAATTTGTTCGCGCGATTCCCCGGCGCCGACGGCGCAACCAAAGGGCGCATGAGCGGCGGCCGGTTGGTGAAGCTGCGCATGGAGAATCTTGCCGAGCCGTGCGACCTCGGGCACTCGCGACAAGGTTACATGCGCGACTACGACGGCGGGAAGATGAATGGTTTCGACGAGGAGACGAAGGGCAAGTGCGGGCCGGGCGATGCCGGCCGCCTACCCTATCAATACGTCAATCCGCAACAGATCGCGCCGTACTGGTTTATCGCGCAGCAATACGTGCTCTCCGATCAGATGTTCGCGACTCAAGGCAGCGGCAGTTTTACGGCGCACCAAGATTTGATCCGCGGTGGCACGACGATCGATGAAGCAAAGACGCTCAGCATTATCGATTCGCCCAGCTCGCTGCCCTGGGGTTGCGACGCTAGCGCCGGAACGAAGACCTCACTCGTTTTTTGGAAGGGCAAGGCGCTAGCATACGAGGGGAATAAAGGCCCCTTCCCGTGCAGCAACGCGTTTCCGCCGTCGGCGGGCTATCCGACGCTGCGCGACTTACTGGACGCCAAATCGATATCGTGGAAATACTACACGCCGGCGCTGACCAAATACGGTTCCGGCGGCTACTGGAACGCGTTCGACGTTATCGCGCCCGTACGCTTTGGCCCCGAGTGGGGAACGAAAGTCGTATGGCCGGAGACTAAGATCTTCGGCGACATCTCGGGCGGAACGCTGCCTTCCGTTTCCTGGGTTATTCCACGCGAAGGCAACTCCGATCACCCGGCGACCGGTGGCAATGACAAAGGACCCTCGTGGGTAGCGAGCATCATCAACGCAATCGGCACGACGTCGTACTGGAACACGACGGCGATCATCGTGGTCTGGGACGATTGGGGGGGCTTCTACGATCACGTGAAGCCGGCCGGGTTCGATCATTGGGGAGGCTTGGGTTTTCGCGTACCG
>Ga0213882_10000275_pt1 | contig 19252 bp, 21 predicted proteins | sample BarmaccoBMER_R09_FD_160106 | JGI IMG/M metagenome (GOLD analysis project Ga0213882, IMG submission 160106) | Barbacenia macrantha exposed rock microbial communities from rupestrian grasslands, the National Park of Serra do Cipo, Brazil - ER_R09 ...
ATCGCCAACCTCAAGACATGGCGGATCCTCTTCACTGATTACAGAAGGCCGTTGAAGACCTTCTTGTCCTCGTTTCGAGCCGCTATCGGCCTATACTTCTTCAAGGAGGCTTTTGCATAATCCTCATTGTTTTCGGTCCGGTGCCCTGACGGTCCGTAGTTCGGTGTTCCGGTAGTTCGGTGTTCCGGTAGTTCGGCAGCGCCGGCGTCGCCAAGGAGGTCGGCCGCGTGCTCGCTGCTGACCGCGGGTAGCTCGCGCCGGATCCGTAGCCGCTCCGTCGGTGAGGTGTACTGGCGTCGAGGTGGGTTGAGCACCGTCTGATCACAGAAAGTCAACCTGGTAACCCACTGCTGGGCTGAACAGGTGGCGCCTTCACCTCTTGTGGGGGAACGTTCGTTCGTTGTTCACTTTCTGACTAGCTGACGTCTACCTTTTCTCCTACCGAGATTGCATAGGTTGCGCCAGCGGCCGTTTGGCTGCGGCTGTCTCCACACTTGTCCCCAACGTTCGGAGGTCTCGTGAAACTCCAGCGACATCGCGCCGTGCTGGGCTTGTTGGCTGGTTCCGCGCTGCTGCTCTCGGCATGCGGCTCGGACACCGGTGGTGGCTCGGGCACCGGCGGTGGCTCGGGCACGTCCTCAACCAACCCCACCAACTCCGCTGGGGCGGCGGCCATCATGTGCAGCTCCGGATCGCTGACCGCCGCCGGATCGACGGCCCAGCAGAATGCCATGGCGCAGTGGATCAAGGACTATCTCAACAAGTGTTCGAGCGCTAACATCAATTATGGCGGCGGGGGTTCTGGGCAGGGTGTCCAGCAGTTCACCGACGGGAAGATCGACTTTGCGGGCTCTGACTTTCCGTTGGCGCAGGGGAGTGAACAACAGGCTGCGGACGCGCGCTGCGGTAGCGGACCCGCCATCAATATCCCGATGGTCCCCGGCCCCATCGCTGTCGGGTACAACGTGCCTGGGGTGAAGACCCTGAACCTGTCCGCGGCCAACCTGGCCAAGATCTTCAGCGGCAAGATCACGAACTGGGACGACCAGGCGATCGCGCAGGACAACCCCGGCACGCAGCTACCGTCGCTGGGTATCCAGAGCTTCCACCGGTCTGACGGCTCGGGGACGACCTACAACTTCACGAACTACCTGGCTAACGACGCCCAAGCCGCCTGGACGTTCGGGGCCAACAAGAACTGGACCGCGCCAGGTGGCCAAGGCGCGAAGGGCAGCCAGGGTGTCGCCCAGGGTGTGAAGTCCACTACGGGCGGCATCGGATACTTCGAGCTGTCGTTTGCGACGCAGAGTCAGATCTCCTACGCGGTGGTCGGCAACGCTGACGGAAAGTTCATTCCACTCACTCCGGAGAATGTGGTGGATTTCCTGTCCAAGGCCAAGGTGGTGGGTACAGGTAGTGACCTGAGGCTACAGTTCGACTACGCCACCACCGACTCGACCGCCTACCCGAACCTCCTCGTCACCTATGAGATAGTGTGTTCGAAGGGAAACGCCGCGGCCAAGCTGCCGTTGCTCAAGAACTTCTTGGGATACGCGGCCAGTCCGACTGGTCAGCGGGAGCTCCCGGGTCAGGGATACGTGTCGTTGCCAGACAATCTCGAACAACAGGTGCGGCAGACGATCGGTTCTCTCGGCTAGTGGTGCGGCTACTATCGGTGTCGCGATGTCAGATATGAGGTTGCAGCATGGACGAACCTGAACACGCAGGGGCTTCGATGGCGTTGTCCCCACAGGTTCCGGAGAGCCGTGGACCTCGCCATTCAACAGCGTCAGCCGCGCAACCGTCGACGGCGGCCACTCCGCCTGCCGGCGGAGATCACAGCCGCCGGACCCGTCGGCGAGGTGATGCGATCTTCCGGATGCTGACCCAGGGATCCGGCGCCTTGCTCCTCGTCATCATGGCCGCTATCGCGGTGTTCCTCGTGCTCCAGGCCATTCCCGCGCTGAGGAGTGATACCACCAACTTCCTTACCACGCTGAAATGGGATCCGGATGGTTCGCCCTCGTCATTCGGTATCGCGGCTCTGGCCTTCGGGAGTGCTCTGACGTCGCTGCTCGCGCTGCTGATGAGCGTGCCAGTGGCCGTGGGAGTGGCACTCGCGACCAGCCACTACGCGCCACGATGGTTGGCGCGCCCGCTGGCCTACGTGGTTGACTTGTTGGCCGCCGTGCCCAGCGTCGTTTTCGGGCTGTGGGGACTGATCTATCTTGTCCCCAACATCATCCCACCGTCGAAGTCCCTGAATCGCTATCTGGGGTTCATTCCGCTCTTCGGGTCCAACGGTACCTACGGCAAGTCGATTTTCGCCGCATCTATAGTACTCGCGGTCATGGTGATTCCGATTATCGCCGCGATCTCCCGGGAGGTGTTTACTCAGACGCCTCGGGACCACATCGAGGCGGCGTGGGCGATCGGGGCGACCAAATGGGAGGTGGTCCGCACGGCGATCCTGCCCTACGGGCGCTCGGGTGTTATCAGTGGGACGGTTCTCGGGTTCGGACGGGCAATAGGAGAGACAATCGCGGTAGCGTTGGTGCTGTCGGCGAACTACGGGATCAGCCTCCATATCCTCGAACCTGGCGGCAACACGATCGCAGCCAATATCGCCAACGTCTATGGAGAGGCCGGCAACGTGGGCCGGGGCGCGCTGATCGCGTCGGGCCTGGTGCTGTTCGTCATCACGTTGATCGTCAACTTCGGGGCGAGAGCAATCGTCGGCAGAAGTGGTCGGGGAGGTTGATCATGGCTCACTCAGGTGCGGCCGCTACAGTGAGATCAGCGTTGGTCAGGACGCGGCTGTCCCACTGGTCGCTCGCTGGGATCGTGGCGGGGGCGGTCGCGGCGACCCTGGTCTTGTTCGCTACGACACCGCTGCGGGGTCGGGTCGGATTTCTGCTCGTCGCGGTTGGGCTCTACGTTGTCGCGCAGACCGTGGGGTCGGCTCTGGTCGAAGGCTGGCGCAGAGCGAAGGACCGGCTGGTGACCAGCATCGTGGTGGCGTGTGCCTGTGCCGCGATCCTCCCGCTTGTCGCGGTGCTCGGATTCACCGTGGTCAAGGGTATGGTCGTACTCAACGGATCCTTTCTCACCCACACGATGCGCGGGGTCGCCGAGCAGGACCCGGACGGTGGTATCTATCACGCCATCATCGGCACGCTCGAGCAGGTGGGTCTGGCGACGCTGATGGCTGTCCCGTTCGGCCTGCTCGTCGCGATCTACCTGGTGGAGTACAGCTCCGGGCGACTGGGCCGGGTAGTGAGTTTTTTCGTCGACGTGATGACCGGCCTACCGTCGATTGTCGCCGGGCTGTTCATCTTCGCGCTGTGGATCCTGGCGTTGGGACAGAGCTTCTCCGGGTTTGCCGGCTCGTTGGCTCTGGCGATCCTCATGCTGCCTACGGTGGTCCGGTCGGCCGAGGAGATGCTGAAGATCGTGCCCGACAGCCTCCGCGAGGGTAGCTATGCGCTAGGTATACAAAAGTGGGTCACCGTGCTGCGTATCGTCTTGCCCACCGCCCTGGCGGGAATCGTGACGGGGGTGATGCTCGCTGTTGCGCGGGTGACCGGGGAGACTGCTCCGCTGTTGCTCACGGTGTTCGGCAACACCGCCCTCAACGTCAATCCGTTCTCCGGAGCGCAGGCCTCGCTGCCACTGTTCGTGTTCAGCGAGGCGGGCCTGCCCAACGAGACAGCAATCAACCGGGCCTGGGCGGCGGCGTTGGTCCTGATCCTGATCGTTTTGATCCTCAACATCATCGCCCGAGTCATTGCACGCTTCGCGGGTGTCCGTAGCTAGGCTGAAAATTGGATCTGCCATGGCCAAGAATGTCCAGATGAAAGACGTCGACATCTACTACGGCAAGTTCCACGCTGTGCAGAGTGTGAACCTGTCGGTGCCACCACGCGCGGTCACCGCCTTCATCGGTCCCTCGGGCTGCGGCAAGTCCACCGTGCTGCGCACGATCAACCGGATGCACGAGGTCATCCCAGGGGCGCGGGTCGAGGGTCGGGTGGAGCTCGATGGGGAGGACATCTACCAGGCCGGCGTCGACCCCGTCGAAGTGCGTCGCGCCGTCGGCATGGTGTTCCAGCGACCGAATCCGTTTCCGACGATGTCCATCCGGGACAACGTGGTTGCCGGTCTCAAGCTGCAGGGGGTGAGCAATAAGGCCCGGTTGGACGAGGTGGCCGAGCGGTCACTAAGCGGCGCGAACCTGTGGAACGAGGTCAAGGACAGGCTCGGCAAGCCGGGGGGCAGCCTGTCGGGTGGGCAGCAGCAGCGGTTGTGCATCGCGCGCGCCATCGCGGTACAACCCGACGTCCTGCTCATGGACGAGCCCTGCTCGGCGCTGGACCCGATCTCCACACTGGCGATCGAAGACCTGATGGGGGAGCTGAAGAAGAGCTACACGATCATCATCGTGACCCACAACATGCAGCAGGCCGCTCGGGTATCCGACCAAACCGGGTTCTTCAACCTACCGGCCGCCGGTGAGCCGGGCTGTCTCGTCGAGCTCGACGACACGGAGAAGATCTTCTCCAACCCGCGGCAGAAGGCGACTGAAGACTACATCTCGGGGCGGTTCGGCTGATGTCGTCTATCGAGGGCTGGGGAGCGATGAACACACCCGAGGCAAGCCGTTACCTGTCGGTCGACCCCCGGACTCTCGGACAGCTGCGGATCCTGAGGATCGGTGATGTGGAGCTCCAGCTTGATGGGTACCGGCTCCTCGTGCGAGGAGTACCCGTTCACCTGCCACACAAGGAGTTCGTGATTCTGCGGCAGCTGATGGACAATGCCGGTCGGGTCGTCACCCGGCGTGAGTTGCTGGACAACGCATGGGGTCCGGACCGGGCGGATGTCCGGAACTACCTGGAGGTGCATATTCGTCGGCTTCGTACGAAGATCGAGACTGACGTGGACCAGCCGACTCGCATCCGGACGGTTCGCGGGGTCGGCTACATTTTCGACCTGCCTCAAGATGTAGATGGCTAAGGCCACCCGCCGCCGCGGTATCGGGGCGCTGGCGGCGCACCGTGCCGCGCCAGGCATCATGGGTGGGGTGCGCAACTCCACTGGACCGCAGTCTAGGACGGAGCGACTGTTCCGCATCGCGATCGCGATCAAGGGCCTTGACGGCGGGCTGCAGCTGCTGGCCGGCATCGTGCTGGTCGTCGTGCCGGCTACGGCGATCACGCGACTGGTCGACATGGTGGTGACGCGTGAGCTGGTCGGCGATCCCATGGGGAAGCTCGCCGTTCACCTCCATGCCGTGGCGGCCCATTTCGCGGGCGGCACCCGTTCATTCGCGATCGTGTACCTGTTGTTGCATGGAATAATTAAGATCGCGCTGGTTGTCGCGCTCTGGCGCAAGCTCATGCCGGCTTACCCGATCGCGGTAACGGCACTGGGGGCGTTCGTGGTGTATGAAGTCCTCCGGGCAGTCCGTACCCACTCCATTGCGCTGCCGATCTTCGCCGCACTGGATGTAGTGATCATCTTCTTGGTGGCCAGAGAGTACCTGCAACTGCGTCGGGAACGGAGCCTGCCGGAACGGAGCCTGCCGGAAACACGGAGCCTTCCAGAAACAGCGCCTGGGGATGTGAGGCGAAGCTGAGCGAGAACCAGTCCTGGAGGAGGTTAGCCGGCGGGCGGTCTCTCGTGCTGCTGTGCCGGGGCCGGCGATGCCTGATGAGACTGGGTCGGGGAAGGACGGGCCCCCTGGGGCGGCGAGCCGGCCGTCGGAGGCAGCTGCTCAGGTTCCTTCTCGCCCGACAACGCACGGGTCTCAGCCTTGAAGATCCGCATCGACTGACCCACCGAGCGGGCCATCTGTGGCAGTTTGGCGGACCCGAACAGCAGCACCAAGGCCGCCGCCACGATCAACAAATGCCACGGGCTCAGCTCGCCCATCGCAGCCTCCTTGGTCAACGCCGCGCCACGACGCTCAAGCGACAGCGACGCTCAAGCCACTGTAGACGCTCAGGCACCATGGACGCTCACCGTGTAGCTCAACATACTCGCCCCGGGGCGGTCGGGGTTGAGTTCACCGCTCCGGCCGTGACGGTGACCCCTGGCCGGATTCCGGCCGACCGGAGCATACTGCTGCGGGTCGGGCTGGCCTGCTGAGAGGCTGTGATCATGGCGCAAACGTCGGTGCGCGGGGCGGTGCGTGAGGAGCAGCCGGGTTTCCGGCGTGACGTCGGTCTGATGGCGTTGATGTTCGTCTCGCTCGGTTCGATCATCGGGTCGGGGTGGCTGCTGGGCGCGTTGACGGCGGCCACGTCGGCTGGTGGGGCCTCGCTCGTGTCCTGGCTGCTCGCGGGTGTGATCATCGTGCTGTTGGCGCTGGTGCACTCGGAGCTCGGTGCGGCCTATCCCCTCGTGGGGGGCACGGCGCGCTGGCCGCGGTTGGCGTTCGGCTCGCTGGGCGGGTTCACAGCCGGTTGGTTGGCCTGGTTGCAGGCCGTGACGATCGCCCCGATCGAGGTCGAGGCGGCGCTGAGCTACCTGGACCACAAGTGGCACGGATTGATCAACGACGTAGGCGCGCTGACGACCATGGGGCTGGGTGTGGCCACGGTGTTGATGTTGTTGTTCACCGTCATCAACATCCTCGGGGTGCGGTGGCTGGCGGAGAGCAACAGGATCGCGGTGCTCTGGAAGATCGCGGTGCCGGTCCTGACGGTCGGCGTCCTGATCGTGGTGTCGTTCCGGGCCTCGAACTTCACCGCCGGTGGCGGCTTCGCTCCCTACGGCGCCCACGGGGTGTTCGCGGCGCTGCCGTTGGGTGTCGTGTTCGCGCTGCAGGGCTTCGAGCAAGCGGCGCAGATCAGCGGTGAGGCACGTGACCCGCAGCGCACCGTGCCCCGTGCGGTGATCGGCGCGGTGCTCATCGGTGTCCTGCTGTATCTGGCGCTGGAGGTCGCCTTCATCGGCGCGCTGAGCCCCGGCAACCTCATCTACGGGTGGGCCCACCCGGTGGGCAAGGGTGACTTCGGGCCGTACGCGACGCTGGCCACCGGCCTGGGTCTGGGCTGGCTGGCCACCGTCTTGTACATCGACGCGTTCGTCTCACCGGCCGGCACCGGCCTGATCTATGTGGGCACCTCCGCGCGGTTGTCCTATGCGCTGAGCCATGCCGGTTATGTTCCTCGGGGCGTCAGTCGGATCAACGGTCGCGGTGTCCCGTACTTCGCGATCGTCCTGTCGTTCGTCGTGGGTCTGATCTGCTTCCTGCCCTTCCCGAGCTGGCAGAGCCTGGTCGGGCTGGTCACCTCCGCGACAGTGATCATGTATGCGTTCGCGCCGATCACCCTGCTGGCGCTGCGCAGGACCGACCCGGACCGCGCCCGTCCGTACCGGGTGCCGGCGGCCTCGGTCCTGGCCCCGCTGGCGTTCGTCGCCGCGAACGAGATCATCTACTGGACGTCCTGGGTCACGGTGGAGAAGCTGATGCTGGCCATCGTCGCCGGGTACGTGCTGTTCGGGATCTCCTACACGCTGGGCCACCCGATTGAGCGCCCGCCGCTGGACCTGCGGTCGCTGGTGTGGATCCTGCCGTGGCTCGTCGGCCTGACCGTGATCTCCTACCTCGGCCGGTACGGTGGGACCAGGCTCATCCCGGAGTGGGTCGACCTGGGTGTGGTGGCCGTGTTCAGCCTGGTGATCTGCTCCCTGGCCGTGGCGCTCAGCCTGCCCAGCCACCGGGTCGTCGCCGCTGTCGCGGCCGACGAGCGTGAGGCGGCGGTCCAACCCGGGCTCAAGACCGCCTGAGGCGCGGGCATGGTCGTGCGCAGCGTGGGAGTGGAGGAGGAACTGCTGCTGGTCGATCCGGACAGTGGCCGGGCGCTGGCGCTGTCCTCGGCGGTGTTGCGGGACGTGGCGGACGGTGCTGACCAGGCTCTCACGGCGGAGCTGATGTGCCAGCAGATCGAGACGAACACCCGGCCTTGTGTCAAGCTCGACGAGCTCGCGCGTGAGGTGCGCCGGTGGCGGCACGCGGCCGGCGTTGCCGCCGAGGGCAGGGGGGCCAGGGTCGCCGCGCTGGCTACCTCGCCGCTTCCGGTCGATCCAGTGGTCTCCTCCCTGCCTCGTCACCGGAGGATAGTGGACGAGTTCGCTCTCACCGCCCAGGAGCAGCTCACCTGTGGCTGCCACGTTCACGTTCAGATCGAGTCTGAGGCGGAGGGGGTGGCGGTCCTGGACCGCATCCGCGGCTGGCTGCCGTGTCTGCTCGCGCTCAGCGCCAACTCGCCGTTCTGGCAGGGTCAGGACAGCGGCTACGCCAGCTTTCGGTCCCAGGTCTGGGCTCGATGGCCGGCGGCCGGGCCCACCGACCTCTTCGGCTCCGCCGAGACCTATCACGCCACGACGCGGGCGATGATCGAGACTGGGACGCTGCTCGACGTGGGGATGGTCTACTTCGACGCTCGGCTGTCCAGCGTGCACCCGACGGTGGAAGTGCGCGTTGCCGACGTCTGCCTGGTCGCCGACGATACGGTACTCCTGGCGGCTCTGGTCAGGGCCCTCGTCGAGACAGCTGCGCGGTCCTGGCGAGCCGGGCTGCCCCCAGCGCCACTTCGCACCGAGCTGCTTCGGCTCGCGGGCTGGCGAGCCGGTCGGTCAGGTCTCGACGGTGACCTCGTCGGTCCGACGGGCCGGCCGGCGCCGGCCGACCAGGTGATCCGCAACCTCATGGACCATGTCCGGCCGGTGCTGGAGGACCACGGTGAGCTCGAGGTGGTCGAAGACCTGCTCATCACCGTGCTCAGACGGGGCAGTGGAGCAGCCGCGCAACGTCGGATCTACCGCACCAGCGGTCGGCTGACCGACGTCGTCGCCCACACCGTGAACCGCACGACCTGACTCAGCGGCGGCGTCGGCGAACAGTGACCCAGACCGCGGTCTGGAGGACTGCGACCGCGGTGCAGGCGCCGAGCGCGAGGAAGCCGAGCTGTAGCCCCGGGCTGTGGAATTCGAGGGTGAGAACGTGCTCACCGCGCGGCACCTCGACGGTGACGAGACCGGCGGGTCCGTTCACGACCGTGATGGAGTGACCGTCGAGCGTTGCGCGATAGCCCGGCCAGTCCAGGCGCGCGAAGAGGATCCGCCCGGCCTCCTCGGCGGAGTGGTAGCGGACGACCTCGCGTTGTGGCTGTGCGGAGTCGGTGAGGACGTCGATGCCGCTGGAGGACCAGGAGACTCGACCTTCGTCGAGGAGCGGGCGGTCGCGCAGCCAGACCGTCCGGACGTCGTCCCTGTCGGCGACTCGCCATCCTGGAGGTGGCGTACGGACCGCGACGTCGGGGAGCAGCGAGCGCTGCAGGACGAGGGTCGATACGCGCATCGCGTCGACGAGGGGGACGTTCGTCTCGTGATCCGCCGGCTGCCAGAGTCGGTCGAACGCCTGGGGACAGGTGGCGCCCCGATAGTCCATGCACAGGGCGTCGGCGAACTTCGCGAAACCCAGCATCGCCGTGTAGCTCCCGATCGTGACCAGTCCGGCCGCGCGCGGAAGGTTTCCGAACATGATCTCGCCTGAACGCATCTGCTCCGTCGTGACACCGGTCAGGGACGCGAGCTGGAGGACCGTACCCTGGTAGTCCTTTGTGTCGGCTTTCAGCCGCGCTATGTCGTATGCCGGGTAGACGGGCGGGTCCGCGGCGGTCGTCTGCGGGAACACACTCGTCTGCAACGTGACGACAGAAGCCGTTCCGGCGATGAGCACGATGCCCAGTGCGCAGCGCCCACGGCGGAAGTACACGACCAAGCCGATCGCGAGCAGGGCGGCCGTCAGTACGAGGCCCGCCAGGTGGATCCGGTTGTAGTGCTGGGGCTCGACGGTCCAGGCGAGATAGGTGCCCGCGAGCACGATGGCAGCGCTCGCTATGGCTCGTCGACGCACCTGGTCGGTCGCCAGACCCGCCGAGAGCGCGACCGCGAAGAGCACCAAGGCGGCGAGGTAGAAGTACTCGATCAGGCGCAACGGCCACCGGAAAAGCCACAGGTTGGAGGGCCCCAGGGTCGCGGTGAGGTACCCGCCGGCCACAACGGACAAGCTGGTCAGCGAGCGCAGCCGAGCCCGCAGGGACCTCCACTGGAGCCAGGGCAGCAGTGGGGTCACGAACCACGCACAGTAGGTCGAGGGCACCTGTTCCAGCAGGGAGCCGTTCCAATGCAGAATTGCGGGGAGGTACGTGGGCGAGCTGCCCGCGGCGAGGTCACCGAGGTCGGGGACGAAGAAGGTGTCATTCGCGATCTGAGCCAACTGCTGACGAGATGTGACGTCGACCGTCCCGAGGAGCGGAAGAAAGACGAGAAGTCCGACCGCGCCGACACACCCGCCCATGACCGTCAGGTGGGCTAGCCGGGAGAGCTCGCGCCGCGCCACCAGCTCGACCGCGATCGCGACGAGGACGATGATGAGACCGAGCGGTGCGTACGGATATCCCGTCGTCATCGCGAGGAACCCGAAGACGAACGGTACGAAAGGGTTCAGAAGTCCGCGGGAATGGCGGTGAGCAGCCCACCAGAAATGCGCGACCCAGGTAAAGGCCATGAGACCGGCCGGCCATCCGGAAGCCTCGTACCAGAGGGTGAACCCGGATACGGGGAGGGCCGTGGCCACGACTGCTGACGGCATCCTGGCGGCGCCGTACTCCCGGGCGAGGAGGAACGTGGCGAGCGCGAGGAGGCCGAGGACCCCTATCGTAACGGTGAATGCCGCCAGTGACAGGTTGTTGAAGAAGGACACCACGACGAAGTTCACGAGGTTGACGGGGTTCCAGATGCCGGTCAACGCCTCGGCGGCGTAGTTGCCGCCCATCCACCCGTCGGGATCCATCGTCGGCCAGTTGCCGCCGCGCAGCTGCTCCCCGAAATGGTGCCACAGTGGCAGGAAGTACTCGTGCTGGTCTCCCATATAGTAGAAGAATGTGCCGCGCCATTGCGGGATCACGCAGAGTGCCATGGTGGCGACGGCCACGCTGAGAGCGACCACCCATTCCGGTGCTCGCTGGAGCCGGTGAGTAGGCGTTGTGGCCGTGTTGCGGGTGAGGCTGCCAGGCCTGGTCCCGAGGAGTGCCGGACGTCCCACGGAGAAACCCGTCACCGGGTGTCGAAGAGCCGCTGCCAGTTCTGCCTGCTGGTCAGCTCGGGCATGGCGGCCCGGTACCGGCGCCGTACCCGCGGCTGCTCGCGGACGAGGCGGGCGAGCACCCGCAGGCCCCGCATGCCCAGCTTCCGCATCAGGGTGGGGTCGAGGCGGCGGACTCGGACACCCTCCTGCGACGGGTCAGTGACCACCGCCGTCCCGAACAGGGAGACGTGCCACCAGTGTGAGTCGCGGACGCTGACCGCGGCGGTGCCGCGGGGTTTGCGCAGAACCTGCCAGAGCACCCGTTTGAGCAGCACCAGACGCGGTCGCGATGGTGTCGGTAGCGCAGCGGTGATCGGCATCGCCGCCGAGGGGATGCCGGGGATGCCGTGCGCGGGATGGCGGGTCGTCTCGGGGTACTCCGCGCGGAGCTTGCGGACGGCGGCCACCGCCTCGACCCCGCCGTCGTGCAGGACCTCAGGTCCGGCGAGGAAATCCTCCACGGCCATGATCAGCGTGGCCGTCAGGCCGTAGCGCATCGAGGTGATGTAGAGCAGCAGCTGGCCCAGCAGGAACCGTGCCGTGTCGGTCCTGTTGGACCGACCGTACAGCGCGTGGACGATCAGCGAGTTGCGCAGACTGAAGTAGCGAGGCCAGTCGTCCCAGTCTTTCCAGTGGAAGTCCGCGTGCCAGATCCCGGCACCGGGAAACGTCACCGTCGGATAACCATGGGCGCGGGCGCGTAGTCCGTACTCGATGTCATCCCACTGGAAGAACAGCGGCAGGGGGTAACCGACTGCGGTGACGACCTCGGAGGGGATGAGGCAGGCCCACCAGGCGTTGTACTCCGCGTCCACCCGGACTTCCTGACGTTTTCTGGCCAGGTCCGACCGGGCTAGTGCGTCTTTGACGGGGAGTCCGGCGCGCAGGGTCGTCAGGTCGGTGGCCTCCGCTCCGGCATGCAGCTGGTCGGGATGTAGCAGGTAGAGCATCTGGCCACCGACGATGGTAGGTGCGGTCGTGCAGTCGGCGAAGGTCGTGAGCCGGACCACGGTATCGGGTTCCAGCAGGATGTCGTCGTCCATGAGAAGAATATGCGCATGATCGCTATGGTCACCCTTCGTGACCTCGTAAAGCCCGCGGGTGAAGCCACCCGCCCCCCCCCAGGTTCGGTTGTCTCAGGTAACGCAGTCTCGAGCCGAGGACGTGCTGGACGGCGGGGAACCCGGCTCGGGACTCGACGGTGTCGTCTCCCTGGTCGATGACGTATATCACGTCCACCATGGTGAGTGCGGTGTCGTCGCGGGACAGCGTCTCCAGAGTGCGCAGACAGTCGTCGGCCCGGTTGTAGGTGCAGATCACCACCGCGGTCGGGTGAACCAGCTCGGGCCTGGGCACCGACCAGCGAGCAGCGCGCAGGGTGAGAGCCGCCTCGCCGGTGGACGCCTCCAGCCACATCGCGCCGCCGTCGACGAACCTGTCGACTCGCGCCGGGACTCGCACCTCCTCGTCGCGCGCCTCCTCGACCGTGACGGCGGCGACGGTCCGGGTGTCTCCCACGCTGTCCGAGGCCCTGATCGAGATCTGGCCCGTGCCCTGCGCGATGACTCTGAGCTCGACCTGGGTGACCTCGGTCCACCGTTGCCAGTAGCTGGCTGGGAAGCGCCCGAAGAAGGTGTTGGTGGACAGTCGAGCGTGCGGCTGGATGACGACCCGGTCACGTTGTCGTTCCACGATTCCGCGCTCACTTCGCGCGTAAAGCTCGCCGGGCGCCTCCGGGAACGGGCCGGTGAACAATGCGCGCTGGGCGAGCAACTGTTGTCGGCCGGATACGCTGTGTTGTTGGTCGACCATATTCCCGCGCATGCGGGCAGCCTGTCCACGCGCCGATGTCACGGGTGAGACGCTGCCCCTGGGAGGTGAACGAGGAGAGTCCGGAAGTCGACGAGAAGATTACGACAAACTTCACAAGGGACAACTACTTCCCCGCGACCACGTCTTGTCATCGAGTCATCTCCTGCCGTGCGGACTCAAGCGCTCGCCATTGACGCGCAAGTTCTTGCCGTTGCCTATTGAGGGAACACTGCGTGGCTGCCTGTCGTCTCGTCCGAGCCTCCAGCAGTCGCTCGCTGAGCGTGCATCCTATGAGTACGCCGACTAACAGGGCCATCGCCAGAGCGATCAAGGTGAAACCCATATCAAGACTTCCTCCTCGCCCATAAGCTCTCCCGTCGCTGATCAGTAGAACGTTCCGCCGTCCTGCGTGGCTAGAGGGCAGCCCTCACCGCGCGGGTGGCCCAGCCCGGCGGCGCGGCGGGCCGGCGCGCCTCTCGGAGACGATCCGGCCGGGGTTTCCCAGGATCTGTGGGCGGCCCAGACCGTTACCTCGATTTATCGTGACGGTGGTTGCGCGCTTCGCCGGGGGTGGGCACGGTGGTAAGTGGACGGCCCGTTCAGCATCCCCGAGAACCGACAACCGCGACCCCGGGAGCAACAGCATGTCCACCCGGATCACAGACGGCCGACGAGCCGCTGACGACCGAGACCCTCACCTGGCCCACGCCGCCGTAGTCGCTACCACCGAGCAGGCTCGCGTCACCGAGGAGGTGAGCGCCCAGCGGACGCGGGACTCGATGTCCCAGCTCGTACGCCGAGGGCAGGACACCTCGCTCAGGTCGCTGCAGGTGTGGGCCGACCTGGCCCGCAGGCTCGGCCCCACTGCGCCGAGCTTCCCTGCCGGCGTGGCGATAGTGGCCCTCGCCTGTGACCCGTTCGAGAAGCTGCTCGCGGCTCAGCGCCAGGTCGTCGACGAGCTTGTCGCCACCCAGTGCCAGCTCGCGCAACAACTCCTCCATACCACCACCGCCACCGTCGGCGGCAACCCCGTCCCCTGAGAGGACGGCCCCAGCGGGAAACCCACACACCGGTCGACATCGGCCCGCGGGCAACGGCGCTCACTGACCCGGCCGTGCCCGTGATGAGCCGTGCCGCTCAACAACGACTACCTAGAAGGTGGTTCCGCGATGAGTAACCCTGCGATGACCGACCCTGCGATGACCGACCCCCTGCAACTTGCCCACCTGTGGTGGGCCGGCCTCGACCAGACGGACCGGCAACGGGTCTGGGACTCCCGCCACAGCTACCTCGCCGGTGACCTCGTGGAGAGCATGGCCAACGCCGGCGTGCCCGTGGTCAGCGACGGTCGCTGGTCCTGCGTCAGCGTCGGGCCCACCGGTTTCACCGTGCCCGTCGCCGTCCAGCAACTTTTCCATGGGCTGTCCCAGGTGCCCCGAGGAGAGGCCGCCCTGGGCTAGCCGGTTGTGCCGGCGCGGGGAAGCGCGTGGACGAGGCGGTCTAGCTCGTCGTCGGTGTTGTAGTAGTGCACCGAGGCGCGCACCAGCTCGGACAGGCCCCGGCGGGGCAGGTCCAGGCGGGCGGAGCCGGCGTCGGAGACGCTGGTGTTCACCCCCGAGCAGGCGAGGCGGCGCTGTACATCCCGGGCGGGGACGTCCTGGACGGTGAAGGTGACGATGCCACAACGGCGCTGGCCCTGGTCGTGTACGCGCACCCCGTCCAGGGCCCGCAGCCGGGCCCGCAGAGTCTCGGCGAGCGTGGTGACGCGGGCCTCGATGGCGTCGAGCCCCCAGGACAGCGCGTAGTCGATGGCGACCCCCAGCCCGATCTTACCGGCGTAGTTGGTCTCCCAGGTCTCGAAGCGCCGCGCGTCCGGACGGATCTCGTAGCGCCGCGGCGCCGTCCACGTCGCGGCGTGCAGGTCGAGGAACGGTGGCTCGAGACGGTCGAGGATCGAGCGACGCACGTAGAGGAAGCCGGTGCCGCGCGGTCCCCGCAGATACTTGCGCCCGGTCGTGGAGAGCAGGTCGGCGCCGGTGCGCTGGACGTCGACGGGCAGCTGGCCCACTGACTGGCAGGCGTCGAGCAGGAACGGCACCCCGGCCTCGCGGGCGAGGGCGCCGACCTGCTCGGCGGGGTTGACCAGCCCACCCTGCGTCGGCACGTGGGTCACGGCGATGAGCCTCACCTGGCCGCCGCTGGTGAGGCGACGGCGCAGGTCGGTGAGGGAGATCTGGCCGTGCTCGTCGTCGTCGACGACCTCCACGACCGCGCCGGTGCGGCCGGCGACCTGCAGGAAGGCGATGACGTTGCTGGCGTACTCAGCGTGGGTGGTGAGGATGCGGTCGCCCGGCATGAACGACATGGCGTAGAAGGCCATGTCCCAGGCTCGGGTCGCGTTCTCCACGACCGCGACCTCGTCCACCTCGCAGCCGATCAACCGGGCGATCGCCGTGTAGGTGGCCTGGACCTGCTCGGCGGCGGCCTCAGCGGCCTCGTACCCGCCGAGCTCGGCCTCCCGGCGCAGGTGGGCGATGACCGCTTCGGTGACCTGTGCCGGCGGCAGCGCCGCCCCAGCGTTGTTCAAATGCGCTACTCGCCTCGCTCCTGGGGTGTCGCGCCGAGCGCGCTCAACGTCGAAGGCCACGAACCCACGCTATGGCTTACAGCTGCCGGTCGCCGTGCTGACGCGGCCGGTCCCCGCCCCGGGCGTCTACAGGGATCCGGGGGTCGGTCACGGGGCACGTGCTCGGCGTTCACGTCGACGGCGTGCGAACGCCAGTCCCGCGAGGACACCCCCCAGCGCGAAGCGATGCCCACCCGGTGCGCCTCGGGCGCGCTGGGGACGATGGCCGGGTGCTCGCTCATCCGAGCCACTCCCCGAGAACGTCGAACAGCGCGGTCGCGGCGGCCTCGTTGAGGATGATGACGCACTCGCCGGTGACGTGCGGGTCCAGGATGATCTCGTCGCTTTGTTTCTCCAGCACGAGGTTGGCGAAGCCTCTCGGCACGTGCAATAGATCTACTGCACATGTTGCCGGGGTTAGCTATTCGGCCGGTCGAACTGGGACATCGCTAGACTCGCCTTGTGGCCCCCGAAAGGAGTGACGGCGATCATGCCCTCTCTGGTCACACCCGGAAAACGCCCCATGCGGGGCACCATGGCCGCCCGGTGATCTTGACAGGGAGATCGAAGTCGGAATAGCCCTGGGTTCGCGGCAAGCCACGGCACGGGCGGGACAGTTACCTGTCGGACTGTCCCGCATCTAATGCGCTTCATGACCGAGCCCGCAGCCCAGCTTTAATGCCAGTCAGTGAGTCCAGAGCGAGCTGGTCGCGACCATCCGCTTCGGCGGCCAGAGGCGCGGCGTAGTCTTGCGTCACCTCTTCGCCGAGGTACACCGCCCTGGGGTCGCTCCCCGGGGCATGGGCGAGGGGGCCTACCTCGGCGGGAGGGGTGCTTGGTGGACCTTGAGGACGCGCGGACGATCGGGCTGGCGATCTGGCGTGTCCGCGATGATCGGGGCAAGTCGCTGCGGGTGATCGCCGGGCTGGCTGGAATGAGCAAGGACACCCTGAACCGGATCGAGCGCGGTGAACTGTCCCCGACCCTAAACCAGATCCTTGCCCTCGCCGAGGCGCTCCAGATCTCCGTGTCGGAGCTGACCAGGCTCCCCGTACCCGCACCCGCTAACGGACATACCGATTCCACCACGAAGGCGATAGGGCTCGCGCTGGACGCGATCGAGGCCCGTCATCCGGGAGGAATGGTGCTCCCTGTCTCGGCGCTGCGGAAGAGGGTGGCCCAGATCCACGCACAGGCTCGGGCAGTCCGGTTCGCCGAGGTGGCCACCGACCTACCCGCGCTGATCCGGGACCTGCACACGACGCTGAACACCGGCGCCGACCACGGCGAGTTGCTCGATCTGGCCGTGTACCTGCATGTGCACGTCACTCGCATGTGGCTGTTGCGCGCGGGTGCGCCAGAGCACTTGATCCGGCGGGTGGTGTTCCTGGCCCTGCGCTTGGCCCAGGAACGCGATGAGGTCGGAACACTGGCCGTGGCCGGGTTCAGCGTTGCCGACATCTTGATAGCCGGCGGTGCGTTTGAGCTGAGCCGTGCAACGCTCGGCTCGCTCACTCTGCCGCCGGTCACGGCCGACACCGCCGGGTTCGTCGCCCTGGTCACCGCGTGCCACGCCATAGCCGCTGTGCTGGAGGGCCGCCCGGGTGAGGCGGCCGCTCCGATGGACGCTGCGGCCGAGATAGCCGGGCGGTTCGATGTGGACTCTCTGGGTCCAGTGCCCGGGCCGACTGACGCGGGGATGGATCGGTTCGTGTTTGGGTCGGTCGATGCGGGAACTGCTCAGATGCGGCTCGCGTTCGAAGCGAATGAGCCTGACCGGGCGGTGAGCATCGGCCAGAACGTTCATCCCGACCGGCATCCCCTCCCGGTGGCCCGGACCCATTACTGGATCCACTACGGCCGCGCGCTGTCTCACCTTCGGGGACGCCATGACGACGCAGTGAGGGCGCTGCGCACGGCAGAGGAGATCTTCCCCACCATGGTGCTCCGTGAGCCCAGGGTCCGCGACACCCTCGCCGTGCTGCTCAGGCACTCGCGCCGGGGCTCCCCGACAGGCCAGGAGCTACGCGGCATGGCCCGCCGGGCTGGCCTGCGGGTGTAGCCCAACGGGGATGTCTCTCCTGAGAGACAGATGCGGCCCCGTTTCTCCCAAGATGTCGCGTCTGAGCGACAACCCGCCGTCATCGTCGGGCCATAGTCGCAAGCATGATCGACGTACCCGAAACGCTGCACCGTCACCGGGAGCGAGGTCGGTTACCGGCGGAGGCTGATAGCCAGCCGCCCGATTCTGGTCACGTCTGTCCGGCCTGCCAGGCCGCTGAGTGCGCGATGAGCACCGCCGAGCTGGGCGAGTCGCTGCCGGAGGGCGTGTTCCACCTGCTGACCGCTGATGACGACGTAACCAGCACGTACCAGGGCTATGTCGCTGTGTGTGGTGAGGTGCTGGTCGCCTCGGACCTGCCGGCGTCGTGCTATTCATTCCCCGGTATTGCCTGGAGTGCGTGCGCGAGTCGGTCTGCTGGAGCGCTGAGGTGTGGGTTTCCGGTGAGTGAACTTGCTATGATCCCGGCGCGATTGCGTGGTCTGGCGCGATCTCCTACGCCGCAGGAGCGGCTGCGGTGACTGGTGTGGAGACCATAACACGTGGGGCTGATGAATCCACGAACGGCGCGGCCGGCCTCCCGGGGAGGGACGATCCTGGGCTGGGCGTTGCTGGTGGCCAGTCGGATCTCTGCCCCGCTGCTGTTCTGGCTCGGATGAGCGGCGACCCGGCCACCTGGCACCCGCGGTCAAGGGGCGCCCGGTGAGTGGCGCCCCAGGCTGGGGTGTGTTCTCGGCGGACTGCGCCCATCCTCGGGTGTGGCTCGTCGCCGGGCTCGGCACCGCGCCCGAACCCACCGACCAGCCCACCGTCCGCGACGACCTCATGCGCACCTGGCGACCCGGCCCGGACGGCCGGTACACCACGGGCGGGGGGCGTCACCACGCCACGTGGGGTGAGCTGCGCGCCCGGCATGACCTGGTGGAGGTGACTGAGGCCCGGATGGCCGAGGCGATCTGGTGGGGCACCCCGTGAGCTGGTATTTGCGGTCTCAGGGTGACCGGGACACCCACCACGGCGTGCTGGGTCCTGATGGCACGGTGGCCGCGGCGTGTGGGGTGAGGTTCTCGCCGCTGCGACTGCCCTACGATCGGCTGAGTCTGCCCGGGTACCCGCAAGACCGGGACCAGATCTGCCGGGACTGTGACACCCGTCGCAGGGAAGGTGCCCGGTGAGCGGCCCGCCGCACTGGGGCGTGTCCTCCCGGGACTGGCAGTCCCACGCCATCGATGTGGACGCTGAGCACCCCGACGGGGTGTATGTCGTCCGCTGCGGGCGGCGGCTGGTCCTGGGCGCCGGCCTGTATGACGAGCCACCACCCGGCGGCTGGATGTGCCTGGCGTGTGCGCGGCGGACCGAGCGGGACACCGGTGAGGTGACCGAGCCGCCCCCCGCTCACCCGATGACCGGGCCGGCGCGGTGGGCGCGGTCCCCGCTGGGCTATCACACCCACTGGCTGCTACCCGACGGTGAGCATCCCAAGGGTGTTCTTCAGGCGCGGTGCGGCGCGGTGATGACGACGAGCGCGACCCCGCGTGAGCGACCACTCTGGGGCCTGCGCTGCGCGCGCTGTCACCTGGTCTTCCTGGTA
>Ga0213882_10000276_pt1 | contig 19232 bp, 17 predicted proteins | sample BarmaccoBMER_R09_FD_160106 | JGI IMG/M metagenome (GOLD analysis project Ga0213882, IMG submission 160106) | Barbacenia macrantha exposed rock microbial communities from rupestrian grasslands, the National Park of Serra do Cipo, Brazil - ER_R09 ...
TCGGTGGTTCGACAGCCATGGCCGAACTGCTCGGAGTGCCGGTTGATAATTATTTGGCGCAGATGGGACCGGATGGGAAGTTGCATCCGCTCTCACGCGAAAAGTACTACATTCCGGGATCGCTGCTCAAGGTAAACGTCAATCCGAATGCCCCTCTTGCCTATGGAATGCCGAGTCAGATAGATGTGTTCTTCGATAACAGTCCAGTGTTCAAGCTGCTGCCCGATGCTGAACTGAAGCACACGTCGGCGGTAGCGTGGTTCTCTTCACCGAAGCCATTAGTGAGTGGCTGGGCGTGGGGACAGCAGTATCTGGACGGCGGAACAGCAGTAGCGGAGGCGACCGTTGGAGAAGGCAAAGTTTTCCTGCTCGGCCCCGAAGTGACATTCCGTGCGCAGCCGCACGGCACCTTCAAACTGCTGTTTAATGGCTTGTATTACGGGAGCGCGCAACCGGCTACGCTCGAATGATTCTCGATCCTGACGCTTAGTGCGTCATGGCGTAGACAATGTAGTTGATTCCGATTCGCACGCCAAGCGCGGAGTACTTTTCCGGGTACTCCGGTGTATCGGCCCACTCCCAGGAATCGCCAATATCGGAGTTGAACGACGCGGCGACCATCAGGCGGCCTTTGTCGTCGTAGATACCCCGCCAGCGCGCTACGAAGCCATCCAGCTTATGGCCTTCACCCAAGTGCTCCGCGCCGACGATCTGGTATCGGTCGCTGAGGTCGTAGACCGTATGAAAGATGGCATCCGTGTCGGGTATGTCGACGATTTGCCGGTCTGGGAAGATGCGCTTCATGGACTCCTGGAAAACCTGCCACTCCACTGTGCCGTGAAAATCGTCGGCCATGAAAAATCCCCCGCGCAGCAGGTAATCGCGGAGCTTTCTTGCCTGCGCGTCGGTAATGCCCCACTCGCCGACCTGCACGGCGTACAGCCAAGGCCAGTTATACACGTCGTCGCCGTCATCGAGATTCACAGGCTGCTCGACGGAGCGCACGCTAATGCGCGTGAGGCGGCGAACCGCAAGCGAGAAGTGCCGGTCCGCGCGAGGAAAGTCCTGTGTCCAGAGACAACGGCCTTCATGCCAATCGCCGTCCTCCCGGCCCGCGTAGCCGTCGTTCCACCCTCCCGGGTACATGAGGCGGGCGAATGCCCATTCGGTCTTCTCCTGGTAATCAGGTGGGAGCGGGATGGAACCCAAGCGGTATTCGATCCCTGAGTATTCCCGGAACGGTAGCGGGACAGTTTTGTCGACCGCGTGCGTGGCAGCGAGAACAGCGATCGCGCCAATCGAAAGCAATAGAGCTACGCGCACCAACGCTCCGAGCATAGCAGCCGGGGATCGAGAGTCCGGTGCCACGCTCCTAAGCTAGAGGCAGGATTCCTGATGGCATTTTTTCGGTCGTACGCAATTGGCGCTCTCATCGCCTCCGCAGCATTTCTCTTCGCATATCAGCACGGCGGACAGCCCGGGGTCTTCGATCATTACCTGCTGACTCTTTCGTGGTCCCCGGAATTCTGCTACAGCAATCCACAAAAAGCGGAGTGCGCCGCAGGACAGCGCCGGGCCTTCATTGTTCACGGACTTTGGCCGGAGTTCCGCGGCGGCGGAGGACCCGAGTATTGTTCGCCAGCTCCCGGGCCGGCGCAACCGGCGGGAATGCTCGACATGATGCCGGACCTGCACTTGATAGAACATGAATGGCTGGCGCACGGCACGTGCAGCGGGCTCAGCGCGGATAATTACTTCGGCCAGATCCGGAAGGCTTTCGAGTCGGTCCGGATTCCGAGGCAGTTCGCCGCTCCACGAGCCCAGTTCGCGATTTCGCCAGTCGATTTGAAGAAAGCCTTCGAGGGGGCGAATCCCAGCTTGAACGACTCCGGGATCATGATCCAGTGCCGAGGCCCATACCTCAGCGCGGTCGAGATCTGCTTATCGAAAGATCTGCGGCCAATTCCCTGCCCCGCAGTCCACGAGTGCCGGGCGCGGATGGTCCGCGTCGCGCCCGTGAGGTGATCGCGTTCATTGCTGCGCTGTTTCGTGCACCGTTCCGAAGCGCTGATGGTAATTCGGGTACGCCGGTTTTTCGAATTTCTCGGGCGGATTTTTCTTCATCAGCTCTAACGCTACTGAAACGGCGCGCTCGAGTTGCGGGTCATGCCCTTCGCGCACCAGCTTGGGATCGAGATCCACTTCGATATCGGGCGCGATACCGTGGTTTTCCACTTCCCACTGTCCTTTGAGACCGTAAAAGGCCCAGCGCGGAGCGGTAACCCGTCCTCCATCGATCAACTCCGGATACCCGCCGATGCCAACTAACCCACCCCATGTTTTCATTCCAACCAGCGGTCCAATACCAGTCTTTCGGAAATACCAAGGCATAGCATCGCCGCCCGAACCCGCAAATTGATTGATGATCATCACTTTGGGGCCGTAGATCGCTTGGGTCGGATCAGTGACGTCCTCGCCTTCCCGGCTGGTTATGCGGCCCATGGGACGGCGGTTTAGGTAATCGATGATGTAATCTGCGACATCGCCGCCGTGATTGAAGCGTTCGTCGAGCACGGCTGCCTGACGGCCGACTTGCGCGAAGAAGTAGCGGTTGAAATTCGTGAAGCCTCCTTCGGCGGTATCGGGAAGGTGAACGTATGCGACAGCTCCATGAGTCAGTTGATCGACTGTGTTACGGTTGTGCTCGATCCAGTCTCGATAGCGTAGGTTGTGTTCGCTATCGACGGGAACCACGGTCACCTCGCGAGAGCCGCTGCCATCGGGATTCGGCCCAACTCTAAGGACGACCTCATTGCCCGCGGTTTCCTGAAAGAAGCTGTAGATGTTGTCAGTAGATCCGAGATCGCGCCCATTCACGGCGAGCAGGTAATCGCCCGCCGTTACGTTCACGCCCGGTTGCGTGAGGGGCGCCTGCAGCTTGGGATTCCAATTCTCGCCTTGTAGCACTCTCGCGAACCGGTAGCGGCCATTTTCAATTTTGTAATCGGCGCCTAGCAATCCAACTTTCACGTGCGGAACCTCAGGCATTGTGCCGCCACGAACAAACATGTGGCCGACTGTGATATTGCCGAGCATCTCCTCAAACAGGTAATTCAGGTCGTCGCGGCTGCGGACGCGAGCGAGATAAGGCGCGTAGTAGGTTTCGGCGGCGCGTAGATCGAGGCCGTGAAAGTGCGGGTCGTAGAAGAAATCCCGCTCAATGCGCCAGACTTCGTGATACATCTGCTTCCACTCGGCCTGAGGCTCGACATAAACCTCCATTTGCGCCAATTTAAGTACGCCCTCGCCCGCTTTCGGCGTCTGACCGGATGCTGCTATGGTCCAATCCTCGCCTTTGCGGAAGAGCATTTTTTCGCCGTTTTCCGAGAGCTGGAACACTGTGACGCCTTCCAGTACGGTTTCATCCTTGCGGCTCTTGAAATCGAATTTGTGGACGATTAGCGCGGGCGGGCCGGGATTCAATTCGACGATGGGAGCTTCAACGAGATATACGATTCCTTCTTTGCCGGTTGCAAGCTGCGAATAATTCTTCTCCGGGACCGGGAGCGCGAGAATGCGCTGGCTGATGTTCTCAACATCGATTCGGACTTCGGGCGGAGCAGCGGGTTTCTTGTCTTTCTCTGCGTCCTTGCCCTTGTCTTTATCGGCCTTGTCCTTGTCCCTCTTGTCTTTGTCTTCGGCCTTTTGATCCCCGGGCTTCTCTTCATCGCTCTCGGGCGCCAACGGCGACGGCAGATCTTTGCGGAGCACCATCACGTAAGGAGCGCTGGTCACGGGATGACCGATGCTGGTCATATCGATCCAGCCCGCTCCTAAAGCGAGGTTCGTGCTTGCAGTGAAGTAAAGATATTTGCCGCTCTTATCAAAGGTAGGAAATAGAGCGTCACTCATGCCGTCGGTCAGTTGCGTCGATTTCGCATCGCCCAGCGAGTACACAAACACGGCATGCAGATAGTTCGGCAGTTGCTTGGTATAGCCAATCCAGCGGCTATCAGGCGACCAGTTGGGGTCCATACGATGAGCCGGGCTATCGAACAGATCGGTATCCACACGAACAGGGGTCTTCTTGTCGAGATCCACGTACCAAAGATTCAGACGTTTATCGGTATAGGCGATCTTCTTGCTGTCGGGCGACCAGATGGGCGAATAGAAGAACGAGGGCGGGTCGCCGAGATTAATCTTCTTAACCTCTCCGAGGCCGCTTTGATCACGAATGTGGAGCGCATATTCGCCGGATTCGTCAGAGAAGTAAGCGACCCATTTGCCATCGGGCGACCAGGAGGGATCACGGTCGGCAATGGCCGGAGTGCAGGTAAGGTTGCGGATGTTGCCCTTTTCAGCGGGGACGGTGAGGATCTCGCCGTGTGCTTCGAAGACGGCGCGCTGACCCGTAGGCGAAATGCCGGAATTGATAATTTTGGTGTTGTTCATCTTCTCCCAGCGCGGACGAACCTCGGCTAGATCGGCGGCTATGCGGACTTCTACGGGATGCCATTTTCCGGATTTCAGATCGAAAAATATAGAGCGAGCCGAACTGTTCGTACACGATGGCGCCCCTACCGGATGAAGCTGACTTGAAATCCAGGCCCTCGTTCTTCACGATTTCGGTCACCTTGCGGGAAGAGATGTCATAGGCCCAGAGACTGACCGGTCCGTTGCGATCGGACAAGAAATAGACTTTGTTGCCGACCCACATGGGATTGAAGTCGTTTGAGTTCTCACGCGGAACCGGCACTACGCTTGAATCAGACAAATCCGCGAGCCAGATCTTCATGGTCTGGCCGCCGCGATAGCGCTTCCAGGACGCTTGCCACTGGAATCCGGGTGCATACGCGATATGGGAAGCGTCGGGCGAGTAAGAGCCGTCTTCGGCAATCGGAAGCGGCAGCACTTCGGGGAAAACGCCGTTTAGCGCGATGGTGTAGAGCTGGCCTCCGTCGGCGTAGCTGTCGCGGTGAGAGTTGAAGAGGACGCGCTTTCCATCCGGTGTCCAGCCAACTGCAACGTCCGGACCCGGATGATAGGTGAGCCGGCGTGGCTCACCGCCCGCGGCGGGGACGACGTAGACATCAATGTTGCCGTCGTATTCCCCGGTGAACGCGACCAGCGAGCCGTCCGGGGAGAAATGCGGCCCCGTTTCGTGCCCGACACCGTTGGTTAGCCGCTGAGCGTCACCGCCATCCCGGCTGACAATCCAAATGTCTCCTGCGTATTCGAAGGCAATTTGCGTCTGACTCACTGTGGGATTCCGGACGAGGGGAGGCGGATCGTTTTGGGCCTGAATGGGAAGGGCGGTAGCGACCGCAAAAAGCACTGAAAGGAACTTGTGCATATAGATGAAGTGGGTTTCGGCCATTATAGGTGACAAGGGTATGCGACTTATTGTTAGGGTGCTGGGCGTGGTATTTGTCCTTGCTCTCGGGGGAGAAGGACGATCGCCAGAGCCTTTGAGAAGCATTGGACTGGTGCTATTGCCTCATGTCGAGGGGCGGTTGGATCGTATGGCGGCGGACGTCGACGGAAGACGAGTTTTTCTGTCTGCGCTGACCAACAATACCGTTCAAGTAATCGATGCGAAGCGAAAAACCCTGCTGCATGCGATCTCCGGGCTGGCGCAGCCCAAAGGAATCGGTTATCTAGCAGGGTTCGATCGCATTTATGTTGCGAATGGCGGCGACGGCACTCTTCGCAAGTACGATGGCGGCACGTATTTGCCATTGCAGAACAAGCGAATCGGTGACAATATCGAAAACTTGCACCCGGGCATAACGGACAGCCGCGTGTTTGTCGGTTACGGAAGAGGAACGCTGGTTGGACTCGACAACATTGAGAAAAAGCTGTTCGAAGTGACGCTCGACGGCCACCCCGAAGGATTCCGATTAGAGGCATTCGGACCAAGGATCTTCATCAACATTCCTGACAGGCGCGAGGTGGAAGTCGTGGATCGCGACACGCATACCGTGGTAGCGAAATGGCATCTTCAGAGAGAGCGGCGCAACTACGCGATGGCGCTGGATGAAGCAAATCACCGGCTGTTTGTCGCTTGCCGCCAGCCATCCACACTGCTCGTAATGGACGCGTCAAATGGCGCGGTGATCCAGAGGCTACCTACGATTGGAGACTCGGATGACGTGCATTACGACGGGACGCGAAAACGCATCTACGTGACGGGCGGAGAGGGCGCGATTTCCATTTACGAGCAGACCGACCCTGATCATTACCGGCAGATCGCCACGGTGCCGACCGCATCCGGAGCGCGAACCAGTCTCTTCGTGGCGAATTGGAACCAACTTTTTGTAGCCGTACCTGCGCGTGGAAACCGGAGAGCAGAACTGCGAATTTACCGGGCGCAACCTTAATGCAATTTGAACCCTAGCTGGAGGCAGGAGCGATGGCCTGGACATGCGGGTTCACGCCACCAAGCCACTTGAGATTTTTGGCCGTACTGTCGAAGACATCGCTGGTTTTGAACAGCTCCCAGCGGCCGTCCTTTGCCGGTTCAGCGGTCTTCGCCAGGATCGCGCCGATCTGTTCGTCTGTCACTTGATGCTGAGTCTGCGCGGCGGCCATGGCCTGGTCGAGGATCTCCGGTTTATCGATTCCGGTAATCACGACGCTTGCCGGCGTGTGCAGGGCGAAGTGCAGGCATTCCACCGGAGTTACGATGTTGCTTTTCAGAATTACGCCATCCCCCATGCTCTTCATTGCGAGGACGCCGATATCGCGTTTGATCAGTTCGGGAACGACGAGACGCGTGAAGCTCCGGAAGTGCGCGTCCAGAACGTTGATCGGCATCTGCGCGGCATCAAACAGGAAGCCATGTCTCTCCGCCACTTCTAGCATGTAGAGGTGAATTTGCGGATCTTTATGGCCCGTAAAACCGATATACCGGATCTTGCCCGCCTTCTTCGCTTCCAGAACTGCTTCGATAGCGCCATCTTGGGCGAAGATACGGTCGGGATCGTCGAAGCGAATAATCTCGTGAAACTGCAGGAGATCGATACGGTCAGTGCGCAGGCGACGGAGTGATTCGTCGATCTGCTGCGCGGCCGAGTCTTTGGTACGGCCGTCGATCTTGGTCATGAGAAAGACACGATTCCGGTAACCGTCCTGTTTGAGCGCTCTGCCCATGCGGCGTTCGCTCTCGCCTTTGTTGTAATCCCAGGAGTTATCGAGGAAGTTGATACCGCGATCAACGGCCGCATGAATCAGGTTGATAGCGTCGGACGACGTGAGCGATTTGAAGCCGAGATGAAACCCGCCCATTCCGATGCAAGAGACTTTCTCGCCGGTATGGCCGAGAGTGCGGTAAGGAATTTCACTGCCGTTTGTCACGGCCATTAGACGCGTCGAGGGCGAATCTTGGATCAGCGATCGTTCGAGTTGTCCGGTGGGATGTCTTTTAGCCGGACGCCGGCCGGCTTGGCGAACAGCTTGGGGTCGAAGGGGAGTTCCTGGTAGATGATGTACTCGTACTTGTAAGTACCGTCTTTGGCATGCCAAGTCAAAAAAACGGGTGCTTGAGATTGGGATCGGACGACCAGAGTTGCCGGACCATTGGCGGTATCGAGGACATACTCATCGGTCGGTTTGCCGTTAATAATCGGGCCGGCGCGGCGACTGGCGCCAGCCTGTTTGAAAAAATGCAGCTCATCGCCGAATTCGAGATCGTCCAGCTCCGGAAGCTCATGGTTGGGATCGAAAGGCAGAACTATAGGGAGGTGCAAGTCATTCGGACCCCCTTGATCGATCGCGTGAGTACCTTCGCGATCGATGAGGTTCAAGCTGTAAGCGTCTGGTTCGGCAATGATCGTCAGCTTGTGTACGTGCTGTTTGGCATCGGGCGGATCTTCTACGCGAGCGTAGTGCGGAGCGCTGGAATAGATTGTCCGAGGAAGAGCGGCGAAGGACCCTGGTTTGATCCCTGGGCCGATCAAGCGCACGACGATCTTCGTCATTGTCTTCGGATAAGCTTGCGGCTCTTGCGCGGCGGGCGACAGGAGCGTGAGTAGGCCGCCAATCAGTAGCAACATGCCTGCTGACCGTGGGATTGCTACGAAGAGCTTATCGTTTCAGGACGAAGCACCGCACTGGGGTAGCATTGAAATTCAAGAAGTGGAATCGGTCCTGGAGCTCCGCGCTCTTTCCAAACACTATCCATCCCATCGCGCGGTCAACGGCATTTCCTTCGCTCTGCAACGAGGCGAGTTCTTTTCGCTGGTGGGACCCTCGGGCTGCGGGAAGACGACAACGCTGCGATTGATCGGGGGATTCGAAGAGCCGACATCGGGCGAAATTTTGTTAGCTGGGCAATCCCTTGCCGGCACGATGCCGTACCAGCGAGACGTCAGCACCGTATTCCAAAATTACGCGCTTTTTCCCCATTTGACAGTGGAGCAGAACGTGGCGTTCGGCTTGGAACGAAAGCGGCGATTCGGCAAGCGAGACATTCGAGAGAAGGTGGAGAATGCGCTCGCGCTGGTCCAGCTTTCGGGAAAGGGACGACGCAAGCCGAACGAAATCTCGGGCGGTGAGAAGCAACGAACGGCTCTGGCGCGTTCGCTGGTTGTGGAGCCGAAAGTGCTGCTGCTGGATGAGCCGCTTTCGGCGCTCGATCCAAAGCTGCGGAAGGAGATGAGAAGCGAGCTGAAAAGCTTGCAGCGCAGGGTTGGGATTGCGTTTCTCTTCATTACGCACGACCAGGAAGAGGCGCTTTCGTTGTCGGACCGGATGGCGGTGATGAACCGGGGAGTTTTAGAGCAGGTCGGGACGCCGCGAGAGTTATACCAGCGGCCCGCTTCGCGATTCGTGGCAGAATTTCTGGGAGGCTTGAACTGGCTGAATGGAGCAGGTGTTCGGCCGGAGGCGGTCCGTCTTTCGAGAGAGCGGCCCGGCGATGGCTCGCGCTGCCTTTCCGGCGTGGTGGAATCCTCGATCTTTCTGGGTAACTGTCTGCACGTGCAGACTCGTTTGGAAGATGGCGCCGCGTGCGTGGCAGAACTTCCGCAGAATGGTTGCCAGTTCGAACCCGGCGAAGCTGTGCATGTGTTCTGGAGAGTCGAAGACGAATTACCAGTTTCCGGGCACTAAGGTGGGCCGCTTGCGCGCGGTTTTCGTTGCGCCAAGCGCAACGGTAATGGCGGTCTTATTCTTTGCGCCGCTACTCATCATCGTGGCGTACAGCTTGTTGTCGCGCGGGCCGTACGGCGGTGTCATGCACCCGTGGACACCGGAGAATTACCGCCGCGTTTTCGATCCACTCTATGGCCAGGTTCTCTGGCGCTCCATCTGGATTGCGGGAGCAGCTACGGCGCTTTGTCTGATTCTCGGGTTCCCGCTGGCGTTGTATATCGCGCGAGCAAAGCGGCACAGGACGCTCTTGCTGAATTTGGTGATGCTGCCGTTCTGGACGAGTTTCCTGATCCGCATTTACGCCTGGATGTTTTTGCTGCGCGATACGGGATTGATCAACACGGCGTTGCAGGAGCTACACGTCATTTCTCAGCCGTTGCCTCTTCTGTTCAACACGGGCGCCGTGATCTTGGGGTTGGTCTACGGCTATCTGCCCTTCACCGTGTTGCCGCTTTACGCGACACTCGAAAAACTGGATCCGGAGCTGCTCGACGCGGCGGAGGATCTGGGTGCATCTCCGTGGAGCGCCTTGTGGCGCGTCACGGTGCCGCTGAGCAGATCGGGGATCATTGCGGGTTGTTTGCTGGTGTTCATACCGTGTGTCGGGGCGTACCTCACGCCGGATCTGATGGGCGGAGGAAAGACCGTCATGGCCGGCAATCTGGTGCAGAACCAGTTCACAACGGCGCGTGACTGGCCATTTGGAGCGGCGGCGTCGCTGGTACTGATGTTGCTGGTGCTCGCCATTATGCAAATTCTGAGGCGGCGCAGCGAGGAACTGCTGTGAGGAGATTCTTAGCCGTGTATGCAGCCGCGGCGTACTTGTTTCTATATGCGCCGCTGGCGGTTTTGAGCGTGTTCAGCTTTAACGCGTCCAAAGTGGCAATGTGGCGCGGCTTCAGTTGGGAGTGGTATCGCAGCGTGTTTCACAATGAGGCGCTCCTCGAAGCCACGATTAACAGCCTCATTATTGCGACGGTGGCGACAATCATCTCGACTGCAATCGGGACGCTGGCCGGCTATGCGCTCTGGAAGAAGCGGTTCCCGCTGCTGACAAACTCGCTCTACTTATCGCTGGTTACGCCGGAGATCGTGACGGGCGTTTCGCTGCTGGCATTTTTTGAATGGTCGTTTCGTTTCCTGCACGTGCAGCTCGGGATGCACACCGTGATCCTCGCGCACATTTCGTTTTGCCTGGCGTATGTGGTCATCGTGATTCTGGCACGTTTGCGGACCTTCGATCCGGCGCTGGAAGAAGCCGGCCTGGACCTGGGAGCGAACGAATGGCAAGTGTTTTGGCGGGTAACGATTCCGATTCTGCTCCCGGGGATTGTCGCTGCCGCGCTGCTCTGCTTCACAGTTTCGTTCGATGACTACGTGATCACAAGCCTGGTTGCGGGCGTCAATTCCGAGACCCTGCCGATGAGGATTTACGCGATGGCACGCAAAGGAGTTAGCCCCGACGTGAATGCATTGTCGCTCATGATCACGGCTGGGCTGGGAGTTTTTATCCTGCTGGCGGGCAGGCTGGAACGGCGATGAACCGCCGCATTTTCTTGCTTTCAGTCGGTGGAGGGCCACTGGCCTGTACTCTAGGCCGCGAGCGCAGGTTGAACGTTTACAACTGGGAGAATTACGTCGCCAGCTCGACAATTCCGAATTTTGAGCGCGAGTTTCAATGCCGCGTCCGGTATGCGACATATGGCAGCGCTGAAGAGATACTGGCGAAAGTGATGAGCGGCAATTCGGGCTGGGACGTTGTGTTCCCATCGAACAGTTTTGTTCGACCGATGCGCGAACTTGCTCTGCTAGAGCGGTTAGATCATCAGCGATTGACGAACCTCGATCAACTGGAAGCAAGGTTTCGGGCGCCCAAGTGGGATCCATTGCTCGAATGGTGCGTGCCCTACATGCATAGCGCGACAGGAATTCTGTACTCGAAGTCGGTTTCCCGGACACCGCTGGCTTGGGCCGACCTGTGGACGGATTCCTATCAACGGAGGGTGACGATGCTGGACGATTCCGCGGAGGTGTTCGGCGCATGCCTGAAACGGATGGGATGTTCGATCAATTCGGGCGATCCGGCGGAGCTGAAAAGAGCGCGTGATATGGCGGTTCGGCAAAAACCGCTGTTGCGTGCGTATTTGAGCGAAGAAGTGCGGGACCAGGTGATTGCCGGCGATGTCTTAGTAGCGCAGATGTGGGCACAAGTGGCGCAAGTCGCCATGGACAATGCGGCCAATCTGGCTTTCTCTTTTCCCACCGAAGGGTTCGCGCTTTATGCGGATAACTGCTGTATTTTGCGGGAAAGCAAACACAAAGATCTGGCGTACGAGTTTCTCAATTACCTCTTGCGGCCACAGGTGGCGGCGGCTATCGCGATGGAGATGAGAACCGCAACGGCAAACGCGGGCGCGCGGCAACTACTTCCGGAAGCGCAGAGAAGGGACATCGTGCTGTATCCGACCGCGGAGACACTTGCCCGCGGTGAGTGGTTCGAAGCGTTGCCGGGACGGGTGCAGAGAATTCGGGACCGGTATTGGACGGAGATTAAGGCGGCGTGAGATTGGCAGACGGCAAGACCGTCTGGCCACGGGGACAACAGAAAGGCTTAAAGTAGACGGCGGGGGCGCGGTTTCGAGAGACGTTTCTCGAGGCGCTGTTTGCGGCGGGCAAGAGTGTCCGACTCGCCAAAGGCGAGAGCCTGGTTCGTGAACTCGAGAGCAATGACGGGATTGCGCTCGTCGTGCTCATAATATTTGGCCAACTCTTCCAGCGCGAGCACGCGGAATTCGTTGTGGCAGCCGGCTAGCTCGGTAAAGACGGGGATAGCAGCGTGCGGCCGCTGCAGCTTCTTTTCGAGCACGGCAATTTCCCAAAGCGAACGGAACAGAAGGCGATCCGGGAGACCGGCATCGACCGCGCGTTTGAACAGCGCAAGCGATTGCCCGTGTTCACCGGCCGCAAGCAGCCAGCGGGCGATTCCGGCGAGATCCTCGCCATGGCGGACGCCAACGCGAGACAGCGAGTCCGAATCGGTACTCCGGAAGGCGGCGGGGACGATAGCCGTCAGGCAGGCAAGCGTCAGAATGTCCATCGCGTTGTGGTGGAAGATCGGCACCAAGCGGTGGGCCTCGCGCGAACGCAGGTATTCGAAATAAACGTAAGGAATCAGTTCGCCCGGGAGATCGCCCTCGCGATAGAAACCGAGAATCTCCTGCTCGAGCTGAACCAGGCGGCAGCTTTCGAGGCGCAGCTTCCAGAGGCGGCGCGCGCCATGGAGCAAATCGAGATGACCGAGACGGGCAAACGGCGGCTTGTGGCGCGTCATGCGATAGCGAGTCTCGAGCAGCGGCTGATCGTACGATTTCCCGTTATAAGTAATGAGAACGTCGAACTCAGAGAGGTGGGATTCGAGAGCGGCGAGGACACTGCGCTCCTCAGCATACTCGCGCATAAAGAACTGCCGCACGCGGAAGCCGTCAGGGGTGATTCGACCCACACCGATCAAGAACGCATAGATACCCGAGCCGCCGGAGAGACCAGTCGTTTCGGTATCAAGGAATGCCCAGCGGCGGGGCGAGGCAGGGGGAATCTCGTTTTCGCCAAGCGCATCGAGAAGGGTCTCGGGAAGCTCGGCAAGCGCGCCGATATCGGCAGAGCCGTGCTGCTTACGACCGACGAAGAGGCGTTCTGTCTGGAAGTGCTGACCGAATTCGTTCGTGACCACCTGGCCTTCCGACCATTCCTCAATGAAGCTGCGGGCGGACGGTTCGTCTTCTTCCAGAGGCGGCGCAACGGGCTGAGGCGGGCGGTTCGCGAAGCGGGCATTGACGACAGAGATGCGCTCGCGAAGACGGGCTAATTGATCATCGATATCCAGCAACCAGGGATTCGCCTTTTCTTTGCCATTATAGGATGTCTCTCATGAAGATGCTTCTTGCGGGATTCCTCGCTGCGGTGGCGGTATCCTCGCGCGGGGCTGACTCGTTCGACGTTCGCGCGAACTACAACAAATTCGAATATCGAATTCCGATGCGCGACGGCGTGCGGCTGTTCACCGCGGTCTATGCTCCGAAGGACACTTCGCAGAAATGGCCGATCCTGCTTACGCGGACACCCTACAGCGTGGGCCCGTATGGGGTAGACAAATACCGGACGCACGTTGGGCCTTCCGATAAGTTCGCCGAGGACAAATTCATTTTCGTTTACCAGGATGCGCGGGGGCGATTCCAATCCGAGGGCGAGTTCGTGGATGTCCGGCCTATTAGGAGCGACGCGGTGGGGAGCACATCCACGGACGAGAGCACAGATGCCTACGACACCATTGATTGGCTGGTCAAGAACGTTCCGAACAATAACGGCAAAGTCGGAATGGTCGGAATTTCCTATGACGGCTTTTATACCGACGCGGCTTTGGTCCACGCGCATCCGGCGCTGGTCGCGGCCTCCCCTCAAGCGCCTATGGCGGATTTATACATGGGCGACGATGCGTATCATAATGGCGCCTTCATGCTGGTGGCGAATTTCAGTTTCTACACGGGATTCATGAAGCAGAGCAACCCTGTGTTTCCGGAGAAGCAAGAGAAAGAATTCGCTTACGGCACGAAAGATGGATACAAGTTTTACCTCAATATGGGGCCGCTGGCGAACGCGGAGCAAAGTTATTTCCATCGCCAGAATTCATACTGGACGGATCTGATCGAGCACACGACTTACGACCGCTATTGGCAAGAGCGAAACATTCTTCCACACCTGAAAACCGCGACCCCGGCGGTGCTGGTGGTGGGCGGTTGGTTCGACGCCGAGGATCTATCCGGGACATTGAAGACGTTTCGCGCAATCGAAGCACAGTCTGCGCAAACGGAGAACAAGTTAGTGATGGGGCCGTGGGCGCATGGAGCTTGGCAGCGGAGCAAGGGCGACAAGCTGGGAGATATTTCCTTCGGGTCCGACACCGGACCGTTCTTCGAGAATGAAATTCTATTGCCGTTTTTCCGGCATTACCTGAAGGGGGCGCCTGATCCAGGGTTGCCGGCGGCCTATGTTTTCGAAACAGGGAAAAATGTCTGGCGGAAGGAACAGCATTGGCCGCCAGCAAAGGCGCAGCCGGAAGAACTGTACTTGCGAGCGGGGGGGAAACTGTCGTTCGATCCGGCTGTCGAGACGTCGGGATTTGATGAGTATGTGAGCGATCCAAACAAACCGGTGCCGTTTCTGAATAAGCCGGCGCTGTATATGGAACCGGAGTACATGGACGGGGATCAACGATTTGTGAAGAGCCGGCCGGACGTGCTGTCGTATGAGACCGAACCATTGGCGGCGGATGTGACGATTGCCGGACCAATTTCGCCGACGCTCGTCGTTTCGAGTTCAGGAACAGATTCAGATTTCGATGTAAAGCTGGTGGACGTTTATCCGGATGATGCACTGGGCGGGGTGGGTGGCTATGAGCAGTTGGTGCGAGGCGAGCCGTTCCGCGGGAAATTCCGAAACAGTTTCGAGCAACCGCAGCCGTTCACGCCGGGAGAAGTGCAGCAGATTCACTTCACGATGCCGGATGCATATCACTGCTTTCTGAAAGGGCACAAGATTCTGGTGCAGGTGCAGAGCTCGTGGTTTCCATTGACGGACAGAAATCCCCAAACCTTCAGCGACATACCGCACGCGAGACCCGACCAGTTTGTGAGGGCCACCGAGCGCATTTATCGCTCGCCCGGCGCGGCATCGTTCGTCGAAATCAATATCGTACGGGAGCGGGCGCGCTAGTTTCCCTGTTGGAGGAGAGCGAATGCTCCGATTGCTTTCCGTTCTGAAAAGCGTAGCGGTCATAATAGCGGCGAGGAGAGTATGTCCCTCACTGACGCGCCTAACCCTGCCCCGGAGCCGAAGCGGCGATCGGTTCTCGAGAAGCTTCTCCCTTTCACGACAGTAGCGGTGATCATTGCCGCGCTGTACGTAGCCTGGACCTTTTATTCCCGCTACGAGTACAACAAGCGGACAACTGAACGGATCGCGGCAGAGCGGGCCGCGAAAGAGAAGCAAGTGATGAAGGAGGTGTACGGTTCTGGTGAAATTCGATTTACGACGTTCTCGATCGACACGCAAGTGCTGAAACGTGGACAGACGGCGCAGCTTTGTTACGGCGTGGTAAACGCTAAAACGGTCACGCTGGACCCACCGGTAGAACCGATTAAGCCGATGTATTTCCACTGCCTCGAGATTGCGCCGAAGAAGACGACCACGTACACCATCACCGCCGAGAATGGAGCCGGACAGAAGGAATCGAAGTCGCTGACCTTGCAGGTGAAGTGAAGGCGCCTCGGAGGACTTGGCACAACGCGCGCTGCGGCACTGCCACGTGTAGATACGCGCTTTCTCAGCGTGTCGATTCGGAAACGGATGCCACTGGCTGAGCATCCTGGTTCCGACGAAAATAATCAATCGTAATCGTCAATCCCTCGGGGAGGGACACCTCCGGCTCCCAACCGAGCAGGCGTTTGGCTTTGGCGATGTCCGGGCGGCGCAACTTCGGATCGTCCGAAGGCAGCGGCTTGAATTCGATGCCGATCGAGTTGTGGAATCGGGCACGGATTTCGTTAGCGAACTCCAGTATGCTCATTTCGACGGGATTGCCCAGATTTACGGGATAGGCTTCGTCGGATTCGCTCAGGAGAAGCAAACCGCGCACGAGATCGGAAACAAAGCAAAAGCTGCGCGTTTGCGAGCCATCTCCGAAAACAGTCAAATTGGCTCCCTTCAGGGATTGATCGATGAAGGCGGGCACGACGCGCCCGTCGTTGAGTGCCATGCGGGGTCCATAGGTATTGAATATCCGAGCGATATTGGTGCGGAGATTATGGACGCGGTGATACGCCATGACAAGCGCTTCGGCGTATCGTTTGCTCTCGTCGTAGCAAGAGCGAAGGCCGACCGGATTGACGTTACCCCAATAGGTCTCGGATTGCGGATGCTCGAGGGGATCGCCGTAGCATTCAGAGGTAGAGGTCAGCAGGAAACGGGCGTTCTTTCGGACTGCGAGATCCAGCATGTTGCGAGTTCCCGTCGATCCGGATTCGAGAGTTTCGATGGGATGTTGGAGATACTCGACGGGACTGGCGAGCGAGGCAAGATGAAAAACGCGATCGACTGAATCCGGGATGTCAAGAGGCGCGCACACGTTGCATTCGATGAACCGGAAACGGGAGTTGGAGAGGAGATGTTCGATATTCGAGCGATGGCCTGTGATCAGATTGTCGAGCGCAATCATCTCGTGGCCCTTTTCGATCAGCCGGTCGCAGACGTGTGATCCAATGAAGCCAGCGGCTCCCGAAATGACATACCTCACCGTTATTCATGCTACTAGAGGGACAGCGCTGCACCGCATCAATCCTCATTAGATATGAGCTTTAACTGGATTTCGCGGGTAGTGCTGCTCGCGCTGATCATCGCGTCCGTCTGGTTGTTCTGGCTGCGCTTTGGCCGAGTCGTGAAGCGCATCGGGCGTGCGCGGCGGGATGAGGATTTCAAGTTCAGACCGCTGTCCCGCCGATTGTGGAAGTTCTTTTGGGAAGTGATGTGCCAGGCCAAGGTGATCCGCGAGCGACCGCTACCCGGCTTGGCCCACGCATTCGTGTTCTGGAGCTTCTGCGCGTTTGCATTGGTGACGCTCAATCACTTCGCCATGGCGTTCGGCGGCCCGTTTCTCAACTATCACGGCTCGCTATTCGGCGGCTTCTACTGGTGGTTCGCGTTTGCATTTGCGGCGGTGTGCGCGGTGTCGATTGCGGGGTTGGCCTTCCGGCGTTTCGTGATCCGGCCGAAATGGCTGGAGCCACTGTCGTATGAATCGGGCGTAATTGCGGCACTGATCTTCATCCTAATGGTGACGTACATGCCGGTATGGTGGATGGATGAATCGTCAGCGGGCGCGCGAGTGCTGTGGTGGATTCATGCGCTAACGATTCTGGCGTTCCTGCCCTTGATTCCGCACACCAAGCACCTTCATCTAGTGCTGAGTCCGGTGACGATTTTTATGGAGCGGCAGGGGTTCAGTCACATTCCGCCGCTGGCGAGCGATGAAGATTTTGGGCTGGTGGCGGGGAAGGACATTTCGAAGATCACAGCGCTGCAGGCATACTCGTGCGTGGAGTGCGGACGATGTACCGAGCACTGCCCGGCAAACAACACGGGAAAGGAACTGAATCCGAAGTTGATTGTGCTGGGGATCCGAGCCTATCTGAACGAATATGGAAACGCGAATGAGACGCCGATTCTGAGTGCAACGGTATCTCAGAAGGCGATCTTTCAGTGCACGACATGCGGAGCGTGCGAATACCAGTGTCCAGTGGGGATTCAGCACCTGCCGAGCATCATCGGGCTGCGGCGCGGAGCGGTGAACACGGGCGCTTGGGAAGACGAGTTCGGAACCAAGCTGTTCCTAAATCTGGAACGGAACGGAAACGCCATGGGGTTCTCGCAAACCGAGCGGGATAAATTTGTCGCGAAGCAGGAGTTTCCGACCTTCGATGGATCACAGGAGTATTGCCTGTGGCTTGGATGCATGGGCGCCTATGATCCGCGCGGGCGGGAAATCATCGCGTCCTTCGCAACCGTGATGAAGCATTTGGAAACTTCTTTCGGGGTGCTGAAGAAAGAGCGCTGTACGGGCGACCCGGTGCGGCGATTGGGGAACGACCTGGTGTTCGGACAAATGGCCGAGGCGAACCTGGCGGCGATGCAGGAGGCGAAGGTGACGAAAATCGTCTCGATTTGCCCGCATTGCGTGCGGACTATGCAGGACGATTGGTGCGAGTTTGGTGCCGAGGTGCAGATTGAACATCACAGCGAGTTTCTGGCGCGCCATGCCGAGCAGTTGTCCAGAAACGGCGGTGGCGAACGCGTAGTATTTCACGATCCCTGTTATCTGGGACGGTATCGCGGGATTTACGATGACCCGCGCGAGGTGATTGCGCGATCGAATGAGGTAGTAGACCCGCCGCGTTCGAGAGAGCGGTCGTTTTGCTGTGGCGCGGGTGGTGGACTGGTGTTTCTGGGAGAGGAAACGGGCGAGCGCGTCAATATGGCGCGAGCAAAGGAACTGGCGGCCACGGGAGCGCCAGTGGTTGGTACGGCGTGCCCCTTCTGTAACAGCATGTTTCGTGACGCGCTGAGTGCGGTTTCGGAAACTCCGCCGCAGTTGTTGGATATTGCGCAGATAGCGGCCGCGGGGATCGGGAAGACAAGGGCGTGAGGAACCGGCGATCAAAATCAACCGTACTCGGGCGTTTCCTCCATTTCAAGGAGAGTTGAATGGCTTCGCGAATGCGCTCGGTGACCTCGTCAAGAGACCGTGATTGCGTATGGCATCCAGGGAGCTGCGGAACGGAAGGCGATGTAGTACCCCTCCGCATCACGTTCAATCACGAGATCAAATTGGCGTGCCAGATGGAATCCGATCTCCTGATATCCTGATATTTTAGCGACTTGCGCTAAGAACACTCCCCTCTCTCGGTGATTTGACTCCTTTGAAGATCGGATTTGTAAGTTTGGGCTGCCCAAAGAACCTCGTGGACAGCGAGGTCATGATGGGCCAGTTGGCAGCAGATGGACACGAATTGACGGCACAACCGGCCGAGGCCGATGTGCTGGTTGTGAATACCTGCAGCTTCATCGATCCGGCGAAGCAGGAATCGGTCGACACGATTCTTGAGATGGCCGAATACAAGAAAATCGGCAAGGCGCAACGGCTGATCGTGGCGGGCTGCCTGGTGGAGCGATACAGAACCGACATTCAGAAGAATATTCCGGAAGTCGATGCGGTGCTGGGGACAAACGAGCTGGCACAGATCACGGCGTTGTGTGAAGGACTTGAGCCTCGGCCGGTTGCATCGGAGCCGTACCTGTATCACGACTTGACCGCGCGCGTATTCACGACTCCGAAGCATTCGGCGTACATTAAGATCGCGGAAGGGTGCGACCATCCGTGTTCGTTCTGCGTCATTCCGCAGTTTCGGGGAAAGTTCCGGAGCCGGCGGTTTGAGAGCGTCGTCAACGAAGCTACGCGGATGTTTGCGACC
>Ga0213882_10000277_pt1 | contig 19121 bp, 18 predicted proteins | sample BarmaccoBMER_R09_FD_160106 | JGI IMG/M metagenome (GOLD analysis project Ga0213882, IMG submission 160106) | Barbacenia macrantha exposed rock microbial communities from rupestrian grasslands, the National Park of Serra do Cipo, Brazil - ER_R09 ...
TGGGTCTGTGGAGGGTTCCCAGGATCTGCAAGCGATGTTTAACGTGATACAACAGAAACTGCCGCAGACTGCGGTGACTGCCAACGCACTGAATAGTTTGAGTACCCTGAGTCAGGATCGGCTCTTCCGCCTTGAGTCGGCTACCTCCATCCCCGACTACTTCTGGCTGGTGCTCATCGCTGGAGGGATGGTGGTCGTCTATTTGGGTATGATCTTGGAAATCGAGAACGCTCGGCTGCATCTCGTGCTGGCAATACTCTTAGTCGCCACCATCGCCATGTCGCTCTGGCTTATTGCCATCATCAATAACCCCTTTGTCGGTGATCTGCAAGTGTCCACCGACTCTTTGCAGAATGCCCTGCATGTGATTAGTCTCCTGCCGAGCTGATTACTTTGACCATGTATCGAGAGTGACCGATTATGGGTGATCTTTAACAAATTAAGAAGATACGAGGAGGTTCTCTTCCATGTTCTATAGACAACGTATTTCACTGAGCACGCTACTTATGGGAAGTTGTCTGCTCCTTTCTCTGCTTTACACCGCATGTACTGGCGTAAGCACTAGTAACGGCTCAGCACTCAATCTAGTCACACCTGACACCTTGACGGTAGGCAGCGATACCAACTATCCACCGAAAGAGTTTGCCGATCCTCATTCGGACGGGTTCATCGGCTTCGACATTGATCTGATTACGGCGATGGCACAGCGTTTGGGACTCAAGACCAAAATTTTCACGACCGGCTTTGATACGATACTGGATGGTCTGAATGCTAAGCGCTTTGATGTCGTCATTTCATCGATGGGCATCACGAGTGAGCGCAAGCAGCAGGCGGACTTCGTGCATTATTTCAATACAGGCACCTCATTGCTGGTGCGCAAAGGCAATCCCAAGCATATCACGGCACTGAGCGACCTGTGTGGCCTGAATGTAGGTGTGCAAGCAGACACGGTAGAGCAGAGCGATTTGATCACTGCCAACCAGACCTGCCAGACGCAGAAGAAGCCGAGCATTCATCTCAACGTTCTAGAAGACGAAATCGATACTGTGCTGTTATTACAAGTCGGTGATGTCGATGCGACATATCAAGACTCACCGGTGACTACCTACTATTTGCAGCAGAACCCAGGAGATTTCGCTGTTGGCGGCTTGGTCACGAGCGCTATCCCCGAAGGCATTGCGATACGTAAGGGCGACACCGCCATGTTTACGGCTCTACAGACGGCCTTCAACCAGTTGAAAGCAGACGGCACCTATCACCAACTTCTTGCCAAGTGGGACCTTGAAAGCGGTGATATTACTGTTACCGGCTAACAATCGAGGAAGCCTGACTGCTCTGTCAAGAATACATAACATTGCTCACCCTGCACGAGTTCTGTGAGCAGGGTGAGCAATGGCAGAACGTGCGCAATAATGAATGACTAATCGATCCACTAGAGCTTTGGCCAGTTCCGCCGGAAAGAGCTCGTAGAAAGAGGTAGCGTATGCACTCAAAGGACGCAAAGCACTCAACCACCCGCTGATGGGCCGTCCCTAATGCTCAGCTAGCCAGCGTCACTCTGCTCAGCATCAGTTTGTGCCGCTTGATCAATGACATTTACCGTGATCTTTGGCTCCAGTTTGGTGGCAACCTTCACTGGAACGCTATAGCTACCGACAGCGCGAATTGGTTCGGGCATATCGATCACACGACGGTCAATGACAATATTCTCGCTTTCACGCAGAGCAGTGGCAATATCCTGGCTGGTAATTGAGCCGTAGAGACGACCCTCTCTGCCCACACGCGCTTTAAAGGTCAGCGCTACTTGGCTCAGACGTTCTGCCTGTTGCTTGTTTAGCTCTAGCAGCTTCTCACGTTTACGCTGCTCAGTGGCAACACGCTGCTGACGATTGGCGATTAATGCGGGTGTTGCACCTGCTACCAACCGACGTGGCAAAAGATAATTGCGGGCATACCCATTGGCAACATCTTTTAAATCTCCGGCCTTGCCCAAGCCGTCAACATCCTGTAAAAGAATTACTTTCATACTCAAACATAGCTCCTCATAGAGGTGGGGCAAGGCCCCCGCTTCTTCCTCATATCGATAACACGAGGGCTAGTATACACCTTATATCTCTTGAATGCAACCCTTGGGATGGCCGATGGCCGTCACACTTTCACAGCGAGAGCGAGCATGGTGACCGTGAGGGCCATTACCACTATACACGTTTTGCTGGCTTCTCGCGTGTATAGTATAGTGGTGATCCCTGCGGGGTGGACGCAAGATTGCAGTATCTTGCACTTCTCATCTATAATAAATAAGAACTGCACTGCAGCACAACAGAAGAGAAGGAAAGAGCATAGATGTCCGACGAACTGGCAGAACTGCTTGCCAAAAACGAGCACTTTCTCACTCAACAGACGCTTTCGCCTATCAGCCATCTCCCACGTAAGTACACAGCGCTCCTAACTTGCATGGATTGTCGGCTGGTACGCATGTTTGAGGAAGCTCTCGGACTTGAGCGAGGCGACGTATTGGAACTGCGCACCGCTGGTGCCACTATTTCTACACCTGAACGCGCTTCCGCTGCCAATGACCTCATTCGCTCACTAGCGGGAGGCATTTACCTACTGGGTGTACGTAAGGTAATGGTCATTGGTCACACTGAGTGTGGCCTAGCTCGTGTCAATGAGGCGGCGCTAGTAGCTAGCATGCAGGCATTGGGCGTAGACCCGCAGCGTTTGATCGAACAGGAGCGCCTTGGCAATGTGCAGGGCTTGATGAATTGGCTGGGAGCATTCCATGACGTACACCTCAATGTCAAAGAAGTTGTCGAAGTCATTCGCCACAGTCCATACTTGCCGCGTATCCCTGTACATGGTTTTGTAATTGATATCACCACAGGCAAGCTAACACTAGTTGATAGAGATCCTACTGAGTGATACAATGCAGAAAGTTACAATATACGCCGCTATCAATTGCAGACTGCCAACCAACTGCGCTACACAGTTGGTTGGCAGTCTGCAATAGTGTGTTGTTGGTCATCCACAACAGAAATTACTCGAGCGTGGCTTTCTGCTGCATCGGTAGAAGAGAGAATACCCCCCGCAGTCGAGTGAGAGGGCCTAATTGGAGAGCAGAATGAGTAAAAATGTCTATGTAACGCCATCAGGGAAAAAACTTGTGACCGTCATTCCTGGCGATGGCGTTGGACCGGAGATTGTGTCCTGCGTGCAACGCCTCATTGCAGCAGTTGGCGCTCCTATCGAGTGGGAGGAGTGTCAAGCAGGCGCTCGCGTCTTTAAGCAAGGAATTCCGTCAGGAGTACTATCAAGTACGATTGAGTCGATACGCAAAACGTGCGTTGTGCTCAAAGGTCCACTGGAAACGCCAGTTGGCTATGGGGAGAAGAGCGCCAACGTCACGCTGCGTAAATTATTTGAGACGTATGGCAATATTCGACCCGCACGTGAAATGCCTGGCGTACCCACACTCTATAGCGGTCGAGGCATCAATCTGGTAATTGTGCGAGAGAACATCGAGGACTTATACGCTGGCATTGAATATATGCAGACGCCCGACGTTGCCCAGGGTATCAAGTTGATTTCGAGCATGGGTTGCGAAAAGATTGCACGTCTGGCATTTGAGTTTGCACGCTCTGAAGGACGCAAAAGCGTGCATTGTGCCACCAAGTCCAACATTATGAAACTGACCGAAGGTACACTTAAAAGTATGTTTGAGCAGGTTGCCAAAGAGTATCCTGATATCGAGGCGAGTCATATTATTGTTGACAACTGTGCTCATCAGCTCGTTAAGAAGCCAGAGCAATTTAGCGTGATCGTCACCACCAACATGAATGGTGACATTCTCAGTGACCTCACCTCAGGACTGATCGGCGGCCTAGGTTTTGCTCCCTCAGCCAACATCGGCAACAAAGTCGCCATTTTTGAAGCTGTGCATGGCTCAGCACCAAAATACGCTGGCAAAAACGTTATCAACCCTACAGCGTTAATCCTGTCAGGGGTCATGATGCTACGTCACCTGGAAGAGTTCGAAGCGGCTGAAAGCATCGAAAATGCCCTTCACGTGACACTTGATTCGGGTGTGCGCACCCGTGATGTAGCGGGCGACGTTGGAGCAGTATCGACAACGCAGTTCACCGACGCGATTATTAGCAACTTAGGCAACAGTTTGCCGCAATGGAGCTTGCCTGTGCGCAAACCATTACACCTTCCAGAGACGCATCTTGATCCGGAACCTCCTACAGATCGTCGCGTGGTTGGGGTAGATATCTTCGTCGAGTCACGGCTCAATCCCGAAGCACTGGGAACGAGCATAGCCAAACTGACATCCGAGGCTCCCTTCTCGCTGCAGTTGATCTCAAACCGTGGCACCAAGGTCTACCCAGCAATGGGAGCGATGACCGACTGCGTCGATCAGTATCGATGCCGCTTCTTGTTCAAAAAGAGCACAAGAGGGCTTACTGACGCCGAAATCGATGCACAAATCTTCGACTTGGTGCAACAAGTCGCCACTGATCACAAGTGGGCGCACCTTGAAAAACTGCAAGAGTTCAATGGAAAGCAAGGCTTCACCAAAGACCAAGGAGAAAACTAATAATCCTGGCCATGCAAAGGACATGATTATTAGTCTCTCTAGAATAGAGACTAATAATCAGGATATCTCTGGTCTCTATTCGAGGTCGCCACGCTTTCCTTGGCGTTGATGCTCATACGCTTTCTTGATCGCAGTCAAGCTGTGCTGTACCTCGCCTCGCTCTTCCAGCATATTAGCATAGCGGAAGTAGGCACCCGCGGCAATTTCGTGGGCATTTGATTCATCCAACAACGCTAATGCCTGGGTGAAGAAAGCATCGGCTGAACTGAAATCTCCTTGTTGGTGGCGAATTTGTGCCAAAGCAATAAGCGCTTGCCCTTGGGTCTGCGCATCTTGACTTGAACGTGCAAAGGTAAGAGCGTCCTGTGCTTTTTGCTCGGCCTCTTCAATCTTGCCACGCTTGAGCAACAGTTCCGCAAGGGAGGTGAGACAGGTAGAGGCCGAAACCTCATCATTGAGTTCGCGCTCAATCGTTATCGCTACGCGATACTCTTGTTCAGCATCGTCGAGTCTATTCTGCCTCTCAAGTGTCTTGCCCAAGCGTTGATGAGTTAACCCGACCAGTCTCTGCTCATCTCTCATCTCATAGACGGCAAGACTACGCATAGCATAATCGCGAGCAGTTGCTAGCTTGCCAATTACCTTGTAGTGCTGGCTAATCTCCATGTACTTTTGTGCATAGGACTTGGTATCGCGCTCCAAGCCATCTAGCGTTTCCAGGGCACGATGATAGAACAGTACAGCTTTTTCGAGGTCGCCATGACGGAAGTAGTCGTTGGCTAGATTACTGAAGACATCCAGAGCAAAGACAGGGTCTACAATCTGACCGCTCTCGATGGCAGCATTACATTTGAGGTGGTTCTCCATCGCCAACGTATAGTTATAGAGAGAGAAGTACGCTTTTCCGAGCAGATTACGAGCACGCTCAGTGTACTCTGCATCGTTGAGACTCTCACCTTGTGAAACAGCCGTACGCAGATCGACCACTGCCTCCTGATACTCACCTAATCCCATATGTACTTCGCCATGCAGAAGATATAATCGGTAGGCTTGATCTGTAGTGATACGTTCCGCTTGAATGGGGTCGAGCAGTTGTTGCGCATCCGTACAAGCTTTCTGCTGGATGAGCACGCTTGCCTGCAACAAATCTACGTCAACCTTTTGATCCGGTCCCGAATCCGCAGGAGAGTACCCGACAGCACGCGCCTCGGCAGCGCCTGATGGGGATCCTTCCAGCAGGAAGGTGAGGGGAACATCCAGCCGTTTGGCTAGAATTGAGAGCGCTTTTAATGAAGGGCGAATTTTCCCTCTCTCTATGGCAGAGATGTAAGAGATGGAAAATTCTGGTGCAGCCAGTTGAGCTTGAGTCATGCCTAATTTTGTGCGAACTTCACGAATGTTCGTGCCAACTCGTGCAGCAACCGCTTTCCCTACATTTGTAGTCTCAAGGGACGGCATAAGACTTCCTTCCTTTCCAGTATAGTTTCTTTAAAATAGAACTACGATAGCTTGGATACTTACAACGAATATCAATTCTCTCATCGTCTTTTCCTGCATACCACTCATTAAGAACTCTTGCCTGTCAAATTGTAGAGGGAACTCTAAAGTTATGCAGATATCATGAAGACAATAAGTTAGGGAAAACTTGTTTCTTAGATAGTAACATACTATAGGTCTCTTGTCAATAAATGTTCTATCTGTGTAGCACTCGTTTATTATATTGAACCTGGAGGAATCGATTCGGTGCTAGGAAGAAATTTTTTACAATGATGCCTTTTGAATTTTAATACACAAAAATAGAGGAGTATCACTCATGCTCATCCTGGTAGCAACTCCCATTGGTAATCTTGGCGATATTACACTACGTGCCCTCGAAACGCTGCGTACCGTCGATATTATTGCCAGTGAAGATACTCGTAAGACGGGCCTGCTGCTCAAGCACTTTGCTATCCAAAAACCACAAATCGCTTTTCACGAGCACAATGAGCAACGCGCTGGTGAACATATCGAGGAGATGTTACACCAAGGCAAGTCCGTGGCGCTTGTTACTAACGCGGGCACCCCTGGTATCTCCGACCCTGGCTTCACTCTCGTACGCCGAGCCATCAAAGCTGGCATCAATGTTACTATGATTCCCGGCCCGACGGCATTCGTGATGGCACTCGTGTTGTCGGGTCTGCCGCTGCATAGCTTCACCTTTCGTGGTTTTGCGCCACGCAAGACTATAGGAAGGCGTAAGTTTCTGGAAATCGACAAAGATGCACCTCATACCCTTATTTTCTACGAAAGTCCCTACCGACTCGACGATTTCTTAAGTGATGCACTGGCAGTGTTTGGTGATAGACAAGCAGCTTTAGCTAATGATCTCACAAAAATGTTCGAGAAGATGGAACGCGGCACACTCTCAACACTGCTACAATCGGTTGCGGGTCAGAGTAAACTCAAAGGAGAGTATATCATTGTAATTGCCGGAGCAGAGGAAAAGTAGAGCAAGCAAAGCATGTTTCTAGCATAGCCAGAAACATGCTTTGCTTGCTTTAGATGCCCATGACATTGACCAGTTCTCTTACTGCATCGGCAGATTTTTGCAGCAATATCTGCTCATCTTCGCTCAACTTAATCTCGATAATTTGCTCCAAGCCCTTAGCTCCTAATAGAACGGGGACGCCGACGAAGAGATTCTTAATGTTATACTCACCCTGCAGATAGACCGCACAGGGCATCATCATCCTCTTGTCGAGCAAAATAGCATCGACCATCTGCAAAACAGAGGCCGAAGGTGCATAGTAGGCGCTACCCGTTCCCAGCAGTTTCACGATCTCTGCTCCACCATCACGCGTACGCTGTACAATCTGCTCAATGCGCTCGGTGGGCAAGAGTTGTGCAATCGGTACACCCGCAATCGTACACATGCGCGGCAGAGGAATCATGGTGTCGCCATGCCCACCCAGCACGCACGTCTGCACATCGCGCACAGACACGTGCAACTCTTGGGCAATGAAGGTACGCAAGCGGGCAGTGTCCAGTACACCGGCCATGCCTATCACGCGTTCACGTGGAAAGCCACTGACATGCCATGCCAACTGGGCCATTGCATCAAGTGGATTGGTCACCATAATCATAATGCACTTGGGTGAGTACTTGACAACCTGCTGTGTTACCTGCGTAATAATTTCCTGATTCTTCTTCAATAGGTCATCGCGGGTCATGCCGGGCTTACGGGGAAAACCGGAGGTGATGACGACGACATCTGAATTAGCGGTTTCGCTGTAGTCATTGGTACCAATCACCAGCGAGTCATAGCCGAGCACAGGACCAGCTTGGAGCATATCAAGCGCCTTGCCCTGTGGCATGTTCGGGACAATATCATACATTACCATATCGGCATAGTCGCGTTCTGCCAAACGTTGAGTGAGGGTGCTGCCCACAAAGCCAGCGCCCACCACGGTTATCTTCCTGCGCACAGGCACATCCTTTCAGATGAAAAAAGCACAAGGGTGACTTATGGGTTATTGTTAGTCTCACAAGCCAGTTGTGCTATACTATCAATAGAGTTCTTTAAGAGCGATTTACAACATGAGGATAATGTATCATGATACAGCTTGATGGAGCAATAACTCCAGAAAATACCCTATTCGTTCTGCTTTGTTTTGAAGGACCTGACATCTACTCTACCGCTGGAGGTCTAGGAACTCGTGTCTCTGAGTTGAGCGAAGCACTGGCAACACAAGGATATACCACACACCTCATTTTTATTGGCGATCCCTATAAACCTGCAACAGAACTGCGTGTGGAAGGCCGCCTGATCCTGGAGCGCTGGTCGCAGTGGGTGAGCAAATACCATCTGAGTGGGGTCTATGATGGTGAAGAACAAAAACTCTCTGATTACACCCAGAGCATTCCTTATCATGTGTACAGCAAGATCGTGCGGCCAGCCATGTTCGAGGGCAAGACAGTGGTCATCATGGGCGAAGATTGGCATACAGCAGAGGTAATGTGTAACACCTCTGACCTGCTACACTGGCTCGGCCTGCGTCAAAAGGTGCTTATGCTATGGAATCTGAATAGCTTGATGTCACTACACCGTATTAATTGGGGTCGCCTGAATTATACAACGACCCTCTGTACAGTCAGCAAATACATGAAGCATAGGATGTGGGGTCTAGGGGTGAATCCCTTGGTCATTCCTAATGGCATTCCTACACGTCATCTGAATCCTGTTGACCATGAGGCAGTACGACGCCTACGGGCAATAGCGCGCCGTAACGATCCCCAGCGCCTCTTCCTCTTCAAGATTGGGCGCTTCGATCCCGACAAGCGTTGGCTTATGGCTATTGAGGCTGTAGCCCATCTGAAGCAGAGTGGCTATCCTGTGACACTACTGCTACGAGGTGGCATAGAACCGCATGGAGCTGAGGTGTTACGACACGCCCAGGAACTCGGTCTAGTCATACAGGACGTGGTAGCGCATCGTCCCACTATGCAGCAGTGTATGGATGCAATTGAATATGCTGGCTACGCTGACATCTATAACCTACGCTTCTTCTTGCCAGAAGAGTTCCTGCGCACAACCTACGCCGCTGCCGATGCAACACTAGCAAACAGCGGACATGAGCCGTTCGGCCTTGTTGCTCTTGAGGTGATGGCGGCACGTGGCATAGCTGTAACGGGGAGCACAGGCGAGGATTATGCCATTTCGTTCGAGAACGCCATCGTGACCGAGACAGAAGACCCAGACGAAATCGTGGGCTACTTACTCCACCTGCGTAGACATCCTGAGGACCAAGAGCGTATTCGTAGCGCCGGGCATCTTACCTCCCAGCAGTTCCTCTGGGATCATGTCATTGAGAATCTTGTGGGAAAACTAGAGTTTCTTGCACGTAAACAGGGAATTGATCTGGAATCTTCACTAGCTGAACGTGTGCTAAGTGGGCAGTGCGCTCCACTGCTTGAGCAGTCCCACACACTCTAAGAGAGACAACTACCCACAAGTCCCATACAGTTGCTCGCTATGACACAACATGATATCATTGTGCATACTGTAGCCTTTACAGTTCGCTACTAGTAGCTCTGGAGAGCTGTTTTCATGAGTGTAGACACCATAGCAGGAAACCAATGGGCAAAAAACTCATCGCGCTAATCCTTATACTAGCGGTGTTGCTGGGACTCTCAGGGTTCTACGTGGTAAGCGCACTACGGGCATACGCGTATTATCAGCAAAGTAATATGGCAATGCAGCACTATTGTAGCGAAAAAGCGCCAGTACATATTTGCGTGCGTACGCCTGCAGCAATTTTCAGCGCTTTCTACCCATCCTATCTCGCTACCCATAGTTCCCTGTTCAGTGTTGAGTATAGCAGTAACACTGCTATGACGCTACTCATCACTGTTACTATTACCAACTTCAGCGATTCTGAAACGCATTCTGTAGGTGCAACGACGAATACACAGATACGCAACTTTCTTCCTACATTGCTGAACAATGGTCAGGGGCTACGTGGACTCACGCAGGATGTGCATACATTTCTCCATGTCCAGGTTACTGATACGGGAAAACAGAGCTATTATGTGAATGATATTCCACTTTTGTTACATTCCCGCTGGGAAATGCAGTGGATGAGTGCTAACCGCCTGAAAATCGCCGCTTGGGTCACACCAGACGATACAGCCGTGCAGGAACTGGTAACAAGAGCGGCGATAAACTATTTGCCGCAACAGCAGCAACCCACTCCTGCTACTATGATCGGCTATACAAAGGCGACGCCACAGCAGGTGATCGACCAAGTTGACGCTATCTACGATACTATGCGAGAAGAGTATCACCTTAAGTACACTCCAGAGCCTGTGCCTTACCAAGGTGCTGACAGTAGCAATGTAAGTACAGAATATGTCAAACTACCCTTTGAGGTATTACAAGGAGGGAGTGGGATGTGTATCGAGCTAACGACTCTGCTTGCAGCCGCTGTAGAACGGGTGGGTCTGCACTCTGAGATTGTCATTATTCCTGGCCACGCATTTCTTGGTGTGGCAGTGACCGAGGATAATAAGCACATTGAATACTGGGATCCCGTCGAAATAAATGGCAACGTTGCTGCACAGTCCGCAAATATATACACGGATACTCTCTATATTACGAACATAAAGAAGCATACAGTACTAGACACAATTATGATCAGCGATGCCCGTAATGCCGGGGTCAGCCCAATGTTATAGGAGGGAACGACAACGAGCGCAGTAGATTTTCCAACATGGTTTAGCGGTGGTTGTTACGGTGGGCTAGCGTGTTGCATGGTGACCATTGCTCTGAATGCGCTTTTTACGACACTCTCTCGGCGTGGTACCACGCGACAACTCGCCTCTGCCATTGTTATCTGCGTTATCTGTGCATTGCTCGTGCTTCCTGCCATTGTCTGGTACAATGTGCGCTTTAGCACCGCACAACCCCCGCTCTCAGTAGCCGAGATCGAGACCGTGCTCGTCTATGTAGTGCTCTTCGGCTGGATTATGCCGATAAGCACTACCTGCTCGTACTGCCTCTTCAGCTTGCCACGCCTCTCAATGACTGCCGGGCACATTCCTAGCCATAGTATACGGCTCAAGAAGGCACACCCTCAACTGCCGGGCCATCAGCCAGGGGTTCTCGCGCCTTTTGTTTACAATGAAGACATGCCCTGGGGCTGGCTTGAATATCGCAATGGGCGCTTCCAGGGACAGCGCCTGGAATTGAAGCGTGTAGTGGTCACTATCGGACGAGGCGAGGATAACGACATCTGGTTGGATGATGATATGGCATCGCGTCACCATGCTGAGTTAGTCTGGGACAAAGGACAAGTCTATATTACGGATTGTGACAGTCTCAATGGTATAGTGGTCAAGGGGCGGCGCATGCGGGGTTCTGTACAAATTGAGACGAATGAATTGCTACAGATTGGTTCACACCGCTTCGTTTTTATTCTTTCGACAGAGAAAGGTGACACACTCTCTAGTCAGAACGATCCCCTCACAAAACACGTCTGGCACTCCTCACTAGATTCACTAAGCGATGACGACGACCTTTTGCCAGCCACCAACTCTGTACAAGAAGAAGAGATCTCTTCTTCTTCCAACACTGAGATATGCGGCGTTATCACCATTCAAGACGGGGAGATGAAGGGACAGAGTTTTTTGTTGGATCGCCCTGTCACCATCGTTGGACGTGGCGTTGAGTGTGATATTGTGATTGACGATAGCTCGATTTCACGTCGGCATGTGCAGTTTTTGCGCCAGAACAACGAAAACTATGTGCAGGATATCTCCAGTAGCAATGGTACCAAGGCTAACAATGAGCCATTGTTCAGTCCGCATCTGCTCACTATAGGCGATGTCATTTGTATAGGTAATATTCATATGAAGTATGAACTTATTCAGGCAGTCCACACTGCTCCACTTGCCCTTATCCTCAAGATGAATGGTCCCATGCCGCTACGCCTGCCTAGCAAGCCTAAAACGTAGTACCGCGTGCTTTTTGCTAGGGCTGCCTTGGAACGTGCTCTCGTGACCATGCGTTTTTATGAAACGGATTTGTTATGCTATAACATAGCAGTTGAAGGGACGACGAATAGCAAAGGATAGTTTTTTTATGAGGATACTTGTTACTGGTGGAGCGGGATTTATTGGTTCGCACATAGTTGACCAGTATATAGCCGCAGGACACGAGGTGGCGGTTGTAGATAACCTGTGGCAAGAGGGGGGAGGGAAGCAATCTCATCTGAACCCCCAGGCTACTTTTTATCGCGCTGATATCACAGACGAAGCAACTCTAGCACGTATCTTCACGGAGATAAAGCCAGAGGTTGTCAGTCATCACGCTGCACAGCATAGTGTCGCCATTTCGATAAAGGAACCTCAGTTCGATGTCTGTGTGAACGTACTGGGGCTTCTCAACGTGCTCACTAACTGTACACTTGTGGGCACAGGTAAGATTATATTTGCCTCCTCGGGAGCCACGTATGGAACTCCTGAACGCCTACCTCTCGATGAGGACGTACCGCAACGTCCCGAGTCTCCCTATGGTATCACCAAGATGGTCGCAGAGCATTATTTGCGCTACTGGCAGCAAGCCTACGGCTTGACCTACACAGCGCTACGTTACGGAAACGTCTATGGTCCACGCCAAGACCCTAGCGGCGAGGCAGGGGTCATTGCTATCTTCGCGAAGCGCTTCCTCTCACACCAAGCAGTGAGAATAGACTGGGATGGTGAGCAGCGTAAGGATTACGTGTATGTAGAGGATGTAGTACGGGCAAATATACTCGCTCTTGAGCGGGGCCATAATGACATTTTCTGCATCGGCAGCGGTCATCCAGTCTCGGTCAACGAGATTTATCGCCAACTGGCGCAGATCACACAGTACGAACCCGAGATTGTGCGCGCCCCAAGACGGCCTGGCGATATTTATCTAGCGTACTTCGATTGCAGTAAAGCAGCACGCATCCTGGCATGGCAACCTACCACACCCTTCGCCCAGGGAGTCAAAGCTACAGTGGACTACTTCAGAGAATAATGCTTCTTCTGATTGCAATCCCTACCCTGCCCCAAATTTTTTTGAGAGAAGGTGTGACCAGGGCGGGCACGCCCGCCCTGGTCACACCTTCTCTCACCTGTCTGGGGGAGGGGCGGCCACTGCTCAATGGTTCTGAGCAGAATGGGAAAGTCCTGATTCTGTGATCTAGTTCATAGCAAGCAAACACATCTTGTTATATAGTATGGGTAGTCATTGCACACTATACCTTAAGGATAGGTATGTCGTTGGCACGAAAGAGGAGATTTTTACTATGGCGAGTAATAAGAAAGTGCGAGTGGGGCTGATTGGTGTTGGAAATTGCGCTAGTTCGCTGGTGCAAGGTGTTCACTACTACCGAGAAGCCAAAGAGGAGGACTTTGTACCGGGCTTGATGCATGTGAACCTTGGCGGATATCACATTCGCGATATAGAGTTTTCTACGGCCTTTGATATAGATACGAATAAAGTAGGCAAGGATATTGGTGAGGCAATCTATGAAGCACCAAACAATACGTATCGCTTTGCCAATGTGCCCAAGCTCAATGCAAAAGTCTACCGTGGTATGACACATGACGGCCTCGGAAAATACCTCTCGCAAGTCATCAAGAAGGCTCCCGGTCAAACCGATGATATTGTGAAGATACTCAAGGATACTGGCACAGATGTTGTGGTGAACTACCTTCCCGTTGGCTCGGAAACGGCCACCAAGTGGTATGTCGAGCAGATATTGAGAGCAGGTGTGGGCTTTGTCAACTGTATCCCTGTTTTTATCGCACGTGAAAACTACTGGCAACAGCGCTTCAAAGAGGCCAATTTGCCTATCATTGGCGATGACATTAAGAGCCAGGTGGGCGCAACTATTGTACACCGCGTGCTGGCGCGCCTTTTCCGTGAACGTGGTGTACGCCTAGAGCGGACTATGCAGCTCAACGTCGGGGGCAATACTGACTTTTATAATATGCTAGAGCGCGAACGGCTTGAATCAAAAAAGATCAGTAAGACAAATGCTGTCACTAGTCAACTTGACTATGATCTAGGTGAAGAAAACGTGCATATCGGCCCCTCCGATTATGTGCCCTGGCTCACTGATCGCAAATGGGCATACGTTCGATTGGAGGGTCGGACTTTCGGTGATGTACCGTTAAATGTCGAGTTGAAGCTTGAAGTTTGGGACTCACCGAACTCAGCAGGGGTTGTGATTGATGCTGTTCGTATGGTCAAACTGGCTCTTGAGCGCGGCACGAGCGGCACGTTAGAGGGGCCAAGCGCCTACCTGATGAAGTCGCCACCTGTCCAATATCCCGATGACGTAGCTCAGGAGATGACAGAGGCATTCATTCAAGACGTGCCAACTCCTGAACGTCTTGATGGACACAAAGTAGAAGTGCATACAGACTAGTAGCTACTCAGCAGGAACTCCCTGCTGAGTAGTTAACTTTTCTTGCTGCTATTGTTGTTGCGCAGAGGCATCCTGATTCGGCGAGTCCGTTACTGCACGCAACAATTCTTCGCGTACAATTGTCACATCAGGGGGTGCGCTAATACCGAGCTTCACCCGTTCTCCTTCGACAGCCAACACCGAAATGTTGATAACGCCAGCCAGCACAATACTTTCACCAACTTTTCGTCGTAAGACGAGCATATAAGGCTCCCTCCATAAGCAGCATGTCCTGGTCACCCTTGCACTGCGATAAGCGTCCAAAAGACGCTTTTTCTGCACAGTCACAGAGGATACTAGGCGTATAGGTCTACTGTTATGAGATGTAGACGCTGTGACGACGCAAAACGGGTATAGTAAAGGGAGCAAACAAACAAAGAGCAGGTCTTGTCACGTCCTGGAAGATATGCTATACTCGGCAGCGGAGAGATGTCTGAGTGGTCGAAAGTGCCGCTCTCGAAAAGCGGTAGGGTGCAAGCCCTCGTGGGTTCGAATCCCACTCTCTCCGCTGTCTCTGGAGGAGTCTCATAGTGGCCTAGTGAGCACGACTGGAAATCGTGTAAGGTGATAAGCCTTCGTGGGTTCGAATCCCACCTCCTCCGCCTTTTAGAGTAAACAGCGTTTATTCACTTGTAGTCTCTGCTTCATCAAGGCGTGCTGGAGTTGCCACCTGGTTGAGGCGATTCCAGGTCACATAGTCTGTCTCCTTCTTAGGCACATAGTAATGCTCCTCATCAGATACTATGTCGGCTGTAGCAGTAAACTCACCTTGCTCCAGGTGTTGCAGGTCAATGTACTTTGCTCCTTGCTCCAGGCGGCTCCCTACAGGTACAATCATGATACCCTTCAGTTCGTCGTCTGTCAGATCACCGAGCCGATTGTGTAGTTCCTTGACGTCGTAGGCTGAAACTTCATATCCTTCAAGGGAAGAGGGTCCATGATTTTCCCCAGCAAGGTTGTCAGGATTGAGGTCATACGCGAAGTCGTTGTCATCGTCATGATGGGGCTGTGGCCGATTCAATTCTTTCTTGCTTTCGTGGAGTCGGGAGCTTTTGCGGTGTTTGTGTGCATTAGAATCGCTGCCACTACGCTTTTCTCCTTCCTCAGCCATCAATTGTGAGTCGGCCTGATGTGTTAACCCAGGATGGCTATCTCTCTGAGGAGGAACCTTAGCCTCCTGCGCGATCTTATGAGCATCCTCATGCTCTAGCTCCTGCTGCTGATACATTTCTGGCTTCTTATACGTGCCCGTCGTAATGACGGTACTCTTCTTTGGATTATTGCGTCCTACTCTTTCTTCACTAGGCCGATTTTGGTTTCTTTTTGCCATAGTTCTCCTCCTTGGAATAAAACAAGACTACTATACCTATTATACCTTGTGTCCTTTCTCAGATAGAGATATGTCTCTGACATAACACGTTTTGCAAGGCCAAAACAGAGACGTAGCGGCGAAACTCTTTCCTGTCAAAGAGCGTGCTACCTATGTTATATCAAATTATCCTGTAGCAGGAGAAGCTTAGTACACATGAGAAATACAAAGATAAGGCAGGAAGGACACATATGGAAAAAGTGATGACAATCAATCGTCCACCTGAAGATTTTGCTCAGTTCAAGCAAGATTTTGCTGACACGTACCACATTGAGGCAATGATGCCTACTGCCACAACAGGCAAGACAACACCCACTCAGGAGATAAGAAACGAGTGGGATGCATGGCATGCGCTCAAAGAAAGGCTTATTGCCTGCGCGGGCAATGTGCAATTTGGTCAGGCACCCAATGGACGTGGTACAGAGGTCAGAGTAAGCTTTCCTTACAGTGCCCCAGGAGGCATGGTAGGCAGTATGGTAGCCAAAATCTTGGATAAATCCCCCGAACAGTGGATCACCGAAGACCTTCGTCACTTCAAGGAAATGATGGAGGCAGGCGAGATTGCTACAATTACAGGTCAACCTGTTGGAAGTAAGTAGTAAAGTAGTGCTCTCTACCTTGACCGACGAGGAGGTGGTAGAAGCACGGATACAGGAGAAGCGAGTTGAAAGCCATTTGTTGGTATGGCGCACATGATATGCGGGTCGAAAATGTGCCCGACCCCAAGATACTTAATCCCCATGATGCAATCGTCAAGATCACATTGACAGCAATTTGTGGCTCTGATCTTCACTGCTACGACGGCTATATACCAGGGTTCGAGAAGGGAGACATCATTGGTCACGAGTTCATGGGCGAGGTTGTTGAAGTCGGCAAAGAGGTCACCAAGTTAAAAAAGGGTGATCGTGTGGTTGTGCCTTTCCCTATTGCCTGTGGCAAGTGTTTCTACTGCCAAAAAGGGTTGTGGTCACTGTGTGACAACTCGAACCCAAACGCTGCAGTAGCAGAAATGATGTACGGTTACTCAGCAGCGGGCTTGTATGGCTACTCACATATCTATGGTGGCTATGCAGGTGGACAGGCACAGTATGCCCGTGTGCCATTTGCTGATGTTGGCCCCATCAAGATTCCCGAGGAGCTGACTGACGAGCAGGTATTATTCCTCTCGGACATCTTCCCTACAGGCTACCAAGCAGCCGAGAGCTGCGACATTCAAAAAGGGGATATCGTAGCGGTTTGGGGGTGTGGGCCTGTCGGTCAATTCGCCATCAAGAGTGCCTATCTGCTCGGAGCCGAACGCGTCATTGCCATTGACCGCATTCCAGAACGCCTAAATTTGGCTAAGGAGAAAGGCAACGCGGATGTTATTAACTACGAACAGGCCGATGTGGTCGAGACGCTACGAGCTATGACGGGAGGACGTGGGCCAGACGGGTGTATTGATGGCGTCGGACTAGAAGCGCATGGCAAGACGATTGACGCCATGTTCGATAAGGTCGAGCAAACGCTGCGTATGGAATCGGATCGCCCAACGGCCCTACGCCAAGCCATTCAAGCGTGTCGCAAAGGTGGTGTCCTCTCAATTGCTGGTGTCTACGGGGGCCTCATCGACAAGTTCAATCTAGGAGCAGCCTTTGCCAAAGGCTTGATTTTCAGGATGGGTCAAACCCATGTCCATAACTACTTACGCCCCTTGCTTGAGCGTATCCAGCACGGTGAGATTGATCCATCATTTATCATCACCCATCGCATGGGCCTAGAGGAAGCTCCCCATGGCTACGAAATCTTCAAGAACAAACAAGACAATTGCATTAAAGTTGTGCTGAAGCCATAAACCATGTTTATATGTCCGGTCAGGGCGACCGAGAGGGTCACTCTGACTGGATGGCTCAGCGTAGATGAAGCTCAGTTCCAGACGACTGCGTGGACATATCGGCTCCAATCACACGGAAGAAGGAACCTTCGGAACTAGCGGAATAGACAACCTCGCAGGAGAGGAGCCAGTTTGAGTCGTCATTTGGCTCATTGACGACGCGTACAGGAGTATGTATTTCTGTGTGGGCAGTGCGTTGTACATGAAACAGGTGTAGAGAGGATGCTATGCCAAGCAACACTTTACTATCTACGCCGTCTCGTTGATCGCCGACGATCCAAAAGATGACTCCATCATGCTCATAGATCAACTCACTACGTATACCATAGAGCCATTTGTAAGTATACCCTTTCGTATGTACCCACTGGCCATTTACATAAATGGCTTGGGTATGGCTCGCCTGATCCAAGTGGATAACGTTTGCTGAGCCTGATTGTACAACTTGCAAGACATTACCTAGAGGTTTAAACTCATAGACAGCGATTTGTCCCATTCCACGTGTTGCCATCTTAGGTGGAGAGTAGGTATAATTCAGCCTCAACAGAGGACCATCAGCCCACTGTTGCTCCTGCTGATGGAAGAGAGAAATATCACTCAATACATAGTTATTGGGCATTGACAGAGGCCAGAACATTGGGAAATGCAGTTGCTGCTGTGCATCATGTAGCGTGAGTGGCCTTGGATGAGGCTTAGGAAGCTGTATTTTTGTTCGATATGAAGAGAATAAGCTTTTTGGATACGTTATCACTTGCACCACTCCACTATGTGTACCAGACAAGAGAATCTCTAAGCCCAAAGCAAAGGATGGGCCAGTAGCTACCACAGTCAAGGTCACAAAGAGTAGAAAAGCCGCAATAAGAGCTAGTGCTGAATGTCGTGAGCAAAATGGACTCCTCTCTAGAAAAGACGAGCAACGAATGGGAAATAAGCGTCTTGGTAGTTCGAGACGTCGAAAGACATGAGCAGATGTTTTTTGCTCAAAGCAGCTTCCGGCGGAGTGCAGGCGAGGTCCAGCAGCTTCCAGCAGAGTCTGTACAAAGTAGGGAGGAATTTCTTCTTCATCGGGTGCAAAGAGCGATCCTAAGTCCTGCACAAAGTCGATTTCATCTTTGCTGAAGTCCTTGGGAAATGCCTTGTCTTGCATATGAGGAACAGAGAGATTGTTTTCCTCCCACATGTTCTTTTCAAATTCGCTCATACTCATAAGCATGCCCCTTGAGTGCCTCACGTAAGGTTTTCCGCGCCCGCCAGAGTCGCGTGTCAATGGCATGGCGAGTCAAACCCGTTTTAGCAGCCAGCTCT
>Ga0213882_10000279_pt1 | contig 19035 bp, 17 predicted proteins | sample BarmaccoBMER_R09_FD_160106 | JGI IMG/M metagenome (GOLD analysis project Ga0213882, IMG submission 160106) | Barbacenia macrantha exposed rock microbial communities from rupestrian grasslands, the National Park of Serra do Cipo, Brazil - ER_R09 ...
CAACATTCATAAAAAAAAAAAAAATATACAAAAAAGAACAGCTATATCATAACTAATAAATAAACCTAAAAAAAAATGTAAACTTATTAATATTCCTATATGTAAAAATACGAGCCAAGCTAAAAGCTGTGTTTTTGTATAAAGATTTCTTCTTTGCCACATTATTATAAAAGCATTTAAATAAAAAAAAAATAAAATAAACTTTCAATATCTTATATTATGAAATTTATAATAAACCCTAAATCTTTTTCTTTTTTTCAAAAAACGCCTATTAAATCATATAAATGCTTTATTTAAATTAAAATTTAATTTAAATATAGGACTAAATATTCAATTTACTATTTTATTACTTTGAATATAATATAAAAATAAACTACATCAATAATGAAAATAAAAACCTAAATGCAATTTGAGTTTATATATAATAATATATATATAATAATAATAATATATATTATTATAAACAAACTCAAATAAATTAAAATATGTTTCTAACATAAACTAATTTTATTAATTGTAATAGTTGAATATATATTATAAACATTTATATTTGATTTAAAAAAATCATACGATTTAAAATTTTTATCAATATTTTTACTTGTTAATAAAAATATTTTATTATATTTTAATTTATTTTTGTTTATAAAACTCTGTAAAACTTTGCTTCTTATAGATAAATTATTATAAATTAAAGGTAATAAATACATATAATTTACAATATAAAACATTAAAAAAAGTAAATTAAATCATATTATTATTGAAAAATAATTGACTAAATCAACTTGTGCCATTTAAAAATTATCAATTTCCTCAACAATACAAACTTAGATATAATAAAATTCATACAATATCAACAAAATGCCAATATCATATTGCAAATACTAATCTTAAGTAATGATTTGTTAAAAAATGATTAGAAAGTAAAGATATAAAACAAAAAAATAAAAAGCCAACACCAACTATAACATGACAGCCATGTAACCCTGTTAATAAAAAAAAAACAGAAGGATAAATACCATCTTCTAAATTAAATGTGGATTCGTAATATTCAATTCCTTGTAATATAATAAATAATAAACCTAAGCCAATTGTTATAATAAAACCGTCTATTGCATCTTTAAATAAGCCTAATGCCATTGCTCTATGTACTCATGTTACACTAAAACCTGATATTATTAATATAAATGTATTAAATAATGGATAATCAAACATTGGTATTACTTCTAAACCTACAGGGGGTCATATACTACCAATTTCTATAGAAGGACATAACGCTGAATGAAAAAAAGCTCAAGAAAAACCAAAAAATAACATAACTTCAGAAGCTATAAAAAATAAAAAGCCAGTTTTTAAGCCTTTACGAACTACTCTTGTATGCAACCCTTTAACAACAGCTTCTCTAGATATATCTAAAAATCAAAAAATTGCAGTTAACATTAATAATATAAGACCCACTAATAATAGATGATGCCCACCTATTATATAATGCATCGAAAAAGCTATACCAGTCACAAAAAAAAATAAACCCGCAGCTATAAATAGCGGTCAATAGCTGGGTTCTAAAACATGAAACAAATGTTTCGGATATTTACTCATTAATGATAAGGCGATTTTAATGAATCTGATAAATATATACTAATTAAAACAGTAAAGACATAAGCCTGTAAAAAAGCTACACCAAATTCTAATGTTAAAATTAAAAATAATGGTATAATTATAAATAAAGATAATAAAAATTCAATTTTTATTATATTTAATAAAAAAGTTATAATAATATGTACAAGTGTATGGCCTGCTAATATATTAGCAGCTAATCTTATTGCCAAACTAAAAAGTCGTATTAAATATGAAAAAATTTCAATTGGTATTAATATAGGTAATAAAACAAAAGGACATTGAGGTATAAAAATATGTAAAAATTTTAAATTATAATTTAAAATTCCTATGCTAAAAATAGATACACACATAGTTATAGATAATCATAATATTACGATTAAATGACTTGTTAATGCAATTCCAAAAGGTATTAAACTTAACAAATTAGAAAATAATATAAAATTAAAAATAACAAAAATTAAAGGTAATCAAAAAAGTCCCTTAAAACCTGTTTGTTGTTTTATTATATTTATAATAAAACGATAATCTGTTTCCATTATATATTGATATATCAAAGGTATTATTCTTGCTTTTTTAAATAAAATAAAGATAAAATATAAAGAAAACAACAATAAAGTAAATAAAAGGGGTAATAATATGTTATTGAAAGAAAAATCATTTACACCCCCAAAGAAGTTTCTTACATTTAAAATATCAAATTGTTCTAAAGGTGATTTCATTTTTTTTAAAAATTTGTATTAAATTTTTAAATATATAATTTTAAAGATTAAAATTATATATTATAAACTAATATTAAAATATTTAATTAATTTTTTTTTAAATTATTATTAGGTTAGTATACATTAATGTTACTATAATATTTTTTATTATAAAATTAAATTTTTAACAAACATTATTATTATAATATATACAATTTTTTATAAAAAAAAACTTATTGAAAATAATATTTATTTATTAATATTATTTTCAATAAAATGTAAATAGTCATATAATGATACAATACTTACTTTTATTGGCATAAAACCATGTGATACACCACATAACTCAGAACATTGACCAAAATACATTCCTAAATTACTAGGCATACTAATAGCTTGATTTAATCTACCAGGTACAGCATCTACTTTAATACCTAATTCCGGTAATGCTCATGCATGTAAAACATCAGAAGAAGTAATTAAAAATTTTATTGCAATCTTATAAGGTAATACTAAAGAAGTATCCGTTTCTAATAAACGATCACCTCCTTCAGGTAAATCTTCTTCATTAATTATAATACTTTCATAATTATAATCAATTAAATAAAATTTATTTAAACTTTTTATATAACTAATATTACTTGATTCATAAGATCAAAATCACTGATGACCTATAATCTTTATTGTTAATCCTGGATTTATTTCAACTTCATTTGAATATAGTAAATACATAGATGGTAATATTATTAAACCTATAATAATAGTTGGAAATATACCAAAAATATATTCAAGATTAATACTATGTCTAAACTGATGCGTCATTAAAAATTTATCATAACCCTCATAAAAATATAAACCATTAGATGTTATATTAAATAGGTAATATGATAAATAACGCTCTATTATTATATTTTCATAATAATCAGAATGTTTATTCTCTATAAAATCAGGAAAATAAAGATCATTTAATCCTTTACCTAAAAAAAAAAAAGATAATTTATCTTTTTTCCTTCTATCAGTTTTTAATAAATTTGAAATAAATACACTATTTAATTTAGATAAATATATATATAATAACTTTAAAAATTTATAAAAGATTTTAAATCACATAAATAACACAACTGATTGCATTTTATAAAAAGTATTATTTTTATAAGAATATAAAAATAATCCATCTTGTTTCATACCTATACTTCATAAATACTCCTTAATTATTTTATAAAGTGTTCAATAAACTAATGATAAAATTAAAATAACATATCACATTACATCATGATGTAAAGATATTAAATTATAAGCAAAAGTACTTACAGGTTCTTTAAAATTCATTTTTTTTTAATTAAAAAATATATAATTATATTATAATAATATAATAAATAAAAATTATAAAATATAATAAATTTAAATTAATAATATAATTTAAATAAAATGAAAATAAAATAAAAAATACAATAATAAATATAAAAAATAAAGATATATAAATAAAATTAGAAACTCATAAACTACTTCACATATTTAATTCTCTAAATTTTATATATAAACCAACAGGTCCATATAATTCTAAAAAACCCTTTTCAATATATTTTATATTAATTATATAAAAAAATTTAATTAAACTAACTAATATTTTATTATAAAAAAAATTAAAAAAAACTCCATTAAAAAAAAAAATATATAAATATTTTCTTATTAAAAAAAAATATATATATATTTTTTTTTTCTTTATTCTATAATTGACTAAAAAAGCCGTTAAAAATATTCCTAATATTGTAAAAAAAAAAGGCGTATTTTTTATTAAAGGATTTAAAAATTCTATATCTATATAATTAAAATGACTAAATTTTATATAAATACTAGTTGTTAAATAATTATTGCCTACACCTATAAATAAATCAGAAAATAAATATCCTACAAAAATTGACATTATTGATAATATAAATAAAGGTAATAATATATTTACATTAGTCTCTTCAATGTGTATGCTTTCTTTATAAATATTAGTTTTTTTAAAAAAAACAAAAAAAATTAACCTAAAAGAATATATTGCTGTAAAAAAAGCAGAGAAGACACCTATTGAATAAATAAAAATCGAATCAATACAATAACTCGTAATTGCAGACTCTAAAATAAAATCTTTTGAATAGAAACCTGTTAAAAAAGGAAAACCTATTATAGCCATTGATCCTATAAAAATACTTATATATGTAAAAGGTAATTTATAAATTAAACCTCCCATTTTTCTATAATCTTGTTCATCTAATAAAGCGCCTATAATACTACCTGCGCCTAAAAATAATAATGCTTTAAAAAAGGCATGATTAAACAGATGAAACAATGTTAAATTATAATTAGATAAACCAGAACAAAAAAACATATATCCTAACTGACTACAAGTACTATAAGCTATTATTTTTTTTATATCATATTGATAAACAGCAATTAACCCAGTAAATAAAGCAGTAAAACCACCAAATATCATTATAATAAATAATAATACATTTGAATACTCAAAAATGAAAGACCCCCTAATTATAAGAAAAACTCCAGCTGTTCTTTATTGTTAAATTTATTATATTACTGTTTATATATCTATTAATTACTTAATAGTTCGGACTATATCTTAAACTTTACTTAATTCCCCTTCATCTATTGTTTTATTTAATTTAATTAAAGCAATATCAATTTGATCAAAATCTTGTATACCTGTTTCTATATATTTACATTCTATATTAAATAAAGAGATTCAATACTTATATCTCGTTTTTTTTTCTCCTTTTAAGTTAAATTTATTTAAATAATTTATTATTATATTTTTTTCATTCATATTTTTTAATTCTAATTTATAAAAAGATAAATTTCATTTTGATTTAACTTCTATTTTGCCTGCTAATTTTAAAGCTTCTTTTATTTTTTGTAATAAATCTATATCTAAATGTCAAAAAATGCTATTTACATAAAGTTCTTTTCCATCCTTTAATTTCTTACTTTTATGTCATCTAGCATAGAAAAGTCCTCTGCTTTCAATAAAACCTGCAAGTCAACTATTTATTAAACTAACACTTTGTAAAGTAGAATCATAAACAGGTAATAAATCCAATGCTGCTATTTTTTTTAATTTATTTCTTAATTTTTTATAAAATAAACTAAAACTAGACTCTTTATTTATACTTCTAAAATTACCATTAAAAATATAAATTAACTTTAATAAATGTTTTATATTATCTTGAACAGAGTATTCAATAATTACTCCATCTAAAAATTTTAACTTTCTAATTTTCCCAAAACCTAAATTATTTTTTATATAATATATAATATCTTTATTTTTTAAAGAAACATTGATTTCAAAACGCAAATATCTTCTATTTACAATAAAAACATTCTCATTAGCCTCTACAAAACCAATAAACCAATTTAAAAAACTTTTTTTATATCTCATTTTTAAATCTGATAAACGTATAGTCTCTGAGGTGACATCTATATTAGTTCCCTGCTGATTTACTTTTTTCATTTTTTTTTCTTTTTTTTCATGTATTCCAGCACATAGTTTTTTTTAAAAATTCAAAAAAAGGTGTTTTTTTCCTCTTTTTTAGGCTTATAAATTTTAAATTTTAAAATATTTAATTTACATACCATTGTTGCTGCATGCAATAATGATGAAACTGGAGTAGGTCCTTCCATCGCATCTGCTAACCAAGTATGTAAACCTACCTGAGCAGATTTACCTATAGCTCCTATAAATAATAAAAATAATATTAAATCTAATATTTTTATATCAAAAAAAAATAAATAAAATTTTAAATCTTTTATATAATCTATTAAACTAAAAACTATTATATAATCTGTTGTTTTAAATTTCCATAATAAAAATAAAATACCTATTATAAAAAAAACATCTGCAATTCTATTCATTACCATAGCTTTAATAGCACCTTTATTGGCCGCTATGCGATTATACCAAAAATTAATAAGCAAGTATGAACATACGCCAACACCTTCTCAACCTACAAATAATTGTAAAAAATTGTCTGCCGTTACTAGCACTACCATAAAAAAAGTAAAAAAACCTAAAAAACAAAAAAATCTTACAATAAAAGGATCATGACCCATATAACCTACACTATATATATTAACACACATAGATATAAAAAATATTATTACTAACATTATTACAGTTAATGAATCAAATAACAACCCAATTTTTATTTGTATATTATCTATAATTAATAAAGTATATAAATCACATGTAATAATAGCTTTATTTATTACTACCTCATAAAATATTAATCATACAAATATATTAGAAATTAATAAACTTAATATTGACAAATACAAACAAACTTGACGCCCTATGTATTTACCAAATAATCCAATAATTAAACTATTTATTAAATTTGAAAAAAAAATAAACACATACATTTTTTTTAATTATTTAAAGGTAAATATTCTATATATAAATAAACTATAATAGAATTTATTTGATATTTATAATTAATACAATCAACTAACTCTTTTAACTCTATAAAAAAATCTTTTTGTTTTTTAAAAAATTTCAATCTAAAATTTTCTTGAAAAAACTTATAATCTGTGCTTTCAACTTTTTCTTTATCCATAACAACCATATAACCTCTCACATTTCTTAATGGAAAAAGTGCTGCAAATTTCCTTTCTTTAATTATAATATTATATTTTCTCTCTCTCCTAAATTTAGAAGCTCTAAATACATAATAATCATCCCTCTTTAAAAATCAAGACATATAAACCTCACAAAGAAGTATTTCATTATAACGATTTCATTGATAAATATGTTCAATATTATCTAAAATATCATCATTAAAATCAGGTTTTTTTTTTTCATTATCTCTTTTATTTAAAGCATTTAATATAAAATAAAAATCTTTTAAATAATAACCATCTACTGTAATAAATATACTATACTTATCAAAGCGCTTACCTCTTATGTCTAATGTAATTTCTTTATTTTTAACATTATTTACATCTATAAATAAAAATTTAAAATATAAAGAATAACTTCTCCTTTTTAATATTTTATAATCACTTAAATAATAATTTAATTTTAATAATAAATTTTTAAAACCTGCTTTTTGTATTTTTACACAAAGATCAATAGTATCTAAATTTGAAATGATTGATTTCTTTTTTAAAAAATACTTCATTTTATAAAATTTAGAATCTTTTTTAAATCACCTAAAAAATTGTGTTATAAATCTAATCTTATTTTTTTCATTTAAAAAATTATTTGAAATTATTGATTTTTTTTGACAACTTATTGATTTTCTTAATTTCTCTAATTTCTTTCTATAAAATTTACGACCTTTACAAGATTTATTATATATATACATTTTTTTTATTTTCTAGAAGAACCTGAATCCAATCCTGATTTTTCTTTTTTCTTAAGTATAAATGAAGGCTCTCTTTTTTTATGCTTTTTATTTATTGCAGTTTTTTCCTTTTCATACTTTTGTAATGTTTTTAATAAAAGTTTATTATCAATTTTTTCCATTTTATCTCTTTCAACATATTCTGGAAATGTTAATAAAGCTGTACCTTTTGTATATAAGAATCTATCATTATTTAAAATCTTTTTTTTTGATTTTTTTAATATATCAATTTTTAAATTAATACTTTTTACGCTAATTTTTGCATCTGCCTTTTTTAAAGGTTTTTCTATAGTAAATTCTTTATACTTATATCTAGTAATATTTTTTTTTCCTATTAAATAATTATAAATTTTTTTTAAAATAAAACTTTCATATTTTACAGAATGCTTAGGCTGCTCTTTATTATTTAAAAATTGCGCCTTCTTTATATTTATCTTATTTATTTTTATTTTATATAATATTTTATCAAAAAAAGTTATTAACACTTTAGAGCTAAAAGGCTTATAAATATAATTTAATAACTCTTTCTTTTTTAACATAAGAGGCGTAGCCTTCTTATATTTATGAGCAAAAGCTTGTTTATAAACCTCTTTTTTTATAGTTAATTGATCCAATAATTTATTAAATTTATAATAATTAGAATGAGAAAATATAAAATATTTTTTAGATATTATATTTTTATGTGATAAAGATTCAAATCAATTATATTTTAACGTTTTTTCTCTTTGACTTCTTGCAAAATCTCAATATTTTATATCTTTTTTATAATTTATTACTTTAGACATATGAAGTTTTTTTTTTAAATATTTTAATTTTTGATAATTATCAAAAATTGATTTCTCAATATTTTGAAAGCGTTTATCATACTGATCCTTTCTTTTTTCTACTGCCATTTCAAAACGCTTTTGAATTTGCATTTTTATTTTTTTCTTTGAAAAAAAATCATTTCACATTTTTTCATAAAATTTATCTTTTACACTTTCTTTATCAACAATTCAGACTGGTTTTATACTATAAAATGATTTTACTAAATCCCTTGCACTTATTTCAGTATACATTTGTATTTTTAACTTTAAAAAATTTAATATTCATTCATCAAAATGAAAATATAATGTAAAAATATCTTTAAAATGCGAATAATTTGCTATTTTAAAAATTATAAGTATAACAAATGGAGTAAATATCATTTTTACTAAAGAATAAGGTTTTTTATTTAAAAATTGTAATCGAAGCTTAAAAACAGATTGTAATATTATAAGAAAAAAAAAAAAAAAAAAAATAAAAATTATAATTTTAAAAAAAAAAAAAATTTTTTTAATAAAAAATTATAAAAAAAAAAAAAAAAAAAATAAAAAAATAAAAAAAAAAAAAAAAAAAAAAAAAATAAACATTACAAATTCTTTATTAAAATAAAATAAAGGCAGTAATAATACTACAAAAAAAATAAATATCGAAATAAGCTCTATATGATAAGTTGTTAAATATCTAAAATCTTTTAAATATGTTTGATTTGCTTTTTTTATATTGATTCCAAAAAAATAAAAATATTTATATCCATCAATTTTTATCGTATATCTAGCCAACAAATAATAAAATAACAACAATAATAATAATGTTCTATTGTAAAATAAAATTTTCAAAATTAATCAAAACAATGGATATATAAATATATTAAGAATTCAAAATATATAATATAACAATATAGAAGCATCTATTATACAAAGTATAACGATTACGACTATATATATTGCATATAATAAAATTAAATTATATCTTATCATCTTTTTTATATTTATTTATTAATTAACTATATAAAATTAAAAAAGCCATCATTATGGCTAATAAACCCATTGCTTCACATAATGCAAATCCTAATAAAGTTAATTGAAATAATTTTGGCTCTTGTAATGGATTTCTACTAATACCTAAAACTAATGCACCGAATACTATACCTATACCTGCTCCTGCTCCTGCACATCCTATTGTAGCTAAACCTGCTCCTATTGATTTACCAGCTATTGTTATTGCACTAAAAAATATTGATTTCATTTTTTTTTATTTTATATAATAATGAATAAAATTAAACTAATTTATAATTTTTTAAAAAATTTTTTTTTCTATTTTCATATAATACTTAAAATTTATATTTTTAAAAAATAGAAAAAAAAATTTTTCAATATTAAATCTAAATCATGGAGGTGGGACTTGAACCCACAACCTTTTACACCCAAAATAAACGTTCTACCTATTGAACTACTCCATATATATCCTAAAGGAATTGAACCTTTATCTTTTATTTAGGAAATAAATGTTTTGCCTTTTAAACTAAGGATACTTATATTATTTTTTTTAACTAAAATTTGGTCCGAACAGGATTTGAACCTGCATCATGCCCATTATGAGCGGGATACTCTACCATTAAGCTATCGGACCTTTTTATTTTTTTTAAATAAAAATCTTGGTGGTAAATGGGATTTGAACCCACATTTTTATAGTCACAATATAACGTTCTACCATTAAACTATTACCATTTATTTTTTTTAAATAATAATGACACCGGAGGGACTTGAACCCTCAAAAGCCATAGCCTAAATATGGTGCGTCTACCATTCCGCCACGATGCTACACCCTTATAACAAAAAGCTGAGATGGGAATCGAACCCATACTTCTTGTTTTGCAAACAAATACAATACCATTATGTTACTCAGCTTTTAAAATTTAATGAGGAGGGCAGGAATCGAACCTGCACAATAGAATCATGAGCCCTACGAACGTCCACGTTACCTCCCGATGGCTATGGGATTCGAACCCATATCAGCTTGCTCGACAAGCAAGTATTTTATCCTGTTAAACTAAGCCACCACAAGTCCCGCGAGGGAATCGAACCCTCATCATATGATTAACAGTCACATGTTCTACCATTAAACTAGCGGAACATTACCTACGGAGGGACTTGAACCCTCACACTAATTACTCAATAGAGGATTTTAAGTCCTCCGCGTCTACCATTCCGCCACGTAGGTTTCATTTTATTTTTTAAGGGCGTGGAGGGATTTGAACCCTCATTGCCTTTTTGGCAACACTTTTCAAGAGTGCCGCATTAACCATTCTGCCACACGCCCCTTATAAATTTTAATTTCTTACCATGTGAAGGGAGAGAATCGAACCCTCTTCTTCTGATTTTCAGTCAGATGTTCTACCATTGAACTACCCCCACTAATAATTAAAAAAAAATGAACCGTATGGGATTTGAACCCATCTTTCTGCCTTGAAAGGGCAACGTCCTAACCAAATAGACGAACGGTCCATATCCAGAGAGAAGGGCTTGAACCTTCATTTTCAGTATCAAAAACTAACGTCCTTCCAATTAGACGATCCCTGTATTTATTTATAGTATCTATAAAAATTTACTTTATTTCAATCTTTTTAAGATTTAACTAAGCTTTTTTAGTTTTTAATAAATTTAAAGTTCTTCTGATTTTTGTTTATTTTTTTACTAAAAAAATTTATTTTTATAAATTATCTATAAACATTAATAAAATGCGCTTTAGGCAGGATTCGAACCTACAGCCGACTGCTTAGAAAACAGACGCTCTACCGTTTAAGCTACTAAAGCTTTACTATTTTGTGTCGGGTAGGACTTGAACCTACATCGGGAAACCCATAGATTTACAATCTAACGCATAACCTTTCTGCCACCGACTTTATAAAATGCTTCATGTGGGATTTGAACCCACATCCCAAGGCTTACAAAACCCGTACTCTACCTTTAAGCTAATGAAGCCATACTTAAAAATCATAAAATTTTTTTTTATTGCACTTAGTTGGACTCGAACCAACGGCTTTTTGCTTATCAAACAAACACTCTACCACTGAGTTATAAGTGCCCGAAGGTAGCCGGATTTGAACCAGCAACATTGATTTTGGAGACCAAAGTTTTACCACTTAAACTATACCTTCTACTTTCCCTGGTGCGGGGATCGAACCCGCGTCAACGGATTAAAAGTCCGCTGCATTACCACTATGCTAACCAGGGGCTTTTTTACAAATTGGAAATGATGGGACTTGAACCCATACCTTTTGTATGCAAAACAAATGTTCTACCAGTTATACTACATTCCCTTTTGGACGAGGTGGGATTCGAACCCACGAGCTAAAAAGCCAAGGCTTAGCAAGCCTCCACAATAACCACTCTGTCACTCGTTTTAATTTTACAGCTCATAGGATTTTAACCTATACCTTTAGTTTCGAAGACTAACATTCTAACTTTAAACTAGAGCTATAATCTAAATTACTCTTGATTGGAATTGAACCAATATCTTCACATTCGCAATATGACATTCTAACCTTATTAAACTACAAGAGCCTTTTCGAAGGTAGTCGGATTTGAACCAACAACATTGATTTTGAAGACCAAAGTTTTACCACTTAAACTATACCTTCTACTTTCCCTGGTGCGGGGATCGAACCCGCGTCAACGGATTAAAAGTCCGCTGCATTACCACTATGCTAACCAGGGACTTTACTCCCGCACCAACTTCCGTTAGCACGACCTTGTTACGACTTAGCACCCATTGCTAATATTAATATCTTTACCAATTAAAAACAAGATTAATAAAAATATAAATAATGTATTTTTATTTTTTTTACAAGATTTAATCCCGGTAAATTCCATTAACATCAACTCTAGGCGCTTGACGGGCAGTCTGTACACAAATCTAAACAATTTTCACCGTCTTGTTATGACAAACGATTACCAAGCTATTCCTACTTCATGTAACTAAGTTTCAAGTTACAATTCGTACTTAGGTATTTTTTAAGATTAGCCTAAATATAAATTTAAGCAACATTTTGTAAATACCATTGTATCATATGGATAGCCCAATATATAAAGGGCATAACGACTTGACATAATCCTTACCTTCATCTGATTTTTAATCAGCAGTAAATCTATAACTTTTTTTTAAATTTATTTTTTTTAAATAAATTAGCAAAATAGATTCAAGGGTTACATTCGTTAGAGGACTTAACCAAACATATCAAAACACGAATTGACGACAGCCATGCACCGCCTGGTGTTTATTCTTTTAGAATAATTAAAAAATCATTTTTAAATATATTCTCAATTTTTTTAAAAATTTAAAATAAACCTGCTATATTGGTAAGATGTAGTGCGTTATATCAGATTAAATCATATGATCCACAGCTATAAGGATTTACCGTCAATTCCCTTGACTTTCGGCTTTGCAACATTACTTGCCAGGTAGAAGATTTAAGCGTTAGCTGCATACTAAATTTTGCTAAAAGATATTACATCTATAATAAATAGATTCTAAAATGGTTTACTAATCTTCTAACATAAATATAATATAATCTTCATAGGTCAGGGCGTGGACTATTGGGGTTACAAATCCCATTTGAACCCCACGCTTTAGCACTTCAGAGTCAATATAATATTGTTAAATGTTTTCACTTATTGGCCGTCTCTTATATTTTTGCAAATTTCACCTTTACATATAAGGTACCTTTAACACCTATTATATTCAAGCTAGAATGTTTTTTTAATATTCCAAGAATGCATTCCCTGTATTTTATTAAAAACTTTTCTAACCTCCTATGTGGCCTTTTACACCTAGTTATGAGGTCAAAGACTTGCACAATCCGTATTACCGCGGCTGCTGGCACGAATTTAGCCTGTGCTTACTTATAATTACCTTCATTATATTCATTATAAACTAAGTTTTACAATGTATAAATACACCTTCTATCACTTTCGGAGACTTGCTGGATCATACTTGTATATATTGTCCAATATTCCCTACTGCAGTCAATAATGCTCAGGCACTTTTTCAAGCCCGTTGTGGCAGTACGTTCGTTAAAACCTGCTAGGCATCTTAGGCTTGAATAATTTTTAATACATTCAACTACCATAATACCATAAAAGCCCATAACATTTACTGCGCAATATGCTTTATATAACATTTATTTTTTTTTAATGCTATCGTTTAATAAGGTTTACCTTAACAGTAATTTAGGTTCTTTTATTGTACTCACCTTTACGCCATTTAAAATTTTAAATAAATTTTAAAACAAGCTTGCATGTATTAGGCAGGCTCCAAGCCTTCCAACCGAGCCAGGATTAGACTCTATTTTATTGTTTTAAATAAATATAAATTTACCTAATATATATAATTCCATACTATAGAACTATCCTACACAAAAATAAATATTTATAAAAAAAAACTAACTATATTTAAAATTACAATAAATTTATTTTTTTTTTTAAAGAAATTGAATATTTATAATATACAAATAATTATTTTGTATTATAAATTTACTATACTATACTAGTGTCCATACTACTGCTAGAATTAATCCCAACATTGTTATTATATAAAGAGTCAGAATTAATTTCTTCAGTTTCACTTTTGATATAAATTATAGCTATTGCAGTACTAGTTAAAATAATAAACTTTAAAGAATCATCACAATAAACATCTACAAATAATTTAGTTATAACATAAAAACATCCATATCAACTTACTGGTATACCTAATGGTATAAAAATGTTATTATTATTATTATTATTATCACCTACACCTATTGTTAAATTTTCCTCACCTATCATATTATAATAAGATACAACAAAATTAATAACCATTATAATAATATTTTTATTATTTAAAAAAATTGATTTTTTTTCCATATATTACATTATATTTTTTTGCACTCGATTTCATAACTGAAATCATTTAAAAAAAAGATATTTTTTTTATATATTTTTTTGATATCAAAAAATATATAAATTTTAAAAATAATTAAAAAAATACTAATAATATATACAAATTTTAAAAATACATATCTTCTTTAAAAAAAATGAAAAAATAAATTATATATAAACTAAAAAAACAGAATATTAGTTAGTTATAGCTATATGTATTGCTACAATTGCACTTAAAAACTAACGATATCGTTATATACGATCTTCTTACAAAAATTAATCTTAAGAATTTTTTCCTACTTAAATGTATTCAGTAGTTAAATAAAATGAATGTAGCTTCTTGATGTGCTTTTGATCAAACAACCAATAAACAATTGATTCATGGGGCATTTACTCCAAAACTAACAAGATTTCAAAATATTAAATAAAAATCAATTACTCTCTCACTCATGCATTCTTCTCATACTAGCTCCCCTTCCTTTCAATTTTCCACGCCCATAGTAGATAGGGACCAAACTGTCTCACGACGTTCTGAACCCAGCTCACGTACCTTTTTAAACGTCGAACAGACGTACCCTTGGTTCTACCTACATAACCAGGATAAGATGAGCCGACATCGAGGTGCCAAACGATTCCGGCAATAAGGACTCTTGGGAATCATTAGCCTGTTATCCCTAGCGTAACTTTTATCCGTTAAGCAATAGCCATCTTCTTTTGCGCTATTGGATCAATATAGCCGACTTTCGTCCCTGCAAAAAATGTCTTTTAAGCAGTCAAACTAATATAAAGTATTATCCTTATAATTAATCTTTTGCACGCCTCCGTTACTCTTTAGGAGGCCACCGCCCCAGTGAAACTACCCACCATACATTTTTTTTTATTAAATTAGTTTAAAATACTCAAAGAAATTATTATCTCACCTTTGCCTAATTATTTAACTAACGTTAAGAATTTATAAGCACCATAATCTATGCTGCATATTCAAGCATTCTAAATCAATGTAAGGTTATAGTAAAGCTGCATAGGGTCTTTCCGTCCCACTATAGGAAATCCGTATCTTCACGGATACTACAAATTCACTAGAATAAAGCCTGAGACAGTAAAGCAGTCGTTACTCCATTCATGCATGTCAACAATTAATTGACTAGGGATTTCGCTACCTTAAGACAGTCAAGGTTACTGCCGCCGTTTACTCGAGCTTATTTTAAAAAATTTAAAAATATTAAATTTTTTAATTTTTACTTTCAAGCACTGGGCAGGAGTCAGACAATATACATCATATTTCTATTTTGCATTGTCTTGTGTTTTTGTTAAACAGTCGCCACTTCCGATTCTGTGCCACTTCTATTCGGTCACTACGTTAATATATTCTATAGAATATATTCGCTATACAAAAAAGAAGTATCCTTTCTCCCGAAGTTACAGGATCATTTAGCCGAGTTCCTTAGACTTTATTTTTCTATACGCTTTTGTATACTCTACTTAACTACCTGAGTCGGTTATAAGTACGGTTTTATTTTTTTTTTTTAGCTTTTTCTCGAACAATATTAACCAGTATTATTTAAATCTATTAAAATAACCTGATTAAAAATTATTTTCACTAAAGTTTAATAAAATTCTATAATATAAAATAGATACTCATCAACTACGGTTTTAACCTTAATCTTAGAGACCGACTAAATCATTGCTATACATTCTCAAACAATGCAAACCTTAGTTTTTCAGCGTTAATGATTCATTATAAAAATTACATTAATTCATGTTACTAATTCCAACATTTTTACTTTTGATATCTCAAGTAAATTTAACAATTTACCTTCCAATGAAAGACATACAAAACATTCTGCTACCATTTTTTTTAAATTCATAGCTTCGGTAAAATATTTAGAGTCCTTAAAATCTTAGGTTTCATCCCATAATATATAAAGGTGAGCTTTTACGCTTTCTTTAAAAGATGGCTGCCTCTAAGCAAACTTCCCTTTAATTTTTAATTAATAAAACCTTTTCACTTAATATTTATTTATGGACCTTAGCTTATGATCTGGGCTGTTTCCCTTTTGACATATAGCCTTCTAGTTACATGTCTGTTTGCTTTTATTTAAATTTAATTTCATTAATAGTTTTACTGAGTTCAAAGAAATTAGAAAACCTCCCCTAGATCAATGAGTACTTTACCTAAATTAATTAAAATTAAAAACACGCTACCTTAATAGCTTTCGCAGAAAACCAGCTATAACCAAAAACGGTTAGCTTTTCACTCCCAATCGCAAGTCATCCCAGTTTAATGCAACAAACACGGGTTCGGCCCTCCTTCAATTTTATAAAAATTAAATTCAGCCTGCTCACGATTAAATCCTCTGGTTTCGGGTTTAAATTATATAACTAAAAATGCTTTTTCAAACTCGATTTCTCTACGCCTACTTATAAATTAAGCTTGCTATATAACTTAACTAGTTGGACCCTTGTGCAAAAGGTACATTATTACTTCAAAAAGCTCTAATCGCTTGTAAGTATAAGATTTCAGTTTTTTTTTCAACTTTCACTTTCATTACTATTGTACTATCGGTTATTAACACATATTTTTTTTTTGTAATAAATTTTACAATATTCAAATATTTATAAACATTAAATATTTTACTATTTTATAAGAGAAAATTTTCACAAAGGGCTTTTACCTTCTCTGGCATTATATATACCTATATATAATATTTAAAAAATTTTACACTTACTATTATCATGTTCCCTCACCAGTACTTACGATTTTTAACTTCTTCCTGCAACTACTTAGATGTTTCAGTTTGTTGCGTTTTTAATTAAAAATTTTTTTTTAATTTAATATTTTTTTTTAAGAATTTCTTCTATAGGGTATTAATCTTTCATTATAATTTATTCACTAAAGATTACATTTCGTTAATGATTTAACGCCCTTCTAGTATTAATACCAAGTCATCCGCCTTATACTCTTTTTCTTTTATATTTATATATTGGATGAATAATTCATTTTTTTTTAAGAAGTTGTATTCTTCTTTTATTTCTTTTTTATTTCAATTTTTTAAGAAATTTCTTTCTTAAGGATTTCACCACTTTCGAAAAAATAAAAAAAAAATTACCAACTTAAATATGTATTACATTCTAATATTCCATTATATTTTTTCTTAATACAAATTTAATTAGTTTTTTTTATTATATTATATTAGCCTTTTTTAAAAATACTTTTGGTTTGGATTTGAAAAAACAGAAGACCCTGTATCTTCTTCTTTAAAACATATTAATATTATATAGAAGGTAAATACTTGTAAAATTAAAAAAAATATATTAAGCAATGGATGTATTGAAAAGGTTACAAATACAGTCAAATAAACAGAATAATCTATTAAAAAAAAATAACCTATTCAATCATATCAATATATAGCATAACCTTGCATTTCTATTACTTCCCACATTATTAATAAAAGCCAATGACCAATACATGCTAAAATTATATAATAAAGAATAATTCAAGTCCAATCTACCATCTTTTTTTTCTTGTAATAATTTGTTTATATGATTTTGTTTCAATAATATGAGTTATTTTTTTATAATAATAATAACTTTTTACTTTTATAAAATCAATAATATAACTTATTAAACCAATTAAAAAAAAAATAAAAAAAATAAAACCATTTTTAAAAGAAACAAAAATTCTTATTAAAAAATAATTAAAAAAAAAATAAAATTCAAAAAAAGTGCCTAATATTTCTTTTTTAATAGATCTATATAACCTTTTATATTTATAATGATAAATGTATCGTAAATAATGTCTATACTGACGCGCTTCTCACCTATATAATTGTAAACGAACGATAAAAAAATCTTTATACATGCGTCTTCTATAATAAATATATCAAAATTTATCAAGGGCCTGATCAACCCTTGATTTTTTAATTTTTTTTTCAAGTACAGGTACTTTCTCAGCTTTTTTATTAAAAAATTTTAATTTTTTTATTTTTTGCTCTAAAATAAATTTTTCTTTAATTAAATTTTTATATAAAATTAAAAAATAAAAAAATTTAATACTTAATATAAATAGGCATACATATTCTATTAAAAAAAAAAAGCTAACAAATAATCCTTTTATAGCTTTAAATGCTTTTTCAGTTTTTAAAAAAAAATATTTATTTAAAAAAAAAAATAATAGTATTAATCGCATTTTTATATATTAATAAATGAGTGAATTGATTTAAAATTATTATATTTCAGCCTCATTTTTAAACCTAAAAAAAAAACAAAATATTTTCAATAAAAAAGAAAAAAAATCATATTATTAGTATTTTTATTAATTTCTATATAACAGGGTTTTATTAAATATCTAAATTTTTTTCATTTTTTCCACTTAAACTTAAATTTTGTTTTATATCTAAAAATATATGCAATGTCATATAAACTTTCTTCTTTTTTTTTAATTTGCATTTTATTTACATGTTTTATAAAAGATTTATAATCTTTTTTTTCTTTTTTTTTTGTTTTATTTATCTTGGCTAAATAACGTAATTGATTATTATATTTATTATAACTATCAATAACTATATTAAATTTATTCAAATAAAAAAAAAAATTTAA
>Ga0213882_10000280_pt1 | contig 19021 bp, 19 predicted proteins | sample BarmaccoBMER_R09_FD_160106 | JGI IMG/M metagenome (GOLD analysis project Ga0213882, IMG submission 160106) | Barbacenia macrantha exposed rock microbial communities from rupestrian grasslands, the National Park of Serra do Cipo, Brazil - ER_R09 ...
GGCAGACTGAGGCAAACTCCGAACCAATGAAACCGGCGCCGATGACCAGGACCCGCCGCGGCTTGGCGGCCAACGCTGCCTGTAATCGCGCCGCGTCATCGCTCGTGCGGAGCGTGAACACTCCCTCCAGCTTTGCCTCCTCCGGGTTCGGCCACTGCCGCGAGCGGACGCCGGTGGCGATCAGCAGCCTGTCACCAGGCACCTCATCGCCGTTGGCCAGCCGAACCACCCTCTTGGCCCGGTCCAGAGCGGTAGCGGCCACGCCGAGCCGCCATTCCGCATCGATCTCGCGCAGGCGTGGCAGTTTGGTGTGGTCTGCCTTGACCCACCCTTTCTGCACCTGCTTCGAGAGCGGCGGTCGGTCGTAGGGCTCGTGGGGTTCGTCGCCGATGATCGTCAAGTGTCCGGTAAAGCCCTCGTTTCGCAACGCCTCGGCGGCTCGGAGCCCGGCCAGCGAAGCGCCAACGATAACAATCCGGCCCTTAGCCTTAAATGCGTCAGAGTTGCGACCCTTCATGGCTTTGTCATATTCTCCGATTCGTCCAACTGGTCCACGATGATCGCCTGCACCGGGCAGGACGCCGCGGCGCGCAAAACTCGCAGGCGCTGTGATTCATCGGGATTGGGGTCATACGTGATCGCCTCTTCGCCGTTGAGCTTGATGACCTCCGGCGCGAGCGGGACGCACTGCGCCAATCCTTGGCACCGATTCAGGTCAAAAACAATTCGCATACGTATATTCCTCCTTCAGCTCCTTTTGCGGCCTGCTGTGATTGCACCAGTTAATTTACGACTACGACAGAGTTGAGATGCTTATCTGAATCCAGAGGTTTGCAAAAACTCCCATGCGCTTGCGCTCATTCGCCGAACGTGAACTCTGTACTATGCTGTCCAGGACGCCGTTGAGCATTGTTGTTGCGTTTGTAACATTCTTTCCCGTGACGACGAAGGCTCAAGGGCCTGCAGCGCGCGATTATCTTAACACGCCTGTATACGCGGCCCGGTTCTTCATGGATGTCTTGGGCACCAATGGAGAGACTGCGGCCGATTCGGATGTTCCCTTGCCAAACAACGTAATTATCACCCGCAATGGTTTTGTCTCCCTCTTGTATTCTTTCCCGCTCGCCGGTAGATACGGCGGGGTGCAAGTCAGCGGGGGCTACGCCTCGGTCAAAGTCAATGGGCCCCTTGGCAGCGTAGAAACTTCGGGATTCACCGACCCGAGCATCACCTTCCATGCAAACTTCTTTGGAGCTCCGGCGCTCCGCCCCGATGAGTTTTCCCAGGCGGTCGCCCAAACCTACGCGAGCTTTCACCTTACCGTCAACGCTCCGCTCGGTTCGTATGACCGCAATTCCGCCCCGAACACAGGAGCGAATCGCTGGGCGTTCACACCTGTCTTCAATTTGGACATAACTCCGGACAAGGGCGTGTCATGGATAGACCTGTACGCCGGCGCACGCTTCGTCACACACAATAATGAATATCTGGGAAACAATCAGCTCTCGCAAAACCCGCTGATGGTGCTCACGGCACACTACAGTCACAACATCGGTAAGCGAATGTATGCATCCATCGGCGTGCATTACGACAATGGCGGCCAATCATTCATCAATCACGTTCCGCAAAACGACTATGCAAACGGCTTTCGACCGCAGGTGTCCATCGGCAGGAAATTTGGGAAGCTTTTTATCGCCTTGCGTTACGAAAACACGTCCTCGCGGCCGAACGCTGCGCCCACGAACGGATTAATTTCGCTCAGGGTATCTGGTCCGCTGTATCCATTTTGAGTTGACCAGGGATCGCGAGATTCATATGTTACTGCGCGGCGCTACTCGAACCTAAGTTGGACTCGCGGCTGCCGGAACTTCACAACACCTGTACTGCAACCCTGTGCAGATATGAAAAATGATCTCTTAGCTTGCTCCATCACAACTTACTCAAATTGTTCTTCTCCCACGCCCACAGCACGTTACGCGGATCTCAGAAGCCCGGCAGAACGCCCCCGATGTACCTTCATCGCAAGAACGCCTATGTCTGCTCAACCCATAAATCCGGAACTGTTAGACGAATTCACTCCCGAATTCATCGCCGAAGCCAACGCGCTGCGCGAAAAGATCGAGCGCAAAGCTGGCCTCCTCCATTCGGAACCGCGAACCGATTCTGAACGAGAAGCGCCCCACAGGATTTCCTCCACTCACCTCGATTGGGAATCACGCCCGAGCACGAGCGGCCGTGTCTCTTCCGCCCAACTACGCGCCAACCGAGCCAATGCACAGCTATCCTGCGGCCCCCGGAGTATGGAAGGAAAAGAAACCGTCTCCTTCAACGCCTTTCGCCACGGCCTCACGGGACGTTTCGCCATCATGCCCTATGAAAGCGAAGAGGATTACCAAGAACTCCTCGACGGTCTCCGCGAGGAGCATCGTCCTGCCACTCGCACCGAGCACTTACTTGTCGATCGCATGGCCGAGCACCACTGGCTCTCTCAACGTGCTCTGTATCTTCAAGGGTTCTGCTTCAATGAAGTCGGCGGCTGCGATAACGACGCTCACCTCGCGCTCTATCTGCGCTACCAAACCACTCACGAGCGTGCCTTCCATAAGTGTTTGAATGATCTCCTAAAGCTCAAAGCAGAGAAGCGCAAAGAGCAAATTGGCTTTGTTTCGCAAGAGCGAAAGCGGAAAGAAGAAGCCCATAAAGTGGCGGATCAAGCCCGCCGCGAAAACCGGGAAAATCGCCAGCAGGAACGTCACAAATGGGCGCTTCTCCTCGATGAAGCCAAGCTAGACCACCAAAATCTGCTGAACTCGCAGCTCGCAGGAGGTAAAAAGTCAGTCGAAAAGGCCGCCTAGTGATTGGGGGCTTTCTCTAGAAACTTCAACTTTAGTGGTAAGTGGAATCGATCAATCGCTGCAAGTAAGCAATGGAAGAGCGAATATCCTCTTCCTGGCGTGCGCCAGAGATTTCACGCTCGATAGTGATAGGCCCCGTGTAGCTTAGGCTGTGCAACTTACGCATAAGTTCCGGAAAATCCACTTTGCCTTTCCCGATGGCTACCTCTTCCCCAAGATTCGTCGGGTCGGTTGGGTAAAGGCCATCTTTTGCATGCAGACCGCGCACATACTTGCCGATAACGTCCAGCGCTGCTACTGGATCGCCTTTCCCGTAAAGAATAAGATTCGCAGTATCGAGATTGACTCCGATGTTGTCGAGACCAGTGTCTAGAATGGCTCGCAGCATCGTAACAGGTGTTTCCTGTCCGGTCTCCATCAAGAACGTTTGCTTGTTAGCTTTGCAGTGGCTCGCTACTTCGCGAATAGCGTTCACGGTGGCCGCGTATAACGGCTCATTGGGATTTTCCGGTATGAAGCCGCAGTGGGTGTGAACGGCTTTGATATCGCACTGTTCAGCAAGATCGGAAGCTCGCTTCAGAGCGTCGATCCGCGCGGCCCGCGTTTGTGGAGGAACGAGACCAATGGTCAAAGGCCCTTGATAGAAGTTCCAAATCATTTTCCCGGGACCAAGCGTCATTACGGCCGTCGCCTCTATCTGGTACTTAGCCAGAGCCGCTTTCAAGGGTTCGGCGAGACTCGCTGGAGCCATCCCGACTCCAACCTGGCAACACGTCAAGCCAAACGCCTTCACTTTCGCAATGGCTTTGTCGGGCGTTTCTGCTCCAGAAACCCCCACCACCACACCAAGGCGAGGCTTAGTACGGTCAAGTTCAGCATGCAGCGGAACAGTCCCAGCCGCTAAAGCGGCCAAGCCGGTCTGGAGGAACAGACGTCTATCGATCACTCTCGCCGGTTTCCTTGAATGAGTTGTCATGGAGAAGCTCTTGAAACCGGGCGGACTCAAACGACTTAACACGCCCATCGCTCTTTACAAGTATGAACACGGCCAGATTTGGTTGGCTCTCCGCGTACGCCAATCCTCTTTCGCAGCCGAGAACACTGATAGCTGTTGCGGCGGCGTCTGCCGTGATGCCGTGGCGCGAAATAGCTGTTACGGTCACATCATCCTGCAGGCCCATACCGGTCTTTGGATCGATGATGTGGGAATAAGTTTTGCCGCCTGAGTTCAGATGTTGTTCGCCGTTTCCGGATGTTGAAACCGCCGCGTTCGAGAGCATCAGGACATGTGTGAACGGCTTGTCCGCACGGTCAAACGAGTCGATTCCGATCTTCCAACCCGTCTGACCCGGAGGCGCATCGCTAAGTGCCAAATCTCCGCTGGCGGCCACCAGAGCAGAGTGCAGCCCGAGTTTCGCCAGCACCATCACTGCTTCGTCAGCGGCGTAGCCTTTAGCAATACCGCCGGCATCGAGTAGCATCTGCGGCGCATCGAACTGTACCGTTCGAGCTGCAGTGTCCAAATGCATTTTCGTGTAGCCGCAGCGAACTATTGCAGATTGAACTGCTTCAGCTTGCGGCAATCTATGATCTTGTCGAGCTTGCCGCCAGAGGTGAGTGAGTGGGCCGATGGTCAGATCGAACGCGCCGCCTGTTCCGATTGACAACTGCTCCGAAGCTTGAGCCACTCGAAACAAGTCTTCGCTAACTCGAACTGGATGTCCTAAGGCTTCCTGAGTAATGCGGCTCAATTCGCTTTCTGGCCGGTAGTCGGAAAAGATCTTGTCAAGCTGATCAATGCGTTCAAAAGCTGCCTGGAAGCCCCGCTGTGCAGAGATTTGATCAGGCGCGTACACTTTGATTCGAAAGAGCGTGCCCATGTGTGGCTCAACAGCCTCATAGAGGCTCAGGGTTTTGGGAACGGGGCGGAAAAAAGCCGCGAGAACAAGGAGCGGAGCAATGACGAACTTATTGCTCGTCGTGCTCAACACCATTGTTCCAATACTTGTACATTTCTTCCGCGGAGGGCAGTTTGGCTGGTCTAATAAGGCGGAATCCCAGCCATTGGGCATCCGTTTCGTACCAGATGCTCTTTGGAAGCTGAGGGTCCTCCTGCTTCCACGAAGGATCGGATGCGACGCGCGAACCGCAGGTCAACTGATCCGGCGGATCGTTCCACGATCCGCCGCGCACGCTCAGCGGATATGGTGCAGTGGGCCTGATCCACGGATCCGTTTCAGAACCTGCTTTGTAAGGCGCGTAGGCGTCGAGCGTCCATTCCATCACGTTGCCGAGCATGTCATAAAGACCCCAGGCATTCGGTTTCTTCGTGGCGACCTTCTGATATTTGCCCCCGCTATTAGCCGCATACCAGGCATAGTCCTTCAACTGTGACACGTCGGACCCGAAATAATATGGTGTCGTTGTGCCGGCACGGCAAGCGTATTCCCACTCGGCTTCTGTCGGCAAGCGGTAGAATTCTCCCGTTTTCGCACTCAGCCACTCGGCGTATTTGTTGGCCGCGTGCTGCGTCATGCTGATCGCGGGAAAACCATTGATGCCCATGCCGAAGCTCATTTCTACATAAGGGCGCGTCGGCCGGCTGACGGCATCCACCGTCTCGTCTTTGTTCGCGATTTCGCCCGCCTGATTGGCAAACACAAAGAGGCGGTACTCATCCCAAGTAACTTCGTGTGTTTGCATCCAAAACGCATCGACGGTTACTTCGTGCGGCGGCCGCTCATCCGGTTTCGCAGCGGAACCCATAGTGAAATGGCCCGCGGCGATGGGTATCATGGCGTACCCTATGCTTGTGTTTGGAATCGTGACGCTGTAAGGTTCCGGGGCTTTGTGCTTCTGGTTGGCTGCAATGCGCTCGCGAATGCGGCGAACGTTTTTGAGCTCAGAAACGTTTTGGGCCGCTTTTGTAGGTGCGATGGTCGTTTGCTGACCGCCGGCAGCTAGCAAGGCACATATGAAGAAATCGATCATTCCGGTGCTTAAACGAGCTTCGTGATGCCGGGCTCCGCGCGCAGAGGAACGGGCAGGCTGCCATCCCAGGCAAGATGATCCGGAAAGAGATTCTCCTGTGAGTTGAGCGCCTGATCCCAGGTGATCTCCTGGCCCGTATAAGCGGCCATCCGGCCCATTATGGCGAGCAGCGTGCTCGTGGCGAGACGTTTACCGTCGTTTACCGGTTTGTGCTGGCGAATCGAGGCAAAGAGCACGTCGTGTTCGCGTTGGTACATGTCGTATTTCTGGCCTGACCAGGTCCAATTAGTCTTGCCTTCGATACGCGGAACAGGCGAGCGACCCAGCGTACAAGTCCCGTCCGAGCCCATGATGTAGTCGGCAGTTTCGTTGTAGCAGCCCTCGATCTGACGATTTGCAAGAGTGGCCCGAACTCCATTCGGATAGAGATAATTCACCGCGAAGTGGTCGTAGATGTTGCCGCCCTCGGCTGATACGACACGGCCTCCGACGGCCACACAACTCGTAGGCGGTTGATCGTTCATCATCCAGGCGATCTTATCGGCATTATGAACCGCCTGCTCGACGAGACTGTCGCCGCAAAGCCACACGAAGTTATACCAGTTCGCGATCTGCCACTCAGTGTCGCTCATGCCGGCAGGCCGAGAACTGGCCGGTGGCATTGGTTTGACAGGATTCGTGTAATAAGTGGCATCGTAAGAAATTACTTTGCCTATGGCCCCGTTCTGAACCTGCTTAAAAGTGTCTATAACCATGTCGTTGTATCGCCAGCAGAAGCCCGCGACCAGAGATAGGTTCTTGCTCGATGCTCTGTCCGCGGACGCGAGAACGGAGCGAATGCCGGGCGCATCCGTAGCCGCAGGCTTTTCGCAGAAGATGTGTTTGCCGGCTTCGACAGCGGCGGCGAGGTGCTGTGCGTGGAAACCAGGCGGCGGGGCAATAAGTACAACGTCAATGCCGGAATCTAGAACCTTCTGATAAGCGTCAAGACCTACGAACTGGTTTGCCTTATCGACTTTGACGCACTCGGCGATTTTGGAGATTCGGCCCAGTTCAGCGAGAGCCGCATCGATTTGGGGCTGGAACACGTCGCCGACTGCTGTGAGCTCCACATGGGCATCCGGGTGGAGAGCCTGGCTGGCTGCACCTGTGCCGCGGCCGCCACAACCAATCAAGCCAACCTTCAATGCATTTGTGACAGTCTGCGCGGAGATGATGGCAGGAAAACCGAGGGCCAGTGCCGTGCCGGCTGCGGCGCCCGCCATTTTCATGAAGTCGCGGCGATTAGAGGATGTCTGTTGTTTTTCCATTGAGAGACTCTCTTGTCTTTCCTTTAGCGTAATATCGAACGATAGTAGGACGCGAGAACCCAGGCAAGCTATTAAGTAGAATTTCATGACACGTCGATCATTTATGGAAACTGCTGTTCTGCTGGCAACCCCTGCCCTTGCTGAAGACAGCTTGCCCATCCATAAGGCAGTGGAATACAGCATGCTGCCCGACAGCGCGAGCATACCGCAACGATTTCAGATGGCGCGTGATGCCGGGTTCGAAAGAATCGAGTGCCCGACCACGTCCGACCAATCGCAGGCGGACGCAATGAAACGGGCAGCCGGGAAGGCCGGAATCAAAATTCACTCCGTAATGAACATGGATCACTGGAAATATCCACTGTCGTCTTCTGATCCGGCTGTTGTAGACAAGAGTCTCGAGGGAGCGCGTACTTCCTTACGCAACGCGCATTTCTGGGGAGCCGACACCGTACTAATCGTGCCTGCTGTGGTAAACGCGGAGACATCTTATCGAGATGCATACTCGCGCTCGCAGATCAGCATCCGCAAACTTCTACCATTGGCGGAGGAACTGAAGGTGATTATTGCCATTGAAGAAGTCTGGAATAAGTTTTTACTCAGCCCGTTAGAGTTCGCGACCTATATCGACCAATTCCAGACGCCTTGGGTAAGGTCTTACTTTGATGTCGGAAATGTGCAATTATACGGCTACCCGGCTGATTGGATTCGCACTCTCGGTAAGCGGATTGTGAAGCTGCATATCAAGGATTTTTCATTCGTGCACCAGCCGCACAGCGAAAGAATGACTGCCGAGTGGGTACCGCTGTTGGAGGGCGATATAGATTGGCCCGCGATTTATCTCGCGTTAAAAGAGATCGGTTTCCACGGTACAGCTACGGTCGAACTGCCGGGCGGAGACGAAGCGTACTTAAAGGAAGTGTATAAACGGCTAACAATGATTTTGAACGGCACAGCTCAAGCCCGACCAGGTAATAGATCGCAGTGATCTTTCAAGACATCACCGGTGCGATAGATCGCGAATCCAGATATCTTTGAATTCCATATTGCCGCGACCACCGGCATGCAACTGTAGTGCAATTGTGCCGTCGGGAGCGCCCGGCTTTGGATCAGTGAAATCGACCATCTGCACTCCATTGAGCCGCGAACGATAGCGATTGCCCGTCACTTCGACCAGATAATCGTTCCATTCGCCCATACGAACAACGCTTTCGTTTTCCGGGGCGGGCCAAACGACCCAATGTCCGTCCGCTTCGGCATAAACGCCGCCGGTGTGGTGCATCATGGTGCAGTCAATTTCAAACTGCATGCCTTGCGTGACGTCCGCTGTACCGGGCTTGAACGCGGAATGAAAGAACACGCCGCTGTTCCCGTCAGCCACACACTTGAACCGTAGCGCCAGTTGGAAATCCTTGTAGGTCTTGTCGGTTTCAAGATAGCCGTAGTCTTTTGTTAGACCCTTGCCGTGAATCAGGCCGTTCTCAACGGTCCAACTTTCGTTGCCGACTTTCACCCAACCGGAAAGATCTTCTCCGTTGAACAATGAGACCCAGTCTTCGCCAGGCAGTTTCGGCTTGGCGCTTTGCGCGTAAGCAGCCACCGCAATGGCTGCGAACGAAAGAAAGAGACAGAGCCGTTTTCCAATTGCCATCGATTGAGCGTAGCAAGCCGCTCGATCAACGCTCAGAACATAGTCTGCGCGAGCCGGCCCTGCGTCCAAAGGCTAAAGTTCCGCCTCCTGTAGGCCACTGGATTTCAGCAGTAGTTTTTTCCCCTGATGCGTCTTTTGGGGACGCTCATCCGTATACCCACTAGAATGGGCGCGGTAACTTGCTTCTTCTCGGCTGTGGTGTCCGACGATACGAAGGCGCTAGCGCGCGCATTGCGGAAACGCGATCCAGACGTGCTCGATCGCTTGATCGAGCAATATCAGTATCGACTGTTCCGATATGTGCTCTACATTTCGGGCGACCGGGAAACTGCCGAGGACGTTTTCCAGGAGACCTGGATACGCGTGCTTGATCGCGGTCACCAATATGACAGCAAAGGCAGATTTGAACCTTGGCTTTTCGCCATAGCGCGAAACCTCCTCATCGACTTACAGCGGCGAAAGAAGCCCCAGAGCCTTGACGCGCTAACCGATCCGGATCGGAAGAATTCAATTGATCTCGCCGCGAACTCTCCTTCGGCTTTGGATGTCATCACGAGCCGTGAGATAGAGACGAGCATTCAGGGGTCGCTTGGCCGGTTACCAGCAATTTACCGGGAGGTGCTAGTGTTGCGTTTCCAGGAAGACATGGCTCTCGATGAAATTGCAGCGGTACTCGGCGCGCCGGTCTCCACTGTGAAATCGCGGCTTTACCGCGGATTGCAAACATTGCGCGAATTGCTCAACGGAGGAAATGCATGAACGAAGATGTCCACGCACGTGCTAAACACCTCATCTTGGCGGATCATGTGGAACATATCGCTCAGCACGAGCGCGAATGGCTCGACCAGCACCTGGAAACCTGTACCGATTGTGACCGCTTGGCCGATGCAACGCAAAAGGCACTGCGATCATTGCGCGCAGTATCCGTTCCGCTTCCGCCCTCACTCGCGAGCCGTGCACAATTACGTGTTTATCTGCGAATCGAAGAACTCCGGACACATCGGCGCGGTAGCTGGGCATTGTGGATTTCTTGCGGGCTCTCGTGGGGTTTCGGTGCTGCAAGTACTCCATATGTCTGGCGTGGTTTTCAATGGGCCGGGCAATATATCGGCGTTCCGAATGTGGTCTGGCAGATGGGATTTGGACTTTGGTGGGCACTGCCTGCTCTCGTTGCAGCCGGGATTTTGCTCGTCGAGAAACTGGGCGAGGGCTCGTCAGAAACCCAATGAACAATCGAGCGAAAAACAACAATACGATCAAGGTCTCCACTATGCCGGAATATCAACAACCCGTGAGTGAACGTTTCACCGAAAAACTGCGACTCATTCGGTTTCGCATGAAGCAGGAACAGTTTCGTTTCATGGATGAGATTCGGCTTGTGCCGCGTCGGCTCGTCATTTCGGTCATCACTCTTTTTGCGCTATCCCAGGTCATAGCGATAACTGTTAACTGGAGCGGAGTTGCGAACGACGGTGCGTCTTGGCCTCCCGGATATACACAAGCGGAAGGCGCTTTGATTATGGCCGGCGTCGTCACAGGGATTGCGATCCCGGCCGCATGTCTACTGTTCCTAATCGGCTATGTGAACTCCGACGCCAAGCGCCGGGGGATGCATTCCACCCTTTGGACCTTGCTGGTAATCATCCTCTTGCCGGCCTATCTGGCAACCGGGTTCATCATCTATTTCCTGATCCGCGAACCTTTGCCGTACAAGTGCCCGCAGTGCGGATCGACAGTGAGCGCGCGTTTCAATTACTGCCCTGAGTGCAAGCACAATCTTTGTCCGACTTGCCCGGATTGCAGGCGCGAAGTTCGCGATGGCGACCATTACTGCCCACACTGCGGGTACGAACTTGCCGGCACGATGAGTGCAGGGCAGACAGGAGTGCAAAACGATTAACGACCTCTGGCGGATTGGGCGAACGCGACATCGAGTGGGGGCAGACGCGGTGAGAACTTTCTTCCAAGATATTCGCTATGCCTTGCGAATGCTAGCCAAGAATGCAGGGTTCACGAGAATCGCGGTGCTGATGCTGGCTCGCGGCATCGGAGCAAATACAGCAATCTTCAGTGTGCTCACCGGGGTACTCTTCAAGCCGCTTCTCGTGAAAGCACCCGAAGAACTGGTGAATGTTTACAGCTTCAAGTCTGGCGATTTTGTCGATTACGCGCCAATGTCCTATCCAGACTACAATGCTTTTCCACGATGAGGCCAAGAGTTTCACCGGGTTCCTTTGCAGCGGCAGCACCGCGAACACTAGCACTCGATCACGGCGGCGAGAGCCACCTTACCATTGCCCAGCTAGTCACAGCAAACTACTTTGAGGTTCTTGGGGTGAAATCCTTCCTAGGACGCGCGTTTGACGCTACCGAAGGCCAGTCGGCCGGAGCGGCACCGGTAACCGTTCTCAGCTACAGCGCCTGGAACCGGCGATTCGGTTCTGATCGCGAGATCATCGGAAGGACAATCCGGCTGAACGGAACGGTCTTCACTGTAATTGCGTTGCGCCATCGCCGGGCGTTGTCTCTGTCGTATTCGCCAGTAGACTCCCCTCACGTTGAATACGGGATGATTTCCTGTGCGCCGGAGGGAAAGGATTCCACCCCGGAGGACCAATGGCCGGCTGTTGACAATGCATCCATTGATGACGGCTACTTTCCGACGATGCACATCCCATCTTGGAAGGACGTCCCTTTACCAAGCAAGACACGTCGGCTCTCCTCCGGCAATTATCGTGAACCAAGCGCTGGGGAATCTCCTTTGGCGAGGTCAGAATCCGATCGGGAAGAAAGTCCGATTTAGTCGAAACGGAAAATACTACGAGGTCGTTGCCGTTACCCGCGACGGAACATTTTCATCCTTCGTTGCGGTACGAAGTACCATGTCTTACTCCTGCCGCAGAGCCGCCACCGGATCAATTCGGGACGCTCGCCTTGCCGGCGCATAGCCAGCGAGAATCGCGGAGCTCAGGAGGACGACACCGGCCAGCGCCAGGGTTCTCGGATCGTTGGGCTGGGTCTCGAACAGAAACGATTTGACAAGCCGGGACGCGCTCAACGCGACAGGCAGGCTGATCGCGAGTCCCACCGCCGTCATTAGGAGAACGTGGCGCAGAACCATCCATACCACGGCGCCGCGTTGCGCGCCCAGAGCCATACGAATTCCAATCTCGCCGACCTGCCGCGCGACGCTGTAGGACATCGTCCCGTACAGTCCCACGCACGCGATCAGGAGAGCGAGAATCGCGAAACCCGAGCATAGTTTCGCGAACGTGACTTCCTGGCTGATTGTTCGATCGATTTCCGCAGCCTGTGTGAGCACGTTTGTGACGGGTATACGTGAATCTGCCTTGTGCACGATCTCATACACAGTTTTGACATACCTCAGCGGATCACCGGCAGTGCGCAGGGCGTAGGTCATTCCCTCCGGAGAAAACTGGCTGGCCGCTATGAACACGGTCATTGGATCCCCCTGTTTCAGATCACCGTACCGCACGTTAGCCGACACGCCGACGATTTCGAGATCGCGATTCTCGTCCACGAACGTGATGCGCCGGCCCAGCGGATTCTCGTTCCCAAAGTAAGTCCGCGCCAGCCGCTCACTGATCACTGCAATCGGCGTGGAGCCCGGTTGGTCGCGGTCGTCAATCTCACGCCCGGCGAGGATCGGAATCTGCATCGTCGTGAGGAAACGCGGTCCGACGACCAGGACGCCTGCGCCTTGGATGGTGGCAGCGCCGATCTTGATTGTCCCCCTGTATGTCGCGCCGGCACGGTCGGCGCTGATGATCGAGGATTGCGAAAGCGACGCGCTGCGCACTCCGGGGATCGATTCGAAGCGCTTGCGCAGGTCCGTGTAAAAGGTGGTGATCTCCGGGTCGCCATGCCCGGCCTGGCGCGCATTCAACGAAAACAGAAGGATGTTCTCGCGGGTGTATCCCAGTTGGATGGAGTGCAGCTTGTTGAGTGTCCGGACAAACAGACCCGCGGCGACCAGGAGGAGAAAAGAGATCGCGATCTGGGCGACCACCAGAACGTGCTGCGCGCGGCGGCGCGGTCCGCCCCCGCGGCCATTCTTTAGCGCGGGCATGACATCCGGACGCGTCGACTGAATCGCAGGAGCGAGGCCAAATAACAGTCCGCAAACCACTGAGAGCGCCGCCGTCACGCCCAGCACGTTCCAGTTCAATTCCGCGTGCAGCGTAAAGTTCTCCTGCCCTCTGGAGAGTAGAAATGTGAGTGTTCGCACGCCCCAGAGCGCAAACAAGATCCCCAATGCTCCGCCGAGCGACGCCAGCATCACACTCTCGGTAAGCAACTGCCGCACGACGCGGAACCGTCCCGCTCCCAGGCTGAGCCGGACAGCCATTTCGGAGCGTCGTGCGGCCGCCCTTGCCAGCAGCAGATTGGCGATGTTCGCGCATGCGATCGCCAGGATCAATGCCACCATCATGAGGAGCACGTACAGAGGCTTGGAATACCTGCGGCGCAAGCTACCCAGACCGGCGGCGCCGGGATTCAGCGTCAGCGCGGGCAGTTTGGCGCGCTCGCCGTCGGTCGTCGCGGTGGTGGCAACCCATTGATGGAAACGAGGAGCCAGCGCTGCCTGCGCCTGGGCCATGCTGACGCTGGGGCGCAGACGGCCCATCATTTCGATCCAGTAAAAGTTTTCATCGCGATACATACGAGCCGCCGCGGCGCCGTCCACGAGCAGATTCGTGTGCAACGGAAGATAGAGGTCCGGCGCCACCGCCGGGTCTACTCCGAAGAATTCCGGCGGCGCGACGCCGATCACCGTGAAGGGAATGTTATCGACGAGAATCGGCTGTCCAATCGCATTCGGCGGTCCTCCAAAGCGATTTTGGCTTGTCGCAAAACTGATTACGGCGACCGGCGCTGCGCCTGGACGATCGTCTTCGGAGTCGATCAGACGTCCCGCCGCCGGCAACACCGCCAGGCCGCGAAAATACTCACCGGTGACATATTCCGCGCCGACGCTCGTGGCCTGCCCACGGATGGCCAGGGTTTTGTTTTGTCCGTTAAAGTATCCGAAGAGCGTAGAAAAGGCAGGATTGTCCTCGCGAAGCGTCTCGAAGGCCCTGTACGGGAATATTCCGCTGACCAGCGTGCCTTTGCCGCCCGGCCAGAAAAGGCCTTGTAACCCGTGCATGACGTGGACCCATTGCTTGCTGCCGTTGAAGGGAGGCGGGCTATGCCAGTTCAAGACCACCAGCGACTCGGGATCGGCCACCGGCAGTGAGCGCAACAGGATCGACTCCATGAAGCTGTAGATCGCTGTATTGGCCCCGATGCCGAGCGCCAGTAACAGAACCGCGAGGGCGCTGAAGGCCTTATTGGTGATCATGTTGCGACAGCCATAGCGGACATCCTGACCAAGTTCCGACCAAAACCGTGTCATCCAAATCTCCCGTGATTCTTCGTGCTTCAGTCCAACTTTGCCAAATCGCCGGCGTGCTTCAGCCCGGGCACACTCCGCCGTCATACCGTCTGTTTGCAGTTCCGCAGCCTTCTCCGCAAGGTGGATTTCCATTTCCTCGCGCAGCGCCTCGCTGCGCCTGGCGCTCTCGATCCAATACCTCAGCCGCCGTATCAACATGTCCGTCACTCCGCTCCCATAACGCGGGCGATCGCCAGGGTGAGTTTCGCGTAGTTCCGGGTTTCAACCGCCAGCTGTTTGCGGCCACCCGCAGTGATGTTGTAGATCCTCGCCCGCCGATTGTTCGACGTCACGCCCCAGACACCCTCGATCCACCCGTTTAGCTCAAGCCGCTGGAGAGCGGGGTACAGCGAGCCCTCCTCGACGAGGAGCTCGTTGTCGGAAGATTGTTGAATGAACTGGACTATGCCGTATCCATGGAGCTCGCGCAGCGACAGCGTCCGCAGAATTAACATGTCCAGTGAACCGGGCAACGAATCGTTCTTTTGGGCCTTGCGTCCCATACCAAGAATTCTTCGCTTACGTCGGCGAGATTACGCGAGTCAAGTTCAGATTGGCTAACCCTCGCGCCGCAAGAACGATTTCGGGGTGCTCACGCGCGCCGGATGCAATCGCTATGGCGCGCGTTGCCGGCTGTCGACAACGCTGGCGCTGCCACCATGGGGCGCTTCTGCCTCTACTGATGTGCGCAGGATACGTGGTCGTTCCAGTCGACGAACGGACCCTGGGGGTTGTGGCGCCACGCCCAAACGTGGATTTCATAGAACGCCGGTAAGCCGTAACGGTTCGGGGCGTCGACGAACACTAAGAGATGACCGTCGAGTTCCGGAGGACTCGTGTTCTTGGGGTTGCTCCCCCACTGGCTGGCGAGCACAATGAACTCGACCCCGACCAACTTCAGTTCACCGTTCTCCTCCAACGGCTCATAGATCAGCGCTTGCGGTTTCTTAGCGTCAAGCGTCCCGTTCAGCAATTTGGCGTTCACGTAGTGGATGCCCATGGCGCCGTGATCCGAGCCGCTGACGCAGCCGAGGACGGGACTGTATCCAGCGGCGATGGCGGCGCTCACGTCCAGGTACTGCTGGGTGGCGTCGCGAACAGTCTGTACGAGCTTGTTCTCGTCGTCCTGTGCTTCGGGCCGCGTTTTTTCCTGCGCAAGCGCAAAGGATGTAAACGCGGGAAGGACGGCCAGCAGCATCATAGCATGCGATGACTTTTTCATATTTTCGACTCCTCGAGTGTTCCTTGTAGGAAGTGAACTTCTGCACGAACACCCGCACTTTCCTTCGTTTCTGTAATGGGTGCAACCCTCGCCGTCTCCATTCCGCCCCAAAATTATCTCCATAGGTAAGCCATTGATACGAGAGTCGTTCCCCGCCTAAATCAAACGAATCTGGACCGCCATAAAGTGTGATACACTTTGCAGACGTTGCGGAGGTTGAAGTGCCTACTTCGATTCCAGCGGCGTGTGTACTGCGTTTCGGCGATTTCGAATTAGATGTTCGTACAGCGGAGCTGCGCAAACATGGTGTAAGGCTGCGCCTGCAGGGCCAACCGCTGCAAGTTTTGGCTGCTTTGTTGAATCGCGCCGGCGATGTGGTCACGCGCGAGGAACTGCGGGCGCAGATTTGGCCGCCTGACACGTTTGTCGATTTCGAGCACAGTCTTCACAACGCGATTGCGCGCGTTCGCGAGGTGCTCAACGACTCCGCCGAGACGCCGCGATACATTGAAACTCTTCCGCGCCGCGGATATAGATTCATCGCGCCGGTGGACGCAGTAGGGATTCAGTCTGAATCTCGTCCTGGCCAGTCTGAGCAGCCCCACGAGCTGCCTGCAGGCGTACGGCACACCAAATCTCGCAAGTTCGTGGCGGCGGCGATCGTCACTCCGATACTTATAGGCTTTGCCATCTGGCTACTGCGCGCGAGTAGTCGCCCTACAACTGCTTCTCCCCTGAATTCGATTGCCGTTTTGCCTCTCGCCAATCTCTCTGGCGATCCGTCAGAGGAGTTCTTCGCCGACGGAATGACCGATCAGTTGATTACAGACCTCGCCAAGGTCAATTCGTTACGCGTCATCTCGCGAACTTCCGTTATGCCGTACAAAGGGACAAAGAAGGGGCTGCCTGAAATTGCCCGGGATTTGAACGTTGATGCCATCGTGGAAGGCTCGGTCGTTCGTTCGGGTCAGCGCGTGCGCATCACCGCTCAACTTCTCCAGGCGCGCACGGACCGGCATCTCTGGGCAGAAACCTATGACCGCGATCTTGGCGATGTGCTGAAGCTGCAAGGTGAAGTCGCCGGCGCTATAGCGCAACAAGTCCGCGCACAAGTGACTCCACAGCAGCAGGCTAAGCTTCACCGAACCTACACCGTGAACCCGGCGGCATACGATGCCTATCTCAAAGGGCATCTTTACTTCACCACTGAGTTCACCAAACCTGATTCTCTTCGGAAGGCTCAGCATCTCTTCCAAGAAGCGATCCAGAAAGACCCAAACTTTGCTCTCGCTTACTCCGGTTTGGGATGCTCTTACCTCTATTTAGCGTATGCTGGAGCGTTGCAAAAGGAGCCTGCCTACCAGGCTGCCAAAAAACAGTTAGCCAAAGCAATGATGCTGGACGATGGCATCGGCGAAGTTTATGCTGCCCTAGGCGAGCTGAACTGGCATTTTGAATGGGACTGGGACGCTGCGGAGCGCGCGTTCAACCGTGCCATTACGCTGGCGCCGAGTTACAGCTGCGCGCACGAGGTTCGCGCCGGCCTTCTCGCATTCCGGGGGAGGCGGGCCGAAGCTCTCGCCGAGCTCGCAAAGGTCCAGCAACTGGACTATAGTTTCAGTTCGGCTTTGACCGAATCAGCAACGTACTATCTGCTGCGGAATTACCCTCGTCTGATCGAGGCAAGCAAGAGAGCGCTGCTTTTGGAAGTGGATTATTGGCCTCTACACTGCTATCTCGGAGCCGGTTACGAAGGCACAGGCAATCTTCAGGAAGCGATCTCCGAGTACCAGAAAGCGAGTGAGATGTCACACGGCGATCCGGGCCCCGCCGTGGCGCTGGCGCACGTCTATTCAGCGGCGGGCAGAAAAGCCACGGCGGAACAGATCCTTCGTGATTTGGAGCGCAAATCGAAAGGGACCTCTACTTCGCCATACACGATGGCAACCATATATGCCGGCCTCGGCGAAAACGACAAAGCTTTCGAGTTTCTGGAGAAGGCTTATTCAGAGAAGTCTTTCGAGATGTCGGAGTCGCTGACATCTGACTTGCTGCTTGATAACTTGCGCCCCGATTCCCGTTTCCAAAGCCTTCTTCGCCGCATGGATCTGAACTAGAATCCCCGCGAGGACGAGCCGTTTCCCCGTAGGCGGGCAAGCGCCGGCCACAGCAACAGGACTTTATTAGAGCGTCAGATCGTCACACCGCCGGCAAAACAGGAACGTGTCCCGCAGTCCGTGTCCAACCGTGTTGGACGAGTAAATCCCGGGTGTTTCCCTGATTGCTGTCGGGTGACGGGTTAACTGGAAGTTGGTCCGCAAACTCCATTATGAAGCGTAGATCAGAGTTTTTAACCGCATCAATCCCTCCCAGCGGCTGATTTGACCAGAACTGTCACTCCCGCCGGCTGAACTGGTTTGGAGTTGGAATAAATGCCACGGTTGGCGACGCCGGAATAACCACTATTCGGTGCCGGCGAGCACTTGAACCAAGTTGCGCTCGTTGTCATCGGCGGGCCGCCAGACTCTCATGAATTCAGTGATGTGAGCTTCGTAGAGGGCGGCGTCGTCACTGGGCAGCAAAACAGTGCGGCCGGTGAGTCCTGTTTTGACGCTTTGAGGGAAGATTTGGCCTTATCAGTTTCACTGGTAGGGCCGGTTGAGAGCTGCGCGTTTTCTTGTTTGCTGCGATGGGCGTTTGTTGCCATAACATTGGCTCCTGAAATGGAAATGGCCCAAAAGAATCCGCTTGCCGAATGTTGCGGCTCAAAAGCCTTGCAACATCCAAACGTTGCTGGAGATTGCGCCGGCATGTATGGCGAGATAGCGGCCATCGGGCGACGGGATGCCGAACAGATTGGTATCAAAGCCGGCGGCTCCTTTGCTTTGCCAAAGCACCTGAGAATTTCCGTTAAGAGCCACGTAAAAAAGCGTCGCGGCTTGAGAGGATTGAGACGCGCAATAAATGCCCTTTCCGTCCGCGGACCAATCTAGCCCGGTGATGTTTGCGACGCCTTTGGCGATGATTTCCCGGTCTGGACCGCTGGTCAATGAAAGCAAGCGAATGTGCGTTTCCGGGTCGCCCCCTTTCGCAAGAGCGAAGGTGGAACCATCCGGCGAGAGCGCATCGGTATATCGGTGGAACCCTGGGTCGCGCGCAACAGTCCTGAGCAGCTTTCCTCTGCCCTTAATCGGATCGAACGCCGTTAGCGCGAATTGCTTTGTATCTTTGCTCAGCTCCCCGATGACGCAGAGGTTCGCCGGCGCGAGAGTGCAGCGCCAATCGGTGGCGTCATACACATCCATGACAAACTGCGACGACCCGCCGTCGACCGGGACCCGCATCAATTTCGCGGACATCGTCCGGGCCGTATTGGTAGAGTAAAGAACCCACGCACCATCGGGGCTGATGCGAGGAAGGTATGCACGTTCGCTTGTAACTAATGGCTGAGTGGCGTCCTCGCCTATTGCGCGCTTGAAAATTTCCGGTATGCCGTTGCGAGACGAGTAGATCAGAACCGCTTTGCTGTCGACG
>Ga0213882_10000283_pt1 | contig 18892 bp, 26 predicted proteins | sample BarmaccoBMER_R09_FD_160106 | JGI IMG/M metagenome (GOLD analysis project Ga0213882, IMG submission 160106) | Barbacenia macrantha exposed rock microbial communities from rupestrian grasslands, the National Park of Serra do Cipo, Brazil - ER_R09 ...
TCGCAGCCGGACCGCCAGACACGCCACTACATGATCCGCATCATCCACTCACGATCAAGTCGACACTCCGCAGCCATCCCAGACAGCTCAGCGATCACTTCCGCCCCGAGCCTGCTGAATAGCTACGCTCATGTCTCCTTCGGCTAGGTCGGCGTGGAGTGGGAGGAGCATGTCGAGCCACAGCTCCGGCATCTCCTTATAGTACCCCAGCTCCCCGTCTTCCTCGTAGCGAGCGATACGAACGATCACGTCATCACCGACGATCTGTGATGTGACCCCATGAAAGTCATTGCCGATGAGGTACGGCTCGATCGCGTCCGCGTGGACGGCGGGAGTACGGAACATGAGCCTGAACGGGCCGAACCCGTCGAAGTGCAGGAACACGTCGAAGTACTCGTTCATCAGCGCGCCGATGCCGAAGCGTGGGTCATTCGCCTCGGTGAAGTCGCCGATGAACATTGTCGCGTTCACATGGAGGCGTTTACTCAGCCGCTTCAGGGCGTGAATCTGGCCCAAGTCGAGTTGACGGCCGATGGTTCGGCCCTCGTAGTAGCTGCGGACCTTGAAGTCGCGATTGCTCGCCATCTCCTGCATCCTTTCCTCGTTAGGTGGCTGACGCACGGTTTTGCTTACGGGAGGTGAGCAGATCATCCGCGAGCACCGACCCCCGACTCGCGATCAGCCGAGACGACCGACACCACTGACCCGAGTCCCCAGACATCACGACCGAAAGAAGCGTTTCCTCTGATCACAGCCTCGGGGCCGCTGTACCACGACCATTGCTGCCACACCCATCCCCGCACGATGGGTACCAGCCGGCACAGTAATCCGTCGGCGTGCTCCCACCAGTCCTGCAACCCCGCCAACGTGGTGATTACCGCTGCCCCAGTGACCGGCATTCGCGTTTTGGCCTTGCCTCTCATGTCCGCCTCCTTCGCTCGCTCTTCCCCGCTACTGCTACGCGTGAGAAACGGCAGCAGAAGCTGAACAACACCCCTACCCATCAGCTGAACAACACCCCTAACCATCGCAGTATGTGACAGAACTGTTACGGACTGCCGCAGTCAGGGTGAGGGGTTATCGAAGGCCCTCAGCTACCGGCCCCGCTGTGACGGATAGTGACGACCCGATCGTTCACGAGGTTATCTCATGCTTCTGCTTCGCGCGCGCCTGCGCGCGTAGGGCCGTACGCGCATCGTGAGACGAGACAATCACGTAGCGTCACCGTGTGTGATCGTCCACGTCCACGGAGCACACGTGAGACCGCAGAACAGCTAGGATTGCTCCTGGCCAGGTAGGGGCATGAGCCGTTTAATGATCAACTTCATGGTAGCCCATGGGTGTGGCGCGGTCGCCTGAGGGGTTACTGTGGGTAATGACGGAGGATGGGGATGTGGTGGGGGAGGCGCTGGGGATGCGGGGGAGTTTCCCCGCAGCCTCCCCACGCCTGCTTCCCCCCGCTGAGCGGCCAGAACGCCCGGGGGGACCCTCGTCTGCGTCCTGTGGACACCCTGTGTATCCCCGAGAAATCGGGGCGTTAGCCACGTGGCTGCCGCCTCCCTCCCGAGGCCCTCACAGGTCTTTTTGACTACCCAAAGTGATAGTAGAGGGAGCGCGAGTCCATCACCTGCGGTGATTGTGCAATCGTGATCTTCGGTGCGTGTCGCTTCCGGGGAGTGGCGTTCCAACCCCTGGTCGAGGTTGTGGAGCCCCGGTAACGGAGTGTCTGGCGGCTGACGGGGTGGGGGTCTACCCCCGCTACCCTGCTGGTCAGGGCCCGTTACCCGGGGGTCTACCCGAGTAGTGGCCCCCCGCTACCCGCTGGGTGGCGCAGCGGCGCCGGTAGCGCGGGGGTGTGGAAGGTTCCCCATGGCACAGTGGGTGTGCTCAGGTGCCGTGGTGTGACGGGTTCCTGGGAACCCGTCACACATCACCCCGGGTTCACAGAGCGCAGACAACCAGACAACGGTATCCGCCTTACTTGCCGACGCCGCCGCAGAACAAGATCGCGTAAGAGGAATGCTAGAGGTCCACACCGACCTTGGTTGGCGGACTGTCATCAAGGAGCGTCGAGCGTGAGCGCAAGGGCAGCCGAGATTGGTCCGACTGGCCTAAATACGTTATGTTCACCCACGCCGCCGCCCATCTACTTTCCCGACAATAACGCCCAGCCGCAATAACCCCAAGATCCAGCACTTACTCATGTGTGCACCATTCACCGGACATTATAGGAATTGCGCGAGGCTCGATGGCGGCACAATAGGAGTAATCGCCCGTCATGCCGAAAGCCCGCTGGTAAGAGTATGTATCGCGGGTGGGACCGTAGTGCATTCCAGTGATCCGGAACGGATGCCCGTTATAGGAGACCACTATCGTTTTATCGGAGTCGCCGATCCTATAGTCAATCGCTAAATCAAAGACAACGTAGTGCTGTTTTGCCTCAGCGCGGATCACGAGGACTTGCTGTTCGTTGTCGTTTAGCGAAATCGTGGTGTTCTCAAAGAACGGCGGACCGGGCTTGAGTGGTATGCCATTTCCCTTTTCATCTTTCTGAATGCTCTCGTGAGCAATCGGAGTCGGTTCGTCGAGGTTAAACATCATCCGTAAAGTGGCATCACCCTCCTGCGGAGGGGAGAAAAATAAAGTCCCGTTAAGCGGATCGGTACGTGTCAGTAAAATTGGGCGAACGTTTAAGATGCGGATTTGCTGATTGCGCCGCCCCTGAAGGATGACTCGCACAGTAAGGTTCTCGACATCAGCACCACCCGCCTCGCGTAACCTGCTAATAACCTGGGGAGATTTGGCTCCGTTAGATTGGGCCATCATCCGCCGCAGCTGAGGGTCCGGTTGGAAGTCACCAGGCAGCACCATCGAATTCCCTTGATCATCCATGTATATGATGTCGGCGGTGGCCGATAAGTCCGGACCCGTCCTCAACGTGTCTTTAATTTTGACAGTATCGAAGAGCTGGACAGGTATTCCAGTAAGGACACTTACAATAATCGTTGCCACGGCGGCACCAGCCACGCCCATCATCCATCGCGCTGACCGACTGAACAACCCGTGACGCGAGTCATATGGGCGGGCACCGGAAGATCGTTGTTCCTGCTTCCGGCGTTGTCCGGCGACTCGCTGCCGCTGAGCCACTTTGCGCTTACCCGAGATTTGCCGCCGCTGGCTTCCCTGACTCGCGGAGGAACGTTGCTCCTGCCTCCGCCGCAAACCTGCGACCCAAGGCCGCTGCTGCACCATCAATACCCTCCTCAGACAGCCGGGCGGCCGGTAAGGCTGACCCCACAGAAGAGGAACCGCCTCCAAACGACCCGGCCGAGCCAGCCAGGAAGCATAGGATGGCGGTCGATCGCCACCTGTCCGTGGGGTCGTCATCGAGCAGTCACTGCCTGGTCACGACCCATGTGCGGGCCGCGAGAAGTTTCCTTGCTCGAGGAGGTCTACCCCCCGTTACCGTGCTGGTCAGAGCCCGTTACCCAGAGGATCTACCCGAGTAGTGGCCCCCCGCTACCCGCTGGGTAGCGCAGCGGCGCCGGTAGCGGGAGTGTGAAAGGTTCCCCGTGGCACAGCGGGTGTGCTCGGGTGCCGTGGTACCGGGCGGGTTGCCCCCTCGAACGCCAGGATGCCGTTTCCTGGCCCTGAGAGCGCGCTGGCGGGGCGCGGCAGCCAGGTTGATGTTTCTCTTTCCCCTCGCTCAGGGGCGGTGGGGGTTAGGCGACCAATCCGGCCGACCGGTCAGCCCCCTCCCTGGCCACACCGGCCATGTGCTCGCAGCGGCATTTTTCCGAATTGGTCCTATCATCACAGTTCAGTTGGGGTTTAGAGTCTGCGGTAAGAGACTTGCGGTTTACCTGACGAAATCGATCACGGAAGTGGTCGAATCCGCGACGGAAACCCAGCGGCGCCACGCGGACCGGTTACACGCCGAGCTATCGGTCACACCCTGTTCGCCCCGATGCGCGGTATGGCTGCTGTATGGCATCCAACCCCTGGGCATCACCTCCCGCACCGTACCCGGACAGTGCAAGGGCCGGGCGCACCGCCGAAGCACCCTCGGTATGCCTGGCCGGCGGGTCCTGGTGTCGCGGAAGTGGTCAGGCAAAACATTGGCTGACCACCGTGCGGACCGCAAGGCATTCGTCGCGCAAGCCCTGACGGCGGTCGGGATCGAGAAACCAGCACAGGACACATCCCGGTTGATCTGGCGCAAACCCACCCCTGGTGACCCCCACGTCCCACCACGAGCGCACCTACTCATGCAGGCCATCACCGAACGCCTCGCCTGGCGAGCCGAATACGACCGAGCCATGTCAGCCGCGACCGGCCCACCACCGGGCGAGGAAATTTCGGCAACACAACCGGTAGCAGCCTGACCAGGGGGAACGTGATGGTCAAAGAAGACGGAACACGAGGTGTTCCTGTTATCGGTGAACCGCTGTGGAGGCCGGATGACCTGTCTGGGTTCCTGTTCATACCGGAGAAGACGTTGCGTGAATGGCGGTCGAAAGGGTACGGACCACCGTGGCGGAAGATCGGAAAACACGTCCGCTACGAGCCGGGGGCGGTCCGCGCGTGGTTGGACACGCTGACAGGTGACGCTGGCGCCGCGTGACTGCTCGACATTTCGGCGATTATTGCATTGAGGGAGCGTGAACGATGGGGCATGTTCAAGATCGCTGGTACAAGGAAGTTCTCGACCCTGAGGCGTCTGGTAAAAAAATCCGCGTGCCGACCGCGTTACACGGAAAAGGTCTGCGGTACAAGGTCCGGTACATCGACCCGGACGGCCAAGAGCGTTCCAAGAGTTACCCTGACAAGAAGCTCAAGGATGCACGGGCCTTTTTCTGGCAAAGGTTGAGACAGACAAGCTGACCGGCGATTACATCGACCCAGAGGCGGGCAAGACAACGCTGCGCGAATACGGCGACAACTGGCTGAAGGGACAGTCGCAGGATGAGTCATCGCAGCGCACCATGCGGTCCAAGCTGGACAAACAAGTGTATCCATTTCTCGGTGCTCGTGCGCTCTCCGTCATCAGTGCGACCACCATTCGTGACTGGCTGAGCTGGACCAACGGAAACGATGTTTCAGAGTCACACAAATCGCAAGTATTCGACTTGTTGTCGGCGGTGTTGTCCTCGGCTGTGGACGAGAAGAAATTCGGACCAATCCGTGTAAGGCAAAGGGTGTCAAGAAGCCGGTACCAGACAAGCGGAAAGTCACACCCTGGACCGAGGCTAGGTTGCGTACAATACAACTCGCTCTACCACCTCGACAAGCCGTCGTGATCCCACTCGGGAGCGGTCTTGGTCTGCGGCAGGGTGAGATTCTCGGCCTGTCGCCTGAGGACATTGACCGGGAACAGATGATCGTGCACATCGATCGGCAACTGGCTTATGTCGGTAACCGGTCACTGTTTAAGCTCCCCAAGGGTCGCAAAACGCGAAACGTGCCGATCTCACGCGGACTGCTGGAGGTAATCGATGACTACATGGACGCATACCCGCCGGTCACAATCACGCTGCCCTGGGGAAAGACCACCGGTGACCCGATATCTGTTCGATTGCTGATCGTCACCGTAGCGAGCGGCGTAGACACCGGGTGTGAGTTCAACTATCGGTACTGGCGGCCCGCGTTCACCACGGCAGGCCTGACCTACGTTGAGGGCGAGGACGGGATGCACGCGCTTCGACACCTCTACGCCTCGACCCTGCTAGCACGGGGCGTGACGATCAAAGAGCTAGCCGAGTACCTCGGCCACTCGGACCCCGGTTTCACCCTACGCACGTACACGCACCTCCTGCCCTCCAGCCATGCGCAAGCGCGGCGGGCCGTGGACAGCATCTTCAAACCACGCCGACCGGAAAAGGCAGCCTCGGGTTCTGGGACGGCCTGATGACGGCCTGGGCCGGTACGTGCATCTTATTACTGTAGGTCAGCGGCATGGTGGAGAAGAAGCCCGACTTCTCGTGACCCCCTCACCCCTGTTACTTCCACCCGACATGGAGACATGTCGGGGTAATCGGACTCTCAATAGGCCCGATATGTCTCCATGTCGGGTGGGTGGAGCCTGGTGAGGGCGGCGAGGGTGGTGGAGGTGTCGAAGGGGGACGCGCTGAGGGCGTCTGCGGTGTCTCGGTCGCGGGCCAGCACGGCTCGGCATAGATCGGCCAGGGTGGCCAGGTCGTCGCGTTGGGCGGCGACGAACGTCGCGTCCACCGGGTCACCGTGTCCGGGGACCACGATGCGCGGGCTGAGCCGGAGCAGCTCGGTCACCGCGGTGGGCCAGTCCAGCGGGTAGGCGTCGGTGAAGTCGGGGTCGGCGCCCTGCTCGACGAGATCCCCGGCGAAGAGCACGCCGGTATCGGGCGACCATACCGCGATGTCGTGGTCGGTGTGTCCCAGCCCGGGATGGGTCAGCAGCACCCGTCGACCGCCCAGGTCAACCTCGACAGGCTCGGTGACCAGGTGGTCGGGCACCACTGGAGGCACCAGCGCCGGGTCACGCGGCATCCGCTGGGCGCGGGACCAGGTCAGCGCCTCGGCGTGCTGCGCCGCGCCGCCCCTGGCCAGGTCATCCCGGCACCGGGGATGCGCCCACACTGTGGCTGGCAGGAAGGCCGCGGTACCCAGGCAATGGTCGAAGTGCGCGTGGGTGAGCACCACGGTGCACGGTTGCCGGGTGACCTCGCGAACCGCGGCGCGCAGTTCGGCGCCCTGAACGGGATCACTGCGGGTGTCCACCACCAGGGCGCTGCGGTCCCCGGTCACCAAGCCCACCGAGAGGTCCAGTTCGGCGTACCGGCGCACCAGTACACCGTTGGCCAGCTCGGTCCACTGCGCCGTCATATGGCAATGTTGCACGCTGTGCGCGTCTACCTCGGTTCCGATCACGCTGGTTTCGAGCTCAAGGTCTTTCTGGTGAAGCACCTGAGCAGCCTCGGGCACGACGTGGTGGACGTCGGCCCCGAGGTCCTCGATCCGGACGACGACTACCCGCCGTTCTGCATCGAGACCGCGCGCCGGGTGGTCGCCGACTCGGGCAGTCTCGGCGTGGTGATCGGCGGGTCGGGCAACGGCGAGCAGATCTCCGCGAACAAGGTCCCGGGCTGCCGGGCCGCCCTGGCGTGGAGCACCGAGACCGCCCGGCTCGCCCGGGAGCACAACGACGCCCAGGTGGCGGGGATCGGCGCTCGGATGCACGCCCCCGCTGAGGCGGCGGAGATCGTCGAGACGTTTCTCATGACGCCGTTCTCCGATGGCGAGCGACACCGTCGCCGGATCAGGCAGATCTCGGAGTTCGAGTCCACCGGGGAGCCACCCCCGCTCTCCGCTGGCTGAGACTGCCATGCTGGATGCATCGGCATTCAGTCGCCGGGAGGGGATGAGGCGGACTCAGCTGCCTCACATGATCGGGTTCGAGCCCGCTGGTCAAACTCGGAGTGGCCGCCGCAGTCGGCCTCGCCCTGTTCTTTGGCGGTGCCATCACCACCCATATGCGCGCCCGCGAGTACTACTCGTCCTCTTACCCGGCGGTGTATCTCCCGCTGGCCGTGGGCTCGCTGGTGTTGTGACTGGTTTCGTCCTGAGCGAGTCTTCAATATCCCCCGTTCAGGGCTGCGGTTCCCGGTTGGCGTCCAGGCGTGGATCGGTGGGCGGGACGGGTCAGGGCGCGGGAAACCGGACGACGTACCGCCGTTGCCACGGCGTCTCGACCGCGTGGGCGTCGTAGTGCTCACGGACGAATGCCACCGCCTCAGGGCCCGGCACACCGTCCAGCACCGCGATGCAGGCCAGGGCAGTACCGGTTCTTCCGCGCCCGCCGGTGCAGGCGATCTCCACCCGCTCCGACTCGGCGCGGTGCCATGCCTCGCGGAGTGCTTCCGCGCGACGGCCGGGTGCGCCGCCAGGTAACGGCGGACGCGGATTGACAGTGGTGTCTCGGTGCCCAGTACGGTGGGTATCCGAGCAACACCACCTGCTCGAACTGCGGACCCAGCGCGGTGACTACCCACAGGATCTCCTCGACATTGCTCCCGGGGGTGATCACCGTGATCGGGTAGCCCTTGGCCGCCAGGTGCCGGCAGCAGCTCGCGCTGTACATCCCGCCGACCCAAGTACCCAGCGCGAAGCACACCACGGCCAGCGTCGTGCGCTGATCGGCGCCGAAGCTGTCGTGGAAGACCTGCTCGAAGCGGGTGGCCACGGCGAACTCGTCGGCCACCGCCCGCGGCCAGAAGGTGGGTGCACCAGTCGATCCGGAGGACACCGCGATCATGTCGCAGCTCACCAGTTCGCCACTGCGGCACAGCTGCGCCGGTGGATGCCGGCACAGGTAGTCGTCCTTGGTGAGCGGCGGTAACGCCTGGAAGTCGGTGACGGTGCGCACCGCCGCCGGGTCGACGTCGTGCTCGGTGAGGAACGCCCGGTAGGCCGGCACTGTCGCCACCACCGACGTGAACAGCGCCAGCGCGCGCTCCTCCGCCTCACCCGGTGCCGGGCAGGCGAGAACATCGTCCAGCCCATGGGTCAGGAACTCCTCGAGCGCAGCACCTCCTCGCGCAGCGCCATGATCCCGCCCTCCGTCCTCGCCTCGGCTAACGCCGACCCGTCGCTCGCGCACCCTCGGGTCACCGGCCGTGTGACGTGACCTGGGGCGCCGGCAGCAACTACCCGACCGCTGGGGGCTACACATCCTCACCGAGTGGGTCGCCCGAATTGACCTTAGCCGGCGCCTGGAGTACCGCCTCGCCTGTGTAGTCATAGAGTTCTGTGGATGTTGCCGGCCACGGCAGCGTCGCTGCTCGGTTCGGTGTGGGCCGCGCTCGGTGGACGGTCGGAGGCCCCGAACTGGTGGGTGACGGGCGAAGCGTTGAGCGGTCCTGCCCGAGGTCGTGACGTCGGTCGCTGTGGCACTACGGCTGCCCTACGTCACCGCGAACAACTTGTCACCGCCCGCGACGAGGAACGCCGCCGGGCCTACCGAGAGCTGCACGACGGGCTAGGTCCCTCACTGGCTGCCCTCGCGCTGCAGGTCGAAACCGCGCGCGACCTGACACCCGGGACCCGGTAGCGGCGCACGCACTGCTCGAACGGGCGTTGGGAATGATCACCGTCGCAGTTGCTCGGCGGTCTGCTGGACCACTGCGACACGGTCGGTCAGCGGACCTGCGGGCACCTCGACGAGGTCGAACCCGAGGTCGCGGTACGTCTGTTCGTGGAGCTGCTCAAAGACGAGCGAGTCCTCGAAACTGATCCGCCGCGCCGCAGTGGTCTCAACGAAGCCTTGGTGGCGGATGAAGAAGACCGTCGTCTCGTACACGCCCTCCGCCACGACCCGATCGACCTCGCGGGTGAGCAGGTCCGATGTCGTGAAGCCCAAGTAGCGGCTCAGAGCCAGAGTGCACACTGGTGAGCGGTCGAAGAAGACGGTGGGGCTCTCGGCTGCTCGAACAGCGTTTTGTCTCTGCCGCTGAAGGGTGATGATTTTGTCGATGAAGGCGTGGTCGTGCCACGGTTCCTCGTAGCCTAGGGCGTTGTCGATGGCGATGACGTCCGTCGCGGCCTCCTCGACGACGACATGTCCGTTGATCTCTAGCAGGCGTAGAACGGCTGTTTTCCCGGCCCCGGGGGCGCCGGTGAGGATGTATCGCGGCATGGTGACTCCTTCTCGCAGGGATCGAGTGACGGATGAGCAGGCGGAGCGGCTCGCCGGGCAGTCCCGGAGTATGTCGGGGAGGGTGATTGATCATGGTTCGACCGCTGGAAGCCGAGAGCTGAGAGCTCGATCAGCGCGGTGCCACCAGCATTACAGAGCAGGTGACGACGCTCTGTCATCGGCATGAGCGGTCATCGGCATGAGCGTGCGCACTGGTTCGTAGTGACGCGTCTGGACTGGCTGGTTGACCGACGGCCGGCGGACCGGCTTGGTCGGACCCTGGAGCGGAGCGGTTTAGTACCAGCGACGCAGAGCCCGGTCAACCGCAATCTACAAGGGGCGTGCCCGGCGGACCGTGAGCACCGGGCGCAGACCGAGGTAGCCCCAGAACCGGTCCCGGATGGTTGTTGAGCGCTTGCTTAGGCCGACGTTTGTGGTGTTCTCACACGTCAGATAGGGTGTACTAATTCGGGCATCGACCGGGTCGGCAACGTCTACCGCGCCGAGCTGTTGTTCCGTCACCAGATGGATCCATATACAGGCAGGCTGTGAGCTGCGCGCCGCTCAGTGGGCGGCGTTGTGGTCGGATCTTGTCGAGCTGATGGGTGACGGGATGTGTCGCGGCCGGATCGACACGGTGCGGCTCGAGCACAACCCGATTCGCACCGGACGCGCTCCACGGCGGGACCAGCACGGCGGCGAGGTCTACGTCTACCGCCGAGCCGGGGAACCTTGTCTGGTGTGTGGCACGACGGTCGTCACGGCGCGGCGCATGGGGCGCAACCTTCACTGGTGCCGTCATTGCCAGCAGCGGCCTGCGTTCTAGAAGTCGCCACCACTCCAGTCCCCGCCGCCGTAGTCGCCACCGCCGTAGTCGCCACCGCCGTAGTCCCCGGCGGCGTAGTCCCCACCGCCGTAGTCGCCGCCACTCCAGTCCCCCCCGCCGGCCAAGGCGTTGTCCTGCCCGGCCGCATAGCCCCGCTCCCAGCTGTCCGCCGACCCGATCCCGCCCATCCCGGAGAACAACGAGCTGAACAGGAGCGCCGAGCCCAGGCCCCAGGCACCGCCGATGAGCGCCGGTTTCCACCAGGGCTCGCTGTACCAGCCTTGGGGCACCGACCGCCCCGCTATCTGGCCGCCCGGGTAATAGTGCGGCGTGCGGTCGCTGGGATGTGGTGACGCCGCGTATTCGCGACCCTCGACGTTCACGTCACGGTCTTCGGTGACCGAACCGGCGCTGCCCTGGCCCGGCACCGGCGGCAAGTCCGGACCCGGGTCCATTCCCATCGCGACGCGGGCCGCCCGCACGTAGTACAGCCCTTCCAAAGCCGTCTGGGTCGCCAGACGGCTTTGGGCCGCGGTGCGGACTGAGTCCAGCTGGGAGCCGGCGGCGGTGTAGCGCTCCGCGGCGTCGGCCAACGCCTGCTTGGACGGCTCGTCGGTGCCGATGAGGCTGAGGACCTGCCCACCGAGCCGCTCCACCCAGCGGCGCGCTTCGGCCTTCGAGTCGTCGAGATCACGTTGCTGGGCGGCTTGCCGGTGTCGGCGGTAGTACGCCGCGCCACCGCCGATCAGCAGCACGAGCACCACCACCGAGATCAGCGTGCCCACGGCGACCTCCTCCTGGCGACTGCACGGACAGTGCCGACATTACCCCCGCTGTGGATGGGTTCCGGTCGCGCGGGAGCATTGCGTAGGGTAACCGCTGATCGCCTCTGAGGTACCGCTCACCGTCTCATCCGCCACGCGTGGATGAGACGGTGTTGACAGCGCGCCGGACCCTCACAATCCTCGCCAGGGACGACGGAAGGACCGCGATGACGTCAGCCACACCAATCTTCGAGCAGCTGTGCCGCGATTTCTTCGACGCCGACAAGACTCGGCCCGTGGGTGCTACCCAGCTGCAGATCGGTAGCCGGCCGAGAGTTCCGGCGCACTCACTCGAGGACACCGGACGCGGTCTGGTGCACGAGCTGGGCGACCACCTGCCACGCGAGCTCGCGGAGTGGGCGTGCCCTGCTGGTTGAGTAGGGTAGGTGGTCGTGATGAGCGAGCAGGTCATTGCGGAGCACTACTCACACGGGAGCCTGGAGCGCGAGATTCTCAACGCGCTCACGACGTTGGGAGCGGATCCGGAGCACCTGGATCCTGAGCAGCTAGCGCCGGTCGACGAGTTTCATATCGGTGGCCGAGCGGCCACGGTCGAGTTGGCCGACCGGCTTGACCTGTGTCCGGGGCTGCGTGTGCTCGATATCGGCAGCGGGTTGGGCGGTACCGCTCGTCACCTCGCCCGTAGGCACGCCGTCGAGGTGACCGGTCTTGACCTCACGGCGGAGTATGTCCACGTCGCCGCATCGCTGAGCCGCCGGGCCGGTCTCGCGCAGGTCGTGCGGTTCCGCCAGGGCAGCGCGACCAGCCTGCCGTTTCCCGATGGCTCGTTTGACCGGGTGTGCATGCTGCATGTCGGGATGAACGTCGCCGACAAGGCGGCACTGTTCAGCGAGATCCAGCGGACACTGGTGGGCGGAGGTGTATTCGGCGTCTACGACGTGATGCGCATCGGGCCAGGAGAGATCCTCTACCCGATGCCCTGGGCGGCTACCTCGGCGACCAGCTTCCTCTCCGGACCACAGCGATACCGAGAACTGCTCGCGGAGGTCGGGCTACCGGTCCAAGCCGAACGTGATCGGCGGAGCTTCGGGATCGATTTCATCCGCGAGACGCGAGCCCGGATCGCCCAGGACGGTCCACCCGTGCTCGGCCTCCAGCTTGTCATGGGCTCTGACACGGCGTTGAAGCTCGCGAACTTGGCCGACAGCCTGGAACGTGCTCTGCTGGCTCCGACCGAGATGATCTGCCTCGCTCGGTAGGCACGTCCTCGCTCCCGTTCCTGGGTCGGGTTCGCCGCGGGGCGCGGGCGGGAGGTTGGGCGTGATCCGGGTGCTCGGTGCGGTCCTGGGTGGGTTGGTCGTCGTGGGAACGAGCGTGGGTGTTCTGCAAAGTTTCGTGATCCCGCGTGGACGGATGCGGGGTGCGGCGCTGCTGGATCGCGCAGTGGATCATCTCTACTGGGCGGTGGGTCGGTCGCTGGGCTCCTACGAACGTCGTGACCGCATTCTGGCCAGCCAGCCCGCCGCCTACCTGATGCTGCTGCTGGCCGGCTGGTTGGCTTCTTACCTGGTGGGCTTCACGCTGCTGCTGTGGCCCTGGGAGCCGGGGCTGGGGGCAGCGCTCGGTGAGTCGGGGTCATCGCTGTTCACTCTGGGATTCGACGCGCGCCATGGAGGCGGGCCGACTGCGGTGGACTTCGTGGCCGCCGCGGCGGGCCTGACGGTCATCGCGTTGCAGATCGCCTACCTGCCCAGTCTCTATGGCTCCTACAACCGTCGGGAAACCGAGGTCACCCTGCTCGCGGTTCGCGCCGGCGAGCCCGCATGGGGGCCGGAGTTGTTGGCCCGCACTCGTTTTGGTATCACGGGGACAGAGGATGACCTACCCGCCTTTTACGCCAGCTGGGAGCGGTGGGCCGCCGAGGTCGCGGAGACCCACAGCAGCTACCCGGTTCTGTTGCGGTTTCGCTCCCCGGCCGCCAATTCCTCCTGGCTGGTCGGCCTGCTCGCCGTCTTGGACTCCGCCGCGCTCTACTTGGCGGTAGCCCCCAGCCGCGCCTCGATTGAGGCACGCATGTGCTTGCGCATGGGTTATAGCTGTCTGCGTGCGCTCGCCCGCACTATCGGGCTGCACGTTGATGACGACCCCCATCCGGACGGGCCGCTGGTTCTCACCTACGCGGACTTCCTTACCGGCTACCAGCACCTGACCCAGGTCGATTTCGCGGTCGAGCGAAGTCCCGACGAGGCCTGGCCTCACTTCCGCGGCTGGCGGGTCACTTATGAGCAGGCGGCCTACCTGCTGGCCTACCAGATCGACGCCGTGCCGGCCCTCTGGTCGGGGCCCCGCCGGATCCCGGAACGCCCCATGCCTCCCATCCGACCATCCAACCGTACACCCGACCGACCCAGTGGCTGACACCCTCCACACCCACCCGCTCGGGACCCCACACGCGGCGGAACCACATTAGTACGGCTCAGTTCGTTAAGGCTTGGCATCAGCGAACACCGATTTCGTAAACGAATAAGTTACGATCCTCCGGGAGCCACGGTAACCATAACTCGCAGTGGGGTGTCGTCCTTCCCGTATCCGGTGGCGGGTGATCTCGGCGACCGGCGTACCGGGGGCCAGCCGGTCTTGGCCCTGAAACTGGATAATGTCCAGCGCAACGGCGCGTAGGCGCGCACATAACGCGTTCTTACCTGGCCGGCGGTTATCAGCCCTTTCTGCGTGAGGACCCCGAGCGCCTTTCTCGCCGCGTCTCGGCTGACACCGTGTTGTGCCTTCAGCTCGGCTTCAGAAGGAATTGCCTTCCCGGGCTTGAGTTCGCCCCGCGTGATCGCCCCGCGAAGTGCCGTCGCGACTTGCTCGTACAGGTGACATGAGTGAGCGGTGTCGGTGGCCAATGGGCCTCCCTAAATTCTGCTGTCACCTTTGCTCGGCGTTGCTGTCAACGAGTTCCTTGATGTCGGTTCGGGCGCCGGATCCCCATCCCGTGGTACCTTCGGCCGCATAGCTGTCCAGCTACAGATCCACCATCGGACGCGATACCCCTGCCAACTCCGCATCTGCCTCTTCAGTCGGCCTTCCGTCCACCACAACACGACCCGAGCCCGCGTCGCTTCACCACAGCCCGCAACTCGGCCTGCTAGTCTATAGTCAACTCCACGTACCAATCCAGCATTACGACAAAATCAAGACGACGTAAAATCCCCCACGCGACGCCATCGGTACTGTCCCGTACAAGAGCTACCAAGGGTGCTGAGCCGACACGTACCCGGTAGTACGTACAAGTCGTTCAACGGTTTCGGCGGCTATAAGCTCGGTACGGGTAACCTGACCGAAATAAACTCACGGGTAGGGTTGACCTACTGCGTCGGCTGGGTTAAAGATGTTACGGGCGCGCTGGTGGGCGGGATGGTCCCCCGCTTCGGCCAGCGCCGCAGGCCGGTCCTTTGATCGACCATGGATGTACCTGTGTGGGCGGAGGATCTTCCGCTCGGGCCAGGGCTGCGGGTCGGTCACGGATGCTGCTGCGGCGGCGCGTCCGTTTCAATATCAGTCCAGTGATCAACCACCGATGCATCAGGGAGTCGGCGTGACGTCACAGACCACGCCACAGCAGTCCAAGTCCACCAACGAAAGCGAACGGGGTGAGGGAGGGCCCCGGAGCCAGCGCTATCAGGATGAGCGTGCTCTCGTTCAACTGTCAGTCAACGAGCTGCAGCGGGACCTGCAGCGAGCGGAGGACCAGGCTCGCATGGCACAGCAGGATGCCCACAACGCACGGCAGGGGGCACAGCAGGCCAGGAACGCCGCCCAGCAGGCCCAGAACCAGGCGCGACAGGCCCAAAGCCAGGCTCAGCAGGCCCAAAGCCAGGTCCAGCAGGCCCAGAACCAGCTGCAGCAGCCCCAGAGCCAGGCCCAGCAGGCGCAGAGTGAGGCGGGGCAGATCCGCACGAACACCCGGCAGCTTCAGTGGGTGTGACTCACCAGCTAGCGCCCGCGCCTTCGAGGAAGTAGGGAGAGCGGAGGGGTCACCTGCGGGTGGCCTCTCCGCGTGGCGCGAGGCGCCGTCGGACCACTACGGGCTACCGTCCAGCACGATGCTGGTAGGTGGAGATCCGACGTGGCCGCATCCACGACCAAGCAGCCAGGCAACCGCGATCACACCGACCTCATCGGCCCTGGCTGACGACGGTCAACCGAAACGGGCCGGCTACCTGTCATCTGTTAGGCTCAGGGCCATCCGCCGTAGTGCCGCGCGGTCGGGCTTGTGGCTACAAGTTGTCGGTAGTTCATCAAGCATCAGAACGACATCTGGTTGGTACAAGCCACCACGTTGCTCACGCACCCAGCGAGCCACGTCGTTCTCCGACAGGTGACCTGTCGGGGTGGGAACAACTGCGGCGCACAAACGTTCGTCGTTGTCCGCCTCGGTGACGCCGAACACCACGGCGGCCTGGATACAGGGATGCCGGAGCAACACGTTCTCGATGTCGGACGGGTACGAGTGGCCACCGGCGATGATGATGACATCCTTGCTTCGCCCGACGAGGCTCAGATAGCCGTCGACGTCGAGGAAACCGAGATCGCCGCTGTGGAACCCGCCGTCGCGGAGCACCTTCGCGGTCTCCTCCGGCTGCTTGTAGTATCCGGTCATCAAGTCCGGCCCTCGAACCCAGATCTCACCGATGACGCCCGTGTCGACGAGCTCACCGCCGGGGTCGCGGATGGTCACCTCGACACCGGACACCGGCCGCCCAACTGTCGTCAGCAACTCCGGACGGAGGTGTTCCTCTGCGGTCAGCCAGGTAATCTGGCCGGCCTCGTTCGTCCCATAGCCTTGCGCGACAATCGGACCGAAGCGTTCGACCGCCTGAGCAACCCGGTACGGCGTGCTGGCCCAGCCGCCGAGGGCGAGCAACTGCAGGCTGGAGGTGTCGGTGGACTTCAGTGCGGGGTGGTCCAAGAGTCGGTGGAGCAGGCTGGGCAGCAGCCAGATAAAGGTGACGCGCTGATTCTCGATCGCCGCGAGCACCTCGCCGGCGTCGAACCTCTCGTGCAGCACAACGACACCGCCGGCGGCTAACACTGTCTCGGCCAGTGTCCCGCCAAAATGCCCAATTGGTGTGCACAACAGTTGCGTAGTGTCCCCTGCCGTGAGCGCGGCCGTGGAAAAGTATCGTGGAACGTGGAAGTCGTGCGGAATGCCCTTGGGGGTTCCGGTGCTGCCACCGGTGAATCGGATCGAAGCCAGATCCTCCGTCCTAGCCTCGATCCGGACCGGCTCGACGGGCTCCGCTTCGGCTAGTGTAGAGATATTGACGCCGTAGTGAGACTCGCCGAGCGTCAGTGCGGTCACACCGGGTACCTCATCGAGGACAGCCAGCGCCTGGTCAGTGTAACGATCAGGGGCGAAAGCCAGTGCTGAAACATTGGTTCTACGCATGATATCAGCAAGCGTGGAGGCAGCCAAGCCGTCGTAGAGCACTGACACAGCACCCGAGCACATTAGCCGCGTAGCGCAGTACGATGGTATCCGCATGGTTCCCCGTCAAAAGCGCGACTACGTCACCACGCCCAAGCCCCTGCACCCGAAGGGTTCGTGCCATGCGGTAGATCCGGTCGATGAGCTCCCCGTATGTCCACTCACCTCGCGAGTGTCTGATCGCCATTTGTCCAGAGTATCGAGTGAAAGCCGCGAGCACGAAGCCGGTTGACGTCGTCTCGTCACCCATGTCTTCTGTCACAGCAGTGAACTCTACACCACCGGGCACGTGGGAAAATATGATTTATCGATGCCCTGACCAAACCCGGTCCTTGGTCGGCGGGGTGCGGAAGACCTCCGATGAATGGATTGGTACCGGCGACTTCCGGACTCGACAGCAACGGGACCAGACACGCGGACAAGACAGCGTGCGGCCCCAGCCCGATGTCGGACTGGGGCTAAAGAAGGGTACCTCGGTTGCGGTCGCCACGGTGGTGGGCTCCTGTCGAGGCTCAGGGCGCTAGGTCACGTCTAGCACACCGCGGGCGCGTTCGTCCCGGGCGAGTTCTCGATGGTCGGTTTGAGCCGCATCTCGCCGGCCCGTTCGAGGTTCAAGCTCGGCGCGCTCGTCGGTGTGAACGCTGATCGGTCGTATGTCTGCGTGCCTAGGAGGGTCCTGGTGCGTCGCTGAGCTGCGGTTCCGCGTCGGTGTGGATCGACCTACGTGGACTGGTTGCGTCGCTTTCACCGACGGCTCGCTGACGATGATCATGCTAAGCCCCAGTCGAAAGGCTGCGCCCGGTGGGCGAGCCGATGATGCCGGTACGCCCTGGTGGTCGGCCGGTGATCCCTCTCCGCCGGCGGATCGAGCGTCGAAGTGGCCGGATGAACTATCACGGAGGTTCCCCCCGGTCCGGCGGCTACGGGTGGCCGATCCTGCCTCACCGCCGCACGAACGACTCAGACACGCTTGGTGCAGGCTCACCGCCAGGCCAGAAGCGAGAGACGCTCGGGGCCGAGCGCAGCAGCCCGCGTCAGGGGCGGCAGTGAGTTCCTCCCGTCCTTGTCGTGAGGGAAGACCACCCGACGCTCCGAGCGGCAGGACAGGTACGTGACATTCACGACGATCCACCCTTATAAGGCACCACCGGCCGCTTGTTGCGCGGGCGAACCAGGCCCACTATAATCGCTAGTCACTCCAAAGTGTTTACGGCAGACTACGGCGCATGACGCGCAGCCGGCTGCCTCTCTGGTTCTGGATGGGGTCATTACTGGTCGTTGCGGCGACGGTCGGGGTCGCGACCCTCGTCGGCTATTCAGGCGCTAAGGACCTTAAGGACGTAAAGGACTTTAAGGACCTGGTTACGGCGCTTATTGTCGTGGGCACTACTGGTGCCAGTGTCGTTGGGGGGCTGTGGAGACGAGCGCAACGCACCGGGGCCCCACCGTTGCGGCGGGCGGCCGATGAGCTGGCCAAGCAGCTACGCCAGCAGTGGGATCGGGTCGCCGAGCAGGGACTGACTCGACCGACGCCGATTCCCGTACAGTGGCGATGGTCGCCACGGCCGGTGACCAGCCCGATAGAGGAGGCGGTCAGTGGGATTGGCGAGAGGCGGTTCGCGCCGTTGCCCGGGATGGCGGCGGTCACCGAGGAACAGCTTCGCTCCGGGACGCTCACCGATCTCTTCAGGGTGTACGGGGGCCTAGGCTCCGGGCGGCTGGTTGTCCTGGGCGAGCCCGGCGCGGGCAAGAGCAGCGCTGGGATTCTGCTGTTGCGTGCCGCACTGGCCCATCGGACCACGGTGAGGAAGAGGGATCGGGCGCGGGTGCCGGTGCCGGTGCTGGTCACCCCCCAGGGCTGGAACCCGACCACTGAGCCTTTCGTCGAGTGGCTGGCCGACTCTCTGGCGCGGGACTACCCCCTGTTGCATGCTCCGGAGCACGGCGAGGATGCCGCGAGGCGCCTCATCGAGGACGGTTGGCTGGCGGTGATCCTTGATGGGTTGGATGCTTGGTGTCAAGTAGTGAACGCACCACCAGCTTCAACCAGCCTCGACCAGGAATGTGTTGAGGACTTCGGTCGGTTTCTTCCAGTTGAGTGTCTGCCGTGGACGGTTGTT